>Ga0157378_10001797_pt1 | contig 19262 bp, 21 predicted proteins | sample M65metaG_FD_115309 | JGI IMG/M metagenome (GOLD analysis project Ga0157378, IMG submission 115309) | Miscanthus rhizosphere microbial communities from Kellogg Biological Station, Michigan, USA - M6-5 metaG | ecosystem: Host-associated > Plants > Roots > Rhizosphere > Soil | place: USA: Michigan...
GATCGACCGTCTGGTAGAGCACGCCTCTCAAGTAATCGTTCGGAAACTTGATCTTCTCCGGCCCTGCCCACGCGTTCGCCGCAAGCGCAGCCCCTACAGTCCATATCAGGATGCTGTATTTCATCTCCCCCCCCCCGGTTATCCATCCCACAGCCAGGCCGCGCCGCGCACGCCGCTGGAATCGCCGTGGGCATTGCGCACCAGGCGGGTCGCCACATGGTCCGAGAACACGTGCTTCGACCACAGGCGCGGCACTTCAGTGTACAGCCGCTCGACGTTCGACATTCCGCCGCCGAGCACGATCACATCCGGGTCCAGCACGTTGATTACAGAAGCGAGCGCGCGTGCCAGGCGTTCCTCATATCTTCCCAGGGCCTTTCCCGCTCGGGCAGCGATTTCCTCGGCCTTCAGCCTTTCGTCAGTCAATTTCAAATGATCGGCTGCAAGCCCCGGCCCGGACAGGTAGGTCTCGATGCAGCCTGAGCGGCCGCAGTAGCAGGCCGGCAGGGGCTGGTCCTCCGCGGCCGGGGCCGGGAGAGGGTTATGACCCCACTCGCCTGCGATGGCGTTGGGCCCGGTGAGGACCTTGCGGTGCACGACGATGCCGCCGCCGACGCCGGTGCCAAGGATCACGCCGAACACGACCTCGGCGCCCGCGCCCGCGCCGTCGGTCGCCTCCGAGAGCGCGAAGCAGTTCGCATCGTTCTCCAGCCGCACCTCGCGCCCGATCGCGTGCTCGAGATCCTGCTTCAAGGGGCGCCCGATCAGCCAGGTCGAGTTCGCGTTCTTCACCAGGCCGCTCACGCGCGACAACGCGCCGGGAATCCCGACGCCCACCGTACCTGCGCCAAGCTCGCTGACGAGCGTGGAGACGGTGGAAATCGTAGCTTCGTAGTCGCCGCGCGGCGTGGGCACACGCCGCCGCGCCACCTCGCGCGAGCCCTCGAGCGCGATGGCCTCGATCTTGGTGCCACCCAGGTCGACCCCAATGCGCATGCGTTCATCCTGCATTGTTTACGGCTTGCACGGACGCATGGATGCGGCGCAGGTACGCGGCTTGCAGCAGGTTGACCGAGGCCCGAACCGTGCACCGGCATGGCTCTTGCTCTCAGAAACCCGTTACTTTCCGTGGAGATAATATGCCTAGGCTCATTTTGGCGACCGTTGTATTGGCAGGAATTCTCGGCATCGGCGGCTGCGCCGGCCAGAGCAGATCCGAGAAAGTGGGTACCGTTGGAGGTGCAGTAGCAGGCGGCGCTATCGGCAATGCTGCCGGCGGCGGCACGCTAGGGACCCTTGGCGGCGCGGCGGCCGGCGGCTACATCGGCGACAAGGCCGGCGAGGCGTACGACAAGCACAACAAGTAACCGCGTAGCAACTACCCCGAAAAGCCCGGCCCCTTGCGGGGTCCGGGCTTTTTTGCGCCTGAGACTGCGAGGCGCTAGAATGCAATTTGCTGGGGCCGCACAGAAGAAGGAAAAAGAAGGAAAGGGCCACTGAAAAAGATCGGTGCAAGCCGGCAAGCTGAGACGCAAGACGAGCTGCTAGCCCAGCCCACGCAGCCTGCGCACTTCGATTCCCTCTCCCCCGCCGCAAACTCCGAAGAAAGCTCCGCATCAGCCGAGCGCACGAACGTCGAAGTCGCGACGTTCAAGTGCTCGCAGTTCCTCGACCTCGTCGAGGCGGCCGCTTGGGCGGCGGCGACCAAGCCGGAGGCCTCGCCCCAGGGCTACCGCAAGGTCGCGCGCGAGTTCCTCACGGTCCTGGAGGTCCTCGCCGAGCACCAGCATGCCGCCCTGAGCGTCTGGGTGTACCTCGCCGCGCAGACGCTCGAGTGCACCTTGAAGGCGTACCTCACCAAGCTCGGCCTGCCCGCGCCGGTGCGGCGCAAGGGTCACGACCTCATCAACCTGTGGCGGACGGCCGCGGAGGCGAGCGCCACGGCGCCGAGCAAGCTCAGCATCGCGGTGCGCCCGCCGGAGTGGTGCGTGATGCTGAACGTGTTCCACGACTATCCGTTCCTCGACCGCTACCCCGGCGTCTACGGATTGTCGGTGAAGACGAAGCGCACGCAGCTCGCGAAGATCCTCGGCAGGATCCTCTCCCAGGTCGACGCCGCGTTCCAGTAGCCCCGTCCTGTCCCATAATCAGGGACGGACCCCATCTATTTCCTGAGGAGACGCCATGGCCAAGGCTTACTGGATCACCTGCTATCGCTCGATTTCCGACCCTGACGCGCTCGCCGCTTACGCCAAGCTCGCCGGACCGGCGATCCAGGCCGCCGGCGGCCGCTTCCTCGTGCGCGGCAATCCCGCCAAGACCTACGAGCACGGCCTGAGCCAGCGCACCGTCGTCACCGAGTGGGAAAGCGTGGCGAAGGCGCTCGCCGCGCACGACAGCCCCGGCTATCAGGCGGCGTTGAAAGCCCTCGGCAAAGGGGCCGAGCGCGACGTCAGGATCGTAGAGGCCGCCGGCTAGGTTCTTTCCAGCAGTGCGGGATGGAGCTCGAAGGCCTCATCCCACGACGGGATGTTTAGCGAGTGCACCAGCCGTCCCACGCCGACGGTCTGGGCGCACAGCATCCCGAGCTCGAGGATTTCTTCTTCGCTGAAGTGGCGGAGGAGTCGACGCTCGAGCGCACCATGATGCGCACCACGCGCGGGTCGGGAGCGCTGGCGCGCTCGGCCGAGGCGACCAGTCCCCGGCCCTCCGGATCCAGATTGCTTTCCTCAACGAATGCGCAACGTCTGCGGCAAGTTGGTGCCGGGCGCGCCCCGAGCACAACCCTTCACTTCTACCTCAGCTATCTCGAGTGAAGCAAATCCGCCACTCTGTGGCAGACAAATAAGGACGTTTCCTCTTCTCCGCTAATCCAAGCGCGCAATTGCTCGCGCGTGACTCCCAATGCACGCGCTAGGTCGAATTCGCTGCCGCACTCGTAGACGGCGTCCTTAGGGACCTCGCGCTTTCTTACCGTATGCCTGTACAGCATGCCGCTTTACAGGTTGCTTACTTGCGGCGCGCGCTGCCGCTCAGTCGACAGCTCTTGAACGCCGTGTTCGGACACGATGTCCGCCGCTATCAAGAAGACATCCCCAGGCGGGGCTACAACGCCGCGTACCCAAAGCGAAAGGCGACGCGGGACCACCCTAAGTATCCGCGCGAGTTCCTCTTCGCCGCCGACAATCTCGGCAGCGCGCGCGAGCGTCCTTGTGTAAACCGTTGGCACGGCCTTTAGATGCGGCTCAAGGAAGGGCAAGTTTGAGAATGCGCCAGGGGTTGGTGCGTTTTCCGTTCGGTACCGAACGAATCGCACACCGCCATTCGGCACTGACGTTAGGCGGCGACAGGTGGTGCTAATTGCCGCCGTCTGAGACCTGGCCGCACGCGCGGCCCTCATCATCTAGGTGGCGGTTCGTCCGAATCGGGCGCAGCCCGGATGTATGGGTCTTCGGGCACGTCGGAGGTAATGATGTCGATCACCTTCAGGAAGTAATTGAAGGGAGGCATCTGGGTGCCGTAGAGCCAGTTGTGGACTGTGCTGGCCTCCACGCCGAGTTGCTGCGCGAGAGCGTCGACGTTTCCGAGTCTAGTAACCGCTAGATGGAAAGCCTGGGTGAATACGCTGCCCACGGTGTCGCATCGTGGGGGGGAGGCACTCAGCGGGTCTGTGCGCTGGCGGACACACTCATGTCGCCAAGGCACGACTTGATGTCGCTGGAGTGGCACCATTTCCTATATGTCTGATTCCGCACTTAAGATGCCTTGACGTCCCCAAACCACGCCACTAGGGTGATGCATTATGTGCGCTTCCGAACAGATCCGTGTAGTGTCGGCGACTACAATGGCTGCTCGGTCGCTGGCGCGCTTTCCGTGAAGGGAGGGTGCGGTGGGGCGATTTCACGTAGATGGTCTACGGCGACCGAGTTCCCTTTTCTCCCTTGCTGCAAGGGCGTCAGTCTGGTCGACGGAAAGGAACCCGCGATGACTCCCGATGCGCCGGTCTGGATGAAGGAACGCAGGAACGGTCTACTTGCGGCCTTGCCGGCCGGTGAGCTGGCCCGCATTGCGCCCTATCTTGAAGAGATTCCCATGCCCCTTGGCGGGACGGTCTACGAGTCCGGCGCCAAACAGCGCCACGTCTTCTTTCCAACTACCGGCATCGTTTCGCTGCTCTACGTCATGGCGAACGGGAGTTCCGCAGAGATCGCGGTGGTGGGCAACGAAGGCATCGTCGGTATTGCCCTGTTCATGGGCGGTGAGACCACGCCAAGCCGAGCCATCGTCCAGAGCGCCGGCTATGCCTACCGGCTGGGCGCGTCGGTGCTGAAGGATGAATTCCAACGCGGCGGCGCGCTCCAGCACCGGCTGCTTCGTTATACGCAGGCGCTGATCACGCAGATGTCGCAGACCGCGGTGTGTAACCGGCACCATTCGGTAGATCAGCAGCTTTGCCGATGGCTGCTGCTAAGCCTGGACCGGCTGCCGTCCAATAAGCTTGAGATGACTCAGGAACTCATCTCCAACATGCTTGGGGTGCGACGCGAGGGCGTCACTGAGGCCGCGGGCAAGCTCCAGGCCGCCGGGCTGATCACCTATGCCCGCGGTCACATTACCGTGCTTGACCGCCCCGCACTGGAGGCGCACGTGTGCGAATGCTACGCGGTGGTCAAGCGAGAATCTGATCGCCTGCTATCCTGACTCGACGCTGCCCGGGCCGGCGGCTCAAGGCCCTGCGGTATCTAGTTCTCAGAGAAATTGGGTGCCGGGGGGCATAAAGCGTGGTCTGTCCCTGATTCTGGTCTAGACCGCCTCAAACCGAAGCCGCTTGATCCGATCCATGTTCATGCCTTCGAGGCGGATGAGCTGCGTCGGGCCGGTGCGGCGCGGAGAGTGCAGGTCGCCCTCGTTGTAGAGATAAGCCGTGCCGGGCGTGAGCTTGTAGGTGCGAAGCGGCTTCGCCTTGCCGGGCTTGTCCGCGCTCGCCGCGGCGACCAGCGCGTAGTCGGTCATCTCGGTCTCGCCCTTCGCCTGGCCGTAGATCGCCCACGAGGGCCCGTGGTCGTGCGGCGGCGATTCCTTCGCTCCCTTGTACTGGTGCGCGAGGATGCAGAAGCCGAGGTTGGGGTCTTCGTAAAGGATCTGGCGCTCCGGGGTTTGCGCGTTCAGACTCGACGAGACAAATTCGGGATCGCGCAGCAACCCCTCGAGGCGCATGCAGATCTTGCGCCGGCCGGAGGGGCCGGGCTCGGACTGGAGGATGGTGCGGCACTCGGCCGCGAACTGCTCTAGGGTAGTCATCGCCTCTCCTTTCAATGAATTCTAGCCCGGGACGTTGGGCCGCCAATCGAACTCGGCGTAGCGCACCTTCACGCGCCCGCGCCGCCGGTCGACGAGGTCGACCGCCTCGTCGTCGAGGCGCGCGAGCGCGAACGTGAGGGCGTTGCGCTCGCCGCCGAAGTCGGCCGCGTACCACTGGAACTGGTGCGGCAGCACCACCACCGCGCCTTCATTCTCGACCCGCACGTGCCGTCGCAGGTAGCGCGCGGTCGCGTCCTCGAGCTCGGCGTCGAGACGGCCGGCGCCGAACGCGTGCAGCAGCGGCGAAGAGCGCGACACCGAAAACATGGCGAAGTGCATGCGCTCGTCGTAGGCGAGCGGCATGTAGGCTAGGCGCGGATCGTCGCGTTGCATCGGCGCGCGGCGCGCGCCGAACTTGGGCAGGTTGCCGCGCAGCAGGCCGTGCTCGATGTCGTCGAGGGAATACTCGAACGGACCCACCTTGAAGCGCGAGCCTTCGAAGAACGCGCCCACAGCGCGTGCGCTGCCCGCCGCTGCAAGCTCGGCCGAGTCTCGCAGCACCACGGCGTTGAAGACGTTCAGCCAGAACGCGGTCTGGCCGGGAATCGCCACGCGCTGCAGGTCGAACGCCTCGAGCTCGGCGAGGCGTGCGGCCACCGCTGCCCGCTCGGCCGACGCCTGCAGCGCCGCGTAGTCGCAGGCGCCGCTCGCCGCGTCGAAATGCGCGGACTTGGCGGCGGCCAAGGCCTCCATGAGCTTGCCTTCCACATGACTACAATACGCTCCCGGGGCTCGGGCGTTGCAGACACTCGCAAGCTACGACTACGTGATCGTCGGCGCCGGCAGCGCCGGATGCCTGCTCGCCAACCGCCTGTCGAAAGATCCGGGGACGCGCGTCCTGCTGCTCGAGGCGGGCGGGCGCGACGACTACTTCTGGATCTCGGTGCCGGTGGGCTACCTGTACACCATCGCCAACCCCCGCACCGACTGGTGCTACAAGACCGAGGCCGACGAGCACCTCGCCGGCCGCTCGATCCATTACGCGCGCGGCAAGGTTCTCGGCGGCTGCTCTTCCATCAACGCCATGATTCACATGCGCGGCCAGAAGGACGACTGGGACCACTGGGCGGCGCTCGGCAACCGCGGCTGGTCCTGGGACGACGTGGTGCCGATCTTCAGGTCGCTGGAGGACTACGAGGAAGGGCCGGTCGACGGCTATGGCGCCGGCGGCGAGGTGCGCGTCGAGAACCCGCGCGTGCGCTGGGACATCATCGACGCCTGGCGCGAAGCCGCAGCCGAGTGCGGCATCCCGCCGGTGAAGCAGTTCAACGGCGGCGACAACTTCGGCTGCGCCTACTTCCAGGTGAACCAGAGGCGCGGCCGGCGCTGGAGCGCCACCAACGCCTTTCTGCGTCCGGCGATGCGCCGCCCCAACCTCACGGTGATGACCGGCGCTCATGTCTCGAGAATTCGCATAGAAGACCGGGCCGCGGCCGGGGTCCACTTCACTCACGGAGAAACCCAATTCTTCGCCGAAGCGAAGCGCGAGACCATCCTATCGGCCGGCGCCATCGGCTCGCCGCAGCTTCTGCAGCTTTCCGGCATAGGCGCGGCCGAGCTTCTGAAACGGCATGGCATTCCGGTCGTTCACGAACTCAACGGAGTCGGAGAAAACCTGCACGACCACCTGCAGATCCGCATGCAGTACAAGGTCAGGAACGTGAAGACGATGAACGGCGTCGCCAACAGCTTGGCCGGCAAGGCCGCCATGGCGCTCGAGTACTTCCTCTTCCGCACCGGACCCCTCACGATGCCGCCGTCGCAGGCGGGGGCCTTCGCGAAGAGCGACCCTTCCCAGCGCACGGCGAACATCGAATGGCACGTCCAGCCGCTCTCGCTCGACAAGTTCGGCGACCCGCTGCATTCGTTTCCCGCGATCACGCCGAGCGTGTGCAACCTGCGCCCCACTTCCAGGGGGTTTGTCAGGATCAGGACCGGCAACCCGCTGGATCACCCCGAGATCCGGCTCAACTACCTTTCGACCGAGGAGGACCGGCGCGTGGCGGTGGCCGGCATGCGCTTCACGCGGCGCATCATGGCGGCCAGGGCGCTGGCGAAGTACCAGCCGGAGGAATTCCGTCCCGGGCCATCCATTGCGAATGACAATGAATTGGCGCGCGCGGCGGGCGAGCTGGGGACCACCATCTTCCACCCGGTGGGAACCTGCAAGATGGGCAGCGACCCCATGGCGGTGGTCGACGACGAGCTGCGGGTGCGCGGAATCGGGCGCCTGCGCGTCATCGATGCCTCGATTTTCCCTAGAATCACCTCCGGTAACACCAACGCGCCAACCTATGTCATTGCCGAGAAAGGCGCCCGGGCCATCTTGAAACCAAACCCGGCGGCCCTGATCTAAACGCTCGACAACGGAGAACAACGGCCCCTATGAAACGCATCGCCCTCTTCCTGCTGACCAACGTCGCGGTCCTGGTGGTCATTTCGATCATCGTCAACGTGCTGGGGCTGGACCGCTTCCTGACCGCGGAGGGCCTCAACCTCTCCAGCCTGCTCGTGTTCTCGGCGGTGGTGGGGTTCACCGGCTCGATCATCTCGCTCCTCATCTCCAAGCCGATGGCCAAGATGTCCACCGGCGCGCGCGTGATCGACGGCTCCGAGGGCACGACGGAATACTGGCTCGTCTCCACGGTGAAGAAGCTCGCCGACACGGCCGGCATCGGCATGCCGGAGGTCGCGATCTTCGAGGGCGCGCCGAACGCCTTCGCCACCGGCGCCTTCAAGAATTCGGCGCTGGTCGCCGTGTCCACCGGGCTCCTCCAAGGCATGAACCGCGACGAGGTCGAGGCGGTGATCGGACACGAAGTGACCCACGTCGCGAACGGCGACATGGTCACGCTCACCCTGATCCAGGGCGTGGTGAACACCTTCGTGATCTTCCTGTCGCGCATCATCGGCTACATCGTCGACAAGGCGATCTTCCGCACCGAGCGCGGCGTCGGACCGGGCTTCTTCATCGCCTCGCTCGTGTCCCAGATCCTGCTCGGCATCCTCGCCTCGATGATCGTCGCCTGGTTCTCGCGCCAGCGCGAGTTCCGCGCCGACGCCGGCTCCGCGCAGCTTCTCCACGACAAGCGCCCGATGATCAACGCCCTCGCGCGCCTGGGCGGCCTGCAGTCGGGCGAGCTGCCGCAGGCCTTCGAGGCCCACGGCATCCAGCAGAGCCAGTCGCGCTTCCTCGGCCTCTTCGCGAGCCATCCGCCGATCGAGGAGCGCATCGCCGCCCTCCAGGCTCAGTAAGGTAATCAACCCCTATTGCTTCGGGATGTTCGCGTCCCTCACCACGCGCGCCCACCGTTCGGTCTCGGCGCGGATGAAGGCCGCGAATTCCTCCTGCGAGGTCGGCGTGGCCTCGATGCTGTTCTCCGCGAGGCGCGCCACGATTTCGGGGAGTTGCAGTGTCTTGACCAGCGTGGCGTGCAGCTTGTCGACGATCGGCTTGGGCACCGCCGACTGGATGCAGGCCGCATACCAGACCGTCACGTCGAAGTCCGGAAACCCCGACTCGGACACGGTGGGGACCTCGGGAATCTGAGCGCTGCGCCGAGACGAACTGACCGCGAGCGCCCGCGCCTTGCCGCTCTTGATGGCGGCGAGCTGCTCCGGCAGGTTGCCGAACATGCCCGCGACTTGCCCGCCCATCACATCCGCGAGCGCCGGCGCGCCGCCCTTGTAAGGAACGTGGAAGAGGTCGATGCCGGCCGTGAGCTTGAAGAGCTCCATCGTCATCTGCGGTGAGGTGCCGAAGCCGGGCGAGGCATAGTTGTACTTGCCGGGATTCGCCTTCACCAGGGCGACGAATTCCCTGAGCGACTGGGCGGGCACCGATGGATGCACCACCAGGCAGTTCGGCGTCTTGCCCATCAGCGAGATCGGCGCGAAGTCGCGGATGTGATCGTATGGCAGCTTGTTGTACAGCGCCGGGCTCACGCCGTGCGAGGCGATGCCGCAGCTGAGGAGGGTGTAGCCGTCGGGTGCGGCTCGAGCCACGTAATCCGCACCCACGTTGCCGCCGGCGCCGGCGCGGTTCTCGACCACGATCGGCTGCCCGAGCAGATCGCCCCATTTCGCCGCGACGATGCGCGTCACGATGTCCACGGATCCGCCGGGCGGGAAGGGGACGATGAAGCGCGGCGGCCGGTTCGGGTAATCGGTCTGCGCGTGCGCGGCGCCAGCCGTCCACGCCGCCAGGACGAAACACAGGAACGCCTTCATGCCTCCTCCTCCAGGAACAGGAAGCCGTCGAATTTCTCCACGGGTACGCTACGCCCGGGTACCCCGAAAGACAAGCCTTAGAATCCGCGCCTGCCGATGAACGCGCTCCTCGCCTGGTATTTCGTGGCCGTCTGGGGCGCGGGCTACGTCGCCACGAAGATCGGCCTGCAGTACGCGCCGCCCTTCACCTTCCTCAGCCTGCGCTTCGCTTTCGGCTTGCTCTGCCTCTTGCCGGTGATCCTCTTCTGGCCGCCCCGCTGGCCGTCGAGCCCGAGGGAGCTCGGTCATCTCGTGGTGGCAGGACTGCTGATGCACGCGGTGCAGCTCGGCGGCAGCCACTACGCGCAGTACCTCGGCATGTCGGCGGGAGTCGCGGCGCTGATCATCGCCTGCCAGCCGCTCGTGACGGCGGTGGTGGCGTCGCGCTGGCTCCACGAGCAGCTCCAGGCGCGGCAGTGGGCCGGCGTGGCGATCGGCCTCGCCGGCGTGGCGCTCGTCGTCTGGCACAAGATGGACATCCGCGAGGTCACGCCCGGCAGCCTGGCCGGCACGCTCCTCGGTCTCGTCGGAGTCACCGCCGCGACGCTCTACCAGCGCAGGTTCTCTCCGCGCGCGGACCTCAAGGCGGCCGCCGTGGTCCAGTTCGCCGCATCGCTCGCGGTGCTCGCGCCCCTTGCCGCCGGCGTGGAGGGCTTCAAGGTCGATTGGTCGCGCGAGCTCCTGGCCGCGATCGCCTTTCTCGTCATCTTCGCCTCGATCCTCGGCGTGAGCGTGCTCAACTACCTCATGCGCCACGGCGCGGCGACGCGCGTGGCCGGCATGATGTACCTTCCGCCGGTGTTTGCAGTGGGGCTGGAGGCGGCGTTCTTCGGCGTGGTGCCGAGCGCGCTCGCTCTCGCCGGGTTCGCGATCACCTGCCTGGGAGTGGCTTTGACAGTCTGGAGCCGACGCTGGAAATCGTCTATTTCGTCGTCCTGAACTGCCTGGGCCACCTGGCGTTCGTCGGCGTGCGCATGACCACGTCGCTCTTCGCGCTCGGCCTGGGCGGCACGGAGGCCGCGGTCGGCGTGCTGATGTCGCTCTTCGCGCTGCTGCCGATGCTACTCTCGGTGAGCGCCGGGCGGCTCATCGACCGCATCGGGCCGCGCCGGCCGCTGCTCGCCGCGTTCGCGGTCCTCGCCGCTGGCGCCGCCCTGCCCTTCGCGGCGCCGCAAATGACGACGCTGTATATCTCGTGCACGCTGGTGGGGACGGCGTTCATGTTCATCCACATCGCGATGAACAGCGTATTCGGCGCCTACGGCACGCCCGAGGAGCGCGCGGTGACCTTCTCGTGGCTCGCGCTCGGCTTCTCGATCTCGAGCTCCATCGGCCCGATCGTCGCGGGCTTCGCCATCGATCAGCTCGGCCACGCCGAGGCGATGCTGATCCTCGCCGCCTTTCCGGTCCTCGGCGGCGTGCTGGTGTGGCGGATGCGGCGCCCGCTGCCGCGGCCGGAGCCGGTAGCGCACACAAGGCACTCGGGCGTGCTCGACCTGCTGCGCATCCCGCTGCTGCGCAACACCTTCATCGTCAGCCTGGTGCTCGCGATGGGCTGGGACCTGTACACGTTCCTCACTCCGCTCTACGGCGCGCGCCTCGGCCTCGCGGCGACGACGATCGGCGTGATCATGTCGACCTTCGCGCTCGCGACGTTTGCGGTGCGGCTCATCATGCCGCACGTGGTGAAGCGCCTGCGGCAGTGGGTGGTGATGAGCTCGGCGATGGCGGTGGCGGGGGCCGCGTACATCCTCTTTCCGCTTTTCTCCAGCGTGCCGCTCCTCATGGCGCTCTCGTTCGTCCTCGGGCTCGGCCTGGGCTGCGCGCAGCCCATCATCATGTCGCTCCTCTACGAGGCCTCCCCGCCGGGACGCCAGGGCGAGGCGGTCGGCATGCGCACCTCGCTCCTGAACGGCAGCCACACCCTGATCCCGCTCGCCTCCGGCGCCCTGTCGGCGGTGGCCGGCATGGGGCCGGTGTTCTGGCTGCTGGCCGCGTTTCTCCTCGGCGGCGCCTGGTTCGCGCGCCAGAGAATAGAATAGCGCCGCCATGAAGCGCATCACGCTCAGCCAGTTCCTGGTCGCGCGCCAGCGCGACAAGAAGCTCATCAACGCCGACCTGCGGCTGCTCATCGAAACGATCGCGCGCGCGTGCAAAGGCATCAGCACGCGCGTGAACAAGGGCGCGCTTGCCGAAGGGCTCGGAGCCGCCGCGACCAAGAACGTGCACGGCGAGGCGCAAAAGACGCTCGACGTGCTCTCGAACGAGATCCTGCTCGAGGCGAACGAGTGGGGCGGCAACCTCGCCGCGCTCGCCTCCGAGGAAATGGAAGACCCGCGGCCGATTCCCACCCACTACCCGCGCGGCGAGTACCTGCTGCTCTTCGACCCGCTCGACGGCTCGTCGAACATCGACGTCAACATCTCCGTGGGCACCATCTTCTCGGTCCTGCCCTGCCCGAAGACCGAGAGCGGCGCGTACTGCGAGCCCAACGAGAAGGCGTTTCTGCAGCCCGGACGCAACCAGGTCGCCGCGGGCTTCGCGGTCTACGGCCCGACCACGCTTTTCGTGATCACGGTGGGAGACGGCGCGCACGGCTTCACGCTCGACCGTGAGAACTTTACCTTCGTCCTGACTCATCCGGACATCCGCATTCCCGCGGACACCGAGGAGTTCGCGATCAACATGTCCAATGCGCGCCGCTGGGAGGCGCCGGTAAAGCGCTACATCGACGAATGCGTCGCGGGCAAGGACGGCGCGCGCGGCAAGGACTTCAACATGCGCTGGGTTGCGTCGATGGTTGCGGACGTATTCCGCGTCATCTCGCGCGGCGGCATCTTCATGTACCCGCGCGACGCGAAGAACAAGGACGGGCGCCTGCGCCTCATGTACGAGGCGAACCCGATGTCGTTCATCGTCGAGCAGGCCGGCGGCGCGGCCACCGACGGCGCGACGCGCATCCTCGACCTGCAGCCCAAGGGGCTCCACCAGCGCTGCGCGGTGATCCTCGGCTCGAAGAACGAGGTCGACCGGGTTTCGAGCTACCACCGGAAATGAAAAAGGCCCCGTCAGGGGCCTTTTGTCCTCTCCCAGGTAATCGGTTATTTCAGGTGCCGGCTGACCAGCTTGGTCATCTCGAACATCGAGACGGAGCCCTTGCCGCCGAAGACCGCCTTCAGCTTGTCGTCGGCGTTGATCATGCGCTTGTTCTTCTTGTCCTGGAGGCCGTTGCGCTTGATGTACCCCCAGATCTTCTTGGTGACCTCGGTGCGCGGCATCGCGCTCGATCCGATCACCGCCGCGAGCGTGCCGCTCGGGGTCATCGGCTTCATGAAGGCCGCATTTGGCTTGCGCTTCTTGCCGCTCTTCTTCGCCTTCTTTTTCGCCATCTCGATTTCTCCTCTGAAGATTGTCGGTGTGACCGGACGCGTTGTTGCCGCTACGGGCTAGCGGTGACGAGAAGATGCACGATATGGCGGACCGATGTCAACGATTTTCAGAGGGAAAATGCGCCGCGCTCGCTCTGCTGTTGCGAATCCAGCCACCCCTCGAGCGGCATTTGCATAGAATCGGCGTTCCAATGAACGTCGCCCAGCTACGACAGGAATACATGCGCTCGGGCCTCTCGGAGCAGCAGGCGGGCGCCGATCCGCTGCGGCTCTTCGGCGCCTGGCTCGAGGACGCGGTGCGCGCCGGCCTGCCGCTGCCCAACGCGATGACGCTCGCGACGGTGAGCGCCGAGGGCGCGCCCGACGCGCGGATCGTCCTCCTGAAAGGGCTCGAGCGCGGCGGTTTCGCGTTCTACACCAATTACGCCAGCCGCAAGGCGCACCAGATCGATGCCCGGCCGCTCGCCTGCCTCGTCTTCCAGTGGTCGGAGCTCGAGCGCCAGGTGCGCATCGAGGGCGAGGTGGAGAAGGTCAGCGAGGCCGAATCGGACGCCTATTTCGCTTCCCGCCCGCTGGGCGCGCGGCTGTCCGCATGGGCTTCGGCGCAGAGCGCCTCGGTCGCTTCCCGCAAGGTGCTCGAGGATGCGATGGAGCAGGCGAGGCGACGCCACGGCGAAGCGCCGCCGCGACCGCCGCACTGGGGAGGCTACCGCGTCATTCCGCGGCGCCTCGAGTTCTGGCAGGGCCGCGCCGACCGCCTGCACGACCGGCTGCTCTATACCGCGAGCGGGGCGGGCTGGAAGATCGAGCGGCTTGCCCCCTGAGATCCTCGCGCTCCTGAGACGCACGGGGTTGTGCGGCCCGGCGGAAACGCCGCGCGCCGAAGCGCTCTCCGGCGGCGTGTCCTCGGACATCTGGCGCGTCGATCTCGCGCGCGGACCGGTGTGCGTGAAGCGCGCGCTGCCGCGCCTGCGGGTGGCCCAGCTCTGGCAGGCGCCGATCGAGCGAAACCGCTATGAATACGAGTGGTTTCGCGCGGCCGGTGCGGCGGCGCCGGACGCCGTGCCGCGGGTCATCGCGCGCGACGAGGGCGCGTTCGTCATGGAGTACCTCGACGCCGGAGCGTACCCGGTGTGGAAGACGCTTCTGAGCGAGGGGCGCGCCGATGTGGGCTTTGCCGCCCAGGTGGGCCGCACGCTTGCACGTATCCATGCCGCCACCACCGCGCTCGCGGCCGCGTTTCCGACCGACGCGATCTTCTTCGCCATCCGCCTCGAGCCCTATCTTCTCGCCACCGGCGCGCGGCACCCGGCACTGAAGGCCAGGCTGGAAGCCCTCGTGGAGAGGACCGCGGCCACCAAGGTCTGCCTGGTGCACGGCGACGTCAGCCCCAAGAACATCCTCGCCGGCCCGCGAGGGCCGGTGTTCCTCGACGCCGAATGCGCGTGGTACGGCGACCCGGCCTTCGACCTCGCCTTCTGCCTCAACCATCTTCTCCTGAAGTGCCTGTGGGTGCCGCAGGCGAAGGCCGCCTTCCTGCGCTGCTTCAATGCGTTGTCGGACGCGTACCTCGAGGAAATCCCCTTCGAGGAAGTCGAGTCGCGCGCCGCGTCGCTGCTGCCGGCGCTGCTCCTCGCGCGGGTCGACGGGAAATCGCCGGTCGAGTACCTGACGCGCGACGCGCAGAAGGAGCAGGTGCGAAGCGCCGCGCGTCCGCTGCTGGAAAGGCCGGTCTCGAGGCTCTCGGAGGTGGCGAAAGCATGGCAAGGATCGTCGACGTAAGAGCGCGCCGGGTGTGGGACTCGCGCGGCCGGCCCACGGTCGAGGCGGAGGTGCTCGCCGGCCGCGGCACCACCGCGCTCGCCGTGGGCCGCGCGATCGCGCCGGCGGGCGCCTCGACCGGCTCGGGCGAAGCCAAGGCGCTCGACGCCGCCCAGGCGGTCCAGAACGTCAACACGCGCATCCGCGAGGCGCTGCGCACGATGAGCGTCTCGGACCAGCAGGCACTCGACCAGCGCATGATCGAGCTCGACGGCACGCCCGACAAGCGCCGCCTCGGCGCCAATGCCATCGTCGCGGTGTCGCTCGCCTGCGCCCACGCCGATGCGGCGGTGCGCAAGGTGCCGCTGTGGAAAAAGCTCGCGGGAGACCGACGCACCGCGCTGCCGGTTCCGCAAATCCAGATCTTCGGGGGCGGCGCCCACGCGGGCGCGCGCGTCGACATCCAGGATTACATGATCATCTGCACGGGCGCGGGCAGCTTTGCCGAAGCGCTTGAATGGACCGCCCAGGTCTATGCCGCCGCCGGCAAGCGCCTCGCGAAGCGCGGCGCCCTGCACGGCGTGGCCGACGAAGGGGGCTACTGGCCCGCCTTCAAGTCGAACGAGGAAGGGCTGGCGGAGCTGGTCGGCGCGATCGCCGATGCCGGCCTCGAGCCCGGCACCGACGTCTCGATCGCGCTCGACATCGCGGCCACTCAGCTCTTCCGCTCCGGGAGCTACCAGCTCGCCCTGGAGAAGCGCGCGCTAAGCGCCGAGCAGTTGCACGCGATGCTGCTGCGCTGGATCGAGCGCTACCCGATCGTGTCGATCGAGGACCCCTTCGCCGAGCACCACGCCGACGCGCTGCGCGCCTTCACCAAGGCCGCTCCCGGGGTCCAGGTCGTCGGCGACGACTTCTTCGTGACCTCCGCCGAGCGGGTGAGGAAGGCCGCCGGCGCCTGCAATGCCGTGCTCCTCAAGCCGAACCAGGTCGGCACGGTGAGCGAAACCCTCGCCTGCTGGGAGGCCGCGCGCGAGTGCGGCTACCGCGCGATCGTCTCGGCGCGCTCGGGCGAAACCGAGGACGTCTCGATCGTGCACCTCGCGGTCGGCTGGGGTGTTCCCCAGCTCAAGGTCGGCAGCTTCTCGCGCTCGGAGCGCATGGCGAAGTGGAACGAGGGCCTGCGCATCGAGGAGGCCCTCGGCGCGAAGGCGCTGCCCTACCCGGCCCGCAAGCTCTTTCCCAACCGATAATCAGGGACGGACCACTTTTTCGAGAGTCTGTAGTGGAATGCACTACAGGGCGCTGCGGTTGCGGCTGCTGGGCTAGACGTCTTCGGCCGAGCACCCGGCGCGAGCCGACCAACCGCTGCTTCGGTCTAAGAATGTCGTTGTCTCCCCACAGCTTGCCGGGCTAACACTGGAAACGCTTCAAACGCGGCATCGAGGTGCAATGCGCTACGTGAAGAAAGTGCGCGCGGGCCTACCGCCCTAGAATCAGGTCGCCTAGAATCTGTCCGGAAAATCACTACGACTAGGTAGCGGCTACAGGTGGGCAAGCCGGAGGCATTACCGTCCCGGGCAAAACCGCAGCGGAGCGAAGGGGAGCGCGGAGCGCTGCCCAAGGCGCCGACCGGGATCTCGGGTCTCGACGAAATTACGCTCGGCGGATTGCCGCGCGGACGGCCGACGCTCGTGTGTGGCGCCGCCGGCTGCGGCAAGACACTGCTCGCCATGGAGTTCCTGCTGCGCGGCGCTGAGCAGTTCGGCGAAACCGGCGTGTTCATGGCGTTCGAGGAAACCGAGCAGGACCTCTCGCAGAACGTGCGCTCGCTCGGCTTCGACCTCGACAAGCTGGTCGCCGACCACAAGATCGCCGTCGACTACGTTCGCATCGAGCCCGCCGAGATCCACGAGACCGGCGAATACGACCTCGAAGGCCTGTTCCTGAGGCTGGGCATGGCGATCGACTCGGTGGGCGCCAAGCGCGTGGTGCTCGACACGCTCGAGGCCCTCTTCGGCGGCTTCACCAACCAGGGGCTGCTGCGCGCCGAGCTGCGGCGCCTCTTCCGCTGGCTGAAGGACAAGGGCGTCACCGCGATCATCACCGGCGAGCGTGGCGAAGGGAGCCTCACGCGCCAGGGGCTGGAGGAATACGTCTCCGATTGCGTCATCCTGCTCGACCACCGCGTGACCGAGCAGGTGTCGACGCGGCGCCTGCGCATCGTCAAGTATCGCGGCAGCACCCACGGCACCAACGAGTACCCGTTCCTCATCGACGAGAACGGCATCCACGTCCTGCCGCTCACTTCGCTGAAGCTCAACCACGCGGCGAGCACCGAGCGAATCTCGAGCGGCGTATCACGGCTGGACAGCATGCTGGGCGGCGAGGGCTATTACCGCGGCAGCTCGGTCCTGATTTCCGGCACCGCCGGCACCGGCAAGACCAGCCTCTCGGCGCATTTCGCCAACGCAACTTGCGCACGCGGCGAGCGCTGCCTGTATCTCGCATTCGAGGAGTCGCCGGCGCAGCTGGTGCGCAACATGAAGAGCATCGGCCTCGACCTCAATCCCTGGATCAAGAAGGGGCTGCTGCGCCTCGAGGCCTCGCGCCCGACGCTACACGGCATCGAGATGCACCTCGCCGTCATCCACAAGATGGTGAACGACTTCGACCCGCAGGTGGTGATCATCGATCCTGTCAGCAATTTCTCCTCCGCGGGCAGCGGCTCCGACGCGGAGGCGATGGTGCTGCGCCTGATCGACTTCCTGAAGTCGCGCCAGATCACCGCCATGTTCGTGAACCTCACCGCGGGCGGCGATGCCTGGGAGCACACCGACGTCGGCGTCTCGTCGCTCATCGACACCTGGATCCTGTTGCGCGACATCGAGCTCGCCGGCGAGAGAAACCGCGGCCTGTACGTGCTCAAGTCGCGCGGCATGAAGCACTCCAACCAGATCCGCGAGTTCCTGCTCACGAGCGACGGTATCCAGTTGCAGGACGTGTACATCGGGCCCGAAGGCGTGCTCACCGGCTCGATGCGCGCCGCCCAGGAAGACCGCGAAAAGGCCGCCGCCCTAGCGCGGGGACAGGAGATCGAGCGCAAGCAGCGCGACCTCGCGCGCAAGCGCGCGGCGCTGGAAGCGCAGATCGCGGCGCTGCGCGTCGAGTTCGAGGCGGTCGAGGACGAAAGCAAGCGCGTGAGCGAGCACGACCGGGCACGCGAGCAGCAGCTTGCCAGTGACAGAAGCGCCGCAGCGCTCCGCCGCGGTGCAGACGCAGCAAAAAGGAATCGCAAATGAACACCCGCAAGAACGGCAGCCCCAACGATTCGGACAAATGGGAGCTGCGCCTCTACACCGCCGGCCAGACGCCCAAGTCGCTGGCGGCGATCAAGAACCTGAAGCGCGTGTGCGAGGAGCATTTCGCCGGGCGCTACGAGATCGAGATCATCGACCTCCTGAAGAACCCGCGCCTTGCCAAGGACGACCAGATCGTGGCCATCCCGACGCTGGTGCGCAAGCTCCCAGAGCCGGTGCGCAAGATCATCGGCGACCTTTCCGATACCGAGCGCACGCTGGTGGGCCTGCAGCTGCGGCAACAGAGCTAGGAGCGAACATGAACATGGACCAGCGCATCGAATCGCGCATCGAATCAATGGACCTCGAGCTTCAGATCGAGTCGCTGCGCGCGCAGCTCCACGAGGCTGAAGAGCTGCGCCACGCCATCAGCCATGGACAGGTCGACGCCTTCATCGTCGGCCCGACCGAGGACAGCAAGCGCGTCCTCATGCTCTCGGGCGCGTACGCGCGCTACCGCCAGCTCGTCGAGGAGATGCAGCAGGGCGCGGTCACCGTGAGCCGCTCGGGCGAGATCATGTTCGCGAACCAGGCGTTCGCCGCCATGGTGGGCCTCGCGCCGATCGACATCTTCCGCGTGCCGCTCACGCGCTATCTCGCGGCCGCCGACGCCGGCGAGGCCGCGATCCTGCTGCAGCCGCATCCCGGCAAGGCCGAGATCAAGGCGACGCTGCGCGGGGTAAACGGAAAGCAACGCCCTGTGCGCATCGCGCTCATCACCGCGAGCGACGAGTTCAACACGCTGCTTGTCACGGGGCGCGACGAGAAGGAAGACGAGGCGGGGGCCACGGTCGACGCGATCCGCAGCGGCTCGGTCGACGCGCTGGTCGTCGGCGGCGAGCAGGTGGTGATGCTCGATTCCGCGCAGCGCTTCTACCAGGCGGCGGTCGACCGGATGCAGCAGGGCGTGGTCATCGTCGACGCTCAAGGCAACATCAGCTATGCGAACCAGCGCATGGCCGCCCTTCTCGGGACGCCTCGCGAGCGTCTGCTCGGAACGTCGCTTCGCAGCCGCGCGCGCAACGGTGACGCCGAGAGCCTCGCGTCGCTGCTCCGCACCGGCGCGGAGCAGGGCTCGAGCGCCCAGGCCGAGGTGCGCTTGCGCCGTGCCGACAACGAATAC
>Ga0157378_10001799_pt1 | contig 19259 bp, 19 predicted proteins | sample M65metaG_FD_115309 | JGI IMG/M metagenome (GOLD analysis project Ga0157378, IMG submission 115309) | Miscanthus rhizosphere microbial communities from Kellogg Biological Station, Michigan, USA - M6-5 metaG | ecosystem: Host-associated > Plants > Roots > Rhizosphere > Soil | place: USA: Michigan...
ACCGGGATGGAGCAGTCGGACGCGCGCCCGATCGAAACGGCGGTGCCTTGCAACTGCTGCCGGAAGGGCGAGAACAGAGGCGAGTAGACCGTGACCTCAGCGCGAGGGGCGATGGGTTCCATAAGTAGACACTGTGACGGCCGGGGAGCGGGCATTGTAACTGAGGAGAGGTTCACTGCTATAACCCGTTCGTGACCGAGGCAGCAATCAAAGAGACGTACTTCCAGGAAATCGAGGCGCACTTCGCCCTTCGCCGCGGCACGCCGTTCATCCTCAACGCCAAGGATTGGGCGCTGATGAAGAAATGGTACGAAGACGGAGTCCCGCTTCCGATCGTGATCGAGGCGATCGATGCGGTGTTCGAAAGAAACGAGACCAGCGGGCGGAAGAAAGTGATCTCCAGCCTCAGCTACTGCCGCCATTCGATCAAGGAGCTGTGGACCGAGCGCCAGAATCTTTACGTCGGCGCCGGAGATGTTGCGCCCGAGGCAGGGCCGGAAGCGCTGCTCGACGCGTTGGCGGGACAGCTCGAAGACTCGACGGTCGCCGCGCCGTTCGCCGCGCGCGTTCGCGCGCTCGCGTCGGAGAAGAGTGTTCCGAAGATCGAGGAGCGGCTGATCGATCTCGAGCGGGAGCTGGTCGATGCATTCATCGCCGCCGATCCCGCGGCGATTGCCGCCATCCGCGCGGATATCGCGGTCGCGCTCGGAGATACGTCAAAGCTCGATGAGAAGACGCGCGCGCGGACGGAGGAGGCGAATCTCCGGCGATTGGTAAGAGAGAAGTTCGGGCTGCCGCGACTGACGTTGTTCTAAGCTCGTCTCACCGCGAAATCGCCCGATCCACCTGCTCCATCACCCCCGCCGCCACCCGCCCGCTGACGGGAGATTCGGGACCGGCGCCGAGTGCGGGATCGACGATGGCGCAGGCAGCGAGCACTTTCTGCGGGTCGTTCCCCGCGCCGCGCGTGCAGGTCGCGCCGCGCATGGTGAGCAGGCGCGCGGCGATGCGGGTCAGCGCGCCGCCGTTCACCGGCGTGTACGGTCCGACGCGGCGCGTGACCGGATCGACCTGGTAGATGCCGAGGGCCATGGCGCGGACGATCTCATCGCGGCCGGGAGTCTCGCCGATGTCGGTGGCGATCGGCGGCGCGGCCATGTTCGAAGCGAATCGCACCGAGGCGACTTTCCAGTACATCAGCACGGCCAGGTCGGCGCGCGTGATGGCCTCGCTCTCGATGGCGCGGCGGAATTGCGCCGGCATGTTGGCGTCCGCGTACTGGCGCTTGATCTCGTCGAGGCGCGCGGCAAAGCGGCGGTCGCGTTTCGAAAGTCGTTCGTAGCGTGCGATCGCGGCTTCGTATCGCCCGCGGCTGATGTCGATCTCCGCCAGCGCTTCCTGCACCTCGGCGCGATCGACGTCGCCGGAGTTGAGAATCGGCTCCAGCTCGGTGCGCGCTTCGTCGAACTTGTGTTGTCCAACGAGCTTCTGCACAAGGAGGATGCGCGCCGGAGTCGCGGAGGGGTTGATCGACAACGCATCGCGAAGCAGGCGCACCGCTTCGTCATCGGGTGCCGCGGTTGCGGCGTGGAAGAGCTGGTCGAAGAGCGACGTGCGCAGTTCGGCGATCCGCTCGTTAGTGAAGTCCGGAGCGTTCGGGCGCGTGGCAATTTCGCGATAGCGATCGTAAGCCTCGCGCGGCTGTTTCTCGGCGATCGCGATCTCGGCGGCATAGACCTCGGCCGCGGTGTAATGCGGCCGCTTGGCCAGCGCGCGCTCGACGATCGGCCGGGCGGCGTCCGTCTTTCCCTGCCGCAGGTCGATCGCGGCCTCCGCGAGTTGTGCCGGTGCGTAGGCCGGCTCCTTTGCGCGGATTTCATCGAGCCGTTTGCGCGCGGTCGTGTAGTCGCCGCCGAGGATGGCGCGCCAGGCTTCGGCGAAGCGCTTCGCAGTCGCCGGCGTCGGCTGGGTCTCGTACCCGATGCGCGGGTCGATGATGTATCGGTCGTTGCCCTGCGGTGCCGGCGCCACGACCGGCGCCGGTGCGGGCGCACATCGCGCCAACGCAATCGCCAGCGTCGCAATCAATAAGAAACTCGATCTCTTTGTCACTTCGTTTCCTTTAGAACCCGCATCGCGGCCGCGAAGGTCTCGTCGGCTGATGCAGCTTCGATCCATTGCACGTTGCGCTCCGACCGCAGCCAGGTCATCTGCCGCTTGGCATATGCACGCGTCCTGCGCCTCGTTTCCGCGATGGCAGTATCGACGTTCGTCTCACCCATCGCCACCCTCACCGCCTCGGCGTACCCGATCGCGCCGAACGGCCGCGCGCTGCGCGGATACGTCGCCAGCAGACTCCGGGTTTCGTCAACCAGTCCGGCCGCGTACATCGCATCAACGCGCCGGTCGAGCCGCTCGACCAGCAGCGGCCGTTCCAACATCAATCCGATCTTGATTGCCGCCATCTCCTGCGCCGCCCCCGCCGCGGGCCGCTCCCATTCCGAAATCGGCCTGCCGGTGAGCAGCCAGACTTCTAGCGCGCGTTCGACGCGATGCCGGTCCGCGGGCGCGATTCTTCTACCACTTTGCGGATCGATTTTCGATAGCCAGCGATGCAGCCAGGCATTTCCGCGAGGCCGGTCGGCGATGCGGCGGATGCGCGCGCGCAGACCCTCATCGCGCCCGGGCATCTCCGGCAATCCGTGAAGCAGCGCGCGCAGGTAGAAGAAGGTGCCACCGACGAGGATTGGTTGCTTGCCGCGAGCCGCGATCTCCTCGCACACCGGCCGCGCCAGCCGCGCGTAGTCCGCCGCGTTGAACTCGACGTCGGCATCGATGATGTCGAAAAGATGATGCGGAATCCGCGCGCGGATCTCGGTTGATGGTTTGGCACTGCCGATGTCGAATCCTCGATAGATCTGCACCGAGTCGTAGTTCACGATCTCGCCGCCGATTGCCTCAGCGATGCGCATGGCAAGGTCGGATTTGCCCGTGCCGGTCGGCCCGGCGATGACGACTGGCAGCACGGTCAGACCGCCGGCGCGTCTTCCGCAACCGCCGAACTGAGCTCGGGCCTGCGTTCCGCCAGCTCTCGCTTTTCATCGCCGCTGAGAATGTTCTCGATGTCGATGAGCAGGTAGACCTCGTCGTCGTGCGGGACGACGGCGATGAGCAACTCGCCGCGGATTCCGCGCACGAGCGGCGGCGCCGGCAGGAGAGCATCGCTGCCGAGGTTGACGATGCGTCGCACGCTGTCGACTTTGAGACCGATGATTCCGGCGCTGCTGTGCGCGATGAGGACGAGCGGTTCCGCGGCGGCTTCGTGCATGTTCGGATACAGCCGTACGCGCAGGTCGATGATCGGAATCACCTCGTTGCGAAGAACGATGATCCCTTCGATGAACGCCGGCGCGGTCGGCAGCGTGGTCGAGCCGGTGTACGGGATGATCTGCCGCACGGCCATGATGTCGAGCACGAAGGTCTCGGGACCGACGGTGAAGGTGATCAGCCGCAATTCGGCGGCAACGTCAGGCATGGCGCTCATTGTATGACCGACAGCAGCGTGTCCCGCTCCGGACCGATGATCTGTCTTCCGAGGCGATGGAGATCGACGTGCGTCGGAATGCCGATGCCGCGCAGCGTGCCGATGGTGTAGAGCGTGACGTGGTACGGCGGACGGGCGACGGCCTTGAGCATCTCGCGTTCGAGCCGTTCAAAGAATTCCTCGGCGCCGTTGACGTCGCACATGCGGATGATCGTTTGCGTCTCGCTCTCGCGAACTTGCCAGAGCTCGTCGCGAAGAGTTACGGCAAAGCTGATCCGATGCGCTGCCCGTTTGACCATCTCGTCCGCATCGGCAATCGCGCTCGTGCCGGCCAGCGTCACGTGAAACTCGCGCTTGGCCCGCCAGTCCGCGCCGTCGAATCGAATCACGTCCGGGATTGGCGGATGTTCGAAGTGGACGATTGCTCCGCCGCCGCGCCGCGTGAAGCGACCTCGAATTGCCGTCATCCGCGCACGCGGAAGCGGCGGATTTCTTCGTCAAGACCGCGGATCGCATCGGACAGAAGCGTCAGCGACTCGCCCATGTCCACGGCGTAGTTGCGATTCCCCTCGGCAATCGCGCGCACCTGCTCCATGGTGCGGACGATCTTCTCGCTCTCGGCGGCCTGGCTCGTAGCCACCTGGAAAATCTCGTGGATCATGTCGATCATCCGCTCGGCCGCCGAGGAGATCATCGTCGATCCCGAGCGCTGCTCGACCATCGCCTGGCGCACGTACTTCGTCACCTCGCGCATCGACTCGACCGCTTTCATGATGTGCTCGGAGCCCTGCGCCTGCTGCGTGGTGGCGCTGTTGATCTGGCTGACCAATTCCTGGAGCCGGCCGATCGACTGCGTGACGTTCTCGGATCCCGAGGCCTGCTCGCGTGTGGCCGCGGCAATCTCTTTCCCCATCTCCGAAGCTTTGGTCGACGACTCGAGGATGTTGTTGAGCGCTTTGCCCGCTTCGTGCGAAAGCGAAACGCCGTCTTCGACGAGCTTCGTGCCGGCGGACATGGAGCGCAGCGCGTTGCCTACTTCGTCCTGCACGGAGCGAATGAGGTTGGCGATTTCGCGCGTCGACGAGGCCGTGCGCTCGGAGAGATCGCGAATCTCCGCGGCAACGACGGAGAATCCTTTGCCGTGCTCGCCCGCGGCTGCGGCGAGGATGGCGGCGTTGAGCGCCAGCAGATTGGTCTGCTCGGCGATGTCTTCGATGACGTTGAGGATCTTGCCGATAGCGGCCGAACGGTCGCCGAGTCGCGCAATGACCGCATTCGACTCGGCCACGGAATGGCGAATCTGCTCCATGCCGTCGATCGTTTCGCGCACCGCTTTCATCCCCGACTCGGCGGCATCGGCCACGGCAAGCGCGAGGTCGTAGGAACGTGCCGCGTTCGACTCCACCTGCGCGATCGATGCGCTCATTTCGATCATCGAGGAGGAGGTGTCGGTAACGAAGTTCGAGAGGAAGTCGACGTTCTGATCGACTTCGTTGATCGAGGTGACCATCTCTCCGGTGGCCGAGGCGGTGTCTTCGACCGAGTTGTACAGCGTGTCGGTGTGACGGCTGACTTCCTCGATCGAAGCGACCATCTCCAGCATTGACGACGACGTTTCTTCCGATGATGCGGAGAGCGCTTCGACGTTGTCGGTGATCTTGCGGAAGCCGGTGTTGAGCTGATCGATGGAGTGATAGGTCCCGTCGATCATCGCCCGCTGTTCGTCGACGGCCTCGGCGACGGTGCGCGAGCGCGAGCCGACGTTCTCGACCACGGACTTGAGCTGGACCTGCGAGCGAACGAGCTTGGAGACGGTCTTCTCCAGATTGGCGGCCATGGTGTTGAAGGCCGCGGCGAGATCACCGATCTCGTCGCTCGATTCGATGGCGGCGCGCTGGGTCATGTCGCCCTCGGCCAGTTTGCTGGCGTTGTCCGCGAGCTCGAGAATCGGACGGATGATGAAGCGCGAGCCGATCCAGGCGAGCCCGATAGCGACGGCGAGCGCGAAAAGCGCCACGCCCAGGTTGGACCAGCGGAGTTGCCGGAGGACCGTCGCGGCGTCGCGCTCATTGGCGACCAGTCGGAAGTAGGCGCCTCCGCTTGCGAAGGGAACGACGAAGAGGTGAAGCGAATCGCCGTTCGCTGCACGAAGGTCGGTGCGGCCCGCGGTCAAAGTCAGACCGGCCGGCGGCGTTCCTTGCGATGCGGCAAGGATGCGGCCATCGGCGGAAACGAAATCGGCGTAATCGATCCACGGGCGCGATTTGACGTCGTCCGCGACCGCGCGAAGTTCATCGACGCGTCCGCTCTTGACGGCATTGTCGGATGCCACCGCGACAGTCCTTGCCAGTCCTTCGGCGCGCGTGAGCAATTCGTCTTGAACGGTGCTGCGCACGCGCCATTGCTCGAGCCCGACGATCAGCAGGGCGATGACGATCGTCTGCAGAACGAATGCAAGAATGAATTTCGGCCGGAGGCCGATGCGACGAGTGGGAAGCTCCGAAGGCAGACCGGAAGGCATGTAAGTGGCCGGAAGTGTAGCGTATGGCGCTGCGCTATCATCCGCGGATGCCCCTCATTCGCTGCGCAAAATGCGGGCAGGCGTACGACGTGCCGGGAGTCATCGCCGTTCGCCTCCCGAACTCGGTCGCCACGTGCGATTGCGGCGAGTGGCTTTCCGGAAGCAAGGCCGCGCTTCTCGCGCGGCTCATGAATCCCGATGACATCAAAGAAATCGATTTGAAACCGTACAAGGTGGCGCGCAACGATGAGCCCGCGCCTTCTTCGTCAGTTGATCTGCACGAGGCGGTGACGCAGGGACGGCCACGGTCGATTCGCGTGATCGCCCGCGGCGCGACGGAGTCGATCAACACGGTCTTTTCGGTCGGACTGCACCCGCTGTGGATCGGCAGAGCCGGATGCCACGTGGAGTTGCCGGAGGCGGAGCTGTCGATCCGGCATTGTTCGATCGTTCTCCGCGGAAACAATCTGATCGTGCGCGATGCCGATTCATACATGGGCACGTTTCTCGACGGGCAGCAGATCAGCGAGGCGGTGATCAGCGACGGCACGCACTTGCTGCGCGTCGGTACCGCGCTGATCAGCATCGAACCGACCGACGAAGCGGGTGTTCCAGTGGAACCGATCCGCGCCGCGGTGCCGGCGGCAATCGAGGAAGCGGAGCTGGAGCACAAGATTTCGCAGCGCATCGCCGCTCTCGACGCTGCAACGCGTCCCGTATTGATCTGCATCGGCGGGCCGCTGAACGGACAGGAGTTCGAGATTCCGGCGAGCGGACTCGTGGTCGGCCGCGAAGGCCACGTGCGCGTACCCGACGAGTTCCTCTCCCGGCGCCATTTCGAAGTCGGTCCTGATGCCGAGGGAGCCGTCCGCGTGCGCGATCTGGGGAGCCGGAACGGGACGTATCTCAACACGTTGCCGGCACAAAATACGAAGGTTCACAGCGGCGACGAGATTCGGGCGGGCGTGAACCGTTTTCGCATCGAACACCGTTAGTTCCACCCCTCCGCCGTCACCATAATCGCCGCTTGACGGGGCCGGGCCGTCCCCAGATACTCCGCGAATTCAACCAGTGGGGTGTGAGGATGAGCAGGTTCGCCGAGGACGTGGCGGGCCGCATTGCGCGGTCGCTCTCCGTCCTGTTCGAAAAGAAACTCTCCATCGTCGATACCGCGTCGGCGGATGCTGCGCGCTCCATCGTTCTGACGTCCGACATTGCCCTGCAACTTGATGACGCCATCGGCGCCGTCCCGCGCCATCTCGTCGACGAAATCGCATCGCTGGTCCGTTTCGCCACCGATCGCGACCGGCGCGTTCACGAGCTCAACGAACGTCTCGCCAATCTGGAAAATGCGAACCTCGATCTGCTGGTGAAGAACAGCGCGCTTTCCGAGATCTCGGCGCGCGACTCGCTGACCGGTCTCTATAACCGCTGGTACGTGATGGAAAAGATCGACAGCGAGATGAATCGTTCGCTGCGGCACGGTTGTCCGGTTTCCGTGATCATGATGGACATCGATCACTTCAAGCGGGTCAACGATTCCTTCGGCCACAGCGCCGGCGATCGCGTTCTCCGCTCCGTCGGTCAGGTGCTCCGCGACAGCTGCCGCGTTTACGACGTCCCGGGGCGCTACGGCGGCGAAGAGTTCTGCATCGTCCTTCCGGAGACGAAGGTCGGGAACACGACCGTGGTCGCCGAACGGATTCGCGAACGGCTCGAGGCCAGCCGCTTCGACGTCGGCGACGATTCGGTGGTGGTGACCGCATCGATCGGCATCGCCGGAATCGAGTCGGTCGAGCCGGAGGGCGGATTGAGTCCGACCACTCTCATCGATCGCGCCGATCAGGCTCTCTACTCTGCGAAACACCACGGCCGCAATCGCGTCGAGATGTGGAACGTGGCCATGCACGGCGCCGACCTCGCGCACTAGCCCGCACGGCGGGCGGCGTAGGTTGCCAAGGCTCGGCCGCCATTTGCGCTTCAAGATGGGGAGACCAGCCCGGCGCGCTGTCCGCGGCTGCGCCGCATGATCGGGTTCCTGCGCCCTGAGTGTGGGCTCGGTTTACGTAGGTCGGACTCTCAGTCCGACCGGCTGACCCGGGTCTGAAACGACAGTGACGAGGTGTTTTCACGAGAGGTCGGACTGGAGAGTCCGACCTACGTACCGACCTACGTTTCAGTCAGTTTCGTGATGCGAGCATCTGCCAGTCGGGATCGTCCTGCATGTAGCGCGCGCGTTTCTCTTTCGGCTGGTGAACCTCGGTAACCGTCTCGATCATGAGCTGAAACTTGGCGAGCAGGTGTCGCTGCGAGGGTTTGGGGAGCGAGTGAAGCTCGTCGAGCAGACGGGCCGTGGCGAACTGTTCCTGGTCAAGCTCCCACGGAGCGATCTGCTTCTCGACGCCGCCGCCGAAGAAATCGGCTTCGGTCATGTCGTAAACGGCCAGCAGGCGCTTCAGCTGGGAGAGCTTCATCGAGCCGACCCGCTCGCCGGTTTCGAACGAGCTGATGGTCTTTTCGCCGACGCCCGAGAGCTTGGCTGCATCTTTCTGGCTCAGCCCTTTGATCCGGCGGATTTCACGAAGTTTGAGTACGAGATCCATGTTGATCCTCACTTTCGCGATCAGAAACGGCGCATCAGACCGACGACCACTCCCTGAACCGCGACATCGCGGGCAGCGGCGTAGATCGGATGCATCATCGAATTTGCTGGCTGGAGGCGAATCTTTTCGCCTTCGCGGTAGAGACGCTTGAGGGTTACTTCGCCGCTGACGTTGGCGACGACCATCTCGCCGTTTTCGGCACGCTCGCGGCGGGCGATGATGACGTAGTCGCCATCCATGATCCCGTCATCGATCATCGAGTCTCCACGCACCTTGAGCACGTAGTTCTCGCCGCGGCTGGTGAGCCGCTCCGGCACCGTGATGGTCTCGTCCGAGATCTCCACCGCCAGCGGCTGGCCTGCGGCGATGTAACCGAAGAGCGGGAGCTCGAGAACGCCGGCTGATGCCGCCGCTTCTGCCTTTGCGACCTGATCGACCACTTCGACCCCGCGCTTCTGGTTCCAGTCGCGCCGGATCAGCCCCTTCTTCTGGAGCAGCGAGAGGTGCTTGTAGACCGTGCCGTAGGAGGAGAAGCCGAAGTGATCGCAGATTTCGCGGTGCGTGGGAGTCACCCCTCGCTCCTTCTGAAAGTCGCGAATGAACTGCAGGATGTCGCGCTGACGCTCAGTCAAATACGTCATTTCCGCCTCGTGGAAGGCAATGTAGGCGGTAACGAGGCGAAAGTCAAGCGTAAGTTACGCGAAAGTGCTCTCGTATCAGATTTACGCTTGATGCTCGTTCGCCCCGTCTAATCAGGCAGGGAGTTCCGCGAAGACGCGCTGCTCGTTCCGCAGGATGGCAGAAAGCGCGGCGTCATAGTTTTGTACGCGGTTCAGATAGCGCGGGCGGTGCTTCAGTTGGTCGAGAGCCGCACTCAGCGCTTTCTCTATCCCGATGCGTAGTCCAACGGAACTGACGTTGAGCTTGTCGACATCGACATCGATCCGATGAATCCTCCCACTGCTTCGGCCAAGCCATAAAGAGATGCCCGCGAATTCGGCATCTCCTGATGTGATGGTCTCGTCCGTCTGATAGCGCAGTTCGATCACAAACTTCTTGATGTCCCTGCTGTACTCGCCCTTCACGGCGCGAGGCACATCGTAGGGCGACATGAGCATCGTGATCTCCACGTGCCCCAGCCGCTCGACGTTTGGCTGATCAATATCGTCAGGCTCAATTCGTACCCAGTCGCTCATGATCCGCCCCTTTCGATTAATGTTCCAACGAGCCACCCAGCAAGCTCGTAGAGCTTGCGCTTTTTGACACTTACCGCTTGAGGTTCGCGGCTGTCGAGTAACACCACACCCCATGGGCTATTTTTAACCTCAAGCGGCATTCCGCAGAATGACAGTGGCAGGCGGCGCTCATGTCTGTTCATCCAGTCCATCAGATGAGGCTCGCTGACGTTGGTCACCCTCGCATACTTCTTGATCTGCTCGGGATCAGAATTCGGTCCAACATCATCGAGGTTGTTGATTATCACTACTTTGTTGCTCGCAATCGTCCTGCCTACAACTCCTTCACACTTCTCTTCGGTATCCACGGAGTAGACGGTTGAAGCGATCTGGGTTGTGAACCCGGATCGTAGGATCGGAACGAGTACTCGTATGCGTTTCGGCGGAAGACGCCATTTCCATCGTCTCTCCAGCCTGAAGAGTGTCACGCGGTGCTCGTATTCGAACTCAGTCTCGGCCGGGAAGACATCATCGCGAAGTTTGTCCAGACATTCCTTGACAGCAGCCCAAACAGTAGGAGCTCCGGCTCGCTTTCGGCTCCTATCCACGACAAACCAAAGCCCAGCAATCACAGGATTTGTGAATCGCGCTGTAGTTTTGAGCCAGGTTACAGCCTGCATGAGAAGTGGATCTGGAATCTTTGTGGGGTCAATCAGGCCGGCAACGCTGATCACCCCGAGGAGCACGGTTAGCCCGATCTCGACTGTGAGCAGCACGCTGTAGCGCGCTCGCGAGGGGTTTAGCCTGATCACTTTGACGGCAGCATAACATCCGGCGCAAATTCACCCGCGTAGAAGAAAGCTGCGGTAGCCACGCGTTGCATCGAGCGCATATCAGCAGGACGAGTAGCCTTATGAAATCTTCACAACGTTCTTGGCCTGCAGGCCTTTCGGTCCTTCCACGACTTCGAACGACACGCGGTCGTCTTCGGCGAGGGATCGGGGATCTTCAGCGACGATGGAGCTGTGGTGGACGAAGAGGTCGGCATCGCGCTCCCGGATGATGAAGCCGTAGCCTTTGGCGTCGTTGTACCACTTCACTGTTCCTTGTTCCGGCATGGGCGTCATTTTAAGCCGATCGCCTGTTTCAGTGCTTCATCCAGCTGAGGATGGGCGAATTCGAAGCCTTCTTCCTGCGCGCGTTTCGGCAGGACGCGGGCGCCGGTGAGGAGCATTTCGTTGGCCATCTCGGCGCCGAGGGCCAGGCGGAGGGCGAAGGCAGGCGTCGGGAGGATGGCGGGGCGGTGGAGGACGTGGCCGAGTACCTCGGCGAACTCGCGGTTGGTGACGGGATTGGGGGCGGTGGCGTTGTAGACGCCGCGGGCGGCATCATGGTCGATGGCCCACTCGATCATGCGCAGCGCGTCTTCGCGATCGATCCACGACATCCGTTGGCGTCCGCTGCCCATGGGACCGCCGGCGCCGAGGCGGAAGGGGAGGAGGAGTTTCGCCAGCGCGCCGCCATTTGCGGCGAGGACGATGCCGAAACGGATGATCACTACGCGAGCGATCGGTTCGGCGGTGCGGGCCAGCTCTTCCCATCGCCGCGTGATCTCTGTCAGGACGCCAGATCCGGCTCTGGCGTTTTCATCGATTGGTTCGTCGCCGCGGTCGCCGTAGTAACCGATCGCCGAGGCGCTGATGAGCGTGCGGGCGTTTGATCGATTGCGTTCCATTGCCGACACGAGTGCGCTGGTGGCGGTGACCCGGCTCTGCATCAGACGCGTCTTTCGTGCCGCGGTCCAGCGTCCGCCTCCGACGTTTTCGCCGGCAAGGTTGATGACGACGTCGGCGTTGGCCACCTCCTCCATCCAGCTTCCCTCGGATGGCGGATTCCAAAGCAGCGCTTGGCCGACGTGAACGTTCGATGGGTTGCGCGTGAGGACGGCGACCTCGTCGCCGCGGGCGATGAGGCGGCGGACGAGAGGTTCACCGATGAATCCGCTGCCGCCGGCGACCACGATCTTTTTCATCCGGCCATTGTGCCCAAAAAGGAATCGCCCCGCCTGAGCGAGGGCGGGGCGATTTCGAGGAGAGGGGTTAGGAGATCAGGGTTTGTTCTGCGCTCACAAGGTTGGACGGACGTTTACGGGAAAGGTTTCACTGGACGCGCGAGCGTGCGGCAACCCGTCGCGGATCCGTGACAGCGTCCCGCTTCTGCATGGCGGCGAAGCCGATCATGGCGGCGTTGTCGGTGCAGTAGCGCTTCTCGGGAACACGCACGATCAGATCGCGCTGACGTCCCCAGTCGACGATCCGCTGACGCACGCTGCCGTTTGCCGCCACACCGCCCGCGAGGGCGACCTCGGCGGGCTTCGGTGTATCGAGTTGCGACCAGATGGCGTCGAGACGATCGAAGAGCTGATCGATGAGCGCTTCCTGAAACGTGGCGCAAAAATCGGCGAGCAGTTGCGGGTCGCCGCTCGCGCTGATGTTGTGCTCGCGTGCTAAGCGAATAGCTCCGGCCTTGATGCCGGAGTAGGAAAAGTCGGCCGACTTCTCGTTGAACTGCGGCATCGGGAAGTGGAAGCGCTTCCGGTCCACGTGGCCCGCGTTCGCATGCTTCTCGATCTGCGGACCGCCGGGGTACGGCAGGCCGATGAACTTGGCCACCTTGTCGAAGGTCTCGCCGATGGCGTCGTCGCGCGTTCGGTTGAGCATGGTGATGACGCCATCGCGAACGTCGTAGATCGAGGAGTGGCCGCCCGAGATGACCAGGCTGAGAAAGCGCTCCGGCAGCGGAATCGACGGACCTTCGCGCTGCAGGTAGGCGGAGAAGATGTGCCCTTCGAGGTGATTGACCGCGATCAGCGGAAGGCCGAGCCCGTAGGCCAGCCCCTGCGCGCCTGCGACGCCGACCAGCAGCGCGCCGATGAGTCCCGGGCCGGCGGTAACGGCGAGGCGATCGATGTCGCTCCAGGCGAGCTTTGCATCGCCGAGCGAGCGCGTGATCAGCGGAAAGAGGTGCTGCAGGTGCTCTCGTGAGGCGATTTCTGGCACCACGCCGCCGAACGGCTGGTGCCGCTCGATCTGCGACGCGATGAGGTTCACGCGCACGCTCCCATCGCGGTCGAGAACAGCGACCGAGGTTTCATCGCAGGAGGTTTCGATGGCGAGGAGCATGTGCGGTTGCTTGGTTGCTGAGTTTCTGGGTTGCTCGGTTGCCGAGTTGCCACGTTGCCCGGTTGCCACTCCGACTCAGCAACCCTGCAACTCAGCAACTCTGAAACCTACCGGCAACTCGGCAACCGGGCAACCCGGCAACCGCACCTTATAATCCGCGCCTTCATGGCGACGACTGAAGAACTGGGAAAGCGATACGAGCCGAAGGAAATCGAGCAGCGGCTCTATGAATTCTGGGAGAAGGGCGAGTTTTTCACGCCGCTCCTCGATGCCGAGCGGCCGAAGTTCTCCATCGTCATCCCGCCGCCGAACGTCACCGGGCGGCTGCACATCGGCCACGCGCTGGTCAACACGCTGCAGGACATCCTCGTGCGCTGGAAGCGGATGAGCGGGTTCAACACGCTGTGGCTTCCCGGCACCGATCACGCCGGCATCGCCACGCAGATGATCGTCGAGCGCGAGCTGGCCAAGGAGGGCATCGCCCGTCTCGACCTCGGGCGCGAGAAGTTCGTGGAGCGGGTGTGGGAGTGGAAGGAATCGTACGGCCACCAGATCATCGACCAGCTCAAGCGCCTCGGCGCTTCCGCCGACTGGACCCGCCTCCGCTTCACGCTCGATGAAGGCCTTGCCCACGCCGTACGCACCGCGTTCGTGAAGCTGCACGACGACGGCCTGATCTACCGCGGCATCGCCATGGTGAACTGGTGTCCGCACTGCCGCACGGCCATTTCCGACGTCGAGGTTGAGTACGAGGAGCGCGCCTCGAAGCTGTACCACATCGACTATCCGGTGGCCGGTTCCGACCGCGTGCTGACGATCGCCACCACTCGTCCCGAGACGATGCTCGGCGATACCGCGCTGGCCGTGCATCCTGAGGACGAGCGATACCAAGACGTCATCGGCGGCGAAGCGATCCTGCCGATTGCCAACCGGCGCATTCCGATCGTGGCCGATCCGATTCTGGTCGATCGCGAGTTCGGCACCGGCGTGGTGAAGGTCACGCCGGCGCACGACAAGAACGACTACGAGGCCGGCAAGCGCAACAACCTCGAGCAGATGCAGGTGATCGACGAGAGCGGGAAGATGAGCGCGGCCGCCGGCGCGGAGTTCGCCGGGATGGATCGCTTCGAGGCGCGCAAGAAAGTCGTGGCCATGCTGCGCGATTCCGGCTCGCTGCGCGACGTCAAGGACTACACGCACTCCATCGGCATCCACGGCAAGTGCGAGACGGTGATCGAGCCGATGATCTCGCGGCAATGGTTCGTGAAGATCGAACCGCTGGCCAAGTCGGCCATCGAAGTGGTGCGCAACGGGACGATCAAGATCCTCCCGCAGAGTTGGGAAGCGACCTACTTCAACTGGATGGAGAACATCCACGACTGGACCATCTCGCGCCAGCTGTGGTGGGGCCATCGCATCCCGGCCTTCTACTGCGCCAACGGTCACGTGACCGTGTCGGTTGACGATCCCACAACCTGCCCCGAGTGTGGCTCGAACGAGATCACGCAGGAGACCGACGTGCTCGACACCTGGTTCTCGTCGGGACTCTGGCCGTTCTCGACGATGGGCTGGCCGGACGACACCGAGGATCTGCGGATTTTCTATCCGACCGACGTCCTGATCACCGGCTTCGACATCCTCTTTTTCTGGGTGGCGCGGATGATCATGTTCGGGCTGCGCTTCACCGGCAAGGCGCCGTTCAGCCAGGTGTTTCTCAACGGGCTGGTGCGCGACGAGCACGGGCAGAAGATGTCCAAAACGAAGGGGAACGTGATCGATCCGCTCGACGTGATCGACGAGTTCGGCGCCGACGCCGTGCGCTTCACGCTGGCCATCTTCGCCTCGGGTCGCGACATTCCGCTGGCGAAGTCGCGCATGCAGGGTTACGCGGCCTTCGCCAACAAAATCTGGAACGCCTCGCGCTTCGCCATGATGCACATCGACACGCCGCTGGGCACGGCGAAAGCGATCGAGCGCGATGAGTTGAAGAGCGTCGAGCGCTGGATTCTGTCGCGGCTCAACGAGACCACGAAGACGGTGAATCGCGCGCTTTCCGACTTCCGTTACGACGAGGCTTCGAACGCGATCTATCAGTTCTTCTGGCACGAGTTCTGTGACTGGTACATCGAGATGGTCAAGCCGGTCCTCCTCGGCAAGCACGGTTCCGAGGCGGACCAGCAGCGCGCCAAGCGGGTGCTGCTCGAAGTGCTTGATCGATCACTGCGGCTGCTCCATCCGTTCATGCCTTTCATCACCGACGAGATCTGGCAGAAGCTCGGAGGGGTCGAGCCGTCGATCATGGTGGCGCCGTATCCCGTGGCCGAGGAGATGCTCGAAGACGCCGAGGCGACGCGGATGGTGCGCGCCGTTCAGTCGATGATCACAAAGGTCCGCGATGCGCGTGCGCAACGCGGTTTCACGCCGAAGGATCGCTTCAAACTCTATGTGCGCGCCGGGGGCCGCGATGCCGCGTTCTTTGAAACGTACGCCTACCTGCTCCTCGACCTGGCTCGCCTGAACGAGGTCATCGTCAACGCCGAGCCGCCGGCGGGCGCGCATCACGACGTCGTCGACGCCTTTGCCATCGCCATCGAGTTTCCGGAGAAAGTGGTCACGAAGGAGCAGCTGGAGCGGACGGAGCGCGAGCTGGAAAAGAGCCGCAAGGAGCTCGAGTCGCTCGACGCCAAACTGGTCAACGAGCAGTTCATGAAGAACGCCCCCGCGGCCATCATTCAGGGCGCCCAGGCCCGCCAGGCGGAGCTGCGGGCGAGGATCGAGAAGCTGTTGCAGAACCAGTGAAGGTTGCTGAGTTGCTGGGTTGCAAGGTTGCTAAGTACAAGCAAACAAGCAGCTCAGCAACCAAGCAACTCAGCAACCCAAGCAACCAAGCAACGACATGATCAACACGCGCACTCTCGTCCCGCGCCTCACCACGCTCGAATCGATCGCGGTCATTCCGCGCGTCGCCTCGACCAACCTGGTGGCGCGGCGGATCGTGAACGAGTGCATCGAGAACGAGGAATCGCTGCCGAAGGCGATCATCATCGCCGGCGAGCAGTTCGCAGGCCGAGGGCGCAATGCGCGGCAATGGTCATCGCCGGCGGGCAAGGGGATTTATGCGACGACGCTTCTGCCGGTGCCGGCCGTCGACCTCGCGCTGATTCCGCTGGAGATGGCCAACATCGTGGCCTCGTATCTTCGCGAGGTCTTCGCCATCGATGCCCGCATCAAATGGCCGAACGACGTGCTGGCCGGCGGGCGCAAGATCGCCGGGATCCTGATCGAGGCGCGGATGAACGAGGAGCGCGCGTTCGTGCTGATCGGGACCGGCATCAACGTCGAGCCGGTGACGGATGATCTGCGGCCGAATGCGACGTCGATCTCGGAAATCTCGCCGCGCGATTTTCACGGGATCGATGTGGCCACCGAGGCGTTCATCGAGCATCTCGATCAGCGGCTCGGGCGGAAGCTCGATCGCGAGGCCGTGCTCGACGAGTGGCGCAAGTATTCGATTCATCAAGCGGGCGATCGCATTCAATGCGTCGTCGGCGAGCGTCAGATTGACGGGACGTGGGACGGGATCGACGAGCACGGACGCGCGCTTCTGCGCAGCGGTTCGGAGACGATCGCCGTCAGCGCGGGCGACCTCATTCTGGTCTGAAACCGGCCAATCCACGATTCGTGGAGCGCCTCCGCCAACCGCGCGCCGGCCGGCCGAAGGAGAGCGCGCCTTATAGCAGTAGGTAACGGTGGTTACTGGACAAGACATCAGTACCAATTGTTACTTCCACACGTGCCGAAAGCGCGCGAGGCAGCAATCTTCGGGAACGTCGTCCGCAACGTCCGCAAGGGATATGAGTGGACGCAGGAGGATCTTGCCGAGCGTTCGGGCCTGACCACGACCTACGTCGGCCAGGTCGAGCGCGGCGACAAGACGCCCAGCCTGACGGTCGTCCTCAAGCTCGCCCACGCGCTGAACGTGCTGCCGTCGGAGCTGCTGGAATCGTTCGGATTTGTGGTGCAGCGGGGGCTGTGGAAGTAGATACACTCTCCCCGCATGCCCATTCGCACCATCCTTCTCTTCGGCGGCCGGAGCGCGGAGCACGAGGTGTCGATCCTCTCCGCGCGATCGGTGGCCGCCGCCGCGCCGAAGCCGAACATCGAGATCGTTCCAATCTGCATCGCCAGGGACGGCCAGTTCGTGACACCGGAACGGAGCGCGCGCATTCTCGCCGGCGACGAGCGGAGCGACCGCGGCGATGACGGGTTCTCGTTCGAGTCGTGGTCGCGCGACGCAACGATCGACTGCATCTTTCCGCTGATCCACGGCACCGGCGGCGAGGATGGGACACTGCAGGGCTATCTGGAGATTCTCGGTTTGCCTTACATCGGCAGCGGCGTCACCGCGTCGGCGATCGGCATGGACAAGGGAAACATGAAGCACGCCTTTGCCGCGGCCAAACTGCCGCTGGGCGATTTCGTCCAGGTGCAGGAGAACGACTGGCGCAACGAGCGCGAGCGAATCGTGCGCGCGGTCAACAACGCGCTGCGCCTCCCGTACTTTGTGAAACCGGCGAACGGCGGCTCCTCGGTCGGCGTGACCAAGGTCAAGAACGACAACGACCTTGCCGCAGCCATCGAGAAGGCCTTCACGTTCGACGAGAAGGCGCTGGTCGAGCGCGGCATCGATGCCCGCGAGATCGAGGTGGCCGTCCTCGGCAACGACGATCCGCAAGCCAGCGTGCCGGGCGAGATCATCGCCGGCCGCGAGTTCTACGATTACGAGGACAAGTACGTCGACGACAAGACCCAGCTGGTCATCCCGGTGAAGCTGCCGAAGGAGAAGATCGACGAGTTCCGCCGGCTGGCCATCATCGCGTTCAAGGCGATCGGAGCTGCCGGCTTCGCCCGCGTCGACTTTTTTCTCGAGCGCGGCAAGAACCGGCTCTACGTCAACGAGATCAACACCATCCCCGGCTTCACGAACATCTCCATGTACCCGAAGCTGTGGGAAGCGACGGAGCTGAAGTACCCGCGGCTGATCGAGAAGCTGATCGACCTCGGGATCGAGAGGTCGAAGGTAAGGATGGCGCGTCAGGAGAGCGCGATGAAGTGGTTCGATGAGGTGAAGGGGATCGTGTGATGTGGCCACTCCGCATCACACTCTCCAAACTTCGCCCGGTCAACGCGGCGAGCATCACCCGCACCTCGATCGTCATCGCGCTCTTCGCCGCCTTTCTCTACAGTGACTTCGCCCTCTTTCGCCGCCTTTTCGCGGCGATGGCGAAGATCGAGCCGCTCCTGGCGCTCGGCCTGCTGCGCAATCTGCTCGCGCTGGTGTTCCTGGCGGCCTTCGTCATGCTCTTTTCCTCGGCCATGACCGCGGCGATCGGGGCGTTTTTCAGCGATCTCGATCTCGACACGTTTCACGCCGCGCCGATCTCGAAGACGCGGTTGGTGATCGCGCGATGGGGGAAGACGTTCGCGCAGAGCGCCACGATGATCTACATCTTCATCGCCCCGATGTTTATCGCCTTCGCGCAGCGTTACCAGACGCCGGCGAGGCTTTATCCGATCGCGATGGTGAATCTGGCGCTGTTGCTGGCCATCCCGGTGACGCTCGGCGCGCTGGTGATCATCGTGCTGGTCCGCTTTTTCCCGATTCAGCGTGTGAGCCAGATCGTGGCCACGATCGCCATCCTGGTGCTGACCATTTCCGTCGTTGCGTTTCGCATGAGCAGGCCGGAGAGGCTGTTTGCCAGCATCAATACGGACGACGTCACGCGCGTCCTCCGCTCGATCGAACTGCCGTCGCTCGATCGCTATCCCGGCACGGCGCTGGCCGACACGATGGTGGCGCTGGCGGAAGGGCGGCCGGCGTCGATCCTGCCGCCGAAGATCGCCGTCACGGCGGTAGTTCTGTTCGCCATCTTCGTGTTCGTAGCGCGGCGGATCTACTTCGCCGCCTTCGTCCGCGCGCGCGAGAGCCTGGCTCCTGCCGCGCTCGGAGCGAGTGGGCTGACGCATCTCACCGATCGTCTCCTCGCGCCGTTCTCCGCGCCGACGCGGGCGATGATCGGGAAGGAAGTGCGCACTCTGACTCGCGACGTCGCGCAGTGGTCGCAGCTCTTTCTGATGATCGCGCTGGTGTTTCTCTACCTCTACAACATCCGCATGCTGCCGCTCGGCGGCGACGCCCGGGCCACGATCGTGGCCTACGCGAACCTCGGCATG
>Ga0157378_10001801_pt1 | contig 19244 bp, 20 predicted proteins | sample M65metaG_FD_115309 | JGI IMG/M metagenome (GOLD analysis project Ga0157378, IMG submission 115309) | Miscanthus rhizosphere microbial communities from Kellogg Biological Station, Michigan, USA - M6-5 metaG | ecosystem: Host-associated > Plants > Roots > Rhizosphere > Soil | place: USA: Michigan...
CTAACCATATCTCCACAGCTTTCGCCGGAGTAAATAGGCTTGCCGCTATCTAAGTATTTTTCGTCTCCCCATTTTTTCTTAGGGTCGTCTCGATCTACAACTTTAATTTCAATCGGAACTAACAGCACCAAATGCTGGTTTCCGTCTTTGGTGGCTGTGGCGGCGATGACGCCTTTGTTGTTTAGGTCTTGGACTTTAATATCCGTCCACTCGGTCGGATTGCTGATGAGGTCCTTTAGGTTTTTCCATTTGAAATTCTGCCAGACTTTGCCTTTGTAGGATTGATCGTCGTTATCATAAGGCCATCCAGTTTCGACAATTTCCATGCGGTCGTTCATGATATCTCCGTAGATCGGGATATCCGCAGCCTTCACTTCTTCATAGGAGCCATTGTGAAGATAAATCAATCCTTCAATGTGATCATCAACATATTTGGTGCCTTTTATGTGCCCGAGGTTATTAATCGAATGCAACCACAGGTGATCTCCATCTCCACCGAGCCACTGCAAATTTCCATGATCTAAAACACCACTTTTATTCTGACGGGAGGATTGTGCAGGCTCGGACCATTTCCAAAAGTCGCCTGCAACCACGCCATCGTTATTGATGCAGTGATCGCCACTACTCAAATAAACAAAACCCAACTCGCCACGGGGGTATGTTTCGGAATTTGTATCATCGACGGGCGTCATTTCTCCGCCGATTTCCATGATCGATTTCTGATGAAAGCTATAGGTGTTATCGTAATCCGACGAAACTAGCATTTTTCCTGAAGAAGACATTCCAATCACTGTCTCGTCGACGCCCATGCCTGCCGGGAGGCCTGGTGTAGAATTATCATAGGCATTAAACATCGTCTTGTTCTGTGCTTGCGGCTCCCACGAGCCATTCGCGTAGGCTTGAAGCCGCCCCCTGTAGTAATCGCCATGATTATTAGGATTGTTCTCACCAAGATAAACGCTTGGGGTATATGTATATTTCGTAGCGACAACAACGCCGTCTTTATCAATGCCGCCCAGGAAAAGTCCTTCGGTTGGGGAGCTCTGCTCATAAATCATCGTCAAGGTTCCATCTTTGAACCTCCAGATTTTCTTATCAAAGCCATGGGTGGTATCCGATATAGCGAAGGTCATATCTCCGGAGTCGTTGAGGTATATTGAACGCCCAGAGACATAGTTTTTTCCCATGCCGTTGTAATAGAAATGACGCTGTCCGCTTAATTCGAACTGCCCGATATCGACCACGACGTATTTCGTGTTGGGAATGCGAGGCGGTGCCAGTTTGGCTTGCGCGGTGTTGGAGACGGTGTCCTTTGCGTCGCCTGCCCAGCCGTCCTGACCATCGACGACGCCATCTGCGTCCGTATCCGGATTGTAGGGGTCGGTGCCGCTAGCCGCTTCCTCTCCGTTCGTCAGCCCATCGGGCGCGGGCTGCCCACCCTTCATATCGGAATCTTCATTGGCCCACGGGGAACCGTTGGGCGAATTTTCGGCCAGTAAGACAGACGTCGAGCCCTGAAGCAGGAGACAGGCAGTCAGCAGCACATGACCAGCGATCGTGCGAAAGGAATTCATGGGCTTCAAGGAGCGTCGTTATGCGACACGATGCGGTAGAAATAAATTTGGTCGGCGATCACTGTGGTATCGGTGTAGGAGGTCGTGTTTGCGGGGAGAGTCGCCAGGCGCGTCCAAGGGCCTGTGGGCAACGAACGCTCGACGTAAAAGGCCGTCTCGTTATCGGATCGGTCCTCCCATTCGACCAATGCGGTCGTCGAGCCGTGCTCCTCCGTAATCATGGGGGTGCCGGGAGCTGCCGCTGATTGATTGGGGTCGCCTACGGAAAGATGGAAGGTGACCTGACTCGATCCATAAGAGTTGGAAGCCGTCGCCGTGACGGTGATCGTCGATCCCGCGGTGGCGGGATCGGAAGGCAATGTGAGGAAGGCCTGCGCCAGGCCCTGGCTGTTCACCGAAGCCGGAGTCGAGGGACTGAGCGAGCCGCCGCTCGTCGAAGTGATCGCGAATGTCACGCTTCCACCATGAGCCGCGACACCGTTGGAATTTCTCAACTGGACAACCAGTGGTTGGGCAAGGGTGGCTCCCGCCAGGTCTCCTTGATTGTCGCCACTGAAGATCGCGAGCGTGGGTGCCACGCCGTTGAAGAAGTCGTTCCAATCCGTGCCGGCTTGGATTTCGTCGATGTCGCTTACGCCATCGTGGTCCGTGTCGGTTGAGGTGTCGTGGTTCAAACTGCCGAAGGTGGCCATTTCCCATGCATCGGAGAAACCGTCGTCATCGCTGTCGTAAGTGTGCCTGGCGGTCGTGTATTGGCTCTGGATGTCTTCGGGCGTGAGCTCGTAGTTGAAGATTTCGACCTCGTCGAGGTCGCCCTTGAGGGGCTGACCGCCGTTAGGTCCTTCGTTCCCAAGAGTGAGACCGCCATTGAGGATATCGATGGCTTTTGGCGGGTTGGTCCAAGGGAGGGTTGTTGCGCCCACGAGAACGCCATCGACGTAGATTTTGCGACCGGTCGGCGTGTAGGTATAGACGACCTGGTGCCAGGTGAAGGCGGGCCAGGTGAAGGGAGTTACCGATTCGTAGTCGATGAAGTGCCCCTTCCCATCGGCCTCCGCGAGGGCCATTGTGGGTTGAGAAGTATTCAGACGGATCATCGAATAAGCGAGGTTGTTGCCCCATGGGCCGCCGATTTGGAAAAGGCGCGACCATGTGCCGCTCATTTGATCACTGCTCCAGTCCGGCTTGATCCACATCCGCACGCTGCCTCGCATGAAGCTGTAGTTGAGTGACCCGTCGGTATGTTTCCAGTCGTAGGTCAGCACATTGCCGTCCGTGGCGATGCGGGCGGCGTTGCCGCTCCAACCGCTCACCGAAGTCACTCCCGTTGCGGTGCGAGGGATCTTCCCATCCGCGCTGCTGAAATTGGCAGTTTCAAAGGGGAAGTAGGCGATGCGCTTGGGAGTGACGCTGGTGGCGTCGTTTGGATTGGTGCCGTCGATGCCCTCCTGCTTGTCGCTGACGCCGTCAAAATCGCTGTCGGGATTGGTCGGATCGAGACTGGCTTGGTATTCCTGCTGATTGGTGAGGCCGTCGTGGTCGAAGTCATCGCCGGGAAGAACCTGTGAAACCGAGATGATGCTGTCGGTCGTGCTGAAATCCACGATCTTCTGCTTCCAGGAAGCTGGCAGTCCGTCGTCGGCATAGAGACTCTGGACATCGAGGTCGTCGAGCGCCGTGGCGTAGAGCCGGACATCATCGAGTTCACCGATCCACATCTCACGTTGTCCGTTATAGCTGCCCACGTGGAGGGCGATACTCGAAGTGGTCGATAATTGCGTGAGCGCGGAGGTATCGAGCGCCTTGCCGTTTTCGATGATGGTGCCACCCCAGATCGCAGCGGTGAGAGCAACGTCGCGCAGGGTTCCATCGACATAAATGCGCGCGGTGTGAGCCGCGCTGTCATACACGCCCACGACATGGTGCCAGGCGCCGTTGTTGAAGCTCTCGGTGGTGGACAGCAGCACGCTCTCGGCAGCGGTTCCCCCGCCAATTCCGAAGGTGAGGCGGCCGGGAGCACTATGGCCGATGCCGAGGAGGAAGCCCGTCGTGGCGCCCCAATGTCCCTTGCTGATGATGCGTCGAACCCCGGAGTCCGTCGTCTTGAACCATCCCGAGATGCTGAGGCTGGAGGTCCCGGGCATCAGAGCCTGCGTGGTCACATAGGCCGTGGCATCTCCCGAAGGAAAATTGATGCCACCCGAGCCGTTATGGCCCGAGGTTCGAGCCATGGTGCCCGAAACCGCGCCATCGTGATGGCCACTCGTGGCATCGACCAATGTCGTGCCGGAACCTTCGTTCATCGGCCACGACGCCAGCGGAGTGTAGTTGTGCGCCGAAGGCACGGCCATCGTGAGCGTCGGGATGTCTGTCTGGCCGATGACCGTGGTGCTGGGGCTGCTGAGAATCGCGCCCGCATAGATGTTCACATCCATCGGGACGGTTTCCGTGCCGAAGACGGTCCACGTCGCGCCATCGCTGGATTTCGAGGCCGTGAAGATGTTTCCGGTGCGCTGGAGCTTCAGCCACACCGGCGCAACGGTGGCACCGCCGTAGTAATTACTCGGCGTCGTTCCCGGCGTGACGCGCTTTTGAAGGACCACGCCATGCGAGGGACTCACTGCCCAGAGAACATGTTTGGCGTCCGGAGAGAGAGCCTCGCGCATCATGACGCCGGCCTTTGCCCATTCCTGCGAATTCTTCAAACTCGCAACCTTGAGCGTGATCGTTCCGTCGCCATTCAAGGGGCGGTAAACAAACTCGCCCTGATCGGCGGCATTCCAGGTGTCTCCGCCGCCCGCATAGAGGGTGAACATGTTGTTCGCAAACCCGGCCCAGCCGCCAAGAACCGGCGAGCCCAGCATGAGTTCATTCCACGGCGTGGGGAGCGAGTTGGCCCGCCCGGCAGTCACCTGCAAATTGTCGAAGGTCGCCAGGCTGAGGGCGGCATTGTTGTGAGCGGTGACCGCCAGTCCCGCATACGCCTGGGTCGTCAGGGACACGGGCTGCGAACCCACCCAATCCCATGTGACTCCATTCAGGGATTTCCAGCCGATGAGGACGGGACCGCGGCGTTCCAGCTTCGTCCAGATGGGCGTCGTCCCGCCGAGCGTCGGCAACCCGATGGAAGTTTCCCCTGTAGCGCTGCGACCCTGGTAGAGCATTCCATAAGCGCTCGAGAGGATGGACATTCCGTGCTTCGAGCCGGGGTCGAGCGATTCACGAATCATTCCGCCTGTCTTGGCCCAGGCGTTCGTGTTCTGCTGACTCAGAATGCGGGCCTGAACCGCGCCATCACCCACCAGGGGCTGATACAGGAAGTGGAATGCATCCGCCGTTTCCCAAATATCCGCACCACTGCCGGCGACACTGAACTTGCTCGTTCCATCGAAGACCGCATAGCCACGGTAGCCGACTGCTCCAATATCCGTATCGTTCCACGGCGATGGCAGCGTGCCTGTGCCTGACGCCGTCAAACTCACATGATCGAACGTGGCCGTCGCGAGAGCCCCGGTATTGTGACTCGTCACCGCCAGACCTGCATACACGGTGCTGTTCATGGCAATGTTCTGCGTGCCGATCTGGGTCCACGTTTGGCCGTCCGCCGAGCGGTAATACGTCACCTGGTCTCCCAATCGCTTGAGCTTGACCCACACGGGCGCAGTTCCGGTCCCACCACCGGCGAATGCGCTACTAACTCCAGCCGTGGATCTCCACTGGTAGGTCACTCCGTTCGACACCGTCGCTGCCACCAGAGCGTTCTTTCCTCCTGCCGTGAGGTCTTCCCGCAGCATCAATCCCGCCTTCGCCCAGCCGTTGGTGTTCTGGAGTGTGACAACTCGCGCCACGAGTTCGCAATTTCCAGAAACCGCCTGATACACGAACTGAAACTGGTCCGCCGTTCCCGAGATGTCCGCTCCCGCTCCCCTGACTGTAAACGTGTCGTTGGCTGGATTATAACTACTGCTCCCTGCCAGCGCAGGACTTCCGATATCTCCCGAGGTCCAGGTTTCCTGCTGCGCGAATCCCGAGACCGCCAGACTCAGAAACGACAATAGGAATATCAATCTGATCTGAAACCAGCCGAAACGTCGATTGCACTGCATGAGCGCGAGCGTCTTAGCCTCTAGGATCGAGAGTCAATTCCCTTTTAGGAAATTTGTTTAATCACTCTGAAAGAGCCTCACAACCCTCACCCGATCGTCACACGCTAAAGCGTTATTAACGTGCTCATTCATCCGGCTCCCCCCGACGCTGCAACCAGGCGATGAGCAGCAGCGCGGCGAAGGCCAGCGCGAGCAGCACCAGCGCAAAGGCGTGCGCCGTCGCGTAGTTCAGCTTTTGCACCTCGTCGAAGAGCGCGATGGAGGCCACCCGCGTCACCCCGGGAATGTTGCCGCCGATCATCAGCACCACGCCGAATTCCCCCAGCGTGTGCGCAAAGCTGAGCGTCACCCCCACACCGATTCCGCGCCGCGCCTGCGGCAAAACCACGCGCCAGAAGGCCTGCCATGGCGTCGCGCCGAGCGTCACCGCCGCCTCGCGCACCTCGCGCGACACCCCGCGCAGCGCACTCTGAAACGGCTGCACCGCGAAGGGCAGACTGTAGATCACCGAGCCAACCACCAGCCCCGCAAACGTGAACGCCAGCGAGTGCCCGGTCACGCATTCCCATAGCCGGCCGGCGGGACTTTGCGGCGCGAACGCGACGAGCAGGTAAAAGCCGATCACCGTCGGCGGCAGCACGATGGGCAGCGTGACAAGCGTCTCGAGCAGCACGATCCCGCGCCACCGGCACGTATTCAGGAAATGCGCCAGCGGCAGTCCGAGGAGCGTCAACACCACACTCGTCGCCAGCGCCAGCCGGATCGTGAGCCACACGCTTTGCCAAAGGTCACCGCCCAGATCGAAGGCTGCCCAGGAAATGTCCATCGCGCGGGCGTGGATTATTCGCCGTGCAAATGCCGCACGGCCTCCGCGATGGCGGGCGCCAGGATTTCGAGACACTCGCGCACGGCCTTCGGACTGCCCGGCAGATTCACGATGAGTGTCCGGCCGCGCAGTCCCGCCGTCGCCCGGGAAAGAATCGCCGTCGGCGCGATGGCAAACGACTTGACCCGCATGATTTCGCCGAAGCCGGGCAACTCCTTTTCGAGCACCTGCCGCGTGGCCTCGGGCGTGACGTCGCGAGGTCCGGGTCCGGTGCCGCCGGTCGTCACGACGAGATCGCAGCGCTCCTGGTCCGCGAGTTCGCACAGCGCGTCTGCGATGGCGGCTTCGTCGTCGGGAATCAGCCGGCGCGAAAACGTATGCGCGCCGGGCACGAGATCGGCAAACGCCTGCTCGATGGCCGGCCCGCTGAGGTCCTCATACACGCCGGCCGAAGCGCGGTCACTCGCCGTCACGCGCCCGATCTTCACTGCTTCTCCTTCCGCGTCACGCGGACGTTCTCGATCACCATCTCCTTATCGACGGCCTTCATCATGTCGTAGAGCGTAAGCGCCGCGACCGTCACGCCGGTGAGCGCCTCCATCTCGACTCCGGTCTTTCCGTCCGTTGCGACCTCGCACGTGATCCCGATGAAATTGCGCCCAATTCGGAAATCCACCGCCACCCGGTTGAGCGGCAACGGATGGCAGAGCGGAATCAATTGCGATGTCTGCTTCGCCGCCTGGATGCCTGCGATCCTCGCCACGCCGAGCGCGTCGCCTTTTTTGAGCGCCTGGGCCTTGAGCGCGCGAATCGTCGCCGGCCGGCAGACCAGTCGCCCTTCGGCGCACGCCACGCGATGCTGCACAGGTTTCGCGCCGACATCGACCATGCGCGCGACGCCCTGTTCATCGAGATGCGAAAATTTTGGCGACGTCTTCATCGGATTCCTTCGAGCGCCAATCTTTGGACGGTCTCGCCCGCCTTGGGAAGCTCCGCCTCGGCCGGCACGCGGATCAACGCATCCACGCCGAGCAGCGCCGCGAGATGGCCCGAGCTATTCCACGCCACCGGCATCACCCGCCCATGTTCCATCCGCGCCGGCCAATACGTCACCCGCCGATTCGGCGCGCCCGGGATGGCCGCCGCCAGTTCCGCCGGCTCCAGCCCGGGGGTCTCGCGTCCCGTCAGTCGCGCCAGCGCGCGGGCGATGAACACGTGGAAACACACGAAATGCGACAGCGGATTGCCCGGAATGCCGAAGGCCAGCCGACCCTCGCGACTCGCAAAAATGAGCGGCTTGCCCGGGCGGACGTTCACCTGCGAGCAATGAATCTCAAAGCCGAGCCGTCGCAAAAAATTCGCCGTAAAATCGTAGTCGCCCACGCTCGCGCCGCCGGAGAAGAGCAGGACATCGAACGACTCCGGTCCCGTCGCGTCCACGAAAGCTGCCGCCCGCGCCTCATCGTCCGGCAGATGCGCATGATGCGGCGCCTCGCCGGGGAATCCAGCCAGCAGAGCGCGGATGAGCGCCGCGTTCGAATCGCGAATTTTTCCGGGACCGGGCGTCTCTTCCGGTGGCACGATTTCGTCGCCAGTCGTGAAATGCAGAATGCGCGGCGGTCGCACCACGAGTGGCTGCGTCTGGCCGACGGAAGCCAGCAGCGCCACCGCAGCCGGCGTCAGCCGCGTGCCGGCGGAAATCAACGTGTCGCCCGCGCGGACGTCTTCGCCGCGCCGCGAGATATTCGCACTGGGACCGCGACGGACAACGCGGATGGTCTCACCGTCGCGCGCGACATCCTCTTGCATCACGACCTCCAGACCGTCGCCAGGCACTTCGGCACCGGTGAAAATCCGCACCGTCTCGCCCGGGGCGAGTGCCATCCGCCGCGAATCCCCCGCCGCAATCGTCCCCACCACGTGAAAGGTCTCCGCCGCGTCGTCCGCGCGGATCGCGTAGCCATCCATCGTCGCACGATCGAAGGCGGGCGCATCCCGGTCCGCGACGGCGGCCTCCGCTAACGTCAGTCCCAGCGCCTCCGCAAGCGGCACACGCCGCGCCGGCAGCGCAACGGCGTGCGCGTCGATCAAACGCCAGACGTCCTCGACCTCGACCATCATGGCGCGAGCTCCACCTTCCAGATTGGCACGTCCTGCTTCAGCCGGTCCATGAACGCCGCGAGCAGCGCGAAGGCCGGACCGCGATGCCGCGCCTCGACCCATACAAGAATCGCGATCTCGCCCACGGGAATCCATCCGTGCCGGTGCCAGACAACCACGCGTTCGCACGGGTGCGTCGCCGCCGCCTCGACCAGCAAACGCGTGATCTCGCGGCGCGCCATCATCTCGTAGGCCTCGTAGCGCAGCGCGGTAATCGGCGCGCCGTTCTCCTCGCCACGCACGATGCCACGAAACTCCGCGACCGCGCCGGAGCCGCGCCCCACGGCCGGCGGCGTCCAGCGCATCTCGATGGGTTCGGTAACCAGTTCGATGACAATCTCCATTTCGAGCGGGATTCTTAAAATGGCGATTGGAACAGACAAAGAAAGATATGCGCTAAGGAAAGCAGGAAGGCAGGAAGTCTGTAGTTTCGACTATTTTCTCTTCCTGCGTTCCTGCTTTCCTTAGAGCTGCTTAAAAGCTCGATCTTCATCTCAGCCCCCCGAGACCGGCGGAATCACCGCCGCGACATCCGCGTCCGCAAACCGGGCGTCCGCGTCGGCGTATTCGTCGTTGCGGCTCAGACGCGCCACACCCCGCAGCGGCGCCAGCGCGGGATATTTCGCGATCAAGGCGCCCCAGACTTGGTCCGTCGAGGCGGGCTCCAGCAACGCCAGCTCAGCGGAAGCGCAACCCGTCGCCTCCCGCGCCGTCGCGAAAAAAAGAATCTTCATCGAGCCACGGGCGCGACCGGTTTCGCGGCCGGACGCGCTATCTCGTAGGCCGCCCATGTCTCCATCGCGCGGTCCGGCACCGTGGCGCGAATCCGCACGCCGTCCTCGTCGTAATCCGTGCGCTGGACGGCGCCCTCGCGATGCAACCGCGCCAGCAAATCGGACCGGTCCAGTGGCAGCCGCAGATCCACCTGCCGCGTGCCGTTGCTCACGAAGCCGGCAATCCGCTCCATCAATTCGTCGAATCCCTCACCCGTCCGCACCGAGACAAAAACGGCGTCCGGAAAATGTCGGCGCAGGCCGATCCGCGTCGTCTCGTCTTCGACCTTGTCCATCTTGTTGAAGACGACAAGCGTCTGCGTGGCGCCCGCTTCCAGCTCGGCGAGCACGTCCATCGTCGTCTGGTAAAACTCCATCACGCGCGGGTGCGAGGCATCGAGAACGTGGATCAGGAAGTCGGCCAGCGCCGCCTCCTCGAGCGTCGCGTGAAACGCCTCGACCAGTCCATGCGGCAGCTTGCGAATGAACCCGACCGTGTCCGTGAGCAGCAGCGGCTGCTTGTTCGGCAGCGCGATCTTGCGCGTCGTCGTATCGAGCGTCGCGAAGAGCTTGTTCTCGACCAGCACGTTCGCGCCGGTCAGCCGCTGGAGCAGCGAGGACTTGCCAACGTTCGTGTAGCCGACGATGGCGGCGTTCGGCACCGGGGCGCGTTTGCGGTCCTTGCGCTGCGTCGCGCGGGAGCGGCGCACGCCCTCCAGCTCGCGCTTGAGCCGGTCGATCTGCCCGCGAATCTTGCGGCGATCCTGCTCGAGCTGGCTCTCGCCCTCGCCCTTCGCGCCAATACCGCCACCCTGCTTGCCGAGGTGGCTCCACGCCCGCGTGAGCCTCGGCAGCGAATAATCCATCCGCGCGAGATCGACCTGGATGCGCGCCTCGCGCGTCTGGGCCCGCGCGCCGAAGATGTCGAGGATCACCTCCTGCCGATCGATCACGAGCACCTTGGAAATCGTCTCCCAGTTCCGCTGCTGCGCCGGCGTCAACTCGTTGTCGAAAATCACCACGTCGCACTCCAGTTCGCGCAGCCGTTCGCAGATTTCCTCCGCCTTGCCGGAGCCGATGAGGAAACGCGCCTGCGGCTCGCGATTGTGGACGACCATCTTCTCGACGACGGGAATGCCCAGCGTGCGCACGAGTTCCTCCAACTCCTCGAGCAAATCCTCCGCGTCGGCGCGATCCTCCGTGCCGCCATACGCGCCGACAAGCAGCGCGCGCTCGACCATTTTTTCCCGGGGCCTGATCTCAAACATCGTTCCCGCAACGTAACAGACGATCCCGCGCAAGCCAACGCCATCGCTGGCGGGCGTCCCTGGCGGTCAGCGCGGATCGGCCGACTCCTCCGCCGATAGGCCCTCTCCTTTTCCGGCAGCTGGACCTTCGCCGCCGCCCGGCTTGGAAGGGAGACCTGGCGGGGAGAGCCTGGCGTTTTCTACCCGAAGATCGGTTGGAGATGCCGGTCCAGGAGGTTCCCGGTGACATTGCGGGCGATGATCGCCTCGTTCGCCTCCAGCGCCGTAAGATAGCGCGGGCCCATTTTCGCCGCGATCTTGAAGCCAACGTGGATGAGCTGCCGGAAGTGGGAATTGTAGTCGGCGTTCGTCTGCACGTGGCGCAGCGTGTTCACGTATTTCTCCGAATCCCAGCCCTGCACCGTCTCCGGCGTGGGGAGCTTGGCTTTGTCGATGTCGATCACGGTCGCGTAGGGCGCGGTAAGTTCGTCGAAGTGCGCAAGGGCCTCGACGTAGATTTCTTTCGCAATCTGCAGCCCCTCGCCGCCGGACTCGGCGAGACCGATCACCTCCTCCAGCCATGTCGTGCCCGCGGTTTTCACATGCAGGCCGACGTCATGCTTCTTGATGAGCCGATTGATGATCGGATAGAGCGAAAACTTGTCGCTGCCGGAATGCACGCTCAGCTTCAGCGTCGCGGGCAGGCCGAATTCCTGGATGGCGAAGGCAATCACGCTCAGGTCTTCGTCGAACTCCTTTTCGAACTGCACCAGGTCGCCGACGTAGTCCACGCCCTTGTTGAAGCGGCCCGTGAACTTCGGCGCGATGGTCTGCACCGGGATGCCCTCCCCCGCGATCATCGCGAGAATGAAGAACAGCTCGACCGGCGTCTGGGGCGTATCGGTTTCGTCCACCGAAACCTCCGTCACGAAATTCCCCGCGCCCTTTTTCGATTCGACGTGCCGGTAAATACGGCCCGCCTCCTGCACCGCCAGAAGAAACTTGCCGGCGGCGGCGCGCACGGTGTCTTCGCCGATGGCAAAGGGCCGCTCGATGCCGGGAATCGCGAGCTAGCCAAGGTATTTGCCCATCTTCGCCACGAAGTCCTCAATCGACGCCGCGTCCGCCGCCTTGCCCGTGAAATCGGCCACGTCCAGCGTGTAGAAATCGCTCGCGGCGAGGAACCAATCGACCGTCTTCAAGCCGATGTGGTCGGCATCCACGTAGTAGGCGCCGTCCCAGCCGAGCGCCGCCACCGCAGCATCCGCCTCCGCGCGCAGATCGTCCGGCCGGCTGCCAATGATCGTGTGCTCGCGATTCGATTTGTTCCAGACGGGGAAAACCTTGATGCCTTCCCGCGCGGCGGCCTGCACCGCGTGAAGCTGCGCTCGTCCCTGATGTGCAAAGCGATCTCCGGTGCCAATGGTGTATTTTTCGATGTTCATAAAGTGAGGAATTTTCAGGATTTAGGAGCCGATTGCCGGAGACCGTCGCGGGAGGAGCTAATCGAGCGGGGTGGTCGCGGATCCCAAATTTGCCCGTGGTTCGGGGTCGCGCGCAACCAAAGAAATGAGCCATTGGCCCAGTAACGCGCAGATCGACTCGAGAAATCGCCCCGATCTATCCGAGCCACACGCCGATTCCGGTATCAGACTCTCAGCGAGCCACGGAACCCTCTGGAGTTGTAGTAGGACTGCGCGCCGTTGTGCCCCACGAAGACGCGGTCGTAGCGCCGGTCGCAGTAGAGCGCGCCGCCGAGATTCCGCATCTCGGCCGGGGTTTGCACCCAGCTCGACGTCTTCAGATCGAACTCTCCGAGTTTCTGGAGCGCTTGATATTGCGCTTCCGTCAACAGCTCCACGCCCATCGCCGCGGCCATGTCCATGGCGGTGTCCTTCGGGCGGTGTTCCTTGCGGGATTCCCAGCCTGCGCGGTCGTAGCAAACGCTCACGCGGCCCTTGGGCGTCTCCACGGAACAATCGAAGAAGACGTATTCGCCCGTCTTTTCGTCGCGGCCGACCACGTCCGGCTCGCCGCCGGTCGCCTCCATTTCGCGGAGCGATCCCAGCTTGCCCGGATTCGCCGCGAGCCTGGCCTCCACCTCCGCCCACTCGAGGCCCTTGTGGCGGTTCCGGTTCTTCTCGAAGCGGGCTTTCAACGTCCCGAGCAATGCCTCCCGCTCCCCGGCGGAGAGCGCTTTCCTGGTTGATGCGGCTTTCATAAAAATCTCCTTCTGAGCCCCCGGATCAGTTCGATTTCTTCGCGAACATCCGCCGGACAGCCTCACCCTTCCACATCCACAATCCGGTCAGGACAATGACCGGAAACGCGACATAACGCGTCACCGGCGCATAGTCGGGCAGATTCTCGAACGGGCTGTAGATATAACCGATGATCGGGATGGCGAACACGATGTGAATCCAGCGGAAGATCGCGCGGTGGGTGCCAGGCTTCATGATTTTGGGATGGGTAGGGAAAATCGGCGCGGCTCCTGGTTGCGGTCGTCCGCCAGCTCCGCGGCCACGGTGGTGAGTTCGCCGAGCATTTTCGCCCAGCCGAACTCCGCCCCCTTGAGCGCCTGTTTGCCAAACGGATGCGCGAGGTCGAAACCCGAGTGCTCGAAGAACAGACGCGTCCCCGCGCCCTCTGGCTCGAGCCGGAAACTTACCCGCGTATCGACGACCGGCCCGTCGGCCGACCACGAGAAGACGAGCCGCCGCGGCGGCTCGCACTCCAGCACCTCGCAATGCACGGTCAGTCCGTCGAAATTCACCTGGGGATTCCCCGGCACGCGAAACGTGAAGCGGTGGCCGACTCGTGGCTCGAAGTCATTCGGGAACATCCACCCGGCCAGGGCGGTGCGGTCGGCAATCGCCCGCCAGACCCGCTCCGGCGGCGGCGGCAAAAAAATCTCTCTTTGGATCGAATTGGTCATTCCTGGCTCGGGTTGGAAAGCTGGTCCTGAAGACGCTGGAGGTGGTCGTCCCAAAAGCGCTCGTAATGCGCGATCCAATCCCGCACCGGACTCAGCTGCTCCGGCGCGAGGCGGTAGCGGCGCTCGCGACCCTGCCGCCGCTCGGTCACGAGACCCGCATCGAGCAGCACGCGCAGGTGTTGCGAGACGGCCGGGCGGCTCATCTCAAAGCACGCCGCAATGTCGCTCACCGGCCGCTCGGCCCCGGTGAGCAGGTCCAGCATCCGGCGCCGCGCCCAATGGCTGATCGCCATGAACACATCCGGCTCGCAATCCAACGTCGCTACCATGCCGCCACCAATACGTAAGTGATTACTTACCTGTCAAGCCAAAGACCAATTCCATCCACTTTCGCAGCCACCGGCCGCCTTGGAAGACAACGAGCCGCCCGCAGGGGTAAGGGCGGAAAAACGTTCCGCCGAGTCCGCGCTTTTGCCGGTGCAGCGGGCGAGGCTTGATATCCTCCTCGCCGATTTCAGGCGGGCTACGGGTTGAAGACGAAGTAAAGGACCACCGCCAGGGCGAGGAGCATCAGGCCCGGGACCAGGAGGTCAAACGAGGGAGCGGAAACCCCGCCTTGTTGCTGGAGCTGCACGATCTCTTCCGCGATGGCATCGAGATTCCGGGAGGCGCTTTCGGGAGCGGACTTGGGCAGCATTCCCTTGATGCGATCGCAGTGTTCCCGGGCCTGCGAAGCGGAGCAGAAGCGTTCCTCCCCCATGGCGTAATCCTTGATCGAGCTGAGGTGATTGAGGGCTTGTTGCCAGTTCTTGGAGGCGGAAATGTGCTGGCGAATATCCGCCAGCGCTTGATCCAGCCGGTGCTGCGTAACTCGCGATTGGGTCGAGATCATGGGCTGGGAAACGGCTTGAATGAAACGCGGGGGATGGCCGATTGCATAGACTTCGCCCGTTCCCCGCCGGCTCTACGCCGCCTTTCCGCGGAAAAATTTCTTCACCGCCGCGATGATGGCGATGATGCCAACGACGATGAATTTCTTGAAGGCAAGGAGCCCGAGCCACAGGCCCTTGAACAGGCCGACCTTTGCGGCGACTCCGCCGGCGACGAGCGCGGCGAGGCCGTAGGTGGCGAGCTTGTCGGTGGAGGCGTTGAAATCCTCGTAGCGCTTGCCGGGGTCGAACGAAACGGCGGCGAGCAGCTCCGGCGTGACGGCCTCGATCTTCGCGAGATCGCCGCTGGCGGCGACGGCGTTCAGCACGAGGACGCCTTCGCGACCGAGGATGCGGATGTTGTAGTTGAGGGTCTTCTCGGGCTCGTCGCCGAATTTGAGTTCCTTCGCCCAGTAGAGCTTCTTGCCGATGGAATCGTATTTCGGCGGGGCGGCCCAGCCCACGAGCTCGATGGGCGCGTAGCCTTCTTTGACGCGCTCGGCGTTGCCTTCCTTCACGGCCTTTTGCATGTCGCCGAGCATCTCGTCGTAGTTGATCTTCGCGGCGTCGTCATCCTCCACGTGGCCGTCCTTGTCGTAGGTGATGATGACGGCCCAGGCAGAGCCCGAGAGGAAGTCGGCGTCCTTCGGCACGATCATACCAAGCGTCCGGTCCTCGGTCGGGGGGTTGCCCCACAAGCCGGTGAGAACGGTGGCGGCATCCTTGGGGCTGAGGTAGCGCAGATCGTCCGGGAGGCGCAGCGTCGCGAGAGCGTCGCCGAGCTTGATTTCGCCGGCCTGCGGCTTGAGGCCGTCCACCATCTTGCGGGCCTCGGCCAGGCGGGCATCCCTGGCGTCCTGCGCGCGCACTTCACCGGCCAGCACGAACCCCGCAACCGCCATTGCCAACCAAGAAGAAATCCTCATGGCTGCCACTTTTCACCAAAAGCCGGCCACACCCGCCAGCACATTTCCCGGGAAACTTGCGGGATGCGTCAGGCGAAGAGATCGAGCTGCGCGTTGGGGGCGACGGCTTCCTTCGGCGCGGACTCGTCCACGAAGCGCACGCCGGTGCCGAGCAGGCGCACGGGCAGATCGCGGCGGGCGTGGGCCTGGCGCAGCAGGTCGCGGAAGACATCCGGCGAGGGCTGCGCGCAAACGCATTCGCGCGTGGTGCGGGTGAAGTCGGCGTATTTGATTTTGACGAAGGCCTTGCGAATCGCGCGGTCGGCGGCTTTCTGGCGGAGTTCGAGGAGGAGCTCCCCGGCGAGCGTCTCGATCTCCGCGAGACAGGCGGCGAGGGTCGGGAGATTTTCGGCGAATGTGGATTCGTTGCTGAGCGATTTGCGGGGACGGTTCGGCTCGACGGCGCGGTCGTCGATGCCGCGGCAGAGACGGTAGAGCTCTTCGCCCCATTTGCCGTGGTGCGCGATCATTTCGGTGAGCGGGATGGCCTGCAAATCGCCGCAGGTGTGAATGCCGCGCGCGGCGAAGCGTTCCGCGCTTTTCGGGCCGATGCCCCAGACCTTGCGCACGGGCAGCGCGGCCATGAAGTCGGTGATTTGATCGGGCAAAATCGCGAACTGACCGTCGGGCTTGCGCCAATCGCTGGCGATCTTCGCGAGCATCTTGTTCGGCGCGACCCCGGCCGACGCGGTGAGGCCCGTCTCGGCGCGAATGCGGGCGCGAATTTCCTTCGCGATGTCCCACGCAAAGCGCTCGCTGGCGGTGACGTCGAGGTAGGCCTCGTCGAGCGAGAGCGGCTCCACGAGCGGCGTCTGCTCGCGAAGGATGGCGCGAATTTTCTGGGATTCCGCGCGGTAGAGATCGAAGCGCACGGGCAGGAAAACGAGCTGCGGACAGCGGGCGCGGGCGAGAAAGCCGGGCATCGCGGAGTGGACGCCGAACTTGCGCGCCTCGTAGTTGCACGTCGTCACGACGCCGCGCGGACTCCCCCCGCCCACGGCGATGGGCCGCCCGGCCAGCTCGGGCCGCTCGCGCATTTCGACCGCCGCGTAGAAGCAATCCATGTCGAGATGGATGATCTTGCGCGGGGTCGCGGTTGACTCGACGGGCGGCATCGCTCAACCGGCCAGGCGCGCCACGTAAACGGTGCTCGCGGATTCCGCGTCGAGCAGCGGATTCGCAAACGTCACGACGTCCGCCCGTGCCGTGGCGAAGACCGTTTCCAGCCGCGCGAGGAATTCCGCGTCCGGCGCGTCGTCCGACCACAATGCGAAAACGCCGCCCGGCCGAAGTTGCGCGGCAAGGAGGCGCAGGCCCTCGATTTCGTAAAAGGCCGCGTGCGCCACGCTGAGCAAATTGCGCGGCGAGTGATCGACGTCGAGTAGCACGGCGTCGAAGCGGCGACCGGCCTGCGCGGGATCGAAGCCCGTGACGGGATCAGCGGCGAGCGCGAAGAAATCTCCGTGGACGAAGCGGCATCGGGCATCGCCCGTGAGCTTGGGTCCGAGCGGCACGAGGCCGCGTTCGTGCCAGCCGATCACGGTCGCCAATGCATCCACCACGACGAGCGAGCGCACCGTCTCGTGACGCAACGCCGCTTCCGCCGTGTAGCCGAGCCCGAGGCCGCCCACGACGACGTCGAGCGGACCAGCCAGCCCAGCGAGCCCAAGATCCGCCAGCGCGACCTCGACCTCGTGGAACAGGCTCGACATGAGATACGCCGCACCGAGCTTCACCTCGTAAACCTCGAGATCATCGAGAGCACGCACCCGTCGGCGTTGCAGCACAAGGTCGCCCAACGGCGTCGGTTGAAAATCCAGCTCCTCGAAATCGCGGCTCATCTCCCCATATCGTGAGCGCCGCCCTTCCAATCCACGAGCCGAAAGCAGGTTCTTTCCCAGCCTAACCAAATGAGAAAATTATCCCGACTTTTTCCTTCAACCTTTTCCCATTCTTAAGTCAAATTCCCGGGCGATGCCCCAAAATGCTTCCAGTCGCAGAAAGGACTACGTCTCCCGGATCGGCAAACGTCCCGTCCTCATCCTGTGCCTGCTGTTCGGATTCCTCGGCATCCACCGGTTCTACCTGCAAAAATTCCGCTCGGGCACGCTGCAGCTTTTCACCCTCGGCGGACTCGGCCTGTGGACGATCCGCGATCTCTACAAGATTGTCACCGGCCAGTTCAAGGATCAGCGCGGCTATCGCATCCAGCGCTGGACGTAATTGGCCGGAAGAGAAACCCGTTTCCCGCGGCGCCATCGCCGCCTAGAGTCGGCTGATGCCCAAGCCATCCACCGTGCAGCAGCCCGCGAAGCTGCTCGCCCATTGCTTCGCCGTCTGGCCCGAAGTAAAAAAAACGCAAGTGCGCAACTGGTTGAAATTCCAGGCAATCACGGTGAACGGCCGCGCAACCTCGCAGTTCGACCATCCGCTCGCGCCCGGCGATGTCGTCGCGGTGCGCACCGACCGCTTCGCCGCGCCGAAGACCCAGCTCGGCTCGGGCATGAAAATTTATTTCGAGGACGCGCACCTCATCGTGATCGAAAAGCCCGCCGACCTGCTGAGCATCGCGACTGAGTCCGAGCAGGAAAAGACGGCGTATTTCCAGCTCACGGAATACGTGCGGCAGAATCGGCCGCGCGCGAAGGAGCGCGTCTGGATCGTCCACCGCCTCGACCGCGAGACGTCGGGCCTGATGGTTTTTGCGAAGACCGCGCAGGCGAAGGAAATCCTCCAAAGCGCCTGGGACGAATTCGAGAAAATCTACGAGGCCGTCGTCGAAGGCCATCTCGCGGAGCCGCGCGGCACGTTCGAGAGCCACCTCGACGAATCCAATCCCTTCAAGGTCGTCAGCACGAAAGCCAGCGCCGAGACACGCCACGCGGTTACGCATTACCGCGTGCTGGCCCGCAGCGAATGGCGCTCGCTCGTGCAGCTCACGCTCGACACGGGCCGGCGTCACCAGATCCGCGTGCAACTCGCCGACGCGGGTTGCCCCATCGTCGGCGACAAGAAATACGGCGCGGTGAGCGATCCCGCGAAGCGTCTCGGTCTGCACGCCTGCGCGTTGCGGTTCAACCATCCGGTCACTCGCGAAGAGCTGCGCTTCGAGTCGCCGCTGCCGAAGGAACTCGCGCGACTCGTGAAAACCAAGCCCCGCTAATCGCCCGAGGACGCACCGCCGCCCGAGGATGCCCTCACGGCCGCGAAGAGATTGTCGTCGTCGCTGATCCAGGTGTCCTTGTCGCGGATGATGGCCTGCGGCGGAAGCGCGGGGCTGAGCGGCGCGATGCCGGGCACGCGCTTCACGGCGGTGCCCACGGCCATGAACTCGATGAGATTGCCGATCTCGTGGATGTGCGTCTTGATGCCGACGACGTCGTCCGCGCCGATGGCTGTCGCCTCGTCGCGGAGCAGGCCGATGGCATGTTCCCGGGCGTCGTAGATGAGCGACGTGAGGTCGCTGATCTCGCCGCGGACGAAGGATTTGAAGAGCGACTTGAGCCCGCCCACGAGGCCCAGCGAATAGACGGCCGTGCCAAGCACGAGCTTCATCGGCGCGTAGCCGAGCGCGGCGAGATTCCACATTTCCTCGCAGGTGAGATCGCTCGTCACCGGCTGGGCGCCCGCAAGCGATCCGAGCGCCGGATGGATGGCCGCGGTGCCGAGCATCGCCATCTCGTGAATGCCCTGGAAGGGCAGGATGCGCGTCTCAATGCCGATGACGGC
>Ga0157378_10001803_pt1 | contig 19238 bp, 22 predicted proteins | sample M65metaG_FD_115309 | JGI IMG/M metagenome (GOLD analysis project Ga0157378, IMG submission 115309) | Miscanthus rhizosphere microbial communities from Kellogg Biological Station, Michigan, USA - M6-5 metaG | ecosystem: Host-associated > Plants > Roots > Rhizosphere > Soil | place: USA: Michigan...
GAGGATTCCCGACTTCTCGCATTTCCGTTTGAACCGGCGAAGCGCGTTTTCAAAGCTCTCGTCCTCTTTGACATGTACCAGAGGCAATCCCAATCCCCCCCTTCTGTGTAGCGGTTCCGTGGGCTGTGATTCCTTGGGGCGCCGTGGCGGGGTCGGACCCAGCTACGGCAGCACACCGAAACGGGTCGGGAGCGGTGCTCCATTCCGGCCTTCGGTGAATTTTGTAACCCGCTGAAGGGCCTCCGGTTGCGGCTGGCTCTGGCGCAAATAACTAAACCAGCAGGTGTTCCACCCGGGAAATGATGGCGTCCAGCGCCACCTGGTTTTCCCCTCCCTCGGGGATGATGAGGTCGGCATGCCGCTTCGACGGCTCGACGAATTCTTCATGCATCGGCCGGACGGTGGTGAGGTACTGATCGATGACCGATTTGAGACTCCGGCCGCGCGACTCGATATCGCGCGTCAGCCGCCGCAGAAAACGGATGTCCGCCGGCGTGTCGACGAAGAGCTTGATGTCGATCCGCTTGCGCAGCTCCGGCTCGGCCAGGACGAGAATCCCTTCGACGATGATGACTTTGCGCGGCTCGACGCGCAGCGTCTTCTCCGGATTGCGCGAGTGCGTGGCGAATTCGTAGACCGGCACTTCGACCGACGACCCTTTCGCCAGCACATCGAGATGGCGCACGAGCAACTCGGTCTCGAGCGAGTCGGGATGGTCGAAGTTGATCTGGCCGCGCTGTTCGGGCGAGTAGCCGTCGAAGTTGCGGTAGTACGAATCGTGCGAGATCCACTCGATCCGGTCTTTGCCGACGCGGTCGTAGATGGCGCGCGCCACCGTGGTCTTGCCCGACCCGGTGCCGCCGGCGATGCCGATGATGACGGGAGTCTTCATCCGCCTTGCTCTTCCATCTCCGACTCGGTCACGAAGTCGGTGACGTCGTCGGCGCCGCAGGTGTTGCAGACCACCGTGGCAAGCTTGCCGTTGGCGTATTCGAACTGATAGGTCGGCGTCTCGCACTGGAGACAGATGAGGTATTCGGGCTCGTCCATGGAGGCGAAGAATACATCCGGTCAATTAGATTTTCGGGGTAGATTTCCGCGGACGATGCAGTTCACGATTCTTTCTGACGAGGGACTCCCGATCCGCGGCGATCTCGATGCGCCGGCCGAAGCGAAGGCGCTCGTCGTCCTCGTTCACGGGTTCAAAGGGTTCAAGGACTGGGGCTTTTTCCCGTGGCTCGCCGAGACGCTCTTCGCGCATCGATTCGCCGTCTGCCGTTTCAACATGTCGCGCAGCGGGATCGGCGACAATCCGGAGACCTTCGAGCGGCTCGATCTGTTCGCCGAGGATACCTACTCGGCGCAGATATCAGACCTGCACAAAGTGATGCGCTATTGCCAGCAGCGCGTCGACGCGCCGGCATTTCTGGTCGGGCACTCGCGGGGCGGCGGCGTGGCATTGCTTGCGGCCGAGGGGATCGAGAATCTGAGCGGGATCGTCACCTGGAGCGCGATCTCGCATACCGATCGCTGGGACGACGCTACGAAATCGATGTGGCGGCGAATCGGCTACCTGGAAGTCGAGAACACGCGCACGAAGCAGATGATGCGCATGTCGCCGCGGATGCTCGACGACATCGAAGCGAATCGCGAGCGGCTGGACATCCTCAAGTGCGTGACCCAGATCGAACAGCCGATCCTGGTCGTCCACGGTGCGCGCGATGAGAGCGTGCCGGTTGCGGAGTCGGCCGAGATCGCCTCGTACGCACAGGACCCCTCACACGTCGTGATCGCCGAGGCCAGCCACACCTACAACGCCATCCACCCGCTGATCAACGTGCCGTTCGAGCTGAGCATGGCCGCCGCGCTGACGGCGCGATTCGTCAGTGTGTATTCGTGATTGTTGGAGCACAGACAAGAGTGTCTGTGCCACATCAGCCGCTGGTGATTGCCTCAATCACGTTCACTTACCAAGGGCCAATGTGGCACAGACACTCCTGTCTGTGCTGCCCAGCCCGCGCTGACTACTGTTGTTTCGCTTCGATCAAACGCGCCACCTGAACGTAGTACCCCCGCGCCTTCTCGCGATCGCCGGCCAGCTGCGCGGCGTGCGCCGCTCCTGACAGTCCGTTCAATCGTCCCGGCGAATCCTTCAACGATCGTTCGAATGCATCGAGTGCTTCCTGTGGACGGTTCATCGCCAGCAGAAAATCGCCGAGCATCTCGCGTGCGGGGAGGATCGAGCCGGGCGTGACGGGACTCTTGTCCATCGAGTCTTCCAGGTCGGCGGCCTTCCGCAGCTGCGTTTCCGCCACATCCTCGTGTCCCTCGGCATGCGCAGTCCAGCCTTCGACAGCGTCGATCTGAACGGTGACCTGATCGGCCCAATAGCCGTTCTTCTGATCGATCAGCTTCCGGCGCAATTGCTTCAGCCGTTCGACATCCGCATGCGCGCCGGCCGGGTTACCGCCGCGCGCGTTGCCGATTCCTGCCGCGAACCAAGTCACGGCCTCGGCGTACGAATAGCGATCCCATGGGAAGCCGGCGGGGCGAACGGTGAGCGCGGCAGCGTCCGCCCAGCGTTTGCGCTCCAGCGCGAATCGCGCCGGCACCGAGGCGAGGGCGTAGTAGCCGGCGAAGTTCTCGGTATCGAGCGATTTGATCGCGGCGAGCTTGTCGGCCAGCTCGCGAACCGTCTCATCGTCGCCGCGCTGCAGGTAGGCGTAGGCGAGATAGTCGGCGGCGTGAAGCTCGTCGAACGACGTTGTTCCGGGATGTGTTTGCGCGGCATGATCGCGCGCGGCCCTGGCCGACTTGAGATTCGAATCGATGGTCTCGTCCCACATGCCGAGGCGCACAAAGATGTGGGAAGGCATGTGAAGCGCGTGCGGCGATGAGGGAGCGATCTTCGCGTACGCATACGCGGCGTTCAGCGCGAGAGGCGCGAGCGCGGGGTAGTCGAACGAATGGATCAGGTAGTGCGCCATCCCGGGATGATCGGGATGCGTCTTCAGCAGCCGGTTGAAAATCTCCGCCGCCTGCTTCTGGTAGGCGTAGGTCTTATCGGTCGGCGTCGACATCCCATGCGCCACGAGCGCCAGGCCATAGAAAATCGCGGCTTCGTCATCGTTGGGGAACGACGTCGTGAGCTGCCGCATCCCCGCTTCGTAGGCTCGGGCGCGGGTGATGACGTCGTCATGCTCGACGTCGCGATAGAACGCGGCGATGGCATCGATGTAACCCTTCTCGCGCGCTGTCTTCGCGCCGATCGATTTCGCTTTCGCCGCGGCAGCCACGCCGCGCGCCAGTTCCGCGGGTGAATACGGCGACGGCCAGACCTGGTGGTAGTTGCTCATGGCCGCGCCCCACCAGGCAATCCCACACTGCGGATCGGCTTTTGCTGTTTCGACGAACGCCTTCTCCGCCTCCTCGTACCAGAACGAATGGAGCAGCGCCACGGCGCGCGTGAACCGGGACTGTGCCTCGGCATTGCAGGAGATCAGAAACGAGACGGTGCCGAGTCGCTCCGCGGATTCGCCGTGATGGTCGTGCTGCTCGGTCTGCGCGGCGACGTTTCCGGCCAGAAGAAGACATATCGCGATGGTGCCAATGCGCATGAGTGCTCCTTCACGCGCATTGTACCGACCGCTACGTCGTCGGCGGTTCGGAGTTGCCCGGCCGCGAGCCACCGCGGCGGCGGCGGCGGCGGCGCGGACCGGATGGTGTTGCAGGCTGCTCAGGCATGTCGTCGTCGAGATCGGGCTCGGTGATCGGTGCCGGCTTGACGCCGCGGTCCTGCAGCTTCTCTTCGTCCAGCAGCCAGACCCACTGCGTGGCCGCGTTGCGGACGTCGGGACGCTCGCGTTTTTGCAGGGGAGGGCGGACCGCAGGCGGACGCGACTCGCGCGATGGCCGTGGCGCCATCGGCCGGCGCTCTTCCGTTGGCGTCTCCATCCGTTTGAGGCGGACCAGCACCTCTTCGCTGAGACGGCGGTTGACGGAGATCAGATCCGCCACCAATCCGATCAGCAGCGTTTGAAAGCCGACGATCAGAAACACCGCGGCGAGGATGAGCGACTGGATGTGACCGCCGCGATCGCCGTTTGCGAAGTGCCAGAGGAAGCGCGCGCCGAGCGCGGCGCCGGCCAGCATCAGCACAGTGCCGATAGCGAAAAACGTCTTCAGCGGCTTGTAGATCGTGTAGATGCGGAAGATCGTCGCCGTCGACTTGCGCAGATACGTTCCGATGCCGCGATACAGCCGCGATGGGCGGGTCGGCGCATTCGTCCGCACGGGAACCGACTGCACGCCGAGGTTGCGGTTGCCGGCCTGGATGACCGTTTCGAGCGTGTAGGTGAAGGGGTTGAAGACGTTGATCTGCATCGCCGCTTCCCGGGAGAACGCGCGAAAGCCGCTGGTGACGTCGCTGACGCGAATCCCTGACGCCAGTCCGACGGTCCTGCTGCCGATGCGCTGCAGCAGGCGCTTGAACGCCGACATGTGCGGAGACTTCGAAACCTCGCGATCGCCGATGACCACGTCCGCGGAGCCGCGCACGATCGGGGCGACGAGCTTGGGGATGTCGGCTCCGGCGTACTGGTTGTCGGCGTCCGTGTTGACGATGATGTCGGCGCCGAGGCGAAGGGCGGCGTTGATGCCAGCCAGGAACGCCGAGGAGAGGCCGCGGTGCGTTTTCAGCTGCACCACGTGCGTCGCGCCAGCCTTGCGCGCGGCCTCGGCGGTGTTATCCGAGGAGCCGTCGTCGACGACCAGGCTTTCGATGCTGGTGATGCCGTCGATCTTCTTCGGGATGTCGCGAAGCGTCTGCGCGATCGTCGCTTCTTCGTTGAAGGCGGGGATTTGAACGATAAGCTTCATGCGGTGAACGTGTCAGTCATCATGCCTGTGGAGCGGATCGGCGGCGACGCGGAGCGCGCGATCGAGTCGGTGCTGCGTCAGCAGGTGCCGTTTCCCTTCGAATTGATTCTGGTCTCCGCGGCGCCACTGGCGATCGGAACAGAAACCGGCGTACGGAACGTCATCGAGCCGAATCGTAATCCCGCAACTCGAAGAAATCGAGCGGTTTCCGAGTCGACGGGTGAGATCCTGGCCTTCATCGACGACGATGCCGTCGCCGATGCCGCCTGGCTCGCCACCGCCGTTTCCTATCTCGATGCGCATCCCGACATCCTCGCCCTCGGCGGTCCCGATCCGGCGCCGCACGACTCCACGCGCGCCGAGCTGATCTCCGAAACTCTGCTGGCCACGCCCTACATCGGCAGCGGCGTGGCCTGTCACGAGAACCGGCCGGGGATTTTCCCCGTGGCCAGCCCGAGCGATGTGGCGCTGGTCAATCTCTTCGTCCGGAGGGAGTCGTTTCACGGATTCGACGAGTCGATCGGCTACATCGGCGAAGACACCTCGCTGATTGCGTCGCTGCTCCCAGCGGTCGTCTATCACTCCGGCGTTCGCGTGTTCCATCGGCGGCGGGCGTTTCCGGGACCGTATCTCCGCCAGCGATGGCGCTATCGCGTGAAGACCGGCGAGATGCTCGCGCGCGGATCGGCGGCGTACGCGAAGAACCGCAAAATCCAGGCGTTCCTGCTCGTCGGCACGATCGCCATCATTGCAGCGCCGATCGCCATCGTCCCTTACTTCGTGGCCACGCTGATCCTCGGCGCACGCGCGACCAGGCTGCCGATGCGCGACTGGATCGTGTTGCCGTTCGCCTTCGCCGCGCATCACGCCACGTACTTTGCGGGGATCGTGTGGGGGGCGATTCGCGCGAAGCTGCGCTAGGATTTATCCATGCGCAAACTCGCCATCCTCCTCCTCTTCGCCACCGCATGCACTTCGACGACGCCGGCTCCCGCGCCGCAGCCTGAGCCCGTCGCTCCCGCGGAAACGCGCCCCGAGCGTTCGGGCGGCGCGGTCGTGATCGCCCCTCGGGGTGTTACCTGCAATGGCGCGGTCGTAGTCGATGGCGCAAATGGACGCGCAGGAGCAAACGAAGATCGGTGGATCGCCGACAACTATCCGGGCGCGAAGGTGACCAAACGCTCGGTGGCCGATTGCAATGGCAAGCCGGCCGACGTGCTCGAGATCGAGACCGCAAACGGCCAGAAGCGCACGGTCTACTTTGCCCCGTCTATGTAGCAGAGGATTACGCCGCGCCGCCTCGCGGTTGACCGCCTTCGAGCGATGAAGTTCACCGACAAGCTGCAGTACCTCAGATACCTCGTCGACAAGCGGGGGATGAAGCCCGTCTACATGATTCTCGGGCTGACCTACGACTGCAACTCGTTCTGCCGCACCTGCTTCAACTGGGAGCAACTCCGCAAGAACAAGGAGCACGAGCTCTCCTTCGAAGAACTCCAGAAGACCTTCTCCTCCCTCGGCGATCTCCTCTTCGTGGTGATGAGCGGCGGCGAGCCCTTCCTGCGACGCGACCTGCCGGACGTCTGCGCCATGCTGTCGTCGCAGAATCACGTCAAGCAGATCACCATCCCGACGGGCGCCATCGCCAGCGAGCTGACGGCAAGGTCGACCGAGGCCGCGCTGCAGCGGTGTCCGGAGACGCAGATCGTGGTCAACATCTCGATCGATCACGTCGGCGAAAAGCACGACTGGATTCGCGGTGTGCCGGGCAACTACGAGCGTGCGAAGAAAACCTACGCCGCGCTGATGCCGCTGAAAGAAAAGTACGGCAACCTGACCGTCAACGTGCACACGTGCTTGTGCAGCTACAACGCCGACGATCTCGATGAGCTGTTCGCCGCCGTCCGCCGAGACTTCCCGGACATCTCGTTCCATTCGTTTGAGATGCTGCGCGGCGACCAGCCGGACAAGAACATCCAGCCGATCTCGACGGAGAAGTACCGCGAATTGCTGCCGAAGCTCGAGGAGTACTGGAACACCTACTCGCACTACGACAGCTTCCTCAAGTTCGTGAAGATCTACACGCGCCGCCTGGAGCTGGAGATCCTGGAGCAGGAGACGCAGGTCAAGCCCTGCCACGCCGGCCGCATCTCGGGCGTGCTCGACGCCCGCGGCGAAGTGCGGATGTGCGAGCTGCGCGATGCCGTCGGCAACGTGCGCGACACCGGCTACGACTTCGGCAAGCTCTGGTTCTCGCCCGCCGCCGACGCCCAACGCGCCTCGATCAAAGCGAAGGAGTGCCACTGCACGCACTCGTGCTTCATGTCGTCGTCGCTGGTCTTCGACGTTCGGACATGGGGGGCGTACTTTGCCTCGACGGTGGTGAATTTTCTGAGCGCGGCTTGAGTAGAATGCAGCCATGAGCGTGACGGTCGACGATCTCTTCGCGAAAGCCGCGGTTCTCTCGGCAGATGAGCGCGCGACGCTTGCCGGCCTCCTGATCGAGAGCCTCGAATCCGGGCCTGCCGACGTCAACGTGGAAGAAGCGTGGGCGGCAGAAGTTGAGCGGCGCATGGCCGACTTCCGCGCAGGACGGGTCCGGACCATCGGTTGGACGGAGCTTCGCGAACGGCTTCATCGCGGGCGATGACCGAGCGCCTTCGATTCTTCGACGAGGCTGCTGAAGAAATCGAGGAAACTGCAGCCTGGTACGGCAAGCGAAGCGCGGTCGCACGAGCCGGATTTCTCGACGAGATCGATCGGGCGCTTGATGCAATTCTGGACGCGCCGACTCGATGGCCGTCAGGCTCTGATGGTACGAGGCAATACGTCTGTCGCACGTTTCCTTACACGCTGGTCTATTTCGTTGAAGACGAGATCGTGTTTGTCGTCGCTGTGGCCCACCAGAAGCGCCAACCGCGATATTGGCGGAATCGGCTGCAATGAGGCGCATCGCCATCGTCGGTCCCGTCTTCCCCTTTCGCGCGGGCATCGCCTATTGCACGACGAAGCTGGCGGCGGAGATGCGCAAGACGCACGATGTCGACGTCATCTCCTTTTCTCGCCAGTTTCCGAAGCGCTTCTATCCCGGTGGCGATGACGTCGATCCGACGCTGCCGCGCGCCGAGGCGGACTTCATCGTCGATGTGATGAATCCGCTGACGTGGATTCGGGCAGGATGGCGGTTGCGGCGGTACGACGCGGTCATCTTCGTCTGGTGGGTGTGGCTGTTTGCGCCGGCGTATCTGACGATGATCGCGATGAAACGCCGCCGCACCCGCGTGATCCTGCAATGTCACAACGTCGGCGACAAGGAACCGGCGGCGTGGAAACGGTGGCTGACCAATCGCGTGCTTCGTCGCGCGAACGCCCTCGTGACGCATGCGCGCACCGAGGCGGACGAGGCGTGGAAGCGATCGCGCGGACGCCGGGTGGTGCGAACGTTCCTGCCGGTTCACGAGCTCGGCGGGGCGATTCCTTCGCGTGCGGAAGCGCGGAAAACCCTCGGCGTCGACAACAGCGCCAACGTTGCGCTCTTTTTTGGTCACGTCCGTCCGTTCAAGGGGCTCGACGTCGCGCTACGTGCGTGGCCGTCACTGACGAGCGATGTGCTGCTCGTTGTGGCTGGGGAGGCGTGGTGGGAGCGGGAAAACGAGTATCGCGAGCTCGCGAAAACACTTACTAACGTGAAATTCGATTTCCGCTTTATCCCCGACTCCGAGATCGCAACGTACTTTGCGGTGACGGATGTCGTTCTCGCGCCGTACCGCATCGAAGCGCAGAGCGGTGTGGCGCTCACCGCGTTTCATTTTTCGCGGCCGGTCATCGCCACCACCGTCGGCGGGTTGCCGGAGATCATCGATGGCAGGAACGGCATCCTCATTCCTCCCGAGGACCCGCAGGCGCTGGCGAAGGCGATCGATGAATTCTTCACTACGCGCGATCGCGCATCGATGGAGCGCGCGGCCGCCGAGTCGGCGCGCAAGTACTCCTGGCCGGAATACGCGGCTGTCTTCGCGGCCTTAGTGGACGGGAGATGAAACTCAACCCGCGCCGCATCAAAGTCGGCCTCGAGCTGACCTCGAAGTGCAACCTTCGCTGCGGCATGTGCCCGTTGCCCGTCCTGCGCCGTCCGTATGAAGACATGGACTGGCCGATGGTGGAGAAAGCGGAGCGCGAGATCCACGGCGCCGGGCTGAAACTCAAATGGCTGCACGAGATGGGGGAGCCGCTGCTGTATGCCCGCATCGACGATGCCATCCGGCTCTTTCCTGAGGCGAGTCTCTCCACGAACGGATTGGTGCTGACAGAGGAGATCGGCGCGAAGCTGCTGGCCTCGCCGCTGAAACGGATTCGCATCTGCGTCGATTCGGTTAACCCCGAGGTCTATCCGCAGCTGCGGACCGGTGGCGACTTCGACAAGCTGGTCGTGCTTACACGCGCGTTTCTGAATCAAGCCAAAGGTCATCCCATCCGCATCGAGATTCAGAAAATGCGCTCGCGGCTCACGCTCGAAGAGACGGTCGACGACTTCCGCAACCTCTTCGACCTCAAGCAATACCGCAACGCCCGCGTCATCGAAAAAACCTGCGAAGCGCTCGACGTGAATGAAGAGACCGACCTGCACGGCAAGTTCTACGGCTGCGTGCAGGGCGCGTTTTTCACCTGGGTGGTGATCTTCGCCGACGGCCGCGTCACGCACTGCTGCTACGACGCGCACGGCGATCAGGTCCTCGGCGATCTGAAGACGCAATCGCTCCACGAGATTCTCGATTCGCCCCGCATGGCAACGATGCAGGATGCCTTTGCCCGCCGTGATTTCACTAACCTGCCGCGCTGCGGGGAGTGCTTCAAGCACGGCGGCGAGTCGCACACGTTCAACGACGTCCTCACGCGCGTGCAGAACCTGCCCGGCGTGGCCAAGGACGTGGTGCGCAAAGTCATCGACGTGCGGTACCGGACGTGATCCACATCCTCAATGTTGTTTTCGGTCTGCTCCCCACGCTCATCCTCGGCGCGAGCATCGCCGCCGGCGTCGACGACGACCGCAGCCATCGCCGCATGTTCCTCTTCGTTTACGGCCTCTGGTCGATCACGCTGGCGATGTGGAACTGGATGCGCTCGGCGCCGGTGACCTGGATCGCGCTCTGGATCGCGGCCGGCGTGATCGCACTCGGCGTCTGCCTGACCGCGCGCATGCGACAGCCGGCGGCGTAGTCCGTGCTACCCTCCCGCGCCGCATGACGATCCGCCGCCGCGTCGTTCTTCTGGTCATCATCCTCGTCACGATCGCCATCGATCAGCAGACGAAGGTGATGGCGCGCGCGTCGCTGATGAACGCCTATCCGAAGCACTACGCCGGCGGCGTTCTGACGCTGCTCTACACGGAGAATCCGGGCGCGTTTCTCTCCCTCGGGTCGAATCTTCCGGCGAACGTGCGGCATCTCATCTTCGATGGCTTGGTCTCGGTCGGCCTGCTCGTTGCGGTCTTCGTCCTCTTCACCGGCCGGATGCAGCCGGGTCCGGATGATGTGGCCATCGCTCTCATCATCGGCGGCGGCGTCGGCAATCTGATCGACCGCTTCCGCCTCGGCGGCCGCGTCACCGACTTCATCTACCTCCAGGCCGGCCCGCTGCACACCGGCGTTTTCAACATCGCCGACATGGCCATCACCGGCGGCGTGTTGTGGCTGGCGTTGTCATGGGCGGTGGCCTCGATGCGCAAGAAAACCGCGCCATGAGCGATGCCTCGCCTTACCTGACCTTCGATCGCGCAGCGTGGGCGCAACTGCGCGGCGAGACGGCGATGACGCTGACGCCGGAGGATGTGGCGGAGCTGAGCGGCATCAATGAAGCGCTATCGATGACTGAAGTCGAAGAGGTGTATCTCCCGCTGGCGAGGCTGCTGAATCTGCATGTGGCCGCAGTCCGCCAGCTCCATCGCGTCTCAGCGCACTCTTTAAACACCTCCGCGCCGAAGGTGCCGTACGTCATCGCCATCGGCGGCAGCGTGTCGGCCGGCAAGAGCACCACCGCGCGCGTGCTGCGAACGCTGCTGGCGCGCGGCGCCGATCATCCGCGCGTCGATCTGGTGACGACGGACGGCTTTCTCTTTCCGAACGCGACGCTCGAGCAGCGCGACCTCATGGAGCGCAAGGGCTTCCCGGAAAGCTACGACCGCGCGCGCCTGGTGCAATTCGTGTCCGATCTGAAGTCGGGTCTGCCGTCGCTCTCGGTTCCGATTTACTCGCACTTCGTTTACGACATCGTCGACGATCAGCAGGTCATCGATCGACCGGACATCGTCATTCTGGAGGGGCTCAACGTACTCCAGAGCGGATCGGTCCACGCGGTTTTCGTCTCCGATTTCGTCGATTTCTCGATCTATGTCGACGCCTCGGAGAGCGATCTCGAAAGCTGGTTCCTCGACCGCTTCCGCAAACTGCGCGAGACCGCTTTCCGCGATCCGAAGTCGTTCTTCCACAAGTTCACCGAGATCCCCGAGGAGGAAGCGATGGGCATCGCCGCCTCGGTGTGGGAACGGATCAACCTGGCGAATCTGCGCGAGAACATCCTGCCGACGCGCGAGCGGGCGAAGCTGATTCTGGGGAAGGGCGCGAGCCATGTGGTGGAGCGGGTGATGCTGCGGAGGCTGTAAAAAGAGGAGCGCTGGCGTCCGCGCCGGCTGGCTCGGCGGCGTCCTCGCCGCCGAGGGTTATCAGCGAAATGTTGAGAGTCTGGCGGGTTGGCGGCGGGACGCGCGCCAGGCCAGCCGGCGCGACGCCAGCGCTCCGTCCGCACGTACAATCCTCCTCGATGAAACAGTTTTTTCCGCTGCTGCTCCTGTTAGCCGCCCTGCCTTCCGCCGCCGCCCCTCCCGCCTTCGCTCCCGATCGCAAACCCGGCGAGGGCGAAGGTCCCTTCACGCGCGTCATCATCCGCGGAGTGACGCTGGTCGATGGCACCGGCGCGCCGCCGATCGGGCCGGTGGACATCGTCATCGAGGGGAACCGGATTCGCGAAGTGCGCAGCGTCGGATTTCCGAAGGTTCCCATCAAGCCGGAATCGCGGCCGAAAGGTGCGGGCAAGGAGATCGACGGCACCGGTCTCTGGGTGCTGCCGGGTTTCATCGACATGCACGGGCACTCGGGCGGCGCGGAGCAGGGGACGACGGCGGAGTATGTCTTCAAGCTCTGGATGGCCAACGGGATCACCAGCGTGCGCGAGCCGGGCTGCGGCAACGGCGTCGACTGGTGTCTCCATGAGCGCGATCGCAGCGCCCGCAACGAGATCGTGGCGCCGCGGCTCTTCCCTTACGTCTTCACCAATCAACGGCAGTGGGACGGTGGGCCGATCGATTCTCCCGAACAGGCGCGCAAGTTCGTGCAATGGGTGTCGAAGAAAGGCGCTGACGGCATCAAGATCCTCAGCTCCGGCGATCCTGTTTTCGATCCCGAGATCCTCTCCGCTCTGATCGACGAAGCCAACAAACTGCACCTCGGCAGCACCACGCATCTCGCGCAGATGGGCGTGGCCCGCGCGAACATCGTCGACGCCGCGCGCATGGGTTTGCGCGGGATGGAGCATTGGTACGGCCTGCCTGAGTCGCTCTTCACCGACAAAACTATTCAGGACTATCCGCTCGGCTACAACTACAACGACGAAAGCGATCGCTTCGGCCAGGCCGGCCGGCTGTGGAAGCAGGCCGCGCCGCCGGGCAGCGAGAAGTGGAACGCCGTCATCGACGAACTGGTGGCGAAGAAGTTCAACATCGATCCGACGCTGACGATCTACGAGGCCAGCCGCGATCTGTCGCGGGCCATGCGCAACGAATGGCACGACCGCTACACGCTGCCGTCGCTGTGGCGCTGGTATCAGCCGAGCCGCGCCGCGCACGGCGCGTACTGGTTCAACTGGACCACGGCGGATGAAGTCGAGTGGAAGAACAACTACCGGCTCTGGATGCAGTTTCTCAACGACTACAAGAATCGCGGCGGGCACGTCACCGCGGGATCCGACTCGGGCTACATCTTCAAGCTCTACGGCTTCGATTACATCCGCGAGCTGGAGCTGCTGCAGGAAGCGGGCTTCCATCCGCTGGAGGTGATCCGTTCGGCCACGCTGTGGGGCGCGGAGGCGATCAACGCGCCGCGCGGGACGAAGGTCGAGTTCGGAATCATCCGCCCGGGCATGCTGGCCGACCTGGTGCTGGTCGACCAGAATCCGATCGAGAATCTCAAGGTGCTCTACGGCACCGGCTGGATTCGGGTGAACGACACCACCGGCGCCGTCGAGCGCGTCGGCGGCATCAAGTACGTGATGAAAGACGGGATCCTGTACGACGCGAAGAAACTGCTGCACGACGTCGAGGTGATGGTGCAGCAGGCGAAGGATGCGGAGGCGAAGAAGTGAAGCGCTTGATCGTGATCGTTGCACTGGTTTGCGCGGCCTGCGGACGCGAGGAGCGGGAACCATCCACCACCATGCCGAATACTCCGCCGCCGGTGCGGACGTCGTCGACGGCGGCTCCGCCCACCGAATCCGCGGCCACTCCGATCGTCACGCATCGCGGCCCGAACCGCTCCACGCCGCAGAAGTGCGCGGGCGATGGCAGTTACGAGCAGGCCCTCGACTGTTTCCGCATGACCTCGGGATTCCATTTCACGCTTCCTGATGCGAAGGGCGAGATGACGCGCTCGACGCCGGGATTGGAGCGCGTCAGTTTCAAGACTGCGGACGGAGCGCATTGGATCGGCGAGTCGAAGAAGACCGGCGTGGTCTGGAGCCGCGACGGCAAGCACGAGATGTCGACGCCCGACATCACCAACAAAGTCTGGCAGCGGACGACGATGGTGCTCGATCCCCAGAAGAAGGAAGGGGCCGCGCAGCTGGCCGGCGTGGAGCCGATCGCCGGCGAGCAATGCAACCACTACCACTTCACCAACGCCAACAGCGGTGAAGCGAACGACGTCTGGGTCAGCACGAAGGACGGCCGGATCGTGAAGTGGACCGCGGGCGCGTCGATCCTCGAGCTGCACTGATGGCCGGCTACTCCGGCACGCCGCTGGCCGCGAAGCTGGGGATCAAACCCGGTTTCACGATTCTCGCGGACGGCGCGCCGGCGAATTACTCGTCTCTGCTTGCTCCGCTGCCCGCGGGCGTGACATTCGTCAAGAAGTTGACCAAATCGGTCGACCTCATTCACCTCTTCACCAAGTCCGCATCGGAGCTCGAAGCGAAGCTTCGTTCCTGGCGCCAGGCGATGAAGAGCGACGGCACGATCTGGGTTTCCTGGCCGAAGAAAGCCTCGAAGGTCGCGACGGACATCACCGAGGATGTGATCCGTGAGATCGCCCTGCCGATGGGACTTGTCGATGTGAAGGTTTGCGCGGTGGATGAAACGTGGTCGGGGTTGAAGCTGGTGGTGAGGAAGGAATTGCGGTCAACGTAGAGCAGACGTCCCGTCTGCTCCCGACGGGCATCCTTGCCCGGCGGTTAGATTGTGCAAGCCACGGTAGTTGACCGAAACCACCGCCGGGCGAGGACGCCCGTCGGGAGCAGGCAGGGATGCCTGCTCTACGCGGGATCACCGCGACGGGTATAAGAAAAACAACTCGTTCTTCCGCACGAACGCGTTGCGCAGCAGAAACACGTACGGCCGCTGGCTCTTGTAGGTCATCAGCAGGTCGGTTTTCGTCTTCTGCACGGCGGTCGAGAGGCCGTAGGTGGCCCATGAGAACGACTGCATGCGCGTCGGCGGCAGCAGGGCGCGGCGCGGCATCTTCATGAATGCGGTGTGGATGCGGCTGCGCGTGGTGTGCACGAGGTAGCCGAGGCGCGAGGGATTGAGTTGCAGTTCATCCAGCGCCACGTCCGTGACCTCGGCGGCGGCGCTGTGATCGGGATGCAGATCGAACGGCACCGGCGCGATGACCATCGTCGGCTTGACGATCGACATCACCTTCTTCATGTCGTTCATCAGGCTGGCGTAGGTGTAGTCGGCGCGCGGCGACACGGCATCAGCGTAGGGGACGCTGTTCTCGCCGGTGGCCTTGGAACGGACGATGGCGCCGGGGTTGTCGATCATCGTGCGCAGTCCGCGGTCGGGGTAGCCGAGGAGGAAATAGTGATCGGGAGGGACGCCGAGGATGTTCATGGCCTTGCGGGCCTCGCCGATGCGCACGTTGCCGACGCCGAGGTAGTTCGCCGTGGTCGGCTCGAAGGTCCTGTACATCAGGCGCGCCGAGAAACGATTGCAGTCGCCGGCAGTGAGGAAGACCACGTAAACGTCCGCGCCGTTGGCCAGGGCATCGATGGCGTAGCCGCCCGCGCCGATCGATTCGTCGTCGATGTGCGGGGCGATGATGAGGATGCGGTCCTGCCGTCCCGCCGCATCGAGGCGCGGGTACTGCTGCATTTTCGCGTCGTTGGTGCGAGCCGGATTCAGTAGGAGCATGCTGGCAAAGGCGATCAGGGTCAGAAACATGGGGGAAGCTGGGGGATTATACGGTTGCTTGGTTACTGAGTTGCTGGGTTACTGGGTTGCCGAGTTGCCAGGTTGCCGAGTTGCCCGTTTCGATGAGGGATCTCCCACATCTTGGAAATTGACTCAGCAACTGAGCAACTCAGTAACCAAGCCCCTTCGGCAACCGGGCAACTTGGCAACCCGGCAACCCACTAACCTCAAAACCCATACCTCACTTCCACCGTCACGCTTCTCCCGTCCGTGTTCGGGCTGAATCCTGATTGCTGCGCGGCGGGGCGGTCGCCGGTGACCTGGGTGAACTCCGCGCCGAGGCGGACGTTCGGCTTCAGATCGTGCATCCAGGCGAGAGCCCATGAGTGACCGTGTTCGGAGTTGTCTTCCGAGACGCCGTCGCGGTCTTTTGTGGAGAAGGTGTCGAAGCGGATTGAGTAGCGATCGTTGCCGCGTTTGTAGGACGTCAGCAGGTACCAGGTGGCGAAATCCGCATCGACGAAGTGTGGTGGCACGCCCATGCCGGTCGCGCCCCAGCAGTACTCGCCGGCGATGGTGGCGGGGGAGGTGAGACCGATCTGCGCGGCGGCGATGTTGAAGTGCGTCTGCCACGAGTATTCGCCTCGGTACTCGTCGCGATCCCCTCGGTTGTCGACACGCGTGAGCTGCATCATGGCCCGTTCGGGGAGCTGAAGCCGGAGGCGGCCGGAGATGCCAATGCGTCCGTCAAGATCCCTTTCGAAGGGAACGGTGCCATCGTGACGCTGGTCGTCGAAATCGGTGGGGAGCGAAAAGAGCGGCGGCAGCGGCAGGACTTCGTTGTAGACCGTGAGCCGGTTGCCGACCGACCAGCCGCGCCAGGCGAGGAGTGCGCCCGTGGTGTCGTTGTCGCGAAAGGCGGTCGCACCCGCGGTGACGTAGAAGTTCGGCCGCCAGGCCAGATCGAGGCCGACGGGACGGAACTCTTCGCCGATCCATGTGTTCAGCGGCGAGAAGTTGATGGTGTACGGCGAGGTCCAGAGCGGATCGGTGTTCTCGCGCGAGGTGCCGAGAAAGAACTGGCCGGCGCGGAGCTGGAAGTGCTCGGAGTGCAGATCGACGTAGGCCTCGACCAGTCCCGCGCGTTTGCCCGCGGAGCCTTGCTGATCGCGCCGCGCCACACCATGCGCATGAAGATCGAGCCACGACGTCGGAGCCCACGCCGCGCCGATCTGCGCCACGCCGAGGGTGACCATGCGATGGTCGTTGACATCCGAGGCGCCGGTGTCGAAGCGGCCGAAACCGCCTTGCAGCCAGCCGGTCTGCCCGCTCGTGTAGATCTCGCGCGCGGAGAGAAAGCCGTGGAGTTGGAAGGTGGACTGAGCGAAGACGGGAACGGTAAGTACGAGCGCGATCAAGGCAAGACGGAAGAGCCGCATGCGGGGGATTGTAAGTTCGCCGCTCCGCCGCGTTGTCAGTTGTCGGTTAATTGCGAATCGGGCTCCACGCCGGAGGCGTGATGGACATTAGCCGGTGGCAAGCGCCGTAAGGCGCGCGGCCACCGGAAACAGGTCGATACAAAATCACGACCCCGGCGGGGTCGCGGAGACGCTCCAGCACCCCTGCCGGGGTGCAAATCGGGGGGCGGTCGGGATCCGGTGGCTGCGCGCCTTTCGGCGCTTGCCACCGGCTAATTTCCAGCACGCCTCCGGCGTGATCGAAATCGCGAATCGGCGATGCGCGGCGAAAATTTTCCCATCAAACGACGACCGAAGACGCGCGCGAAGCCGCGCAAACAACGCGGCGAAGCCGCAGCTCAGAAGTTGTACCGGTACTCGATCGTAATCGTCGAGCCGCCGGTTCGCGGATTGAAGCTCACCGGCGAAAAGAACGTGGCCACGCCGGGACGATCGCCGTCGACGCGCACGTATTCGATTCCGGTCCGAGTGTGGGCGTTGGCTTCGTGCATCCAGGCAACGGTCCATGCGTGGCCGTCCTCGCGGGCGCCGTCGTTGGCGACGTGCCGGTCGTTGCGCGTGGAGAAGCGTTCCACGCGGCCGCTGATGCGCTCGTGGCCGAATTTGTGCGAGGCCAGCAGGTAAGCGGTATCGAAATCCATGGTGAAGCTGCCGCCCGGGAAGCCGACTTCGGTCGAGCCTTTCGCCCACTCGCCGGCGACGGTGGTGTCACCCGTCGACCCAACCTCGGCGCCGACGATGTTGAAGCGCGTCAGCCACGGTTCCTGGCCCTTGACGTCGAACGGTGCGATGGTGGCGCGGTTGTCGATGTGCGTCACCTGCAGCATGGCCCGCTCGGGGATCGACACCCGGATGCGTTCCGAGTAGCCGTTCCTGCCGTCGAGATCCTCGCCGAACGGGCGCGTCGATGCCGGTTCGGGCGTGGGGAGATTCTCGTTGTAGAGCGCCAGGTAATTGCCGAGGGTGAAGCCGCGGTTCGCGATCAGAGTTCCCATCGTGTCCTGCCCGCGAAAGGCCGTGCCGCCGAGGGTGACGTAGAAGCTCGGCGACCATTGGAAATCGGCGCCGATCGGGCGGACTTCCTGCGCCATCCACGAATTCAGCGCGGAGTAGCTGATGGTGTACTTCGAGGTCCAGAGCGGGTCGGTGTTCTCGCGCGACGTCGGCAGCCAGAACTCGCCGGCACGAAGGCGGAAATGGTCGTTGTAGATGTCGGCGTACGCCTGAACGATCCCCGTTTTTTTGCCGATGGAGCCGGACTGCTGGTGCCGAACCACACCGTCGGCGTGGATGAGGAACCACGACGCCGGCGTCCAGTCGAGGCCCAGCTGGGCGCTGTCGACGTTGACGAAGCGGTGGTCGTCGGTACTGTCCGCACCGACGTCAAACCGGCCGACGCCGCCCTGAAGCCAGGATGGCTGCGCCTTGACGTAAATCTCGCGCGCGGCGACGTAGCCATGGAACTGCAGCGACTGAGCGCCCGCAGTTGTGGCGGCGGCAGAGAGAAGAAACACAATCGTCGTTTTCATGATTGAAGCTGAGGGTGCGATGGGCGATTTCACCGCGTGCGAAGATCGCGCCAGAGGCCGACTTCCCGCTTTCCGTAGTCAATAGTAACCAGAAACTTTGACAGGATGCGATTGCCGATCCGCGGCTCGGCCACGTCGGAAAGGCGGAGATCGAGGTTCCCGAAGTCGGTGCCAGCCAACTGGACGTGCGCGTTCGTCCGTCCGCTCGCTCGATTTCCTCGGGGGAGGATCAGCGTGTCGGGTGAAGTGGTATCGACGATCGCGGCGATCTCGTTCCCGTCGACGGTCACCATCACCCGCGGCTCCGCGGTGAAGCGGAAGATGGTCATCAGCTCCGGGTGGATCCCTTCCTTCTGGTACGTGAGCAGCCCGGAGGCGTAGTCGATGGAGATGGCGCGATTGCCCCAGACATCCCCGCCGATGATGCCGTCGGCGACGTGGTGGAGATCGAGCAGCACCGGCGTGAAGTGAAGAGCCTCCTTCTCCGTGAGCTGCAACGAATGCTCTCCCCGAGGAAGGGTGGCGGCATAGGCGCTGTCCAGCGCGGTGTGGGCGTTACTAACGCTGAGCAGGAACCGTCCCGCCTTTCCATCGACGGTCGCGGACGGGAGGAATATCAGATTGTTGCTGACGATGAAGGCGAGGTTCACCTCCTGGCCGATCGGTTCATTCGCCCATGGCGGCTTGAATGAGCAGGTCGTGCACAACAGCAGCGTGGCGATTGCGATGAGAAGGCTTTTCGAGTACATACCGGCGGCGTTTTGAACTGCAACAGGTGGACCCGGAGGAATGATGCTGAGTGAATTCAGGAACGAGCCGCTGACGGACTTTAGCAAACCGGCGGAAAAAGCAGCCATGGAAGCGGCGCTGGCGACGGTGCGCGCCGAGTTCGGCCGC
>Ga0157378_10001805_pt1 | contig 19224 bp, 13 predicted proteins | sample M65metaG_FD_115309 | JGI IMG/M metagenome (GOLD analysis project Ga0157378, IMG submission 115309) | Miscanthus rhizosphere microbial communities from Kellogg Biological Station, Michigan, USA - M6-5 metaG | ecosystem: Host-associated > Plants > Roots > Rhizosphere > Soil | place: USA: Michigan...
GTAGTCCGGCTGTTCTGCATACGCGGTGAGAAAATTGAAGACGTCGTTTACCGAAGCGGTGATCGCTTCATCGCAGGTGAGCAGACTGAAGTCGCTGTAGAAGCGCGCGGTGGAAGGGTTGTAGTTTCCGGTGCCGAGGTGCGCGTAGCGGCGGATTTTGCCGTCGGGATCTTCACGTACCACGAGCGCGAGTTTGGCGTGAGTCTTCAGTCCTACCAGCCCGTGAAAGACCTGCACGCCAGCGTCTTCAAAACTGCGGGCCCAGCGGATGTTGGAAGCTTCCTCAAAGCTGGCCTTCAGCTCGACCACCACCGTTACTTCCTTCCTGGAAGCGGCTTCAAGCAATGCACGCGCAACCGGCGAATCAGTGTTGGTGCGATAAAGCGTCTGCTTCATGGACAGCACGCGCGGATCGCGCGCCGCAGTCTGCAGAAAGTTCACCACCGCGTCGTAAGACTCGTACGGATGGTGCAGCAGCACATCACCGTGGCGCAAAGCAGCGAACAGCGAGTCGGCGTCGTGCCCGATGTGAACCTGCTTTCCGGCAAAGGGCGGAAATTTCAAATCGGGCCGGGGCGTTTCTTCGTAGAGATGAAACAGCCGCTGGAGATTGACCATGCCACGGACACGAAAGACCAGCGGAGTGTCCAATTCAAAATTGCTTACCAGGCGCTCGATGATCTCCGGATGGGCACCTTCCTCAATTTCGAGCCGGACTGCCCAACCCTTCCGACGCTGCGCCACCTGCGAGTCTATGGCCTCGAGCAAGTTGCGGGCTTCTTCTTCCTCCAGATAAAGATTGCTGTTGCGCGTGATGCGAAAGGGGGCCGATTCCAGAATGTCGTAACCGCGATACAGCTTGGGCGCGTAGTTGGAGATGATCTCCTGCAGCGGAACATAGTGGATCGCGCCGGCGTCGGATGGCACGCGCAGCAACCTGGGCAGCGCGCGCGGGACGGTGAGCACGCCAAAGTAGATCTTGCCGTTGCCTCCTCGCCTGCGCCGCAGGAGAAAAGAGATGCAGAGCGCTTTGTTCAAAACATGCGGGAAAGGGTGCGAAGGATCCACGGTAACCGGAGTGAGCATCGGCTCGACGCGGCGGCTGTAGAATTTCTTCGCAAACTCCTCTCCCTTGGCGTCCAGTTCAGAAAAACGCAGTACGCGGATGTTTTCCTTGGCCAGCAGGGGCAGCAGCTCGTCGTTCCACGTCTTGTACTGGTCGCGGACCGCCGAATGCATGGATTGCGTGACCAGCGCCAACTCCTCTTCTGCAGAAAGCCCGTCGGGGCTCCGTTCCGTCGAGCCGTGCTCGATGCGCTGAAGAAAGCTGGAGACGCGCACCTCCACGAACTCATCGAGATTGTTGGCGGTGATGGCCAGGAACTTGACGCGTTCGAGCAGCGGGTTGGCGGGATCGCGCGCTTCTTCGAGAACGCGGCGATTGAAGTCGAGCCACTGGACGTGGCGGTTCAAGTAGTAACGCGGGTCGCTAAGCTTTGTGGGTGCCATGGCAGCGCCTCGAGAGACCAAACCAAGGTACGAAGCTGCAGTCTCGCGAAAAGTTTGTTACAGCGTGATGAAAGCCGGGAAGTGGTATTCTCCTGCACAGCTTCGCGCGCGAAAAGGGGAAAGGGCCTCGGCTTGCGACAAGTTCTCGGCGCTTTGCTGCTGTTGAGTTACTTTCTACCTGCTGCTTCCGGGGTCGCGGGTCAGCAGCCGACCATGCCGCCTGCCCGGGTGGAAGAATTGCGAAAACGGCTGCAGCTTTCATTTGCGGGCGTGGCTGCTGAAGACTCGCCTGGATTCGCCGTGTTGGTCAAACAAGAGGGCCAGGCGCTATTTGAGGAGGGCTTCGGCGTTCGCGACTTGCGCGGAAAGCGCAAAATTGACGCGCACACCAACTTCCGGCTGGCTTCGTGCACGAAGCAGTTCACCGCGATGGCCATCATGCTGTTGGTTCACGGCGGAAAACTGCGTTACGACGAGACGCTGATGGAAGTTTTTCCGGAGTTTCCGGCCTACGGAGCGTCCATCACGGTGCGGAACCTGCTGAACCATACTTCCGGACTGCCTGATTACGAAGACCTGATGGACGCTGCGGAGAAAGCCAAGGGGCCCATGTGGAGCCCCGAGCGGCAAATCCGCGACGACCAGGTCTTACAGCTCCTCAAAAAGGAATCGCATGGAAAATTTGCGCCGGGAAGCCAGTGGGTATACAGCAACTCCGGCTATGTGCTGCTGGGGCTGATCGTCGCGAAGCGTTCCGGCATGCCCTTCGGAGACTTTTTGCACCAACGGATTTTCGCACCGCTGAAAATGGAACACACCGTTGTTTTTGAAAAGGGCAAGAATGAAATAGCGGCGCGCGCGTACGGTCATCTGCCAACCATCCTAACCCATGGTTCGCAGAAGACTTATTATCAGCAAAGCGATCAGAGCGCGACTTCGGCGACCGAAGGCGACGGTGGTGTGTATTCAAACCTGGAAGACTTGAGCAAATGGGACGACGCGCTGCGGAATCATACGCTGCTCAGTGAAAAGGAGTTCGCGGCGGCGATCACTCCAGCGTCGCTGCCCGCCCGAGCGGAACCAAGGCTGGCCTCGGACGTTCCGGAATCGCTGCGCCAGAAAGCGGCGTCTTACGGTTTCGGCTGGTTCCTGGACCTGAACAATCCTCATCCGTTGATGTGGCACTACGGCGACACCATGGGATTCAGGACGGCAATCCTCCGCTATCTGGACTCGAACTTGACGGTGATTGCTCTGTCTAACCGCAGCGACCTCGACGCCGGCGCGCTGGCTCTCAAAGCCGTCGCGGTCGTCGGGAATTCTCCCTGACGCCTGGTTTGCCAGGCGGAATCTAAGACAGCCCGGACAGCTTGCCCAAGCCTTTCATCTTGCTGCGGGCGGCTAGCGCGCCGTACTGCTTCATCATGGTGCGCATCTGCATGTACTGCTTGATGACCTGGTTCACTTCCTGCACGGAAGTGCCGCTGCCAGCCGCGATCCGTTTTCGGCGTTTGCCGTCAATCACGTGGTGATCGCGGCGCTCCTGGTTGGTCATGGAATTGATGATGGCTTCCACCTGCTTGAGCTTGCTTTCATCCACCGAGGCGTCTTTTGGCAGGTTCTGCAGCGGGCCGAGTTTCGGGAGCATATCCACTAATTGTTCGAGCGGGCCCATTTTGCGAATCTGCCGCAACTGATCGCGGAAATCTTCGAGCGTGAACTCGTCCTTGCGCAGCTTGCGTTCGAGTTCCAGCGCGGCTTTCTTGTCGACCGCCTGTTCGGCGCGCTCGATCAGCGACAGGATGTCGCCCATGCCGAGGATGCGCGACACGATGCGCTCCGGATAGAAACCTTCGAGCGCGTCGTATTTTTCGCCCAAGCCGACGAACTTTACCGGCGCGCCGCTGACTTTGCTGATGGACAACGCTGCGCCGCCGCGCGCGTCGCCGTCGAGCTTGGTCAGAATGACGCCCGTCAAACCGAGTCGCCGGTGGAACTCGCCCGCAGAACGCACCGCGTCCTGACCGATCATGGCGTCGGCGATGAAGAGAATTTCGCTGGGCTGCAGCTCCTTTTTGAGCATGCTGAGCTCGTTCATGAGCTCGTCGTCGATGTGCAGGCGGCCGGCGGTGTCCACCAGGATCACGTCGCTGGCGGAAAGCTTGGCCTCCTTGATCGCTCCGCGAACAATTTCTAGCGGCTTGTCGGTGCCCTTGCCCGGCCACAGATTCACGTTGACGGCCTTGGCGACTTGCGCGAGCTGTTCGCGCGCCGCTGGACGGTAGACGTCGGTAGAAACCGCGATGGGCCGGTGGCCGTGCTGCGAAAGCCACTTCGCCAGTTTTCCTGTGGTGGTGGTCTTGCCCGAGCCCTGCAGGCCGACCATCATCCAAACCGAAGGCGGGCGCGACGCAAACAGCGGCTTGGCGTGCTTGCCAAGCAGGGTGGTCAGCTCATCGCGAACGATCTTGATAACCTGCTGATCCGGCGAAAGCTGCAGCATGACTTCGGTGCCCAGCGCCTTGTTGCGGATATTGGTGAGCAGCTCGTCCACTACGGGAACAGCCACGTCGCCTTCCAGCATGGCTTCGCGGATTTCCGCCAGCGCCGCCTCCAGGTGCTCTTCGGTGAGCTTGCCTTGCCCACGCAAGTTTTTGAATGTTCGTTGCAGCTTCTCTGTAAGGTTTTCAAACATGGTTGGAATCTATTCTCGCGCGACTAAAGTCCCCGCCGATTGCCCCAGTCACAATTTTAGGGACGGCCCGCGAGCCGGTCAAACCTAGACCGCGAGATTCATTCAGAAAAACGACGGCGGGCGGTCGGGGATGCTCTGTCTTGTCTCGCGAACGAGCCACGGCGCCCGCAATTTTTTGGCGGGTCCGAACGACCGTTTTGCAGCTTTCCACGTCTAAAGAAGGGGTTGCCAGAGAGCTTATCCTAGGACCTCTCTATCTTTTCTGGGAAATTGTTTCTAAAATAGATGGCTCAGGTCCGCGCTTTGGAGTCCGGTACGGAGTGCCGCCGCCGTTCCTTCCTGGAAGGTACTGGAACTTCGTGCGCGAACCTCACTCTCGGTTCAGGCCGGCTCTCGGGCCTTCCTGGCGAAACATTTAGCCCTCAAAGGGCGTAATGAGTAGTTAGAAGCGGGACAATTCGTGGTTTCCGGGTCTTTCCCGGGTGGTGATTGCCTCCGAGTGCGGGCAAGCAGGCCGTCGTAGCAAAAAGGAACCTACGTTTATGAAGACGTGGCAGAAAGTGGCGATCGGAGCCGCCGTCGTGGTGGTCGGGGCCGGGATCGTCATCTACAGCGTCAATCAGGCGAACAAGGGCGTCACCACCGTCCAGACCGCTAAGGTGGCCAAACAGGACACCCTCGTCTCTCTGGTTACCGCGTCCGGCGAAATCAAGCCCACCACATACACCAACGTCCAGGCTCAGGGCTTTGGACGCATTACGGAGATCCTTGTCAAGGAAGGCGACAAGATCAAGAAGGGCGACCGTCTGATGGTTCAGGACGCCATCCAGGCCAATGCCGATGTGCAGGCACAGGCTGCCGCGCTCAATGCCTCGGAGTCTGGAATTGCCGCGTCGGAAGCGAGTTACCAAGCCGCCCAGTCTGATTTGTTGACGCAGAAAGCCAACCTTGAGAAGGCCAAGCTGGACTTTGAGCGCGGCCAGGGCCTCTACCGGGACGGGTTAATCGCCAAGCAGGATTTCGACCAGCGCAAGACCTCTTACGATGCAGCCGTGGCTTCCGCCGATTCGGCAAATGCAAAGGTTCTGCAGTTCAGGGCGCAGCTCGACCAATCCCATGCCCAGTTGAACCAGAGCAAAGCCGTCCTCACCCATACCCGCGACGTCCTGAACAAGACCACCTACGTTTCGCCGATCGATGGAATTGTTAGCTACCTGCCGGTTCGCCTCGGTGACTATGTTGTGCCCGGCATTCAGAACTCGAACGGCAGCTTCCTCATGACTTTGTCCGACATGTCGGTCGTGACGGCAGAAGTCAAAGTAGACGAAACCGATATCGTCAATGTCCGCATGGGACAGGAGGCGGATGTCACGATTGACGCCGCCCCGGGCAAGACATTCCACGGCAAGGTCACGGAAATTGGCTCGCAAGCCGTTCTGCGCACCTCGGGCCTGGCCACGACGCAGTCCACGACTAGCACCCAGGAAGCGAAGGACTTCAAAGTTGTCGTGACGCTCGACAGTCCGCCGGAAAATCTGCGGCCGGGTCTGTCGACGACAGCTAAAATCAAAACGGCCGAGAAAAAGAACGTGGTCGCCATACCGATACAAGCGCTGGCCATCCGTTCCCGCAAGGACATCGAGGATGCCAAGAAGAATTCGAAAGGCGGCGGCAGCGGCAGCGTGACTCTCGCCGCTCCTCCTCCAACCGCGCCGAACGATCCCAAGAAGGATGAAATTCAGGGAGTCTTCGTCGTCAACGGCAAAAAGGCCATCTTCAAGGCGGTCAAGACCGGCATCAGCGGCGTGACCGATATCGAAGTGACCGAGGGACTGCAGGCCGGCGATGAAATTGTGATCGGCAGCTACAAAGCCTTGCGCACACTGAAGCCCGAAGCGCAAATCAAGGTGGATAACTCCGCGCCCAAAAAGCCGGATGAACAAGGCTAGCCGCTCGCAGGCAGCCGAGACGAGGGAAGAGTTCGAGGAGATCAAATGCCCGTGGCCACAATGGAAACCGAATCCTACCGCGAAGACCTGGTATCAACCGGTGTAGTCATCCGCACGACGGAACTCACCAAGACCTACCAGATGGGCGCCGAAGAAGTGCACGCGCTGTGCGGCGTGAACGTTGAAATCCGCAAAGGCGAATACGTTGCAATCATGGGCCCGTCGGGTTCCGGGAAATCCACGTTAATGAATCTGATTGGATGCCTCGACTCTCCAACCGCCGGGCAGTATTGGCTCGCCGGCCGGCTGGTCAGCGAACTCGATGACGACGAGCTCGCCTATATTCGCAACAAGGAAATCGGCTTCGTCTTCCAGACCTTCAACCTGCTTCCGCGCGCCACTGCGCTGCACAACGTCGAACTGCCTCTCATCTACAACGGCACTCCCGCCGAAGAGCGGCTCGAAAAAGCGAAGCAAGCGCTGGCCCGCGTAGAACTCACCGATCGCATGCACCACAAACCCAACGAACTTTCCGGCGGTCAGCGCCAGCGTGTGGCCATCGCTCGCGCTCTGGTGAACTCGCCATCGATCGTTTTGGCCGACGAACCTACGGGAAACCTTGACTCGCGCACCGGCGAAGAAATCATGGCCCTCTTCGCCACCCTGCACAGCCAGGGCAACACCATCATCCTTGTCACGCACGAGCACGATATCGCTCAACATGCCCATCGCATCATTTTCATCCGCGACGGGAAAATCGCCTCTGACGAAGCCGTAAAAAAGTAGCCGTTATTGCTTTTCTTCCTTCACCGCGTCTTTCCGGCAGTTCTTTTCTCATGCCGGCGCCGTGTAACGGCTCTCCACAGCCGCGCGCAGCTTCTTTCTGGCGTCCGCGACTCCCTGTGAACCGTTTTGCTCAATTTCGCGCGCGCGGGCTGCGAGTTCTTCATCTTTGATCATCGTTTCGAACCAACGCGAATAGTCTCCCCGGCGCGCATGGAACAGCCAGGTCTCCTCGTCCACGCCTTCGCCCACCTGCAGGAAGGTCATCAGATTCTGGGCGCGCAGGTTCAGTTTGTCGTCCGGCCCGCGAAAATAGAAACTCTGTTCCGGCGAAAGCTCGCCTTGGGCATAGTTCCTCTGGTGGCGCCGCCGCTCGGCTTTTGCGCGCCGTGTCTGCACCAGCACGGGCGCCTCTCCCGCGCGGCGCACTAACCAAACCAGCGCTTGCCCCGGCTCGGGCGCGACGGTTACGCGCTTCGCGCCCGCGATCTGTGCTGCCAGGGAAAACTCGCTCAGCGTCTCGCCCGCAGCCTTTCCGGTTGCGATCACCACATCTACGAGCGCCAGCGCCGCAGGCGAGACGTGTTCCGGATGGACCGTAATCAGAATCGTGCCGCCCAGCTCCTGCGGAATCGCGCTGGACGCCGGTGACCAGGTCGTAGGCAGCAGATGATGCGCCTCATCAATCACCAGCCAGTGCGGCCGACCGGTTCTGGCGCGCGTTTCCAGAATGTGCGGCAGCAGGGCTGCAAACGCTCCCGGCCGCTCAGGCAGCGGCACGCTCATCAAGTTAGCTACCAGGCTTTGCTTCGACTCCAGAGCCTTGCCGACTATCTTGGCTTCCGGCTGTTCGCTCGAACTTCCCACCACCATCGCACCGGCCAGGCCCTCAAAATCCCCTTCCGGATCAATCAAGCAGAATTGATAGCCCCGCTCTTCGCACTCTTCGAGAATCGCTGCCACGGCTGAAGATTTCCCGCTCGCCGAAGCACCGGCCACCAGTACGCTGCTGCGGTTCGGCACAATCCGCACTTCGCTCTTTTCCTTGTCTCGACCGCCGCCTTCTCGTACGCCGATGGAGAGCGAAGACCGCACCAGCCGTTCGTCGTACGAACTCAAATCGTCCGCGAGCAGCTGCTCAATCAACTCCACCACCCCCGCGCCGTGATCGCCGCGCGTCACAAAGTCGGCCTTTTCCTGCACCGCCGGCAGCGCATTCGCCACCGCTACTCCGCATTCGCTGGCCCATAAGAACGTGTGGTCATTCTCGGCATCTCCGATTGCCACCGCGTTGTGTGGTGAAAGCTGCAACTCTTCGAGCGCGGCTCTCAACCCGGTCGCCTTGTTGATCCCCGCAGGCAACACCATCACCGCGCCTTTATTGAAGATCACCTGATAGTCGAGGCCCAGGCGTTTGATGACTTCGAGGATGGCCATTTCCGCGGGCGTCCAGCTCGCCACGATTGCACGCCCGGCTTCAAACTGAACTCCTGCCGCCCGCAGCGCGTCGAGAAATTCCACTTTCGGCGCTTCGGCCAGCACCCTTTCTTCTCGACTCGCCGGGTCGTAAAGCACTGCGCCGTTTTCCGCTACCACCCGGTCGAAAAGCTCCAGCTTCGCAAAAGCGTGCTGCAAATCCGACAAATGGCGGCCCGTCACCAGTAGCAGCTTGCGCCCCGAAGCCTTTAACCGCTCGAGTGAACGGACAGTGGCCTCCTCCGCGCGGCCATTGGTGGCCAGTGTCCCGTCATAGTCCGTCGCCAACGCCAAATACCTCATTCCCCATCCCCTGCCGGCCTGCAAGCCCGCCACCCGGCTGCTGCCGACAGGGAAACTACCACACCCCTTGGCAGAGGCTCTCTCGAGCAATCCCTGTATAGAGGACCCATAGACTTTGACCTTCCGGCTCCCAACCTGCTAAAACCTTCCCGCGCCACCAGGAGCCATTCCCCATGCCCGGACCGTCCGCTGCTGCAAAAGCACAATCGCCCAACGAGCGCCGCGGTCGGCGACTGTTTATGGCCGGAGCCATCCTTCTAATCGTCATGGGCCTCGTCCATTCCCTGTCGCTCGTCAAAGCACCGGTTCCATCCAATGACACCGAGCGTCAGCTGCGCGACCTCATGTCCGACTACAAGTTTGATCTCCTGGGCTCCATGCGGAGTATGCAAAATCTCATGACCGGCTTCAGCGTCTCCTTCATGCTCGCGGCTCTCGGTCTTGGCGCCGTGGACCTCTCCCTCTGTCGCGAACCGGCCGAGCTTGTAAAGCGCATCGCCATCGTGAACACTCTGTGGCTGGCCGTCATGACCGCTGTTTCCGTCCGCTACTTCTTCGCCGCGCCGACCTCGTTCCTCGCTGCCGCCCTCATCCTCTTCCTCCTCGCTACTCTCACCCTGCCCCGAACCAGGACCAGCGCCCGTCCGGACCCCCGATGAGCGCTGGCTTTCACGTTGACGCCGGAGGGTTCTCCATTCGTGTCAATCTCGACGACTCTGGCATCCACATGAGCCGTCAGACACTGGCGCTCACGCAAAGCGAATCCATCGCCTGGGACAAAATCACCGGCGCCACGCTCGTCCGTCCGGTGGCTGCGGATCGAGCCGATATGCAAAAAGAAGAGCAAATGGCGCAATTCTTGGGACCGGAGGCGGTCGCCAAGTTTCACGAGTTGTCTGGCACGGTAGGCCAGATCTTTGTCGCCTATCGCGACGAGCGAAACCGGCTCCAGCAGGCCGAAGTCCCCGCGCCGCTTGCCGATATGGCGTATCTGCAGGAATTTCAAACGCGGCTTGGCGCCCGCTGGCTCGGCGAAACCAAGGACCACAATCAGGTGGACAAGAAACTGCACACGAATCCCGGCTTCTTCAAGACGGTTTTCGTCCTGGTCGCGCTACTCGGAGTGGTCGCGATCGTCGCCGGCATTGGCCTTCTCGGACTGCTCGGCCCCATCCTCAACTTCATGTCCATCCAGAAAATGCTGCTGGATCTACAGGACGGCAACTTCACAGGTCTCAGCTACCGCCTGCTAAGCTACGTCGCGCTGTTCATCCTCGGCTATCTGTTGCACCGCGTTATCCGTAGCCGGCTCGACGCAATGAAACGTCCCCGCTCGCCTCGTGTTTCTCTACGGCCCTAGCGGCCCCGCGCCGCGGCCTCGGCTCCAGGAAGGTTCTGAACTATCAGCCGCTGACGCCAGCGTAATCGCTCAGTAATGCTTTGGCTATTGGTCTGGAGAACGCCGTACGGGGCCACAGCGCCACCATCTAGAATTGGTAGAAGCTCATGGCCTCAACCCGCACTTACGCGTGGATCGCAGGTGTGTCCCTCGCGATCCTCAGCCTCTATGCCGCCGTCTCGCTCACCCTGCCGCGGAGCGAAACACTGAGCGCTTTCGGCAACATCGTCCAGTGCCTGGTTCCCCTGCTGGCCAACGCGGGACTCCTCCTGAATGCCGGCACCCCGCACTGGCGGCGCAACGTTTTCTGGATGCTGGCCGCGATGTCTTGTTCGTTGTGGATGATCGGCCAGTTCCAGTGGACCTATTACGAAGTCTATCTGCACAAGCCGCTTCCGGACCTGTATCCCGGCGACATCATTTTTTTCCTGCGCGGCGTCCCCTTGATGGCTGCGCTAGCCCTGCGGCCGCACCTGAGGCGAAGCGAAATGCAATTACGCTTCGGCTACCTAGATTTCGTCTTGCTGCTTTCCTGGTGGGTTTTTCTCTATGCCTTCACGGTGCTGCCCTGGATGTACGCGGATCCGACCCTCGGCCAGTACAACTTCACCTACGACTTGATTACCAACATCCAGAATCTCGTTACCGTGGCCGGCTTCGGCGTGTTGTGGCTGCAAAGCAAGGGCGCCTGGCGCAACGTTTACGCGAATCTCTTTTGCGCCGACGTGCTGTACATGCTGTCTTCGTTGACCATCAACGTCGGCATCAGCTTGAACCTGTATCACACCGGCAGTCTTTATGACTTGCCGCTCGTAGCGTCGTTTCTGTGGTTCGCCTCGGCGGGCCTGATTGCCTACAAGAACAGCAGCCTTTTGGATGACGCCGCGGAAGGGCCGAGCGAAGGCGAGCAGAAGAAGAGCGAAAGCATCCTTGCGTCGCGGCTGGCACTGGCAGCCGTAGTCTCCTTGCCCGCCTTCGCGATCTATACGCTGAAGTTTTCGCATGACGGAGCAGCCGTTCGGGAATTCCGGCTGCTGACGGTGCTGATCGCGGCGGTTCCGCTCGGCGCGCTGGTTTTTTTGCGGCAGCATCTGGCGGACAGCGATCGCGCGCGCCTTCTGGCGCGGGCCGAGCAATCTGTCGAAAACTTGCAGCGGTTGCAGGCGCAAATGGTTCAGACCGAAAAACTGGTTTCGCTTGGGCAACTCGCGGCAGGCGCAGCGCACGAAATCAATAATCCGCTGACCGCCATCCTGGGCTATTCGGATTTGCTCGCGGATGACACGGCCTTGCCGGAGAAAGCGCGCGGAGTCGCCGCGAAGATTCGCGATCAAGCGCGCCGCACCAAAACACTGGTGGGAAACCTGCTGAGCTTCGCGCGGCAAGTGCCGGCCGAACGGACGCTGCTCGATTTGAACACGGTTGTGAACAACGCGGTTCAACTGCGCGCGCTCGATTTGAAGCATTCCGGCACCAAAATCGAATTGAAGCTGGAGTCGGTCTTGCCGGGCGTGCGCGGCGACGGCAACCAGCTGATGCAGGTCTTTTTTAACATCATCAACAACGCCGTGGATGCGATGGATTCGCACAGCGGCGGCGGCACGCTGACCATCAAGACCGTGCGCGACCGCGCCAACGTCGTGATCCTGTTTTCCGATACGGGCCCGGGAATCAAGGAACCGCACCGCGTGTTCGATCCGTTCTACACCACCAAGCCTATCGGCAAAGGCACGGGACTCGGGCTGAGCATCTGCTTTGGGATCGTGCAGGAGCACGGCGGCAGAATTCTCTGCTACAACAGCCAGGAAGGCGGCGCAGTGTTTCGCGTGGAACTTCCCGCCGTCCTGGCCGCTTTGCCCACCCGCGAATCGCTTATCGCCGGCAGCGGCTCAACCGTGACCAGAAACTCCTAGACCTGTTTGAGATCTTCCATTTCTCTAATGGACGTCGCAGGCTTGCCTTTGATCCCTTGAGCGTGCTCAAAAGTTCCGGTTAAGCATTCGACCTTTCCTGTTGACACTCTATAGGAGCAGCTATAGCATTCCTATCGGAATTCTATAGGAGGCCGTCGTTGAGCCCCGAGGCAACCGCCCTGCTGCAAGGGACCTTGCACATGCTGATCTTGAAGTCGCTGGTAACCGGCGAGCTGCATGGATTGGGAATCTCCCGCCGAATCCAGCAGATTACGCAGGGAACATTCGTAGTGAAGCCGGGTTCGTTGTTTCCTGCGCTGCACCGCATGGAGGAAGAGGGGTGGATCTCCTCTTTCTGGGGGGATTCGGAAAACAACCGGCGCGCCAAATACTATCGGCTAACCAAAGCCGGGCGAACGCAACTGGAAACCGAGACAATCCGCTGGGGACGAATTTCGTGGGCGATTGAGCAAGCTCTAGAGAACTCCTGAGACCAATCCGTCGTGCCTGTCTTCAGAAAATTTCGCAGCTTGCTGCAGAACCTGTTCCTGCAGCGCCGCCGCGAAGCGGACCTTGATCAAGAAATCCGCTCGCACCTCGATATGTTGGTGGAAGAGCGCGTCCGGGCGGGCATGCCAGAAAAGGCGGCGCAACGAGCCGCCCGAATCGAAATCGGCGGCGTGGAGCAGTTAAAAGAACAGATTCGCGAAGCGCAAATAGGCAACTGGATGCAATCGCTATCGGCTGACCTGCACCATGGTTTGCGAAGATTACGCAACAACCGCATGTTCATGGTGGTTGCGGCGCTGACGTTGGCGTTAGGAATCGGTGCGAACACGGCGATTTTCAGTGTCATCTACGGAGTGTTGATTCGTCCCCTTGCCGTACCCGAGGCCCGGCAAGTCGTTCAGGTGGTGCTGAAGGAAAAAGGCACGACTACGAATGATGCCTTCACCTATAACGAGTTTCGTTACATCCAGGAGTACAGCGAATGGCCAACTGCCGTCGCGGCTTTCACCCATGTTGGCCTGAATCTCTCGGCCAACAGCGGAGCGGATCGGGTGAGCGCACTGCACGTTTCTTCCGACTATTTTCGCGTAACAGGCGCGGCGCCGGTTCTTGGAAGGGCGTTCGGCCTGGACGAAGACCGCGATCCGGGAGCTCGGGTTGCCATACTGTCGTACCGCCTGTGGCAGCGCCGGTTCAGCGGCAGCGAAGCCGTTCTCGGCAGCGTAATCCATTTGAACGGCGCTCCGTATGAGGTGATCGGTGTCATGCCGGCGTCTTCCACGGACCTCGAACTGGATTGGGTGCCGCCGGCCTTTGGTGGGTTGCAAGAAGTCGATCTGTGGACGACGCTCGCGCCGGTGGCCGATTCAATCGGGTCGGGCGAGAACTTATCGGTCGTTTCACGCGTACGGCCGGACATCAGCTTGGGTCAAGCCTCAGCTCAGCTGTCTGCGCTGTCAGCTCCTTTCGCCAAACAATACCTGGAAGGCGAAGCGAGGTCGCAGTCTCTCGGCCTTTCGTCGGTACAGGAAGTGCTGTCGGCTGGAATCAGCACGCATCTACGGATACTGTTGGGCACGGTCGCGTTTGTCCTCTTGATTTCGTGCGCCAATGTATGCAACTTGCTTCTCGCGCAGGGCGCCGCTCGAATGAGGGAAGTTGCCGTGCGGGCAGCGATGGGTGCGAGTCGCGGAAGGCTGGTCCGACAATTCTTGATCGAAAGCATGATTTTGTCTGGATTAGGGTGCATCTTGGGATTTCTTGCGGCCAAGGCCAGTTTGGCGCTGCTTTTGCGATTTGCGCCAATTCAGCTTCCGCGCGTCGCGGAGATTCAGGTGGATGGGAGGGCTTTTCTGTTCGCGCTTGCCGCAGCGATCTTCGCTTGCGCGCTTTCGGCGATTGTTCCTGCTTATCAAACGGCGAGAGCCGATGCCAGTGTGGCCCTCAAGGAAACGTCGGCGCGGACCACCTGCGACCTACGGAACAAAACTTTTCGGCGCTCGCTGGTCATTGCCGAAATCGCTTTGTCCATGGTGCTTGTGATCGGTGCGTCGCTGCTTGGACAAACGTTCCTTAACTTGCTTCGGGTCAACCCTGGATTCGAACCGTCGGGGCTCCTCTCGGCAGAAATCTGGCTGACAGGATCACGGTATCGCTCGACGGCGGATCTAGCGGGCTTCTTTGAAAACCTCACGAGCCAGATTCGGCGATTGCCCGGAGTCGAAGAGGCTGCTGTGGTGTCGCTGGGCCAGCCCTTGGAGCGCGGTGGAAATATTGGCTTGATGGTTAACGGCATTTCCATCGGGGCGATGAACTGCCGCGTGGTAACCGCAAGCTATTTTCAAACTCTCCGGACGCCAATTAAGCGAGGGCGCGATTTTTCGGCGCTCGATACTGAAAATGCGCAACCCGTCGCGATGGTAAACGAGTCGTTTGTGGAGCGCGTGCTGAAGGATTCCGATCCTTTTGTGGCAACCGTGCAAACAGGGCAAAACGGAGCACCACGACGAATTGTGGGAGTCGCTGGCGATACTAAGTCCAACATCGCGTTTCCCGAACAACCGACCGTCTTTGTGCCGGCGTCCGAGACGCCCCCGGGGCTGGTTCTGGGCTTCGATGTATGGTTCCCCACGCACATTCTGGTTCGTACGGCGGGCGACCCGCAGACTTTTGCCAATCAAGTCAGCGCTGTGGTCCGGAAGACAGACTCGACCATTCCGGTGGGGCGCATCCTCACCATGGAGCAAGTGCTGGCTCGCTCGCTGGCCATCCAGCGGTTCATGATGGCGGTTGTTTCCGTCTTTGCGTTCTTGGCTCTGGCGCTTGCCGCAATCGGAATCTATGGCGTCGTTTCGTTCACGGTTTTGCAGAGAACGCAGGAGTTGGGTATCCGGATGGCGTTAGGCGCCAGTCGAAGCGCGGTTTTAGGACTGGTCGTCCGGGAGATAGCCCGTCTGACCGCCTACGGAGCCGCTGCCGGGATACTGGTCGCGCTGGCCCTTCGGCAAGTGATTGCCAGCGTTTTGTTTGGCGTTAGACCGACGGACCCGGGAATACTGGCTATGACCGCTGCATGCCTCCTGGTGGTGGTGACTGCAGCTTGCTACATTCCCGCACGACGCGCGGCGCATGTAGACCCCGCGATCGCTCTGCGGTACGAATAGCACATCTGGAGCGGAGAAAACCTGTCCGCTATTATTTGCGACAACCGGCACGCCTGCGCCAGGCGTAGCCGTTCAACAAAACATGCTAGATTCGATGTTTGTCCCCGGACGGAGCCGCTGCCCGATGTCTGAGATCGCGATTGCCACGGAAAAACTGACTCGCAAGTTTGGCGAATTGACTGCCGTAGACGGAGTGGACCTGCAAGTGGGGTCCGGACAGTTTTTCGGCTTCCTCGGTCCAAACGGAGCGGGAAAATCCACGACCATCAAGATGCTGACGGGATTGCTGGTGCCGACGGCGGGGCGGGTGTCGCTGCTGGGGATGGATTTTGCACGGCATCCGGTCGAAGTTAAGCGGCAGATCGGCGTAGTCCCGGAGGGCATGGGCCTTTTCGAACGGCTGACGGCCCCGGAATACCTCGAATTTGTGGGGCGCATGTATGGCCTGGACAAGCCGACCACGCGCAAACGCAGCGAAGAGCTGCTGGAATTCATGCAGCTCGCCGACCGGTCAAAGACGCTGGTCGCGGATTTCTCGCACGGCATGCAGAAAAAGCTGGCCCTGGCCGCGGCAGTGATTCACGGGCCGCGCATTCTTTTTCTGGATGAACCGTTCGAAGGAGTGGACGCGCTGGCTGCCGGCGCATTGAAGGAATTGCTGGGCCGGATGACGGACCGCGGCGTGACCATCTTCCTGACGTCGCATGTTCTGGAAATTGTGGAACGGCTATGCAGTCACGTGGCGATCATCAAGCGCGGGCAGCTCGTGGCGCAGGGTTCGATGGAACAGTTGCGCGCCGGTGTACCGAGCATCGAGGGGCAAACGCTGACGCTCGAGGATATCTTCCTGTCGGTGGTGGGGGAAGGCGCGGAGCGGCCGCAGGTCGAGGAGCTCACGTGGCTGACATAAAAGCAGACACGCCTCCGGCCGGTTCCCTCATCCAACCGGCCTCGTCAAAGTTACCCGATCTCACAGAGCAGCTCCGGCTGGTGGCTTGGTTGCGCTGGCGGTCGCTGCGCAACGGGCTCCGCAACAAAAATCGTCGTATGGACCTCCTGGGTATCATAGTCTCGGGACTCTTCAGTTCCATCCTGGTCCTCGGAATCACGATCGCGCTCTTCGTTGGAACGAAACACATTTTCGACGAGCACCAGGAAAAATATCTCGGTCTGATTTTCCTGGCGGTGCTGGCTTGGTGGCAGCTGTTTCCCATCATGCTGGCGGGATTTGCTGCGCAATTCTCGTTTAAGTCGCTTCTCCGCTTTCCCTTCAACTTTTCGACTTTTTATCTAGTTGGGCTGGCCTACGGCCTGGCGGACGCCACGGCCGTCGCAGCCGTGATCTGGATGACGGCCATGATCGCGGGGACGCTGGCATCAGAGCCCAGCGCGGCGCCGGCAATGTTGCTGGTGTGCCTGCTTTTCACGGTCTTGAACGTGACCATCGAACGCCTGCTCGGCGCGTGGCTGGAAAATCTGCTGTCCAAAAGGCGCTCGCGGGAGGCCTTGTTCGGGATTTTCATTTTGTGCATGATTTCAGTGCAGTTTCTTAATCCGCTTTTGCAAAGGCATGGCGACCAAGTGAAAGCCGTGGTTCACCTGGTATTGCCATACCTGTGGCTGCTGCCTTCCTCCTTCGCCGGGAATTTTGTGGCGCGGACGAGTGCAGGAGAGTGGCCGGGCGGATTGCTGCAGCTCGCGGGATTGCTGGCCTATATATTGATCTTCAGCGGCCTGCTGCGGCGGCGTTATGCAAGACTCTACGCCGGCGAAGAATTAAGCGAGGGGATTGCCCCGGCCGCGAAGTCGAACCGTGGTGCGCGCGACAAAGCTGACGACACCGACTCGCTCGGATTCCTGCCACCGCAAGTCGGGGCTGTGTTTCGCAAAGAGATGAGCTACCTCAAGCGGAACAGTTTTCTCTTTTTTTCCCTGGTGATTCCGCCGCTGATGGTGTTCTTTTTTAGCATGCAAATCGCCGGTGCCCACTCTGGTCCCTTCCGCAAGGGCATCTCGCCGGACATGTTTTTCCCCGGAATGATGGCATACCTGGTCCTGATTCTGATCGCGCCTTCCTACAATTCGTTTGCCCATGAAAGCCGCGGCATTCAGACCTACTTCACTTCGCCTGTCCGATTCCGGGAAATTCTGCTCGGCAAAAACCTGATGACCGTGGTCATCGTATTCGGGGAACTGGTTTTGTGCATACTTCTGGTGGGATTCCGGGTGGGCTTTCCAACGGCACCAGTGCTGCTTGCGACCTTGATGGCCATGATGTTTTCGGTGGTCGGACAGCTTACCATCGCCAACTGGTCCTCGATCAGCTTTCCTAAAAAGATGGAAATCGGAAAAATGCAGGGTCAGCGCAACTCCGGGATGTCGGTGTTCCTTATGTTTGGAGTGCAGCTGGTTCTGGGCGGAATCAGCGCGCTCATACTATTCTCCGGCCGCTGGACCGACAGCCCGTGGCTGCCGGTGCAATTGTTTGCGGTGCTGGCCGCGGCCGCCATCGGCGGCTATTTCGCTTCACTCGATTCCCTGTCGCAATTGGCGGAATCGAAGAAAGAAGTCCTGATTGAGGCCCTCTGCCGCTAGCTCCCGCGGCCGCTCCAGAAGCTGCGAAAGCGTTAACGCAGTAAGTCCTATGTGCCGGTAGTACCGTGGTCGAGAGGGCTGGTACCGCGGCCCTATTTGCCGCACGGCGACCCCGCCCTAGCCTTACTGCATGAGAGAACTCGCTAGCCCCGCAGCTGTGCTGACCGATTGCGCGGCAATTTCCGCCGTTTCCGAACGAAACTTTGCGGAGGCCATCACGCCGGTTTTGACGGCGGCCATGGCTGGATCCGATCCCGTCGGCAATTCCATGCTGCGTTCCATGCTGCAACAGACCGGGCTGGTAAAGAACGTCCAGGAATGGGCTTCTTTGAGCGTCCCTAAGCTGCGCCGCGCCGAGGATGTTCCCGATGTGGTGTTCTTGGACCTCTCGAGCGGCTTGGGGTCGGAATTTGTCTTTGCCCAGGAATTGACCAAGCTGCGGCCTGCCGTGCACATCATCGCGTGTTCGGCGAAATGCGAAACCGACCCGGAGTTCTTGTTGCAGGCCATGCGGTCCGGCATCCGCGATTTTCTGCAGAAGCCGTACAACCGGATCGAGATTGCCGCGCTGATCGACCGGCTCGGCAGCGAATGTTCGGTTCAGCCGGCGAAACCGGCCGGAACTGGCCGACTGATGGTGGCCCTGGGCACCAAAGGCGGTGTGGGCACCAGCACCGTGGCGGTGAATCTGGCGGTTCAGCTGGCGCGGATACCGGCGAAAAAAACGCTGTTGCTCGATTTCTCGAGGCCGATGGGTGACGTGGCGGCGCTGCTCGATCTGAAGCCAAAGTTTCAGGTGCGCGACGCGCTTGAGAACGTCAAGCGTCTGGACGCGACACTTTTTGAGGGTCTGCTGACGGCGCACAAGAGCGGGCTGAAGGTGCTATGCGGCGCGACCCGCCTGGATGACTGGCAAAACTCCTCGCTTCCCGTCATCGAACGCATCGTGGAAGTGGCGCAGGAGAGCTCCGACTTCGTTGTGATGGACCTTGGTTCGCTCTACTCGACGGAGTGGCAGCGGATTTTGCAGGCGGCCGAAGTGCTGCTGGTTTCTGAAGCGGACCTGCCGGGCCTGGCCAAACTCGACAAGCACTTGCGCGCGCTGACCAGTCTGCGGGTCGCCTCGGCTCAACTGCGACTGGTGATCAACCGCTGGCACCGCAGCGACGAAGAAGCTCTGGCGCAAATTGAAAGCACCATGAAGATGCCGGTGTTCGCGCGCCTCCCCAACAACTTCAAGCAGGTGACAGAAGCGACGGTGCGCGGCGTTCCGATGGCCAAGGATGGTGATCCGCTGGCCGAAGGGTTCGCCAAGATCGCCGGGCAACTTGGCGGGACGCCGAATTCCAACCGACGGAAGAAATCGCTGCTCGGCCAGTTTTTTTCACTATAACCACTAGCGCCAGCGGCTAGGTGTACCGCTTGCGCA
>Ga0157378_10001812_pt1 | contig 19188 bp, 14 predicted proteins | sample M65metaG_FD_115309 | JGI IMG/M metagenome (GOLD analysis project Ga0157378, IMG submission 115309) | Miscanthus rhizosphere microbial communities from Kellogg Biological Station, Michigan, USA - M6-5 metaG | ecosystem: Host-associated > Plants > Roots > Rhizosphere > Soil | place: USA: Michigan...
TCAAACCGGTGATTCACCCGAGACGGATCTCATACAGAAGATCTTTTTGTTGGCAGTCTTTGTGATAGTGCCACTTGCGCTCTCACTCATCTCTCCGAACGAAGATAGCATTGCTTTACGCATCGCCGCGTGGGCTCAGCCGATCAGTGCGACCCTTTGTTTCGTTTCGTTCTTCATTGCCCAGGGAGTCGTCGCCGGAATCCTCGCATCCTTTTGGCTGGCTTTGACAGTCCTGATTGCATTGGCAGGAATTCTGAGACTCGCCTCCTCAACTCCGCGACTGACTAGCGAACAATCGATCAATGTGGGTATGGTGTACCTACCGATTGGTGGAGCATGGCTTCTTGCATCGCGGCTTGGAATTCAGCCACTCGGTTTCGGCGACACGATTGTCTTGCTTACAGCCGTCCACTTTCATTTTGCTGGATTTGCGGCGCCAGTTCTCACGGGATTGGCAGGACGTGCTGTTTCAAATCGAACTGCAGCTTCGCGTGCAGTGACTCTTGCGGCGTTAGCAACGGTTATAGGAACACCTATTGTTGCTGCCGGGATCACCTTGTCGCCAACCGTGGCTTTGGTTGGTGCGCTTGTTGTGACGCTTGGTTTGACTCTACTGGGAGTCGTTGTAATCGGCTATGTCAGCCCATTGATTAGTTCGCGAATTGCCCGAGTCTTTCTGCTGGCCGGCTCATTGTCGAGTTGTGCGGCAATGGTGCTTGCATGTTTGTACGCCTACAGCATTGTCAGCCATACCCTCATCATCGACATTCCACACATGGCAATGACTCATGGACTCCTCAACTCGCTTGGCTTTGCTTTATGCAGCTTGCTGGCGTGGTCCTTCGAGAAGAACGGAAGCTAAGAAACGTTAAGTCGCTGTCAAGCTGGGACCGTCGTGCTGGGACCGCAGGCGTCCTCGCCTGCCGGTGACCACGACTATCAGTAAACGGCAATCAGCAGGCGAGGACGCCTGCGGTCCCAGTACGGCGGTCCCAGCACCAGCACTGGGAACCTTTTCCTGCTTTCGATGTCTAACTCCTCAATTCAATAAGACGAGGAGGAGCAATGGACGCTACTCACCCCAGCACAACAACTGCACCGTCGATCAACGTCACGCCGTTGATTGATGTCCTATTGGTTCTTCTGATCATCTTTATGGTCGCAGCTCCTTTCAGGCCTCATCGGTTTACAGCGAAACTTCCGTCGCCTCCAGACGACCGCGTGTTACCTCCTGATATAAGGACGCTGGTGGTATCTATTGATATTGACCGGACCTTAAAGCTGAACGGCCTCACAGATATGGGAACCATTGACGACATGTCGAAGCTGAACCAGAAACTTGTCTCCTTGTTTGAGGAGCGACTGAAGAATCACGTCTATCGCGACAGCATGGCAACACGTTCCGACCTTCCTGACAAAGAGCGGATTGAAAAGACAGTTTTTATAAAGGCGCCACGTTCTCTTTCTTACGGCGAGATTGCTCGTGTAATTGACGGACTCAAAGGAAGCGGAGCCGAACCGATCGGCTTGCAACTGGATTCGCTGCAGTGAGGGGGAACCCTGAGTGTTGCGCGAGAGCATTTGTTTACGCCGAAGGCGTTGGTTTACAGCCCAGGGTTGGCACAACCCTGGGATTCAGTTTCCCACAATCATGGCGCAACTCTGAAGGAGTTGCGCGGCTGCCAGCGTGATTCGTCGGCTATGACACAGTCCCGCTCCCGCCTCGCAACTCTTTCAGAGTTGCGTCATGGAACTCGGAGATTGAGATCCCAGGGTTGTAACAACCCTGGGCTATAATTAGCCAACGCCTTCAGCGTAAACCCTGTCGCACAAAAGTTTTCGCCACCGGCTTTGTTTGGGTGCCGCGCGTCAGCAATAGCTCATCACCGCCATCAAATTCGTCACTCCAATCGGCCATTGATCTGCTAAGCTTTCAAGTTAGCAGTGCTTCCCCAAACCGACTGAAGCAATATCAGAGTCGGTTACCGATTTGAATTCTTTTGGAGAAGGGTCGATCGAATGAGTGGTCGTAATTTGCCGCGCTCCTTAGCTGTCAGCACAACTCTTTGCCTGTTTTTGTCTGCATCACTCTTTGGACAGGAGCCGACAGGCGGCGGGAGTTTGATAAGGGACATTACGGGTGGGGCTGCGATTATCTTTCGCGCTCCCAAGGATCCTGTGGTTCACATTGCCAGCGCGGTCCAGAATGCGGGGGGTGGTGGCAAGACTAAGGACAAGAAACAATCGCAACCAAAGCCAGTTGTTCGACAGCAGGATCCGATAATCGCTCGCGCCAACGCCGCCCGCAATGCACCGAAACCCCGTTATGAAGAGGCTGAAGAGCAGTACCGTTTAGCTGCCAAGGTCGCTCCTGACGATGCGCGCTCCTTTGCAGGCCTGGGAAATGTGTTTGTGGATCAAGGGCGCTTTGCTGACGCTGCAGATGCTTATAAGCAAGCGCTCAAAGTGACGCCCGACTACAACGCTGCGCTTCTGCCGCTGGCATTTTCCCTGGCCCGTCTGGAGCGCTATCAGGAATCTATTGAGATCTACCAGGAGGCTTTAAAGGTCGAGCCATCCAATCCCGAAATCCTAAACAACTTAAGCTTTGCTTACAATCACACGGATCGTTACCAGGAAGCTGTCGATGCGGCTCTCGCCGCAATCAAATTCCTGGGAGATACCGGCCAGGCATATACACAGGGATTCCAGGAACGAAGTGAAACTCTTTCCTATGCCTACAAGAATCTAGGCAACGCTTACAACGGAATGAACCGCTACGAGGATGCAGCCAACGCTCTGAAACGTGCGGCGGAAATCGAACCGACAAATGCCTCTGCTCACTTTAATCTGGGACTCACACTCTATAACGCTGGAAGGTATTCAGAGGCGATAGAAGCGTACAAGCAGGTTATCAAGCTTCGTCCAACTCTGGCGCAGGCCCACTACAATCTTGGTATTACCTACTTCGCAGTCAGTGATCGGAAACAAGCGATGGATGAGTACGAACTTCTGAAAACAATGAATCCCGCCATGGCCCAGGAACTCTTTAAGTTGCTCAAGCAGTAATGCGATTGACCAATATTGTAGGGGCGTCCCTCCGTGGGCGCCCCCTTGTTGTGAAACCCTAATCCGTGACCAAGAACGTGGGGCGCCCACGGAGGGACCGCCCCTACAGATTTGGCCACAGTCTTTCTTTTCAGATCACAGTGCCTTCGACATATTGATGAAGTGGCAGGGCAGTTTGGTTTCGACGTTCTCAGGAAATGGCGACGTGCCGGTTTCCACATAGCCGTGCTTTTGGTAGAAGCTCGGCAGCTCCTTTCGGAGATTCACGATGAGAATGTCGATGAAGCGGTCGCCCCTTGCACGACAACATTCTTCCGCGGCCATCATTAGTAACGACCCCAGACCAGACTGTTGTCGCGACGGCTCCACAGAGAGCAGGCCGAGGTAGGTCCTGTCGTCGCGTGGTTCGATGTAAACACAACCTGCCATGACACCCTGGCTTTCGGCGATTACAAACTCTCCCTTTTTAAGTAACTCAAGAACGCTTTTGAGGTCTATTCGGTCGCCCTCCACAAAAAAGTTCTCGGCGCCTTTGAACGCCACGTTGATAAGCGTTGTTATCTTCTTTGCATCACCACTGTTGGCGAGCCGTGTTTGAATCTCAGACGTATTCATCTTTGTCTAGACTTTGCTGAGCTCAACGGTTTGATCGAAGCGGTGCAGCATATCCATAAAGCGCTGATCAGATCTTAACCCGTCGTAGAATGGATCGGCCCTGACCATGAGCGGAAATACATTCCGTTCGTCAAACGCCTTGCTAAGCCATTCAAGAGCGTCCTCAGTGTTGCCCAGTCGCGTATGAGCTCGAGCAGAGTAAATTGCAGGAACGTATTCGCCTAGTTGCTGCTTCTTCGTGAGTTCTTCGAGACGAGCCAGACTGATTGCTCGCAGAACAGAATCAAAACCACTCGTCGCGTACAACTTTCTCAACTCATCTGCGCCTGCGCTATTGCCGCTGAGATTAATCGCTGTCAACCATGCCGCAATTGCATCGTCAAACATTAGTCTTTGCTCGTAAGCGTCTCCGAGCGATTCTTGCAAATGAGGATTCCCAGGGTCTAACTCAATGGCCAGCTTAAACTGGGTGATGGCGTCGTCGAATTTGCGGGCGAGATAGTAAGTCATCCCGAGATGTTGATTGAGTCGGACAGAAAAAGGGTCCAGCTCGAGCGCTTTCTGGGCTTCACGAATTGACTCCTCAAATTTGCTTCTAACTGCCAGGTGGAACGAGTAAATAAAGTGAGCCTCTTGAAAGTTCGGATTCAATTCAATAGAACGTTTGATGCTCCGCTCGGCAAAGACAAAGTTACGATTGCGAACCATAACGATTCCGGCCGTGTTTGCGTGCACTTCAGGAAGTGTGTTGTCGAGCGCGAGACATTTGTCATTCGCTTCCCAAGCCTTCGGCCAACCTATTTCGGGTGGAACCATTCCCCAGGCCGCGCCGAATCCGAAGTAACTGCTTATCCCGGCGTAACTGAGCGCGTAAGTTGGATCTGCCTGGACAGCCCGCTCAAAAAAATCTTTGCTCTTCCCGAATTCTTCCGGCGCGGTTTTCCACCAGTAATAACGACCTTTCAGATAGAGTTGATACGCCTCAACGTTGTCAGTGTATCGCTTCAGAATGGCGTCTTTTTCTTTGCCCAGCAACTTGACCTTCAGAGCGTCGACTATTGCCAGGGCAATTTCGTCTTGTACGTCGAAGATGTCTTCCATCTGTCGATCGTAACGTTCCGACCACAAGTGATATCCGTCCGCGCAATTAATCAATTGAACAGAGATACGTAACCGATTACCGGACTTTCGAACGCTGCCTTCCAGGACCGTGTTGACGTTAAGCGCACGGCCGATGCCGCTCGCAGTTATATCCTTGCCCTTAAACGAAAAAGCTGACGTGCGGGCTGCGACCTTCAGATCCTGGATCTTTGTGAGTGCGTTCAGCAGTTCTTCTGACAGCCCGTCGCAGAAATACTCGTTGTCAGGTTCGGCACTAATATTCACGAAAGGCAAAACGGCGATTGATGTCTCACTTGAAGTTGGTTCACTGGTTTGAAACGTTGAAACACGATGACTAGCTGACGAATGTTCAAGTTGGCCCGTGAACTCTTGCAGGTCACCCAGCATCTCAACGGCGCTTTGATATCGTTCTTCACGATCCTTTTTCAGAGCCTTCGAAATGATGTCCTCCAAAAGCTGAGGTGCCACAATGCCTGACTCCGAGAGTAGTTGCGGACGGCGTTCAATAACTGCCGACATAACATCCAGGGGCGTTTCGCCTTCGAAAGGCCGGTGACCGGCAATCATCTCGAAAAGAATAATTCCGAGACTCCAAATGTCTGTGCGGTTGTCGATGGGATTGCCGCGTGCTTGTTCGGGCGACATGTAGGCAGCCGTTCCTACAACCGTACCTGGCATGGTCTCAATGGCTGAATCTTTTCTTAAGTCAGTATTGGGGGAGCTGAATTTAGCTACTCCGAAGTCGAGTATCTTTACTAACCCATCAGAGCGAATCATGATGTTTGGCGGCTTGATATCTCTATGGACAATTCCCGCTTCATGGGCAGCCGACAAAGCGGTCGCCACTTGCTTCGCGATATCAATACTCTTTTCGACTGTCAGCGTCCCTTCACCTATCAACTCCCCAAGAGTTCGACCGTCAACGAACTCGGTGGCAATAAAATTATTTCCATCGACCTCACCGATTTCGTAAATGGTCAGTATATTTGGATGGTTCAACGCTGAGGCCGCAAATGCCTCTTGTCGGAATCGTCGCACGCGTTCTTCTTCCGCAGCTGTGTACTGCGAGATCATCTTCACGGCAACATAACGATTGAGTCGTGAATCTTGTGCGAGAAAAACCTGGCCCATACCTCCGGCACCCAGGGTGCGCACGATCCGGTACGGCCCTATTTCACGGCCCCGTGGGTTGGAATTGAAAAGTTTGGTGGCGTCTACTGTCGTGCCCACTAATGTCTCGGGCTGGTCATGAGCTAGTAGCGAATCTACTTCGCGACGCAGTTCTGCATCACTTCCGCAAGCAGTATCCAAAAACGCACCCCGCTCATCAGGGGCACGGTCGAGAGCCTCTGCAAAGATTTGGTCAATCTGCTGCCAGCGTTCAGGCGTCATGTGTTTGGCCCATGCTTAGTTCCCTGCGCAAGAATGCCTTTGCACGTCGCCAGTCTCGCGTAATCGTGTCGGAAGAAACTCCCAGTACCTGCGAGATCTCATCCGCGCTGAGACCTCCGAAGTACCGAAGCTCAACCACCTGGCTCTTACGTTTATCTACTTTTTCCAACTCTTTTAGCGCATCATCCAGCGCTACTAACTCAGCGGCGTGCTCATCACTCACCACTGCAACTTCCTCGAGTGAGATCACATTGCCGCCACCGCGCTGCGGCCCAAGATGCTGACGAGCGTGGTCGATGAGGATGCGTCTCATTATCTGTGCCGCTATGCCGTAGAAGTGCGCTCGATTCTGCCATTGCACCTTCTGATTGACGAGTTTCAAGTAGGCTTCATTAACCAAAGCCGTCGTCTGCAGCGTGTGATTGTTGCGCTCACGGCTCATGTATCGATGTGCCAGTTCATGCAATTCGTTTTCAACCATCGGTACCAGTTTTTCGAGAGCAGAATGATCCCCTTCGCTCCATGCAGCGAGCAGTTCGGTAACGTCACTGTTGTGTAGGGGAGACATCCTGGAGTTTGTATACGCTAAGGGTAAGTCCTGGTAACGTGGCTTTGAAAGTAGGATGGATTGTAACTGCTGCGCCAGCAGCAATCTACTCCGTCGCGGCGTGGCTGCGAATGAGGCTGCTAATTGCTCCCACGAGCTCGACTGGCTCGACTGGCTTCCCAACGTGAACATCGAAGCCGGCAGTCAGTGCTCGTGTTTTATCCTTCTCGTTAGCGTGGGCGGTCAGGGCTATTGCGATCAGTTTGTGGCAGTCTTCCCGGGGAAGAGCTCGGATTCGTGAGATTAAGCTGTAGCCGTCTTCGTGAGGCATTTCAATATCAGATATTAAGACTTCCGGCGGGTTGGAGTTTACTACTGCAAATGCCTCGGCAGCCGAGCGCGCGGTAGTAACTTGTGCGTCGCAGTGAGTTAAAACCGTCTTCATTAAGTCGAGAGAGTCAGCTTCATCATCCACAATAAGGATGCGCAGTGAAGCGATCGAAGGTGGGCACTCGAAACCAAGTTCGTAGACGTCTTGAGGTTCGCTTCTGACGTTATCGGCTCTTGCCGCAACCGAAATTGCAATCTGAATCGGGAGTCGTACGCTAAAGCACGCTCCTTTTCCGGGTCCTTCGCTTGCAGCCCTGACAGTACCACCATGCAGTTCAGCAAGGTGTCGAACTATCGCGAGACCGAGACCGAGACCACCGTGTGCTCTGGCAACAGTTGCGTCTGCCTGTCGAAAACGCTCAAAGACAAATGGCAGAAATTCACGACTGATACCCTGGCCGGTGTCTGTCACTTTGTATTCGATGTATGCAGGTCCACGCTTCACTTCGAGATCTACCATGCCACCACTTGGGGTGAACTTGATTGCATTTGACAGCAGGTTCCAGATGATTTGCTGGATACGATCCGGATCTCCTGGAATCGTTCCTATCGTCGGATCCAGTTCAGTATGAAGCTTGATGTCTTTTGCCTCAGCTGCTGGTCTGACAGCATCCAGGGCCAACTCGACGATAACTAATGGTTCAACTGGACAGATATTGAGTCGGAGTTTGCCTGATATGATTCGAGAGACATCCAGCAAATCGTCGATGAGTTGCGCCTGAGACCTGGCGTTTCGTTCAATCACCTCGATCGCATGTTTGGAAGTTTTCTCGTCTATGCGACCTGACGACAGCATTCGCGACCAACCGAGGATGGCATTCAATGGAGTTCGAAGTTCGTGGGAAACTGTAGCGAGGAACTGATCCTTTAATTGATTGGCTTCTTCCGCCTGAGCGCGCGCATCTCTTTCAGCATTGTAAAGACGGACACGTTCAATCGAGACAGCGATTCGATCACCAACCAAACTCAAAAAACGAAGATCGTCTTCAGTTATCGCGTGAATCGCCTTGCTTCCAATACAAAGCACACCCAACAATCGCTTATCTACCAGAAGCGGCACACCAGAAAGAGCTTGGGTGCCTTCCTTTTTTATGACCTCGGTAAAAGGACTGGGTGGCAAATCACCCTCAATTGTCTGTGCTTTGCGCTCGCGTGCGATGAGCCCGGAAAAACCAGTACCGGCAGGAACTCGCATACCATTAAGATCGCTCGTTACTCCATCGGTTGCTCGAACGATCAGATCACCATTCGGCTCGGCTAGAAGGATCCCCGCGGAGTCCGCACCGATTATGTTCCGAATGGTTCTGACCCCGCTGGTGAGCAAGTCATCGAGAGACAGTTGAGTCAGAGCCTCATCAGTTACCATTTGCAAATGACGCAAGCGGCGGCTTGCGGCCTCAGCGGCACTTCGAGCAGCAGATTCTCCAGCGAGTAGTTGAGCTCTTTGTTCGAGTTGCAGCTGAAGTTCCGCTTCTCTCTTAACTCGTTCGGTTACGTCGTCAATAACGGTGACTGTGCCAATCACGACGCCTCGTTCAACCAGCGGTGAAATCCGAACACTTTGGTACATCGGCTCGATTTCATCAACACCGGTCGCCGGCATCTCCAAAAGGAAGCGATGGAATTTCTGTGACAGAACACCACTCTGTCCTTCGAGTGCGCGTTCGTAGTAGTTGTTGAGTTTGCGTTCGGCGAGTTGAGGAAAGGCTTCGAGTAGATTATGACCAACCATCGACTCGGCCTTCTTACCAGTACGGGTTTCCATCCAGCGATTCCACCCACGAATTCGCAACTCGGCGTCGGTGGTTATGATTCCCTGGGCGCCATGATCATTCATCCAACGAAGCATCGCCTCGTTAATTTGATCGCGCGTATTCTTCATGTCGACTTTTGCGGTCACAGTATCCGGGTCGCACTTGTGGGTTTAAGTTGTTAAATGAGGCTGTATCGGAAAGCCTCAACGAATTAAGCTCGTCCGTCCTCTTCGACCCAATGATCGATTTCGTTTACGAGACGATCGAACGCCGCCATGTTTAGTACCAGAACAAGGTATCCGTTAACCTGGCTGTACCGGACCTGGAACTTCGTGAAGATAACCAGCGCATACCGCAGTTCGTCACCGCCGGAATTCAGCCATTGGACCAGTTGATCTACGTTATCAAGCCGGAGTCGAGGAACTGAGAAACCGACTTGTACGTGAAGCACGTTGCCAAAAACACCAAGACACGCATTCAGCAGGATGTTTCCCACTTCGGTCAGTACTTCACGAGCAGATTCATCGAGCCTGTGTGAACCATTTAAATTGTCGGTGAGTAGTTCGGTTAGTTCTAGAGCGCCCTCGGAGTTGAGCAAGAGAAGCGCGTCGCCTGCGACAGGTCCCTCGAAGACCTGGTGAATCCAGGCAATTTCGCCGGGAAGAAACCTGGAAAGTTCAGCATCCAATTCGCTGGTCAAACGCAGCGCAACGGTTGGCGGCTCGAGCAGTACACGGTGACCGGTGAGTTCTGACAGAGCTGCGCCAGTTCTCGCGAAGGCGATATTGATGAGCTCGGTAAGGGCGTCAGTTTGTTGTTCCGTCAATACCATTTTGTTGACTCCACACACCGAGGATTCCCGCGACGGTCTCGAGAACAATTCCGGCCGCGAATGGCTTGTTCACAAAGCCCAAAGCGCCGCCTTCGATTGCCATTTCTTTCGTCGAGTTTTGAATGTCAGCGGTCACGATAACTACACGAGCATTAGCATCCATCTCCCGGAGTTTTGCCAGAACGTCCAAACCATACATACCTTTCATCAGCATATCGAGTAATACGAGATCCGGCCGTTCGAGATGATAGGTTTCCAGTGCACTCATTCCATCTTCGGCTTCAACGACTGCATAGCCATCAGATTCCAGCACACGCTTGAGCGATCGACGCGACATCGCAGAGTCGTCTACGACTAGAATCTTGAAACTCATACAACCTCCCAAATTGCCTGAGCCATCGCGTCCAACGGGACGGACTTGTCACTTAATCCGGCCTCCACGATTGTCCTCGGCATCCCATAAACTACGCAGGAATCTTCACTCTCCGTATAAATCAGGCCTCCGCGTGCTTTGATCCACGACGCTCCCTCTTTACCGTCCGTTCCCATTCCCGTCATTACAACTCCAAGGACTCGTGGTCCGTATGTTTCGGCAGCAGATCGGAAAAGCACATCAACCGACGGACGATGTTGGGTTTCAAACGGTCGCGCGTCAAGGTGTGCCACGACCTTCCCCTCGACGCTACGATTAAAAGTGAGATGCCTACCTGCCGGTGCAAGTAGGGCTACTCCTTGCTCCAATATGTCTCCCTCGTTCGCTTCGCGAAACTCCAGGTTGGATGATTCATTCAACTTTTTCGCGTACATTTCAGTGTAGCCCACTGGCATGTGCATGACTATCGCAAGTGGAACGTTAAAGTTTGCGGGAAGTTGAGGAACCAGGTAACGAAGAGCTTGTGGTCCACCGGTAGAAATACCCAAGACTACAATATCAACAGCTTCAGTCCGCGGTAGGGTTGTTGCGAACTTCGTGGGCTTTGGCGCTTCAATAACCGGGAGTCGCGACGAGGGAATGTCAGCGGCTGCCTTGACCTTCGCGATTAACTCCTCTGAAATCTCGAGAATCTTGTCCGTCGCCAGTGCCGTGGGCTTTTGCACAAAATCAATTGCGCCGACCTCGAGTGCCGTCAGCGCCATCTCAGCAGTCTCGCTGGCGACGCTCATGATAATCACAGGCAGGTGACGCCGTTTCATCTGTTCACGCACGAACTGCACGCCATCCATCTCGGGCATTATTAGATCACACGTGACGACGTCTGGATTTAGTGCTTCAACTTTTTCGAGTGCGTCTTTACCGTCTCGCGCCGTGCCAACGACTTCGAGGAACGGACTCCGAGAGAGTATCTGCGTGACGACCTTCCGGACATATGCAGAATCATCAATTACCAAAACTCGTTTGACTTGACTCATTTTTCTAACTTCGCGCTTCACAGTTTGATCCCTTAAATGGACAGCGATTCTCGTTTCGCCGTTCGCTGATAAACAAAAGCTTCGCCGATGTTTAGTAGTTCGAAGTCGTTGCTGATTTTTAACAGCGATTCAGAAACGCCTACAAAGAGGTACGCCGGACGCTGAATGTAATCAGCGAATGTGCGCACTACTCGTCGAATCGTTTCACTGGAAAAGTAGATGAAAACATTACGGCAAAAAATAAATGGAACAGTGGCGTACATCGAAATCTGCGATCTGTTCACGAGGTTTGCAGTGTCCCAGTTCACTCGTGAATGAAGTTCCGGATCGATGCGCCATCCCTCGCTTTCCTGCTTGAAGTATTTATTTCGCATTGCCAGCGGAAGATTGCGAAGGGCCCGATCTCGAAATAATCCGTACGTTGCTTTTTTAAGACCGGCGTCACTTCCGTCTGTTCCCTGGATCTCAATTGGAATCTTTTTGAACCAACCGGCCTCGGATAGTGCCATCGCGATGGTCAACGGCTCTTCTCCAGTTGCACAGGCTGCGCTCCAGATACGTAACGGTTCTCCTTTGTGTCGTTCGACCCACTGCGGTACGAGGATATCAACAAGCGCGCGTATTTGATCCATTTCGCGCCAGAAGAACGTTTCTTGTACCGCGACCACATCGAGGACTCGTCGCCATTCATCGTCAGCTTTGGCGTCGTACTTCAGCAAGTAGTAATAATCCAGAAAAGATTGAAACCCACGTTCGATAACCAGTGGCGTTAACTTGTCGAGCAGATGACCCTTATCATCGTTGAAGACCATTCCGGTTCGCTCCTGCACCAGGTCACGCAAGATAGTTTCTGTACAGTTGGGGGCTACAAGATCCATTACGCTTGTTCTTCATTTACCCTTAGGCGGATTTCTTCTAAAGCCTCGGCGGCGACGCGAGCCATGTCCCTATCATCAGAGCGCACATAACCACTAATCACATGCACCGCTTTGTTTCCGCCGAGTTTGCCAAGTGTTTCCAATGCCGCAATCCGTACATGATTCAACGGTTCGTTTTCAACCACCTCAACAAGTGCGTCGATCGACTTTGAGTCATTCAAGCGGCCAAGAGACTTCGCCGCGAAGTAACGAACCCACGGATCATCGTCTTTGAGCGCCTCGACCAGATTCGGTACCGTTCCTTCAAGATGACTCATGGCAACCACGACAGCTGCTCTCACTGCGGGCACGTCTGTCTTGAGTTTTTGCGCAAGCACATCCTTTACGCGGTCATCCTCGAGAAAGGCCAGGTGCTCAACTGCCGCCCTGCGAACGCGTTCATCCTCGTCGTCACAACACTGGAGCAGCAGTTCGGCACAGTCTGTATAACCAAAGTAACCTGCGATCTTCGCCGCTGATTCACGAACGAGCGGATCGTCGTGTTGCATGAGAGGTTTGATCCGCTCCGCCATGTTCGCAGAACCGATCGAGTTCAACGCTCCCACCACAGCCTGGCGAGCGGCGCTATCTGAATCGCCAATCATTCTCAATAAAGGATCGAGAGCGCTCTCGTCGCCGATTCTGGCGAGTGCCCTTGCCGCTTCGATTCTCATTGAGGAATCTTTCTCTAGAACACTTGTCAAAGCAGCGGTTGCCTGGCGGTAACCAAGCCTTCCCAGGGCAGTGATTGCCGCTCGTCTGGTTTCAATGTCTTCTGACTGGATTTGATCGATCAAGAGATTGATAACACTTTCACCGTGATGCGTGAGGGCTGTAAGGACCTCGTCGCGAACAGTCGGTTCACCTAACAACCTCACGAGCATTCGATCTACCGCGGGTCCGCGCAGCCATCCAATCACAACAGCAAGCGGACGCAACTCTTCATTTTCTGCTTCAGCTATGGCCGTCAGCAGATTTTGAGTGCCACTTGGTTGAATCGACTGGCGAGTTAGGTCGGCGATGTAGTCACCTTCGCCGAGCTTTTCTTCGAAGCGATCGTAAAGGGCAGTGAGGGCACTGGCGATCGGTATGGTGCTATGCGGGTTGTCATTCAAAACTTTCGTAAGGGGTTCCACTACTGTCTCATCTCCCAATGCTCCCAGCGCTTCGGCAGCCGGATCACGCAATGATTCATCTGCAAGAAAAGGGATCAAGCGAGGCGTTATTTTTGTTTCACCAATTCGCTTTAAAGCATCCAGGGCAGGGAAGGCGAGGAAGAAATCTTTTGACTCGGCAATCCGCATAAGAGGCTCAGCGGCATCAACACTACCAAGTTTGCCGAGCGCTTCGATCGCATGAAAGCGGACATTAATGTTCTCGTCATTTAGTGCGGCCAGCAACGCAGGTGCTGCCTGAAGGTCCCGCTGTTCACCAAGTGCCAACGCTGCCTGCATTCGAAGATCAGGATCGGAATCGTTAAGAAACTCGATCAAGGCCGGCAGGGTGTCGACCTCTACCATCGACAACACTTGAAGGGCGCTATTGAGAACGGCGAGGTTGTTGTGATCCTCTTTCAGCAACTGCAACAACGCCTGTATCGCATTTGGCGCCGAACGTTTCGCCAACCCTTGAACTGCCGACTGTCGGACGCGCCAGTCTGTATCGCCTATCGCTCCAACCAGGTTTAGGTCGTTCTCTATCTCATCGGCGCGGGCCAGTGCTTCGGCGGCACTTAATCTTGCTTCAGGATCCGGATTACTCAGGAGGTCAGCAAGTTCGCGTTCACGTTCAACTCTGGCGGTCACATCTTCAATCGTCACGAGCACACCAACCACTGACTGATCCTCAAGCACGGGCGCGATGGTCGTTCTCTGTAGCATGTGTTCGAAACGGGCGGAAGGTTTTTGCGGAGGGCAGGGAATCAAGTAGCGATGAAAAGCGGGTGCAAGAACTTCGACAGTACCGTTCTTGAGAACCGTTTCCAGTTTCCTGGCTAGCCCCCTGGTCTCAATCTCTGGAAACAGTTGGTGGATTTGTTTCCCACGGGCCTCGTCAAAAGACACCCCGGTGAAACGAACCAGCACGTTGTCCCATACCTTGATCTTCAGATCTGCGTCGGTAGTAAATACACCAACAACCGACTCAGGTTGGAAATTGTCTGCCATCCTAAACTTCGTTTTGGCGACGGTGTCTCGCTGGAGACACTTCGCTCATCAATTTTCATCTAATTCCAAAGGGGTTCGACTTACAGAGGGGCCAGGGGTTTCCTGTGGGGGTGCAACGTCTTTCACGTTTTTCCGTGATTGACGACTGCGCTTCTTTGCTGACTGACCTGCTGAACCATTTGAGCCTAAGCGATCTGTATTCATCTTGTCCATGATGTTCGACAACTCAAGTGCTGAACCGAGAAGGGTAGTAGTCGCATTCAATGTGTCTGTTGCTGTGCTCGCGTTGCGATCTGTGACGTGTCGTGCTTCTGCCAGGGATTCGCGAATCGACTCAGCGGATAGAGCGTTATGAATATTCGCTTGCGCAATCAGGCGAACTTGTTGGGAGATGTTGGCAGTGGCCTCCCTCGTCTCCTTTGTAGCTCGGGCCTGTTCCGACACTGCACGAGCCAGCTGTTCTGACTGTTGCCGCATCACGTCTGTTTCGCCGGTTATCTGACGTGCGGATACAGCTTGTTCGCCGGTTGCTTTGGTAACAATCGTGATCATCTTAGTTAGCCTTAAAGCTTCATCGGAGACCTGGCTCGTCGTGGTCGCTTGTTCCTGCAGAGATTTAAATGAAGCCGACGCTGACCGTCGCATGGAGTTCAGAGCAGTTGCGATTTGTTGTGCGCCAACTGATTGCTCGTTTGCAGCCTTGCGAACCTGACTTGCGATTTTTGTCGTGGCCTGAGAAGCCTTGATGATTTCGCGAGCTGCACGTGCTTGCTCAGCCATCGCCTGATTCACTTCCTTTGACACTTTCCGCATGCCGGTTGTTGATTGAACAATTGTCTGCGTTGTGCTGACTTGTTCAGCAGTTGCCGCTGCAGCATGTTTTGATTGTGCTGCCGCAGTTTCAATCGCCCTTCGCACCTCTTGTCCCGCGTTCAGTTGCTCTTCGGTTGCTCGCGTGATCTGAGCTACGAGCTGCGTTGTCTCACTGACACCCGAAAGTATTTTTTCAAGACCTTTCAATCCTTCCTCAGCGAGACGGTTGCCGTCATCAGCAATCCGGACACCGTCAGTGGTTGCTTTAATTGCTTCCTGCACTACTTCCTGGACCGATTGGATGATGTTCGCGATGTCTGCTGTAGCCTGGGCCGAGCGGTCGGCAAGATTGCGAATTTCTTCTGCTACAACTGCAAAGCCACGACCTGCTTCCCCCGCCCGCGCTGCTTCAATCGACGCATTCAAAGAGAGCATGTTCGTTCGCTCGGCGATGACATTGATTGTGTTGACGATGCCACCGATTTCACTCGAACGTTTACCCATCTCCCGAATAACAGCCGCCGATTGATTCATAGCTTCACGCACACGACCTGAACCTTCGATCGACGCGCGAGCCATTGCGCCTCCCTCACTCGCGTCACGCGCGACGCGAATCGTTAGTTCGTGTGCATTTTGCGCCATTGTGGCGACTGCCTGCATCGAACGATCCATTTCGGCCGCACTATTGGCTACTGACGTGGTTTCATCAGTTATTCGCGACGTGTTTTGAGAAACTCCCTGGATCGAACGAGCCATCTCTTCAATCGAGCTGGCAACCTCGTCAACAGACGAAGCAAGATTCTCGGACATGGAGGAGACTTCTTCGATCGATGCGCCCATTTCATTGATTGCCGCTGAAGTCTGTTCGGCTGCGACTGTCAAATCATCGGCGTTTTCCGCGAGACCTTGATTCGAGCGTGCAGTCTCTTCCATCGCTGCTGCTGTTTCATTGATCGACGACGACAGACTTTCCGTTTCGCCAACCACGCTCCTTATTGATGCTGTTAGCTCAGTTGCGGCGCTGGAAACGCCTTCCGCTGAAAGTGTCATCTCTTGTGCAGTCTGCGTGACGTTCTGAATGGACGACGCCGTCTCTTCGATGGCCGCGGCGTTCTCATTCACCGACGAAGCTAGGTTTGTCGCACTCGTTGTGCATTGTTCGATTGAAGTAGCAGACTCTGTTATTGATGCCGAGATTTGTTCTATTGAACTGACGATCGACGCTGCCTGATCGGCAGTTTCTTTGAGGGACTTGGTGAGTTGGTTGCTACGGTCGAGCGCAGAATCAAGTGATACCACTTGAGAGACCGCACCTGTGGCGACTTCGTTAGCGATGTCCTTCACGAGGTTCGCTGTTTTGACAACTTCCTCGGCTTGTAAGCGAATATCGAAGACATTCGATTCGAGATTGCTTCCCTCAGGCGCTCTCATTTGACTGGACATGTCAAGCTCCTTAGTTTTTGCACGCTGATTCAGCGCGTTTGTAGCACTAACTTTCAATTGTGCTTACCGGGTTACCTGCCGGAAGGTCATCTGCGATTTTCAAGATTTCGTCGAGTCGCAGGACAAGAATCATTCGACCTGAGATTGTGGCGATACCTTCCAGATAATCACCGTTGAGATTCGCGATCGCCTGCGGTGCCTGTTGTATCTCGGCAGGCGGCAGCGAGGTAAACTCTCGCGCTGCGTCGACGATCAACCCTACCGTTCGATTGTCGGCTTCTACAACTATGAGACGAGTGCGAATGTCGTACGGGATCTTGGGAAATCCAAAACGTACGCGCAGATTAACGGCTGGAATAATGCGCCCACGCGAAAGCACGACACCTTCCAGCGATTCAGTAGCGTTTGGAACGGGCGTAACACTTTCCAACATTTCCAACCTGCGCACAAATGCACTCCGCACCGCGTAGTGTGTGTTAACCAGTTCGAACAAGACGAACTCTTCTGAAGTTGGTGCCGGTGACGTGGTTGACATTGATCTACCGTTTAGTGTGATTGCTGAGAAGCGTAAACATGACGCGACGCGTTCAGGATTTCCATTACATCCAGAATAAGAATCGGACGTCCGTCGCCAAGTTCGGTCGCGCCGCCCACGCCGGGAACATCCGTCAAGGGATCACTCAGCGATCGCACCACCACCTCGCGAAGGCCGAGCACCTTGTCGACGACAAGACCTGTTGCTCGATTTCCTGTTCCGATCACGAACGCGTGAAGCGAACCCTCTTTTTTGTCTTTAAGATTAAAGACGCGCGACAATCGGACAAGTGGCAGTACCTCGTCGCGATGTAGAATTATTTCGTTATTCTCGAGAACCTTTATGGATCCAGGTTCAATCTCAATGACTTCCTGTACCGAAGAACGGTGGATAGCAAATGTCTGAGCATCCGCAGTCGCAATAAGCGCATCGGTAATAGCGAGGGTCAAAGGTAACTCAATGCGAAAAGTAGTTCCTTTCCCAGCTTCGGTAAAAACGGAAAGGGACCCATCCAGATCGCTTATTGCCCGGGCCACAACATCCATCCCAACTCCGCGGCCACTGGCGCGATCGGCGTGATCACGAGTTGAAAGTCCCGGTGCTGATATCGTCTCGAGTAATCGGTCGAAGTCGATCCTACCCTCATCGTCCCAAAGAGCAACCTCCGGCGCCTGTGCTGCGACACTCTTTACATCGATGCCACGACCATCATCACCAACCTCAATAACAACGAGCTCGCCTGCTGTTGTTGCGCGTAGATGAATGTGTCCTTCTGCAGGTTTCCCGGCAGCAATTCGCTGTTCTTCTGATTCAATGCCGTGACTGATCGAATTCCTCACCAGGTGTAGAAGTGGATCCATCAAACGTTCGACAAGAAACTTGTCGATTTCCGTTTCCTGACCACTCAGTTCCAGGATGACTTGCTTTCGGGTCTCGCGCGAGATGTCGCGAACAACGAAGCGCATCCTGTCAAACACCTCGGCGATCGGCACCATGCGTACGCGCATGACGTCGTTGCGCAAATCGCGAAGCTGCTTGCCAAACGCTACATGGACCTCTTGTAATTGCCGCCACTGTACAGGGGTTACCGAGGTTCTTATTGACTTCAGGTTCTTTTCCAACCGCGCACGAGTAACAACAAGTTCGCCAACAAGGAGCATGAGTTGATCGAGTCGGACCAAATCGACGCGGACGGAAGTGGAGATCGTTTGAGAAGTGCCAGAGGTTGGCGTGATCGGTTCAGCTTTTTCTTCGGGCTCTATTGGCTCGCTGGTTAGTTCCAAATCTTTGAGCGCGTCCAGTTCACTTTCCGAAGCGGAAGTGGACACGATCAATTCAAAGAGTACGTCGCCATCATGAACGAGCGGTGTGGTGCTAAGAATATCGCCAATACTCTGCAAACGTGCGCGAACAGTGTTGACATTGATTCCTGCTTCCGACCGGGCCTGACTTGGAGCGAAGAGAAATCTCCACTGCTTTTTGTCCTCGGTCTTTTGAGTTTGTTCCGGTTGCCCTTTCGCCGGTGTTACGGAGGTGTCTTTTCCCGCGACCACTTCACGCAGTATCTCTATTGTGCGTTCGATGGCTGGCGCGGGAGCATGGGTCTTATGAGCGTTGATGACTTCTTCAAGAACCTTCGTGCCTTCGATTAGAGAATCGAAACCTTCTTTGGATAGCAGTGCTTCACCCTGCCGCAGCACTCTGAGATAGCCCTCCATCTCATGTGCCAACTGCTCGGCCGGCGAAAGACCCACCATCCCTGAGATTCCTTTGATTGTGTGGAATGATCGAAATAACTCGTCGAGTTGGGCGGTATCAGCGATGGAACTATCGACAAAGCGTTCGAGGTTCAGAAGGCCAGCACGAACCACGGCCAAGTGCTCCTCGCACTCCGCAAAGTAGTCGTCGAGGAACTGATTAACGAAATCGTCAGGTGGTTGATTGAGGTCTGCCACTATGCTTTGTCGCCTGCCTCGGCTAATAGTCCGCGAACTTTGGCCTCGAGTTCGACTGATGAAAACGGTTTTGTGAGATAGAGACTTGCGCCGGCGGCCATAGCTTCACGTTGAACGGACTTTTCACCCTTTGTCGTTAATACAATCACGGGCATCGATTGGTACATCGGCCGCGCTCGCACAAACTTGAGCACTTCAATGCCGTGTAATTCGGGCATGTTCAAATCCA
>Ga0157378_10001813_pt1 | contig 19166 bp, 21 predicted proteins | sample M65metaG_FD_115309 | JGI IMG/M metagenome (GOLD analysis project Ga0157378, IMG submission 115309) | Miscanthus rhizosphere microbial communities from Kellogg Biological Station, Michigan, USA - M6-5 metaG | ecosystem: Host-associated > Plants > Roots > Rhizosphere > Soil | place: USA: Michigan...
CTGAAGCGGGCGATCGTCGGCGGCTTCGAGGACGTCTACGAGTTCGGCAAGTTCTTCCGCAACGAGGGGATGTCGCCCCAGCACAACCCCGAGTTCACGATGCTGGAGATGTTCGTGGGGGGCGCCGACTACAACGGCGTCATGGAGTTCATCGAGGTCCTGGTCGCGAGCGTCGTGCAGAAGGTGATGGGGACGACGGTGGTGGAGCGCGACGGGGTCGAGATCGACTTCGCGGCGCCGTGGCCGCGGGTGCGGCTGCGCGATGAGCTGCTGCGGGAGATCGGGCTCGACATCTACGAGGCGAGCCGGGATGAGCTGGCCGAGGCGGCGGGCGACGCGGTCGGCCCCGACGACGACTGGGCCGGCGTGGTCGACAGGCTGCAGGGCAAGTTCGTCGAGCCGAAGCTGATCCAGCCGACCTACATCATCGACCTGCCGATCGACATCTGGCCGCTGGTCAAGGTGCATCCGGAGAGCGACCGCGTCTGCGAGGCCTTCGACGGGATCGTCGCCGGGATGGAGATCGTCGGCGGCGGGACCGACCTCAACGATCCGGTCGAGCAGCGCGAGCGCTTCATCAAGCAGCGCGAACGGCAGGAGAAGGGGGCCGAGCCCGACCCGCATCCGCATGACGAGGAGTTCGTGCGGGCGCTCGAATACGGGATGCCGCCGGCGAGCGGCTGCGGGCTGGGGATCGACCGGCTGCTGATGATCATGACCGGGGCGAAGACCTTGCGGGACGTGATCATCTACCCGGCGATGCGTGAGCTGGGGCAGTAGGACACTCCTTCTCTTGACCCTGCTGTTGGCCCTGGCGCCGGCGGCGGCCGAAGCGAAGCCGTGGCAGCCGGACGTGGCCGCGGCCCGGCACTACGCGCAGGGGCGGGCGGGGGAGGTCGCCTTCGCGGTGATCGACCAGCGCGGGCGCTTCCGCGGCTACCGGGCGGCGGACACGGCGCCGGCGGCGAGCGTGTTCAAGGTGATGCTGCTGGCGGCGCTGCTGCGCAAGCGCAACGAGCACCCGCTGCGGCGCAGCGACCGGCGGCTGCTGGCGCCGATGATCCGCTGGAGCGACAGCGTCGCGGCAACGCGGGTGCGCGACATGGTCGGCCCCCGCCGGATCCGCCGCCTGGCGCGGGTCGCCGGCATGCGGGACTTCCGCTACCGCTCCTGGTGGGGCCTGAGCCGGACCAGCCCGCGGGACCAGGTGCGGTTAATGGCCCATCTGCAGCGCTACGTCCCCAAGCGCCACCGGGCCTACGCGCGCTACCTGCTCTCGCACGTGGTGCGCTCGCAGCGCTGGGGCGTCGGGCGGGTCGTGCCGCGCGGCTGGAAGCTCTTTCTAAAGGGAGGGTGGGGGAGCGGCAGCGGGCGGGTAGACCACCAGGTGGCGCTGCTGAAGAAGGGACGGCGGCGGGTCGCGCTGGCGATCTTCACCGAGTTCGACCCGAGCCACGGGTACGGGAAGCGGACGCTGCGGGGGGTGGCAGCGCGGTTGTTGAGAGGGCTGTGACCGCTACACGGTCGAGCGCAGCAATCCGCCGTCGATGGGGATCACGGCGCCCGTGATGTAGGCGGCGCGCTCGGAGCAGAGGAAGGCGACGAGGTCGCCGTACTCCTCGACGGTGCCGAGCCGGCCCGCCGGCACTTCCTCCCGCGCGGCCGCTTCGACCTGCTCGATCGAGCCGCCGAGCTGGGCCATGCGGTCGGTGGCGAAGCGGCCAGTGGCGACCGTGTTGACCGTGATCCCGTCGCCGGCGACCTCCCGCGCCAGCGTCTTCAGGAAGCCGACCGTCGCCATCCGGTGCGCGTTCGAGAGGCCGAGCGCGGGGTTGATCTCGATCGTCGTCGTCGAGCCGACGTTGACGATGCGGCCCCAGCCCTCGCCGCGCATGCCGGGGACGACGGCGCCAGCCAGCACCCGCGGCGCCAGCACCAGCGAGCGGTAGGCCTCCTCCCATTCCTCGAAGCCGTGGTCGAGCGCCCCGCCCGGTGGCGGCCCGCCGGTATTCGTCACCAGGATGTCGACCGAGCCCAACTCCTCGGCCACCTCGAGCGGCAACCGCGCCAGCCGCTCCAGGTCGGTCGCGTCGGCGACGAAGGGCGTACCGCTCCCGATCTCCGCCACCGCCTCCTCGAGCCGCTCCCGCGACCGGCTCGCCAGCGCGACCCGCGCCCCCTCCCGCGCCAGGGCCCCGGCGATCCCCCGCCCGATCCCCCTGCTCGCGCCCATCACCAAAGCGACTTTGCCCTCGATCCCAAGCTCCATCCGCTGGACTCTAGCCACGCCCACGATGCTCAGAACCCCTTGCGCGGGTATCGTTCCAGTCGAGCGCCCGTAGCTCAGTGGTCAACGGGTCCTTTCGGGGGCCCAAAGAGCGTCGGTCTTTCAAGCCGAAGGTCGCGGGTTCGACTCCCGTCGGGCGCATACTCTCGCGATTCGTGGCCCTAACCCCCACATGGGTGCAGAGGCCAGGACCACGGCGGGCAGTTCAGCCGCCCTTGTTTATGGACGTCGCCGGGTGGACCGGCACGCAGCCGATGATCTTCATCCGAGTTCACCCCCTTCCCTCGCATCGGGAACCCGGCTCCCATAAAACTCTCTCTACCAGTAGAGGAAGGTCCACCAGCAAAGAAGCTGCCCGCAAATAGCGTTTAACTCAAGTCGTTAATCGGCTAGGTTCTTCGCGATCTAACGCGCTCAAGTGTTCAGGAGGGGCTGTATGAAAGCGGCAGGAAGGAAGAGCGGCAAAGGCAGAGCGGACAAGCGTTCCGCCGCGCACGTGTCGGTCTGCGACGCGCTCCGGCACCCGATTCGCGTGCGCATCTTGGAAGCTCTCTGCGAGAGCGACCTCAGCCCGATCCAGTTCCTGCGGCGGGGGCTCCTGCCGCCAGGGTTCGACTTCGAGGGCGACGAGCAGAACGCGGTCTCCACCGTCTCCTACCACTTCAAGGTGCTGCTGGAAGCCGACTGCGTGGTGCTCCAGGACACCGTCCCCAGGCGCGGCGCCAACGAGCACATCTACCGCAGCAAGATGCTGGCGCTTCATACCGACGAAGACTTCGAGACGATGAGCTTCGAGCAGCGCCGCCAGATCTCGCGCTCGACTTTGCAGATGCTGATCGCCAGAGCCGACGGCGCCATCTACCAGGGCACCTTCGACAAGCGCCCCGACCGCCACCTCAGCTGGGTTCCGCTGGAGCTGGACGAACAGGGCTGGGAAGAACTCCGCGACCTGCAGGCGGAGGCGCTGGAGCGTGCCCAAGGGATCAAAGCCGCTGCCGCCGCACGCCAGCTGAAGCGAGCGGAGGGTGACGACACGCCCACTTTCCCGGCGACGTTCGGGGCTCTGGCCTTCGAGTCGCCGCCAGTTCCGCGGTGATCGAGGGTCTCATCGGAAGGCCGCCAGGCGGCGCGGCTTATCTCTCCGCGAGCGCTTGCTGGATGAACCTGCCCTTGGCCTCCGTATAGGCCTCACGATCGTCTCGGTGGCGCTCGGCGAGCCGGCGCTTCAGTGCTGCGTAATCGGCTGCGAGCCGAGGGTCGACGCGGAGACGATCCCGGAAGGCAAGCTCGTTCCTAAAGCGCCGGGACCCGCTGGGCACGAGGTGCAGGTGATGGGTCCGCCGGCTCGGGTCGGGCTTGCAGAACCAGTGCATCTCGTCTGGCAGGTAGGGCGCGTAGAGGTAATCGAGATCCGCCAGCGCCCCGAAGCACCCACGTGCGTCCTCGAGATCACGAACGCCGACCAGGATGTCGATGATCGGCTTTGCCTCCAAGCTGCGCACGGCGGTGCTGCCGACGTGATGGATCCCACCTTCCACCCACTCTCCGATCGCCTGTGCAAGCAGAGCCCGCTCAAGCTCGAACCGAGCCGGCCAACTCGGGTCGGGCGGCATGAGCCCGATCGGTTCATCCGAAGGCATCGATCGAGCCTAAGCCGTCGGACACTGACGGGTCCCGTCAAAATGGCCGCTGCGCGAGCTGCGCCGCCACCACAGCCTCGGCCTGGTCGACCACATGCTCAGGACCCAAGGGTCGAGCAACCACCGGCGCCGTAGGCATCCTCCGGGCGCTGTCCGCGATGGCTGAGGACGCGATCACCGACGAAGTCTGCGACCTCAACCCCTTCAAGGGAATCCGGATAAGGGCCAACGATCCGAGGGCGAAGAAGAAGCCCAGGCCGATCCGCGTCTTCACCTTCGAGGAAATGCATCGCTTCGCGAAAGCGGCGGGCCGCTACGAGGCAATGGTCCGCGTCTTCACCGACTGCGGTCTGAGGCTGGGGGAGGTGCTGCCGCTGCGCCGCGAAGACTTCGACGGCGAGACGCTCCAGGTCCGTCGCACCGCCCACGAGGGCCGGATCCTCGAGGGCACGAAGACCGACCACGGCGAGCCCGACGCCGGCCGCGTCGTCCCCGTCCCAGCGACCCTCGCCTGGATGCTCGAAGCCCAGATCAACCTCAACGGCCCCGACTGCCAGCTTCTCTTCCCGACGCCCCGAGGCCGTCTCTGGCGCGAGCGCACCTTCTACCGCGACCACTGGAAGCCAGCCCAGGAAGCCTCCGGCCTAGACATCCGCCCCCACGAGTGTCGCCACAGCTACATAACCCAACTCCGTGCTGCTGGAATTAATGATGCCGATCTGGCCGAAATAGCAGGGCATCGTGTCGAGACGATGCTGGCGCGCTATACGCATGCCCTGGGGGAGAGCTTCAACGCATTACGAGGAGCAATTGGGTGATTCGCTCAGCGCCATGTCATATGGCCCTGCATCCGCCCCGAGTGATTCGATGGGCCAATGTTCCGGCTCAATCAGAATCACCTTGACTTAGCGGGGCTCAGCGAACTAGAGGCTGCCCTGCAGGCCCAGGAAGCCGTTGACGCCAGCAGGCTCAAGTTCACTAAACGGCGGATCAACCAGATCCGACAGATGTTGAGCGAGCCTTCTTCTGGCCGCCCGCTATTCTCGAAGTGGAACTTCGCAGGAAGCAAATTTGAGGAGGAGTCTGACTTTAGCTTTTGTGACTTCAGTCAGACCAACTGCGACCGATGCTCATTCGGATCGCGAACCAGCTTTCGTGGCGCAACTTTCAGACGCTCTCCGTTTCGCGACGCTAGGATTGGAGACGAAGTTAGCTTCGAGCGTGTCGAATTTGGGTCGAAAGCTGATTTTCACAGCGCATGGTTTGGAAACCGGGTCCGGTTTTCCCACTCGACGTTCCAGGCAACCCAGTTCTTCGGAGCAATATTTGGGGAGGAGGCGAGTTTTGCACGAGCAACGTTCGCATTCACCGCTCGTTTTCACAGCGCTCGTTTCGGCGATCGCGCCAACTTCACCGATGCGACCTTTGCCAGTGGTGCGGACTTTGGAGGCGCCTTCTTTGGAGAGAAGGCGCAGATGGCCAAAGCAACCTTCAAGGGGAATCCTAAATTCGTAGGTACGTCCTTTGGCGCCCGAGCGCGACTAACTGATTGGACGGTAGAAGGGGACCTCGACATGCGTTCCGCTCACTTCGCGGGTGCAGTGTCCCTCCACGGCGCAGTTGTCGAGGGGCACGCCACTCTTAGCTTTGCGAGCTTCGAGGGGTTTGTTGACATTGGCCAAGTAGTTACTCGAGGCAAAATGAACCTCGATGGAGTTACGATTTATGGCGCCGATAGGTTCGGACCCATACATGCGGGAGAAGAACTGGTTCTTCGCGACGCGCTCGTGCGTTCAGCCTGCGCGTTTACGCTCGGTGCAACTGTTGTCGATCTTTCTGGCACCCGATTCCTTGCTCCAACCCGTGTTGCGATAGCGGGGGGAGATGTGAAGATGGATAGGCTTCAGAATAGTTCACGTCTGCTTGTTACCACTCCGCAGCCGGTAGGCGTCATAACGACGCCACCCCGCCTGCTTTCTGTGCGTGGCGCCGATCTAAACGATGTGGTTCTTTCTGGACTAGATGTTCGCTGCTTGCGTCTAAAGGGAGCTGAGGGGATTGACAACCTGCGGATTGAGACTGGGGCCGAGTTTGAACCGGCGCCTCGGGGAATGCGCGCGCATCGTGAGGTTATTGCCGAGGAGCATGCCCTTAGAAAGGCTCGCTCAAGCAAGAAGGTGGGCTGGTTTCCGGCGGCGTGCCAGTTCAAGGACGAAGCAACGCTGAGGTCCGTCAACCCAGCAGAGCTAGCGCGTATTTATCGCAGTCTAAGAAAAGCCCGGGAAGACATGCGCGACGCTCCCGGTGCGGCTGACTTCTACTACGGCGAGATGGAGATGCGCCGGCTAGAGGCTCGACAACGTCTTACGGCGTGGCGTGGGGCTGGACCACTCTTCCTCAACGGAGGTACCTATGTTCTCCTTGAGCTTTACCGCTTGTGCGGGGGCTATGGGGTTAGGCCGAGTCGCCCTTTGCTTCTCTTCTTGGTCCTGGCCGTTGTGGGGGCGGCGTGGGTCGATGGGGGAGACCTTATTCACCGCCTCGTTAGCGGGCAGTCAGATCAACCGGACCTAGTCGACGCCACCTTTAATCAGTGCTTGGTATTCGTAATTCGGAGCGCGTTGCTTCTCCCCACGGGTGGGTCAATCGTAGCCAGCACCGGGGGTGAATGGGTCCAGGTTGCAGCGCGTATCCTAGGCCCCCTTCTCATAGGTCTGTTCGCATTTGGGATGCGAGCTCGCGTTCATCGGTAGCCCGCACCAACGGCCGAAGTGTCCGATGTGCTTAATCTGAATGCAGAAAGCTCTGAGCGCCCATCTCGGTAAGAAACCTTGAGGGGGACTTGGGCCACCCGAAATAGTTTCGGGCGTAAGTCATGGTGAGCTGCTCTCTCGTCCTGGTTATCCCGACAAAGCAGTTGCGACGCTCCTCTTGCATTTGATCGCTGTCGTCGCCCTCTCGAATTGCTTGGAAGGACGGTAGAACCTCCTCGGCCATTCCCATAAGGAAGACCTTAGGGAACTCCATTCCCTTTGCGTTGTGGATCGTGTAGCAACGAACGGTGCCTGGCGGGATCGGTACAACCTTTGGAGAAAGGTCGAGCTCTTGAAGGAAGGCGGCAAGTGGTAAAGCTGCTTGGTTATACCTTCCTTTGGTTTGACTCTCTAAGAGCGACCAGATTTCGCACTCCTCAGAAAAATCCGCGAAATCGCGCTCTTGGCTTGATACCGCCGCAGTGTCGAGAGTCTGGAACCACTGCTGGGCGCTCTCGATAAACCGGTCGTAGTTCAAGCTATCAACCAATTCCATGCCTGCCCCGCTGAGCAGCAAGCGGGTCTCCGGTGCTAGGCCCCCCCGGGCAAGAGCCTCCTCGACGAACGACCGCAAGAGGTCGCCTCCGCGGGCAGAGGCGGAAGCGATTACGTCGTCAACTGAAAGCTCAACTCCCTCAAGTCGATAAAAAGATCTGGTGGCTGAAGCCAGATGCTCGCGTTCACCGCGAGCCACAGCAAGCCTGAGCATCGCCATGAGCCACCGGTAGGGGGCACTCTCAAAATCATCTTTACGTACGGCGAGAACAGCATCCACCTCCGCGTCTTCGAAGTAGGGCAAGGCGTCTGCAAGTAGACGTTTCGTGCGCGCCAGAACGACGCAATCACCGCGATCCGCTTTCGGTACGCGAGCGATTGCATCGGCGATCCATTTAGCCTCATCGGCTTGCGTCTGAAACTCTCTTAGGACCACGGCTGTGCGCTCCCCATCGGTACCGCCTGCCGCTCGAAGCGGCTGCTTAGCGTAGGCTCGGCCATGGTTGTGTTCGATTAAGGAATTGGCCAGATCTATTACGTTTGCAGGACACCGGTAGTTGGTGGGGAGCTGGATCACGCGCATTCCGTACGTCGACTGGAGCTCCTCAAGTCGCCGCGGATCGGCACCATTCCATTGGTAGATGATTTGATCATCGTCTGCAACAACGAACAAATTTTCAGGATCTGGGCCAACGAGCTTCTGAAGAAAGCGAAACTGCGCGAGACTCGTATCTTGAAACTCGTCCACTAGCACATGGGTATAGGTTGATCGCAATTGGGTTGCGACCATAGGGTAGTTGTTCAAAAGTTCATGACATAAGCACAGCAGCGTCGCAAAATCGAGCGCGTTTTCGTCAATTAGACACGAGCGGTAGCCCGAGTACAAGAGGGACAACGTCATCCCTAGATCAGGATCTCTTATGTGATCCTTTACTTTGTCCGGCGGAACCAACTTCTCCAAGAGATTGTCGATGAGGGGTAGAAGACGGACCTCGCTGCGGTCGAGGTCGGGGTGATCCTCTTGGGCATTACGAATTACCTTTTCGAGCAGAGATTCGCGATCAGCCGTTTGCGCAACTACAGAAAAATCCGGCTTAATCCCCACATGCGTACCGTGCTGGCGAAGGACCTCCGCTGCAAATGAGTGGAACGTAGTTAGCACCGCCCGCTGATGGGATGCAGATAGCAATGCTCGAGCGCGCTCCTGCATCTCAGTGGCGGCGCGCTTCGTGAAGGTCAGCCCCAATACTCGGAAGTGCTGGTTGGGAGTCTCGCTAATGATCCGCGCCAAGCGCCAGATCAGAACAGCAGTCTTGCCTGATCCGGGGCCCGCAAGAACGAGAGTGGGTCGACCATCCGCTTCGACCGCCGCACGCTGATTCTCGTTTAGCTGCTCATAATCCATGGATCTAGCCCGGGGCGAGTTTAAGGGCCGCTTGGAGGACATTCTGCAGAGCCTGCGGGACGGCCTTTTCCCTTCGACCAAGCATCTCCGCAACCTCAACCGCCAAGGGAACCTTGCGCTTCCCTTTGACCTTGCCAGCTACTTCTTTCCAATGTTGAGGATCTCCGAGTGGGGTCAGTTCGTCCCGCTCGGATTTCTGAAGGGCGTTCTCGTATACATCGCCAAAACCTTCCTCACACAAAAGATGCTCTATGCACGTGAAGGGCAAAAGGGTGATGTGCTCTTCCGCGTCCCGTTCCTTGAGGAGAGGGGATAGAGACCTGACGGTACGCTGGCCGGCTGCATCTCCATCGGCTAAGCAGTGCCAGGCTATACCTAAATCGTCCGCCACTTTGACAAGCGCTGCGGCACCAGCTTGCGCGAATCCATCAACAATGCGGACGCCGGCGCGCTCAAGATCCAAATCGAGTCCCTCGGCGGCGCCGGTAAGAATCCAGTACTCGCTCTCCCCCTCCCCAAGGAGCCACACATCACCAAAGAGCAGCTCTCCGCGCGCTCGTCGGATGTGGAAGTCCACCTTGCGAGCATCCTTTTTGCTCAGCGTTCCATCTTGAACTTTGAAGACCTCGATCTTGTCGCCATTGCGAGCGAGGCGCCGAACTGCGGATAGGGGCGCGAGAGACAAGAGGTCACCTGAGTGGCTGGCAATGATCTTCTGACCCTGCATTGAGTTCAGGATGTTCCAGGCGGCACGGGTGGCTGAGGGATGCAAGTGTGCCTCGGGCTCCTCGATCGCAAGCACCGGAAAAGCTTCAGGCTCGTATTCACTCGCAAGGACGGTCGCAAGATAAGCCTGAAACAGAAAAAGGACGGCTACGTTCTGGGTCCCGCCCCCATGCCTGTCGAGTGGAACGCTCGCCCCGGCCGGAGTGGTGAGCCGGACCTCCGTACGTCGTAGGACCTCGGGTAGGCGAGTCGGCAGAGGCTCAAGATCGACTGGGTCTTGCGCATTCAGGTCGATTAGCTGCCGGGAGCCATCTAAGATCTTCCGCAGCGCATTCAGGTCAGGCGCTGATGCCATCACTTCGCTGCTGATTTCCTGCAACTTCTTCTCCAGTTTGTCCCGGTCTCCAGGGGCAAGAGTGGGATCGCGAAGGAACGGAGACCAGAAGCGTGCCCCAGTGCGGAAGTCGGAAGCGGCGCTTCGTTCTGCTGGAAGGTAGAAGACGGGAGAGAAACTGCGAAGAAAGGCATCGAGGCGTTTTATCGGCAAGGGTTCACCGTTCAAGTTGAGGAAGCCGGTTTCCACATCAAATTCACGAGCGGTCGCGTCGTAGGTGCTCGTAAGGCGGAAAACGATGTTTCGAGTCCCTTCGGGTGAGAGCTGGATGGCTTCGTTGAGGGCTTGAGCAAAGCCAACGGACCAGGGTTGGGCTTTCGTCTCGGTGAAGGTGAGAGTGATGCGCACTTGATGACCATTCGGAAGATCACGATCCGCGTCTTTGCGCCGATGGTCGTAATCAGCTAAACGTGGCCCTCTTCCCGTTTGGCGACCCAAGGCAACATCTAGGGCGGTCAGTACCGAGGTCTTGCCGACGTTATTCGCGCCAATAAGGACCGTTGACGGTTCTAGGTCAATCTCTAGATCGTCGATACCTCGGAAATTCTCGATCTTCAGTTTTGAGATCAGCATCAGGCTGGCGGGTCAGGGGACAAGGCAGGCATGGACAAGGTGGATCTCTCTTTGTCGCGTCATTGCGGAGGCGCAGCACCGAGAGACGACCAGCACCGTACCGAGAAGGTGCCTTTGGCTGGCGACGGCCTTGTGAGGACCTCCGAAAATGCGAGATTCTGCGGTGTGCCGAGAGCTCGCTAGCCAACCGCCTGTGGGTTCTGCTGCCTGTCAGGGAGCGAGAGTTTCATTTGAGTCACATCGTCAGCGCAACCCCGCTCCCGGCGCCGAGGCCCCTCCTCCTTTCAAGCCGCAGGACAGTTCTCGTCTCGCTCCGCCGAGACTTTTGATCTCCGGTGCTGTCGTTGAGGTATGCATCAAGATCCCATGAGGCAAAGGGAACTCTCAAAGCGGGTTGTGACGGTGGCAATGCTGGCCGTGGCGGTGGCTGCTCTTTTCGCGGCGCTCGCAGTTGCGGCGCCGGGGGAGCGGGATCGGGGTTTTGGGAGGAAAGGCATCGCTGGGGAGTCGCTGGGGCCTAGCTACCTCGTAAGCAGGTTCGTCGCCGTTGCCGAAGCGGATGATGGGGGCATCTTGGTCAGCCACGATGGGACGGCGCAGCGCTACAGCGCTCTGGGTGCTCGCGACACTTCCTTTCCGGACCAGCCGTTCCGCTCTCCGCCTCTTCGCGTGACTCAGAACGATGGCAAGGTGCTGGTGCCCGGGGAGAAAGGTGGGATCAAGCGGCTGCTTGCCGATGGCTCACCTGATCCCAGCTTCCATGGGGGTGAAAGCGAGGCCCTGCCCAACCTCTTGATTGGGGCGATCGCGGCGTCGGACTCCGGGCAGATCTTCGTCGCCGGAATCAATGTTTATGCGACGGGAACCAAAGGGTGCTTCTGCCAGCTCGGCGTTGCCCACATCAATCCCGACGGCACGCTCGACAAAGCCTTCGGGGGAGACGGTCTTGCCGGGCTCTTCACCGACCTCAAAATCGGCAGTCCCCAAGTGGGAACCACGCTGAAGGGATTGGCGCCGCAGGGCGACGGTGGCGTCGTCGTGGTCACCACCGACTCAGCGCTGAAGCTGACCCCCAGCGGCAAGCTCGATACCGGCTACGGCAAGGACGGCGAAGTCGTCCCGAAACCGGAGACGATCGCCGGCTTCCAGGCCCTGCCCGGCGGTGTGCTCGAGCTCGCCGGCACGACCGACCCCCGCTCCGCCGATGACGGCGGAAGCGACTTCTTCGTTGCCCACTACGGCTCCGCCGGTCAGCCCGACCCCTCCTGGTCGGTGGCGCGACCCATCAGGGCGGCATCGGCCGCTACAACGAAGAACCGAGCCGGATCGCGCTCGCCCAGCTGCTCCCCAACGGCCACCCCGACCCCAGCTTCGGCGCCAGGGGCTTCCTCACCCTGCGACTACAGCCTTGGCACCTCGCTGGCCATCTCCGGACGCGGCGTCGTTGCCCGGCTCCGACCCGACGGCCGTGTCGATCGCGGCTTCGCCGACCACGGTTTCCTGCGCGCCTTCCCGAAGGCGGTGGGCGTGCCTTCGGAGGTGCTCCCGGCCAAAGGCCGCCTTGTCGTCACCAAAGCGGTGGGCAACGCCCCCCATCCCGCCCGCTCCGTCCTCGGCTTTCGCTCCGACGGCCGGCCCGATCCCACCTACCGCCGACTCGCGAGCGCGGCCCTGATGCCCGGACTGGTCTCCGGGCCCGGGGCGGCCCTACAAAGCCGGCAGGGTGATCCTCGCCTGGACCCAGGGCAGAGAGCCGAAAGGCGGCGAAGTGAACATCTCGCTGAGGCTCACCCGCCTTCGCTGAGCAGGACGATGGTGCCCAGGGCCGATCACACCCGCTCGATCTCTCGCCCCAGGTTCTCCAGGCACTGGCTCCAGCGGCGAGGGCGCTGTGGGTGAGGAGGACGGTGGTGCGTCCCTCGGCCTCGAGGAAGTCGAGCTCGATCAGGGTCTCGCGGGCGCTGTCGTCGTCCCAGGTCCAGGTGAAGGCGAGGCGGGTGGGCGGGTCGATCTCGGTGTAGGCGCCGCCGCCGCCGATGTCGCGGCCCTCGTCGGTGTCGCGCATGACGACGCGGACGGCGCCGCCGAGGCGGAGGTCGACTTTGGCCTCGCTCGTCTCCCAGTGGCCCTTGGCGTGGAACCAGCGGCGCAGCACCTCCTCGCTGGTCCAGGCCTCGAAGACGCGCTGGGCCGGTGCCGCGAAGGTGCGTTCGATGCGCAGCGTCATCCCCGCGTTCATCGCCCGACCTCCCGCCGCCGCTCGCGCCGCAGCCGGTGGCTGAGCCAGGCGCGCGCGGCCAGCAGGCTGCCGCCGGTGCTCGCCAGCGCCGGCAGGAGCTCCTCGACCGGCATGCCGCCGACGTGTGCTAGCGGGATCACGTGCTCCGCGTCCCGCGCTGGGAGGCGGTCTCCTCGGAGAGGGCGTGCTCGAAGACGATCCCCTGGTCGTATTCGTCGTGGCGGTTCCACCAGGCGTAGGCCTGGGTCTGCGGGTATCCCTCCGGCGAGTCCTCCCAGATCTCCTGCCGCCCCAGCGGGGTGATGTCGAGGTAGTTCCAGGTGTTGCCCATCTGCTCGTCGCCGCGCTTGTCGACGAAGTAGGTGCGGGTGATCTCACCGCCGTCGTTGAGGAAGACGTTGGTCCCGTGCCATTCGCTCACGTCGAAGTTGGCGTCGAAGCCGTCGGTCAGCGTGTACCAGGGGATCTCCCAGCCCATCCGCTCCTTCAGGCGCGCGATCTCCTCCTGCGAGGCGCGGGAGACGAAGACCAGGGTGGTGTCGCGGGCGTTGAGGTGGGCGAGGTGGGCGACCTGGTCGGCGACGAAGGAGCAGCCGGGGCAGCCCTTCTCGGGGTAGCCCTTCACGTCCGGGTCGAAGAAGAAGCGGTAGACGATCAGCTGCCGGCGGCCAGCGAAGAGGTCTTCGAGGCCGACCGGCCCCTCCGGTCCCTCGAAGCGGTACTCGCCCTCGACGGCCATCCGCGGCATCCGCCGCCGTTCGGCCGCGAGCGCATCGCGGGCCCGCGTCAGCTCCTTCTCTTTGACCAGCAGCTCCTCGCGGGCGGCCTTCCACTCCTCCGCTGACACCACGGGCGGCAAGTTCATCTCGGGTCCTCCTTCAGGTAGTCGTCGACGACGTCGAAGAGGCGGGTCCAGACAGCGCGCTGGCGCTCCATCCACTCGGCCGCCTCGTCGAGCCGCTCGGTCTCGAGCGAGAGCCGGTGGGTCCGGCCCTCGATCACCCGGCTGACCACGCCCGTCTCTTCCAGCACCTTGAGGTGCTTGGAGATGGCGGGCTTGGAGACGCCGAAGCCACGGTTGACTTCGCCGACGGTCGCCGGGCCGGCGGTCAGCCGTTCGACGATCTCCCTGCGGATCGGGTGAGAGAGCGCCTTGAACGGATCATTAACCATGTGGTTAACAGTAGCGAATGCGGGTCGCGGGCGAGCCAGCGGTCCCCGGGACGGCGCTAAGGTCCACTCCATGGCCAAGGCGAGGGTGCAGCGGCGCGGGAGCGGCTCCCGGGTGGAGCCCCGAGCGGTCCTGGCGCAGCGGCTGCGCGATCGTCTCCCGGAGCTGCGCTCGGCGGTGGCGACCCGGGTGTACGCGATCGCCGATCCGCACGAGGTGAACGATCCGGCCTACCTCGAGGGGCTGAACGCAGCGCTGGCGGCGGCGGTCGACTACCGGCTGGCTGTGCTCGAGGTTGGGGAGCGGCGTGCGCCGGCGGTGCCGGAGGTGCTGTTGGCGCAGGCGCGGCTGGACGCACGGGACGGGGTCGCGCTGGAGACGGTGCTGCGGCGGTACTTCGCGGGCAACAGCCTGGTCGGCGACTTCCTGGCCGAAGAGGCGGAGCGGGCGGAGGTGTCCAGCGCTGACCTGCGGCGGCTGCTGGCCGAGCAGGCGACGCTGGGCGACCGGCTGATCGAGGCGGTCAGCGCCGAACACGCGCGGGAGTCGGCGAGCCGCCCGAGCAGCGCCGCGGAGCGGCGGCGGGAGCTGGTGAAAAGCCTGCTCGCCGGGGAGCTGGTCGACTACTCCGAGCTCGGCTACGACCTCGACGGGCACCACCTCGCCCTGATGGCGCGGGGGCAGGGCGCCGAGAAGCTGATGCGGGCGCTGGCCGGCCGGGTCGACCGACGCCTCCTGATCGTGCAGCGGGAGGAGGAACCGCGCTGGGCCTGCTGGCTCGGCGGCCGGGCGCCGCTTGACCCTGCCGAGGCGGTGGCGGCGCTGCGGCACCTCGCTCCCAGCGGCCTCTTCGTGACCCTCGGGGAGCCGGGCGAGGAGCTGGCCGGCTGGCGCTTCAGCCACCGGCAGGCGAAGGCGGCGCTGCCGGTCGCCGAACGCCGCGGCGAGCCGGTTCTGCGCTATGGCGACGTCGCCGTGCTGGCGGCGATCGGCCGCGACGACCTGCTCGAGACCTCCCTGCGCCGGCTCTACCTGGAGCCGCTGGAGGAAGGCCGGGACGGCGGCAAGGTCGCGCGCGAGACCCTGCGCGCCTACTTCGAAGCCGACCGCAACATCTCCTCGACGGCGGCGGCCCTGGGCGTCGACCGGCGCACCGTCCGCAACCGCATCGGCGCGATCGAGGAGCTGCTCGGCCGCCCGCTCCGCGGCTCGCTCGCTGACCTCGAGATCGCCCTGCGGCTCGACGAGTAGGCCACCCGGGTCCCCTTCCCACATTGGCGCATCGGCGCCGCGCGGAGGCTCGGATTGGGGAGGGAGCGGCCGCCGCCGGCGGGCGAGGATCGGGGCATGAAGAAGAACTCTCTCCTGGCCGCTCCCCTCGCGCTCGCCCTGGCGCTGCTCCTCGCGACCAGCGCCAGCGGCGAGCGCAAAGTCGAGTGCGCCGGCAACATCTGCGTCAGCGACGACGGCGGCATCTCCCCGACGAAGCTGCCGCGCCGCGGCAAAGCCCCAGTCACGGCTCGCCTGATCGCCGGCGTCGAGAGCCGCGACGGCAGCCATCCCCCGGCGCTCGAGGACGTCCGGATCGACGTCGACAAGACGATTGCCCTCGACGCCGTCGGGCTTCCGACCTGCCGCAAGGCCCAGCTGGAGGCGAGCAGCTCGGCGAGAGCCCGCCGCGCCTGCGGCGACGCGATCGTCGGGTCAGGGAAGGCCGAAGTCGAGGTCGCCTTCCCCGAACAGGCGCCGTTCCGCTCGACCGGGCCGCTGATCCTCTTCAACGGCGGCGTCCGCGGCGGCACGACCACCCTGCTCCTGCAGGCCTACGTCGACGTCCCGGCGCCGACCGCGATCGTCGTCAAGGCGACGATCGCCCGCATCCACAAGGGCCCCTACGGGCTGCGGATCCAGGCGCACATCCCGCGGATCGCCGGCGGCTCCGGCTCGGTGACGCACTTCGAGCTGAAGGTCGGCCGCCGCTACACCTACAGGGGCCGCAAGAAGAGCTTCGTCTCCGCCGGCTGCCCGACCGGCACCTGGCGGGTAAAAGGCCACGCCAAGTTCAGCGACGGCACCGAGCTCGGGATCTCCCACCTCTTCCCCTGCACCCCGCAGGGCTGAGCGTCTCCCTCTCCTAGGCGCGCAAGCGGTCGGCGAGCGAGGTCAGCTCGCCGACTTCCGTCCCCAGCGCGTCGGCCAGGCGCAGCAGCGTCGTGTAGCTGGGGTTGCGGACGCCGCGCTCGATGCCGCCGACCTGGGTGAGGTCGGTGCCGGCCGCCTCGGCCAGCTGCTCCTGGCTCATCTCGGCCTCCGTGCGGAGCTGGCGGATCGCGTCGCCGAGTGCAGCATGCGCGGGTGAGCGGGGTTTGCTGCGGCGCGGGGGCGGCATTCGCGCCCCGGAGCCTCTCTATTAATGAACCCGGTTGTTAGAGTATTTATGCCATAACATCCAGAGCGCCGGAAAGGGGCTGAACGGTCTGCCTCTCCGGCTCGCTATGGGCCCCTCTTCTTCAGAGCTGATCAGCGCTGTCGCGCATCCTCTGCGCCGGCGGATCCTCCACGCCTACCTCGACGGGGACCTCGAGTGCGCATCGGCGCGGGAGCTGGCGGTAGCACTCGACCAGCGAGTGGGGCAGGTCGCCTATCACCTGAAGACGCTGGCGAAGAGCAACGTCCTGCGGCCGGTCCAGCGTGGCGAGCGGGAGCAGGCGCAGGAGGATCACTGCTGCTGGGCCCTCGACGTCGAGGCGACCTGGCTGCGCCTGGTGCTCGAAGTCTGGGTCGAGGCGGACCTAGCCGGCTGACTTGCCAACCCGCTCCACCTTCCCTTCCTCGAGGTAGCGGTCGGCGAGGCTGACGATCTCGCTCGGGCTGCTGCCGAGCGCGGCGGCCACCTTGACCAGGGTCATGAAGGTCGGGTTGCGGTGGCCGCGCTCGATCGGCCCGGTCAGGTGGTGGTCGCCGAAGGTCTTCTCGCCGACCCCCTCCTGGGTGTCGCCGCGTTCCTCCCGCAGCTTCTCCACCGCGAGGCCGAGGGCGCCGAGCTCGGGCGTCAGCGGCGGTTTTTCCCGGGGCCTCGGCATCCACCGGAAGCCTCTCCTTAACCGGTTTAGGTTTTTAGCGCACTTATGCTTTAACGAGATGAAACGGTGCGTGGAGGCGGGAGCGCAGCTCCTCCACCGCCGCGCTCGTCCGCGCGCCAGGATCGGTGACGAAGAAGACCTCGGTCGCCGGGTACTCGCGCAGCTGGTCGGTGACCGTCTGCACCACGTCCTCGTCGCCGACCCGCGCGGTGGCGGCGACGCCGGCCTGGGCGAGCGAGGCGAGGCTGAGGACGAGGCTGCGCTGGGCGCGCTCGCGGCCGCGGCGAGTGTCGGAGGCCCAGCGGTCGAGGAAGCGGTTTTGGGTCGGGGCGAGGACCAAGACCTCGGGCTCGGGCTCATCGGGGTCGCTCGGCTGCGAGGCGGCGGCGATGCGTTCGATCGCGGCGCCGTCCTCGAGTGGCTGGTCGACGACGACCAGCAGGTGCTCGCGCAGGTCCGGGGCCGGCGCCGGGACAATCGGCCGCAGCGGCGGCTTGCGCACCGCCATGACGATGATCGTCGCCGCGGCGAGGGCGCCGACCGCCATCCCCAGGCCCGGCCCGCCGAGGTAGAAGCCGCCGACGATCGAGACCGCGATCCCCTTCACGATCAAGGGGAGCTTCCATGCCGCTATGCCCTGATCGCCCATGCTTCGAATTTAAAGGGTCGGCGGCGCCAGTCAATCCCCTTGACGGCTGACGAGGTCGCGGAGGCTGAGGTAGTCCTCGGCGCAGGCGGGGCAACCGTCGAGGTGGGTGTGCATCCCGGGCACCCGCTGGTCGGCCGGCTCGCCGGCGACGACCAGCTCGACGTAGCGGTCGAGCTCGTCGAAGCACTGCTCGCAGGTCAGCTCCGGCGCGGCGGGGCCGAGGACCCGGCCGAGAATCCGGTCGCGCTTCATCGCTCCTCCTCTCCGCCGCCGAGCTCGAAGCCGCGGGCGGCAAGGGCCCGCCGCAGCTTGCGGCGGGCGTCGTGCAGGTTCTTGTAGAGGGCGCCGCGGGTGCTGCCGAGGCGCTCGGCGAGGACGTCGATCGGGACGTCGTTGAGGGCGACGGCGACGAGCACCTCGCGCTGGCGCGGCCCGAGGCAGCGCTCGATCTCCTCGCGCAGCGCGACGAAGAGCTCGGCATCCTCGGCGCGGCGGCCGGCGCCGGCTCCGGCGTCGGCGAGCGTACGCCAGGCCTCGTCCTCGAGCGGGACCTCGCGTCCCTGCCAGGCGCGGCGGCGCACCTTCACTGCCGCCTCCAGCAGGGCGAACTTGTAGGCCCAGGTGGTGAAGCGGCTTTCGCCGCGGAACTGGTCGAGCTTGCCGAGGACGGCGACGAGGGCGTCGTCGGCCGCCTGCTGGGCGAGGTCCTCGCTGTCGCCGCCGCGCAGGTGGCGCAGCTCGGCGCCGCGGCGGCCGATCTCGAACCGCGCCGCCTTCAGCAGCAGAGCGTGCAGCTCGGCGACCGCGGCCTCTCCCTCCGGGCCGACCCTGCGCAGCCGCTCCACCCAGTCGCAGGCGGGGGAGTCGGCGGGCCTCTGCGTCGGCGTCGTCATCAGCGCGGTCGCCATGAATTGTTAGCGACCGCCGCCCGCCGCTTCTTACGTCGTTTGGCCCTTTGCACCCCTAGAGGGGTCAAAAGTATGGAAACGACGAAGCCGGGAGGTAAGAACGGGCGCGGGAGTGACGCAGATGGGACACAACCACCACGACCTAGGGAGGTCCCATGTCAACCACCGCAACCCTCGATCCGCGCGACGCGACGCTGGCGCCGAGCTTCGGTGAACGCCTCAAGTCGGACCCGGCCTACCAGGCCTTCACGCTGCTGCGCATCGCCTTCACCGTCGCCCCGATCCTCTTCGGCCTCGACAAGTTCTTCAATGTGATGGTCGACTGGGAGCAGTACCTTGCGCCCTGGATCAACGACATCGTCCCCGGCAGCGCCGCCACCGCGATGCACCTGGTCGGGGTGATCGAGATCGTCGCCGGCCTCGTCGTCCTGCTGAAGCCGCGCTACGGCGCCTACCTCGTCGCCGCCTGGCTCGGCGGGATCATCGTCAACCTGCTCACCTACTCCGGCTACTACGACATCGCCCTGCGGGATTTCGGGCTGATGCTGGGAGCGCTGACCCTGGCGCGGCTGGCGAGCGTCTACGACACGCCGGGAGCCGAGGTTCGCTTCTAGGCCGAACTTAGACTGGGAGGGATGCCGCCGCTGCTCGAGCGCCTCGGGGTGGAGCTGCCCGTCGTCCAGGCAGGGATGGGCGGCGGGCTCAGCCGGCATGAGCTGGCGGCGGCGGTCTCCGAGGCCGGCGGCCTGGGGACGATCGCGGTCAGCGGCGCGGCGGTGATCC
>Ga0157378_10001814_pt1 | contig 19145 bp, 15 predicted proteins | sample M65metaG_FD_115309 | JGI IMG/M metagenome (GOLD analysis project Ga0157378, IMG submission 115309) | Miscanthus rhizosphere microbial communities from Kellogg Biological Station, Michigan, USA - M6-5 metaG | ecosystem: Host-associated > Plants > Roots > Rhizosphere > Soil | place: USA: Michigan...
GCCGCGTGATCGCTACATGCGCTCCGGGCAGCGAATGCCCAGCAAATCGAGACCGGTGCGCAGCGTGCGCGCGGTGAGTTCGCAGAGCGCCAGACGCGACGCGCGGATGTCGCCCTCGGATTTCAGCACGGGGCAAGCCTCGTAAAATCCGTGGAACGTCGTCGCGAGCTCGTAGAGATAATTCGCGAGCAGATTCGGGCGGAAGTCCGCGAGGACCAGCGGCACCGTCTCCGCAAACTGCAGAATTTTCAGGGCAAGGGCGCGCTCGGCCTCATGGTCGAGGTGAATGGCGGAATTAACTGCCTCCGCGGCTCCCGCCTTGCGGAAAATGGATTGGATGCGGACGTAGGCGTTTTGCAAATACGGAGCGGTGTTGCCCTGGAAGCTCAGCATCTTGTCCCACGAGAAGACGTAATCCGTCATGCGATGCTGCGAGAGCTCGGCGTATTTCACGGCGCCGATGCCGACGACGCGGGCAATTTCCCCGGCCTCAGCGGAGGGCAGCTCGGGATTCTTTTCGGCGATCACGGCGCGGGCGCGTTCAACGGCTTCACGCAATACATCGCCGAGCTGCACGTTCTCGCCGGAACGCGTTTTCATGATCTTGCGGTTTTCGCCGAGGATGCTGCCGAAGGCGACGTGCTCGCCCTTCACCTCGGTGCCCATGCGGCGCGCAACCTCGAAGACCTGTTGGAAATGCAGGGCCTGCGGGGCGCCGGTGACATACCAGATCGCGTCGGGCCGCCAGCGCTCCATGCGGTAGTCGATGGTGGCGAGATCGGTGGTCGCGTAAAGGAAGCCCCCGTCGCTCTTGCGAACGAGGCAGGGCCGCTCGGCGAGTTCGGGAATCTCGGGGAAGAACACGCACAGCGCGCCCTCGCTCACGCGGGCAATGCCCTCGCGCTCGAGCCGGTCGCACAGCGGCGCGAGGCGGTCGTTGTAAAAGCTTTCGCCGAGACGCTCGTCGAACGTGACCTCGAGCAGCGCGTAGATTTTTTCGAATTCCTGCCACGAGAGCGTGACGACGTGCTCCCAGATCGCGCGGCTCTCAGCATCACCGCGCTGCAGCTTCACGAGCTCCTCGCGCACATCGTGACGAATCGTCTCGCTGGTTTCCTCGAGCGCGTTGACCTCGCGGTAGAGGCGCAGCAGCTCGGGAATGGGATCGCTCTCGAGCGCGGCGAGATTGAGCATGTGCTTCCAGCCGTAGATGACCTTGCCGAACTGCGTGCCCCAGTCGCCAATGTGGTTGTCGGTGACGACACGGTGGCCGAGGAAGCGCGCCACGCGGGCGAGACAATCGCCAAGGATCGTCGAGCGGATGTGGCCGACGTGCATTGGCTTTGCGACGTTCGGTGAGCTGTAGTCGATAATGATGGTCCGCGCCGGCTCGACGGGCGCGACGCCGCAACGCTCGTCGGCGAGCAAACCGGCGGCCGCCCGATCGAGGAACGCGCCGGTGAGGCGAAAATTCAGGAAGCCCGCGCCGGCGAGCGTGGGCGGCTCCGCGATGCCGGCGACGTCGATCTTCTCCGCGATGGCGGCGCCGAGTTCGCGCGGATTTTTGCGCTCGCGTTTGGCGAGCACCATCGCGGCGTTGGTTTGATAATCGCCGAACTTCCCGTCGGCGGAAGGAGTGACCTCCGCAACGGTGGAATCAAGGGCGAGGGCGTCGAGCGCGGTGCGCAGACGCGCCTCCAGCAGGGAGCGCACGGTGGGCATCGGACGGATCAGCCGCGCTGCGAGCGGTTGGTGAAGACTTTGAGGATTTCCTCGGCGTTGGCGGCGCTGCCGAGCTCGTCGCGCACGGTGCGGTCATTAAGGAATTTCGCGATGGCCGCCAGCGTGCGGAGGTGGGTCTGAAACTGATCGCGGGGAACGATGAAGAGGACGATGAAGTGGACGGGCTGGTTGTCGAGGGAGTCGAACTCGATGCCGGCCCGCGAGCGGCCGAAGCCGGCGACGACATCGCCGACGCAGTCGGACGAGGCGTGCGGAATCGCGATGCCAAACCCGATGCCGGTGCTCATCGTTTCCTCGCGCTGCTTGAGCGCGGCGAGCACGCTGGGCTTGTCCTTCGCGGAGATGCGGCCAGCCTCGACGAGGCGGTTGATGATTTCTTCAATCGCCTGCCACCGCTCGCCGGCTTGCATTTCCGGGATGATTTGTTCGGCGGAGAGGAGATTTGCCAACATCATGATTCGTCAGTCGCGCAGGAGTGGGCGCGGAATCCCGCAAAGCTAACAATCGAAGAACTGATGACAAGCGCGATATTGTCGCGTGATTCACCTCTTGGAAAACAGAATGCCGTCCGTTTCTCGGAGCTTGCGCGGAACGCGGTTTCCCGCTTAGGTCGCGCTTGATCTCCGACCCAGGCGAGCTTGCCGGGGCCGGAGGTTTATTGCCATGGATGATGCCTCGAGTATTTACAGCCGTTTTTTGAACAAGGGAAAGCCAGCTCCCGCAACGCATGAGCAGCCGGCCCCACTCCCAGAGGTCATGGCCTATCATCCTCTCGGCACCAAACGGCTCATCGTGCCGGCGACCAGCAAAGGCGGCGTGGGCAAATCCTACATCACGCTCAACCTCTGCGAATGGCTGCGTTCGCAGAAGTTGCCGTTCATTGCGTTCGACCCCGACTGGTGCAACTCCACACTCACGCGCTTCTTCCCCGAAGCAGAATTCATCGACATCAGCGAGGCCGTGCATCTCGACAACGTGATCCGCGCCTTCGAGCGGACGGATCTCGTCCTCACCGACGGCGTGGGCTCGCTGCAATCGAAGTTCATCGACTGGCTGGAGGAAACGCGGGTCTTCGACCTCCGCGAGGAACTCAGCCTCGACATCACGATGCTGGTCATCATCGAGGAGGACAAGGAAACCGTCTTCCAGGCCGGACAGGCCGCCCAACGCATCGGCCACCGCGCCGATTGGCTCGTCGTCCGCAATCTCAAGACCTCGCCCGTCACGGAAATCTACGACAACAGCAACGCCCGCAAGACTCTGCTCGAACTCGGCGCGAAGGAAATCACCATCGAGCGCCTGCCCTGGAATCTCAACAGCATGATCCAGAAATCGAGCAAGAGCATCGGCGGATTGATCGAGGACGAGAGCATCTTCTTCCTCGAGCGCCAGCGCATGCGCTCCTACCAGCAACGCCTGTTCGACGAACTCGCCAGCGCCCGCGAATTTCTCCTTCCCGGCTCCGCCCTTCCGAAGGTGGCACCCATGCCGGAGCCCGTCGAATCTCCCGCCCACGCCCATGGCACTCACGCCGACGTCGCTCCCGTTGGCTCCCGGCCCCGAGTGCCCCCGGAAGAAGTCTGATCATGCTCGCCGAGGAAACCCCTCCCCCCGTCCCCTCCGACACGGAAACCCCGAAGCGCCTCATCCTGGTCGCAATGGACAAGGGTGGCGTCGGCAAATCCTTTTTCACCATTCTCCTCACGCAATGGCTGCAGTCGATCCCGCGGCCTTTTCTCGCGTTTGACCCCGATTACCAAAATTCCACCCTCACCCGCTTTGTCCCCGAGTCGCAATTTCTCGACATCCGGCACTCGGAAAACCTCGATCGCATCATCGAAGTGATGCAGGAGCACCCGCTCGTCCTCGTCGATGGCGTCGGCTCGCAACAGCGCATCTTTCTCGATTGGCTCGAGGAAACCAACCTCCTGAAGCTCCGGCAGGCCATGCGACTGGAATTAACGCTCGTCCTGATCGTCGAAGAGGACAAGGACACCGTGCATCAAGCCGGCGAGGCCGTCAGTCGCATCGGCAACCAGGTGGACTGGTTGGTCGTAAAGAACCAAAAAACGATGGCCAGCTCACGCATTTACGACCAAAGCAAGGCGCGCAAGGAACTCCTGGGCTGCGGTGCCAAGGAGATCACCCTGCCCAAGCTCAACCCCGAGCTCGTCTTCTTTCTCCAGCAACAATCCATGACCATCGACCGCGCTTTGGACAGTCACCGTCTCTTTTTAATTGATCGCCAGCGGCTGGTCGATTATCGAAAGTCGATTTTTAGCCAGTTCGAAGCCAACTCCCACATCCTTCTATCATGAGCGACTCCTCGGAAATCCAAGCCAAGATTCTGGAATGGCAGCGCCGTTACAACATTGCGGACGGCGATCCGGCGATGGCGCTGATCGAACTGCTCAACATCTACGGTTATCGCGGCGGCAGCAGTCCCCAGGTAATCACGATGCCCGCGGTCGAGGGCGCCTCCGCACCCGCCACCGTAGTCACGCAGATGGACGACGCCGCCATCGAGCAGATCCGCAGCCAGCTCGTGCCCGCCATTGAACGACTCGGGTTTCAAACCCAGGAACTGAAGCAAAAAGTCGAGACGATGGCTATCGAGCCCCTCGTTCAACAGGTCGCGACGTATCACGAAGGCATCGACTATTGCACGAAGAAGCTCGATGTCGTGAAAAAGGACAGCGACGCCCTCGTCCTCCAGCTTTCCAAGGTCGCAAATTCGATCAACCCGATCACGCGGCTCGCCATTCTCGTGCTCGTGCTCGTGGCATTCGGCCTCGGATTCGTGGCCTCCGTCATTTTCTACCGTTAAATCCTTGGACCGCACCGCGAATCCGATTTTCCCCGCCGGACCCGCGCGGACCCCTTCTCTGAAATGACGCTCCGCGAACGCATTGAAGTGCTGGACCAGAAGGGCGCCCTCCGCGCCCTCGGGATCGGATTGATCCTCGCGGTGATGATTTTCTTCGCCTCGAACGTCACCACGACGTCGCAGCTCGCTGTCGGCGTCGTCGGCATCGCCATTCTAGGCACCCTGAAATTCTTCAAGAAGAACGAGAATACCCGCGTCATCTTCCTGAGCGTCGCGTCGTTCCTCTCGCTCGACTACGTCTTCTGGCGCACGTTCACCACGCTCACCTACTACGATCTCGTCAGCTTCACCTGCGCCATCCTCCTTTACCTGGCCGAGATGTATGGCTTCATCGTCTATGGGCTGAGTATTTTCGTGAACATCGATCCGCTGGATCGCAAGCCCTACCCGCTCCCCGAGAACGAGGACGAATGGCCGACGGTGGACGTCCTCATCCCCACCTACAACGAGGAAAAGGAAATCCTCGAGATCACTCTCCTCGCGGCCCTCGCCATCGATTACCCCAAGGACAAGCTCAACGTCTATATCTGCGACGACGGCGGCACCGACCAGCGTTGCAACGTGAGCGATCCCATCAAGGCCGCCCAGGCCCGCGAACGCCGGCGCACACTCAAGGATCTCTGCGAGGAAGCCGGCGCACACTACTGCACCCGCGCACGCAACGTCCACGCCAAGGCCGGCAACCTCAACAACGCCATGGAGCACAGCTCGGGCGAACTCATCCTCATTCTCGACGCGGACCACATTCCGACGGTCGATTTCCTGCGCAACACCGTCGGCTGGTTCCTCAAGGACCCCAAGATGTTCCTCGTGCAGACGCCGCACTTCTTCACGAACCCCGACCCGATCGAGAAGAACCTCAAAACCTGGCGCAAGATGCCCAGTGAGAACGAAATGTTCTACAAGGTCATCCAGAAGGGCCTCGATTTTTGGAACGCCGCGTTCTTCTGCGGTTCCGCCGCCGTGCTGCGCCGCGCGTTCCTCCAAAAGGTCGGCGGCGTCGTCGGCGAAACCATCACCGAGGATGCCGAGACCGCGCTCACGCTGCACTCGCTTGGCTACAACAGCGCCTACATCGACCGTCCGATGGTCTCCGGCCTCTCGCCCGAGACGCTCGGCGGCTTCATCACCCAACGCGTCCGCTGGGCGCAGGGCATGGTGCAGATTTTCCTCCTCAAGAATCCGCTCCTCGTCCGCGGCCTCTCGTTCCCGCAGCGCCTTTGCTACTTCAGCAGCTCGTTCTTCTGGTTCTTCCCGTTCGCCCGCCTCGCCTTCTCCCTCGCGCCCGCGGCGTTCCTCTTCTTCTCGCTGAAGATCTACGACTCGAACTTCATCGACTTCCTGGCCTTCGCCATGCCGCACCTCATCTCCGCCTTCATGGTGCAGGCCTATCTCTTCGGCACCGTGCGTTGGTCGTTCGTCTCGGAACTCTACGAACTCATGCAGTCCGTTTACTGCTTCCCCGCCATCGTCAAGGTGTTCCTCAATCCTCGCGCGCCATCGTTCAACGTCACAGCCAAGGGCGAAATTCTGAACCGCGACTTCATCAGCCCGCTCGCGAAGCCCTTCTACGTGCTGCTCGTCATCAACCTGCTGTCCATCTTCGCCGGCATTTACCGCACGCTTTTCGACCCCGTCCACGAGTTCGCCATCGGCATCACGATGTTCTGGGCATTCTTCAATATTTTCATCCTCCTCGCCTGCCTCGGCGCGCTCCTCGAGCGCCGGCAAATGCGCGCCACCGCCCGCATGGGCACGAAAATCCTTGGCCGCTTGATCATTGGCGACCGCAAGATCCCCGTCGACATCATGGACCTCTCCAATGGCGGCGCGGCCCTCGCCATCGATGCCGCTTACGAGACCCAGCTCCGCCCCGACCACATCGTGCAACTCGAGCCCGACAAGGACTTCGGCATCGAGCCCGGCATCTTTAACATCGAGATTCGCAACCTGCGCTACCGCGACCGCACGCTCATGATCGGCTGCCGCTTCAAGCACGAGAATCTCGACGAAATGAAGCGCAAGATCGCGTTCGTCAACGGCAGCAGCGAGCGCTGGATGGACTTCCAATTCAAGCGCGAGAAGTCGATCGGCGTCTGGGGCAGCTTCATCTATCTGCTCGGCGCCGGCGTTCGCTTTTCCATCGAACATCTCGGCCTCGGCCTCCTCGGCACGATCCGCCGCGACCGCGAAAACCGCAGCTTCGCCCAAAACGCCCCCGTCAAACCGTGACCAAAATTTTATGAGCAATCGACGACTGAACAGCAATGGGACCCCTTGGGGTCAATGGGGAGCCGCGCTAGCGCTGGGCGTCACGCTCCTGATTCCCTCCGCGACCGCGCAGCTCACCCCGCTCCGCCCTAGCCCGTTGACCGTCGCCGCGGCACCCGCGGCGACGCCAGCCGTGGCGGCTCCCACCCGCGCCCCCGCCGGTGCCATGACGGTGCGTCTGCCTCTCCGCCAGCTCATTGGCCCGAAGGAGCCGATGTATCTCATGACGGCGCAGAGCATCAACACGGTCTTCGTGCCGGTCTCGCCGCGCTACAACTTCCAGAGCTGCAAGCTCCATCTCTCCTTCACGAACTCCATCGCCCTGCTCAGCGAGCGTTCGACCCTGCGCGTCATCCTCAACGACAAGGTCATCGCGCAGTATTATCTCACCCGCAACCAGCCCGACCACACGGTCGACATCGAGATCCCGATCAAGTATCTCAAATGGGGCTCGGCCCAGCTCCAGTTCGCCGTCGCCCAGCATTACACCCTCGAGTGCGAAGACCCCGCCGCCCCCGAGCTCTGGACGGAAATCCTGCCCGACGAGAGCTACTTCGAGGCCGTCGTCACGATGAACAAGATCTACCCGAAGCTTTCGCTGCTCCGGGACCTCATCGACCAGAAGCTTTGGGAAACCTACCAGTATAACGTCTGCTTCCCCAGCGGCTCCAGCGGCGGCATGTCGCCCTCGCAGCTCTCCTGGGGTTCCATCGTCTCCCAGGGTGTCGGCCTGAATCTGGAATACCGTCCGCTTCACGTCACCACCGGCAGTTCCCTCGTCGCCGGCGTCGATAACATCGTGGTGGGCCAGCAGAGCGAGCTCACGCAATATCTCACCGCCACCGAAATTGGCGCCATCGACGGCAGTTTCATCGCCTTGAAGCCACTCCCGGGCGATCCCACCCACTTCCTGCTCGTCCTCAGCGGTCGCAGCGAGGAAGAGGTCAGCCAGGCCTGCTACGCCTTCTCGCTCATCAATTTCCCGCTGCCCGATTCGCAATACGCGAAGGTGGACCGCATCAACTTCCCGCAGAAGGAATTCTGGGCGCGCCACGCCCCGATCAAGGATCCCGGCATCTACAGCTTCCGCCAGCTCGGCATGGACGACAGCAAGAGCATCCAGGGCTGGAACACCGGCACCGTTCAGCTCGAGACCTACATGCCCGGCGACCTCTCGCAGGACGACGGCGCCAACATCGAACTCCGCCTCCATTTCGCCTATGGCGCGGCCTTCCGCCAGGATTCCGTGATGAACGTATTCGTGAATCGCGAGTTCCAATATGCGATCCGCATGGACGACCTGCGCGGCGCCTCGGCCTTCGGCTACAAGGTCTATCTCCCGGTGAAGGCCTTCCAGCCTGGCCGCAACCTCGTCGAAATCGCTCCGAAGATGGTGCCCCTCGTCACCGACCATTGCCTGATGGTGCAGAACGAGAACCTCTGGTTCACGCTCTATCGCGATTCCGATTTCGTCGTGCCCCACCTCCAGAAAAAGGCCCGCCTTCCCAACTTCACGGTCTTCTCGCAAACCGCCTTTCCGTTCACCTCTTCACCGGACGGCAGTGATCTCGCGGTGCTCGTCGCCGGCCACGATGCCCGGACGATCTGCGCCGCGTGGACGTTGATCGCCAAGATGTCGCAGATCAGCGGCTCCGTCCTCTCTCGCGCGGAAATGACCTTCTCCGTGCCCAAGAGCGAGAAGGACCTCCTTGTCGTCGGCGCCCTTAGCGACATTCCCGAGGAAGTCCTCACCACCGCGCCCGTCAACCTCCAGCAGCTCGGCCGCCTGCGCTATCTCGTCGATGTGAGCCCGACGCCGGAGGCCACCGCCATCGGCCCCATCGAGGAAATCCTCGAGAAGCTTCGCGGCGTGGCCGCTGAGCGCAGCGAACGCGAGCAGCCGACCACCGTCGAGATGCAAGCCACCGCCGACCTGCTCGACGACACCGTCGCCATCAGTTACGAATCGCCCTTCGCCCGCGCCCGCGAGGCCATGGTCGTCACCGCCAAGGACGAGGAAACCCTTGTCAAGGGCGTCGAGACTCTCCAGGACCGTCTCTTCTGGGACAACCTCACCGGCAACCTCGCCGTCTGGAACAAGGATCCCCGCTCGCTCGCCACCGCGCGACTCGGCCCGGAATTCGTTTACAAGGTCAAGGGCGGACTCAAACGCGCGCAGAACCAGTTCAACAGCAATCCGCTTCTGTTCGTCACCATTGTCTTCCTCACCCTCGGCATCCTCGCCTTCGTGTTCCGCCACCTGCTCAAGAAGCGCGAGAAGAAGGAATAATCCGCTCTCGCGCGGCCGCCCTGCAGCCCGATCCCACCCTTGATGAAACGGAGCCGCCCCCCGACCCCGAGGCCTCGATCCGCGTTCTCTCGGCGTCGCGTCACGGCGCTGCTCGTCGGGATTGCGCTGCTCGCCGGCCTGCTCTGGACGCTCTGGCCGCGAGATCCCTATGCGCTGCCCGGTGCCGACTGGCGGAAATTCAAGCAGCGCTTTCTCGCCGCCGACGGCCGCATCGTGGATGACGGCAACGGCGGCATCTCGCACAGCGAAGGCCAGGGCTACGGATTGGTGCTCGCCGCCGCGTTCCGAGACCGCGCCGCCTTCGATCGCATCTGGACATGGACCCGCACGAACCTCCGCCGCAAGGACGACTTCCTCTTCAGTTGGAAATGGACCCCCGAGGACGGCGGCAAGGTCGCTGACTCCAATAACGCCACCGACGGCGACCTCCTCATCGCCTGGGGTCTGATGCGCGCCTTCCGCGAATGGAAGGACTTCAAATACCAGACCGCCGGCGCCCAGATCATCGCCTCCTGCTTCGAGAAAGCGACCGTCGAGACCTACCTCGGCCTGCAAATTCTTCCCGGCATCGTCGGCTTTCAGACTCCCGAGGGCATCACCGTCAACCCCTCGTATCTCGTCTTTCCAGCGTTCACCGAGCTCGCCACGGCCGTTCCGTCTCCAAAATGGAAGGCCTTGCACGACGGTGGCATCGCCCTCCTTCAAACCGCTCGTTTCGGCAAGTGGAGCCTTTCGCCCGACTGGACGCTGATCGCCCCCCATTGGGTTGCCCTCGCCCCCGGCCACGATCCGCTCTTCAGCTACAACGCGATTCGCGTTCCCCTCCACGTCGCGTGGGACGACCCAACTTCCCCGCTCCTTCAGCCCTTCGCCAAATTCTGGGAAAGCCTGCCTACCGACCAGCCCGTGCCCGCCAGCGTTGATCTCCGCACCAATAGCTTCGGGCCCTACCCAGCCCTCCCCGGAATGCTGGCCGTGCGTCAATTGACGCTCGCCTGCACAAAAAAGGCCACCATTACCGTCCGCGACATTCCGCCGCTCGAAACAGAAGAAACCTATTACTCGGCCAGCCTCAAACTGCTTACCAAAGTCGCCATTCGCGATCGGTTCGCCCCAAAAAGGAATTGACTTTCCCGTGTCTAAAATCCGATTCCTCTGCAACTTGTTTCACCGCGCTTCACCAAAAATTTTGACGTTGGCTTGCGTCGCAGTCGGAGCGCTGGGGGCTCTCCCGTTCGCATTTTCACAACAGCGTGGCGGCGCCGACTCCACCCCGGCGACGGCCACGAACGCGCCCGGGGCCATTCCGCCTCCGGCCCAGACCCCCGGCGTCACGCCCGAGCCCGATTCTCTCTTCGTTCCCATCGTTCCCGGGGCCACGCCGGCCCCCACGCCACCGCCGCCCAGCCAGCCCTTCGTTCCCTCTGAGATTCCGGCTCCCGCCATCCAGGCCACGCCCGAAACCGTCGATACCTACGACGCCAGCGACCCGTCCAACGGCTCGCCCGACTTGCTGGAAAACCGACCCGCGATGAGCCTGCGGCCTACGCCCGCTCCCACTCCGCGCACCCCGCTCGCCCCGCGCCCGCTCGCGACCCCCGCCCCGACCGTAATCGAAACTTCCGCGGACATCCCCGAGGAAGAAGTCGCGCCCACGCCCGCCCCTACCCCGCGCACCTACACCCGCACGACGCAAACCACGCGGACGACCACCACTTCTCGCCCTCGCCGCACCACGGCCGTGAGTGACTCCATCAGCGGCGAGCGCCTCTCGCAGATGATGACCCAGGCGCGCCTGAACCGCAGCGCAAGGCAGGCAACCGCCGTCGGCTGGGCGGAATTCCAGCGCAAGGACTACGACTCCGCCGCCATGTGGTTCGAGCAGGCCATCTCATGGGACACCAGCCTCGGCGAGCCCTACTATGGTCTCGCGTTGACGAAATTCACGACCGGCGACACCACCCAGGCCGAGGCCATCGCCGGCTACCGCACGAACTCCTATCCGAAGATGCGCACCCTCATGGGCGACATCCTTGTCCGCCGTGGCATGGAGGATTACGAGGCCAAGCAATACGCCAACACCATCGAGGCGCTCAACAAGGCCTCGGACTATCGCCCTCTCAGCCGCAACGAACGCATCATCCAGGGCTGGTCCTATTACTACGTCCGCGACTACCAGAGTTCCGCAAACATCTTCGAGCGCCTCTATCGCTCGCAGCCCGACAAGCCCAGCGCGGAAGGTCTCTACGCCGCACTCTCGCGCTTGAAGGATTGGAAGCGACTCGAGCGCATCGCCGGCGAAGTGCCCGGCCCGCTCAATCACATCTACATGACGTATGACACGGAGCAGTATTACAAATCCGGTCTCTTCGTCGCCGCTTACGACTCGAATCCCAAGGCCTACCCCGCCCTCGCCAACATCGACGCGCCCATGGTCGGAGTCGGCTTCGAATATGCCAGCAAATCCGGCCAGGAGGGCGAGTCGAAGCTCGTCACCGCCCGCGCTCCTGTCGTTCAGGCCAAATTCTCGCCCGCGAACCGCGTCACCATCAGCGCTGAAGTCGCCCGCCTGATCCTGAAATCCGGCACTCCGTCTGACGGCGCCCTCATCGGCACGCCTCCCGAGGAATTCCAGAACTTCAATCAGGACATCACCACGAATTACAACGACCTTTACGAGGTCAAGGCCCGCATCGAATACCAGGACTGGCTCAGCCCCTATCTGGAACTCGGCAGCACGCCGTTCAACGGTCCGCTCTCCGCCCGCCTCATCGGCAAGGGCGGCGCTCAATACCGTCACAGCATGGGCTACGTGCAGGCGGAGGTTTACTCGCAGCCGATTCGCGAGTCCGTGCTCAGCTACGTCGGCCTCGAGGATCCCTACGTCTCCGGCCAGACTTGGGGCCGCGTGCAGGAAACCGGCGGTTCGATCCAGATCTTCCAAAGTCTGCGCCCCGACATCACGGCCTTCGGCAAAGCCAGCTACGGCGTCATCACCGGCACGAACACCTACAAGAACGATCACCTCTCGCTCATTGGCTCCGTCTCGAAACTCTTCAAGCCCGAGGGCTTCGAATACATTTCCGTCGGCCCCGCCGTCTCCTACGAGCAGTTCAACAACAACCAGAATCAGTTCACCTACGGCAACGGCGGCTACTTCTCACCTCAATACATCATTCAGGGCATCCTCGAGGCCCAGGCACTCACCACCGAGGGCCTGAACTGGCTCGCACAGGGGTCCATCGGCGCCGGTGCCCAGCAGAACAAGCAGGACGCCTCGCCCTACTTCCCGCTCGATCCCGACGGCCGCGAATTCCCCGGCACGAATTCCTCCACCGGCATCTTCCTCGTGAAGGCCGAGGGCGGCATCCTGCTCTGCCCCGACTGGATGGTTGGCGCGAAACTCTCCTACGCCATCACCGCCGACTACAACGAAGGCTTCGCCGCGATTTACGTCCGCTACTTCTTCGAGCCACGGGCCGGCCTCTTCCGCTCCGACCTCGGATTCAGCTACTGGTAGGACCGATTTTGGATTTCCGATTTTGGATTTTGGATTTAAACGCGTGAGCCGCACCTGACCGCTCGCACCGTGGAATCCAATCCAAAATCCAAAATCCAAAATCCAAAATCCCCACGCCCCGCCGTCTTTCTCGATCGTGACGGCACCCTCATGGACGAGGTCAATTTCTGCCGCGATCCCGCCGATGTCCGTGCCATTCCTGGCGCGACGGAGCGCCTCGCTCGGCTCCGCAAGCACGGCTGGGCCATCGTCGTCGTGACGAACCAGAGCGGCATCGGCCGCGGAATCATTTCGCAGGCGGAATACGCCGCCGTCCACGCCGAGCTGCTTCGCCAGTTGAATGACCAGGTCGATGGCGCCTACTTCGCGCCCGATGTGCCGCCAGACGTCAGCCCGCGGCGCAAGCCCGGCATCGGCATGATCGAGGAAGCCGTCCGCGACCTCGACCTCGATCTCAGCCGGTCCTACTTCATCGGCGACAAGGCCATCGACATCGAATGCGGCCACAACGCCGGCCTGCCCGCCCTGCTCGTGCGCACCGGCTATGGCGCAAATCTCGCCACCACCGGCGCCGAAGGTGAATTCCCCACCGTCACCGAGGCGCTCGACTGGATTCTCGCTCGGGAGGAGTCTTTAGTTGAGAGTTCTTAGTTGAGAGTTCGCGACCGCGCTTCGCGCGACTTTGGCTCTCAGCTATCATCTCTCAATTATCGACTCCCTCATGTCCGCCATCGCCATCATCCCCGCCCGCTGGGCCTCCACCCGCTTTCCCGGCAAGCCGCTCGCGCTCCTCGCCGGCAAGCCGCTCGTCCAGCACGTGTGGGAACGCTGCCTGCGGGCCAAAAAACTTTCCCGCGTGATCGTGGCGACGGACGACATGCGCATCGCCGAGGCCGCGTTCGCTTTCGGCGCCGAGGTCGCTGTGACCTCGCCGAAGCATCCGACTGGTTCCGACCGCCTCGCGGAAGTCGCCGCTCGCCTGCGGGGCGTTGCCCGCATCGTCAACGTCCAGGGCGACGAACCGACCATCGATCCCCGCCTGATCGACCGTCTCGTCACCGAGATGGAGCGCCACCCGCGCGCGCAAATGGTCACCGCCGCCACCCGCTTCGCCGACGAAGCCGCCGCCGCGAATCCCAACAACGTGAAGGTCGTCGCCGACCGCCTCGGCAACGCCCTCTATTTCTCGCGCAGCCTCATCCCATTCGACCGCGACGGCACGCATTCCGCGCCACTTCTCCATCATCTCGGCATCTACGGCTACCGCCGGAAGTTTCTCCTCGAGTTCGTGAAATGGAAACCGACGCCGCTCGAACAGACGGAGAAACTCGAGCAACTCCGCGCCCTCGAAATGGGCGCGAAGATTCGCCTCATCGAGACGGCCCACCGCAGCATCGGCGTCGATACGCCGGAAGACCTCGTCGCCGCGGAGCGGGCGCTTGCGCGCTGATTTGCCCCGTTGCCCGCTGGCGCGAAATATCGTAACGTGCCGTCATGAGCGCGGCGGAAATCATCGAACAGATCAAGGCGCTACCGAAAACTGAACGCGAAATCGTGCGGCATTTTCTCGTTACGGATCAGCCTCTTCCGGCGGCAACAACACCGGACTTTGAAACGGCGGCCAACCGGGTTTTTGCGAAACACGATCGTATTCTGCGCGAGCTTGCCAAGTGACCGAACCGCACTTCCTGGAAGTCGCGGAAGTTCATCGGCTGCATGAGCGGTCGTTGAACACCTATGGTGGAACACCGGGAGTGAGGGATTTCGGCCTGGTGGCATCGGCAGTTTTCCAACCGAAAAACGATTTCCACTACGGAGGGGCGGACATTTTTGGCATCGCCGCCGCATACGCTTATCACATTGCCGAGGCGCAGGCCTTCCTGGATGGAAACAAGCGGACGGCGCTTGCGACGGCAATGACGTTTCTGGAAATGCAGGGAGTCGATACGGCTTGTGATTGGCGCACCCTCTATGACGCGATGATCGCCATCGCGGAAAAGCGCATGAACAAGGCCGCCCTTGCCGCGTTGTTTCGCAAAATCTTCGGGGCATAACGGCAAGCCTGAGCCGCCCGAAACGCAATTTTTCGCTTTCGCGTTACCGCACCTCAAGGGGCGTTCCGCCCTTGATTCGCTGCGCCAGCACCCACGCATCCCAGTTCGCGGTGCGGATGCAGCCGTGGCTCTGGTTGCGGCCGATTTGGTCGGGGCTGGGCGTGCCGTGGATGCCGCGGCTCGGAATATTGATCGCGAGCCAGACGATGCCCACGGGAATGATCGAAAAGGGCGAAATATCGTAGGCCGTGTAGCTGCGCTTGCCGGTCTCGAGCACGGATTTATCCCAGCGGAACGAGGGCATCAGCGTGTTCGACAAAATTTTGAAATTGCCGTTCGGCACGGGCTGCTCCGTCGAACCGGGCGTGCAGGGGAAGCAGCCCACGAGCTTCTCGTCCTCGTAGAGCTCGATCAGTCGCGGCTCGCGCAACAGGACGAGTCGGCGCTTCGGTTCATAAGCCGGCGTGGACGCAGCCTCCGCGGGGCTGGCGCTCGGAGAGGGCGATGCGGCGGCGGCTTTGCGGGCCTTCGCACCACTGCGGCGTTGTTTCTCCAGATCGGCCACCGCCTGCATGTCGAACGGCTCAACGTCCGGCACGCGGAGGACGGTGCCGACGACCGGCGCCTCTTTCACCGTGGGATTCAACTCCTGGATAAAATCCAGATCGGTGTGAAATTTTTCGGCCAGCGCCTCCCACGAATCGGCGTAGGGCATCCGCTTGAGCTTCGCCTGCTCGGGCGGCTGCGACGCCGTCGGTCCCACCCAGGCGAGATCCACGTCGGCGACGGTGTATTCACGATAAGGCTCGGCAATGCCGCTCACGTCGAGATGGGTGCCGGGCGGAATGTTGTAAGCCGTGCAGTAGCGGTCCGCCGCCTTCTGCGTGAACTCGCCGCCGAGGCCGTCGATCTTGCCGGGCCGGAAATACGCGCGGTCGAGCAGGATTTGCACCTTCACCATGTCCTTGCGCCCGGGATCGTCGGGACTTTGCTGCAGGAGCGGGACGGCGCGAGCCTCGCGCGGCCCCGCCTTCAATGGAACCAACGGAAGAGCGGCAAACAGCAGAAAAGAAAATCGACGAAGCATGGCAGGCCCCACAGATTCCCACGCGGCGGCGAAAACACAAGCGAGCGCCGTGCCCCGACGCGGATGTATTTTTCTCATTTGCGCGGCGGCGCGCTTCGTGTGACATAGACCCCCTATCGCAAAGGATTTCTACAGTTGGGAGGAGCAACCGCAGCGCAAACGCCGGCGGTTTTATCGTCGTTGGTGGTTCTGGGGGCCTCTCGCCGTGCTGGCGTTGGCGCTTCTCGGCGGCTTCGTGGGCTTCACCATCGTCAAGTCGATCTATTCCAAGCGCGCCGAGGAATTCAATCTGGCCGACATCTCGAAGATGGAGTCCGCCACGCAGGTCTATGACCGCAACGGCGAGTTCGTCGGAAAATTCTTCATCCAGAACCGCATCCCGGTCGCCGCGGACCAAATCTCGCCGTGGATGGCGAAGGCCGTGATCGCCGCGGAGGACAACCGTTTCTACGAACACGACGGCGTGGACTACTGGGGCATCATCCGCGCGGCGCTCAAGAACTACCGCTCCGGCCGCATCCGCCAGGGCGCGAGCACGGTGACGCAGCAGCTCGCGCGTAATTCCTTCGACATGCACGAGCGCACCTACCAGCGCAAGTTGATCGAAATTTTCCTCTCGAATCGCATCGAGCGCAATTTCTCGAAGGAGCAGATCATGACGCTCTATCTCAATCGCGTCTATTTCGGCTCGGGCCTCTACGGCGTCGAGGCCGCCGCGCGCGGGTACTTCGGCGTGCCGGCGAAAGACCTCTCCATCGGCCAATGCGCCACGCTCGCGAGCCTGCTGAAGGCCCCGAACCAGCTCTCGCCCTGGAACAATCCCGAAGGCGCCACCGCCACGCGCAACTTCGTCCTCGGCCGCATGCAGGACATGGGCTTCATCAGCGGCGACACCGCAAAGGCCGAGCAGCAGGCGGTGCTCATCACGAGCCGCCGCACGAATCTTCACAAGGTTTCCTACGCCGTCGATTACGTCCGCCAGCAGGCTATTGCCGCCCTCGGTTACGACAACGTCATGAACGGCGGCTACAAAATCTACTCGACGCTCGATCTCAAGATGCAGCGCACCGCCGAGGCCACCCTGCGCGCGGCGCTCAATACAATCGAGAGCCGGCCCGGTTACGACCACGAGACCTACGCGCAATTCGTCGAAAAATTCAAACCGTTCGATGACGTGTTGCGCACCGGCGGCTTCCCGGCCAACCAGCCGACTCCGAATTACCTTCAGGGCGCGGTGATCGCCTACAACAACGCAACGGGCGGCATTCTCACGCTCGTCGGTGGCCGCGATTTCAAGCACAGCGAATACAACCGCGCCACGCAGGGCCGCCGTCCGCCCGGCACGGTCTTCACACCGTTCGTCTTTGCCGCGGCCTGCGAAAAGGGCATTTTCCCGGGCACGATCGTGCAGGATTCCGCGCTCGATAACCGCTACGTCGGCATCGGCGGCACGACCGGCATCCTCGGTGAATGGGGCGTCGAACGCGCCGACAACACCTACCAGGGCGGCCTGCCCGCGCGCGAAGCCATCGTCGAGGGCAAGAATGCCGCCACCGTCCGCCTCGGCTGGATGGCCGGACTGGACGCCGTTCGCCAGCTCGCCGCCAAGGCCGGCATCGAAGCGCCGCTGCGCAAGATTTCAAATACCTTCCTCGGCACGAGTGAAGTCGGTCTCGACGAACTCACGCTCGCCTACACGACCTTCCCCGACGGCGGCCAGCGGCCAAAAACGGGTTACATCATCGACCGCATCGTCGATGGCGACGGCGCCGAAATTTACAAGAGTGCACCCGCCATGGTGCCGGTGGTCGCGGATTCCACGGCCTACCAGGTCACCGCCGCGCTCGAGGACACGCTGCACAAGGGCACCGCCGCCGCCGCGATCCCCGCCTACCACCTCGGCAATTTTCCCGCCGGCGTAAAAACCGGCACCGCCTACAATTTCACCGACGCCTACGCCATCGGCTATACGAGTGCCGTGACGTGCGGCGTGTGGATCGGCTTCGACCGCCCGACGAAAATCTATCGCGGCGCCTTCGGCAACGCCCTCGCGCTCCCCGTCTGGAGCAGCGTCATGAACGCATCCGCCAACGATTTCAAGCCGCAGCCCTTCGAGCGGCCCGCGTCCATCATTCCTGTCTCGATCTGCCGCGTCTCCGGCCTGCTGGAAACCGGCCGCTGCGAGGAGGAGGTCAAGGATCCGCAAACCGGCGAGACCCGCCGCGAAAAAACCGCCTACATCGAATACGCCACCGCGAAGAGCAAACCGACCATCCCATGCGACGTGCATGGCACCGGCCTGCGCATCTACGCCAAGGAGCAGGAGGACTCGGAATATCCGCGCGCCGTCTCCGCCGTCGATCTTGCGATGATCCGCCCTATCGCCGTCGGCGCGCCCGCGCTGGTTGGCCTGAACGATGTCTATCACTCGGTCAAGCCGGCCGCCCTGCGGCTGCGCGAGGATCAGATTCCCGTCGCAAAAGCCCAGGCCGTCACTCCCGCCGGCGCGCCGTCCGCTACTCCAGCCACTCCCGCGGACGGATCGGCGCTCGCCGCCATTCCCGTGGCCGCGCCGGCGAATCAGGAAGTGCGCAAGGCCGAGGCCGTGAAGCCTCTCGACGTTCCTACGGGCAACGACACGCCCGTCCCGGTGGACGTCCCGCCGCCGATCCAGTTCTAAGCGCCGTTCCGCGCATCGAACGCCGCGACTTGATCGAGGATCACGTCGGCCAGCAACGGCTCCGTGCCAATCGCGCTCGCGTAGTAAAGCCGCCGGCCGCGCACGGCGTAGGGATTGCGCCGAAAGACCTCGCGCTGACTCGCCGCCGGCGCGCCTTCCTCCTCGATCCCGAGCAGCGCCGGAATGTCCTGATAGCTGTGCAGCCCGTCTGCGATGAAGAATGGCAGCACGACGACATTCGGGCACCGCGTGAGCCGGTCCCATTCCGCCACGAGCGGTGGTTCCTCCATGTAGGCCGCGAGCACTTCGCCGTAGCATCCCAGCGCACCGATCCGCGCCACCTGCTCCTTCGCCGCGACCGCGGAGTTGTCGTTCAGCGCCGTCCCGTGACCAACGATCACCAGGCTCGTCTCCGCCGCGGGCACGTCCGGCGCGGTTTCGCGCGCCCGCCTGAGCAGCACTTCCGTCATGCGCGGATGACTGCCCACCGGCTCGCAATATTTGATCGTGCGCCCGTCGCGGTCGGTGCGCGCGCCGTCGAGCCCGAGTTCGCGCGGAATCACCGTGCGCGTGAAGTAGCCCTCGCTGATGA
>Ga0157378_10001815_pt1 | contig 19141 bp, 17 predicted proteins | sample M65metaG_FD_115309 | JGI IMG/M metagenome (GOLD analysis project Ga0157378, IMG submission 115309) | Miscanthus rhizosphere microbial communities from Kellogg Biological Station, Michigan, USA - M6-5 metaG | ecosystem: Host-associated > Plants > Roots > Rhizosphere > Soil | place: USA: Michigan...
AAAGGCTTCATTGCGAGGTTTTTCGAAAGTTATAACGAAGAAGAACACGCATCGGAATTGGAGTACCGTTACGTAACGCGGGGAAGAAATGCAGCTGATGAACCGTGGCAACAGTTGTTTCATCAAGTCCGAATCCAGCCCACCTGGCGATCTGAACCTGACTCACCTCGCCATCCGCGTCCACGTCAACTAAGACATCAACCGTAGCTTCAGCTTCAGCGCGAGCGGCGCTGTCAGGATACGCCGGACGCAACCTGCGATAGGGTCTCGGTAGACGCAACCCCGCTGCGTCAGCAGTCTTATCATCTTCGGGTGCTTCCTCGATCAGCGGCGCTGAGGAAGTTGGGATCGCGCGTTCATTACTTTCTTCCACTAGCGCTTTTTTTATCGCAGCAAGGAGTCGCTCGACAAGTTCATCAGACAGGGATTTGATGAGTTTGTTTTCGGCAGTGTTTGCCTCGTCCGCATCTGCGGAAGGTCGTTGCCACGAGATTAGTCGCCCGGAACGAGAACTGATCAGGAAAACCGAGGAGTAGGATTCGTAGTAGATGGGCTTCGTCGAGGAAGAGCGCCTGAGTGTTTGTGCATCACCTATGACGTAGAACTCGGCGTCCATGGCGGCACCGAGATCTCGTGCCTCTGTTATGGACATATTTAGTGAGCCCGTATAACCAGCGCCCCGAGCTGCAGATGCACTGAGATCAGCATCGATCAATTGAATACCGGGATTTGAGTGGAACCGGCTTCGAAGATGTTGCGCAAGTAGCTTGCCGAGATAAGTGGAACCGAAATCGAGGACGCTAATTTTGGTGGAACGTTCGCTCGCATGCGCTGGGACTGAGAAAACCACACCCAAAAGAAGAATTACAGTGACACACAAGCGACGCATGATGCTTATTTTAATAAAGACCCCTGAGCTTGTTCGTTTCCTGGTGTTACCTTTTTAAGCTTCTGTTCCAACTCCGGCGTATCCCGTTTTGCGCCCGCCGCGATGATAGAGGTCGTAGACATCATTCTTTACTTCTGCCGGAAAACAAACACGGTGCAGTTCGTAGCCATGTTGTAGCCCCTTCACCACGTTGCTCACCTCACTGATTTCCATTATTCGAGGACGAGCATAACCAGTCTCAACATAAATGTGAGTCTTGGGTTCCGCTAGCTCCGCTTCGTAATAGTTGTAGTACGGAACATCGCTGGCGCGATCTTCGATGAAATAGTAATCGGGATCGAAACCGGACCTTCGAATTGCCTCGCGCGCTGTCTCGAGAAACTCATTCTTTTCTGATGCCGGCATATCAAGATCGATTGCTTTGAAGAGCCGTCGCTGGATAAAGCGTTTGCTGAGATCACTCAGAATCGGATCTGATGAGCGCTGCCATTGCTTAACGTGAAATACAAAATCCGAGTCATCGACTTGTAGATGTTCAGTGATGCTCAGTGATTCCCGGCGCAGAATCTTGCCAAACGCGGTTTCTGTTGCATGCCATACATCGAAGCCTTCTTCAAACAGCTTCAAGGCGCGCCTGATGATCGAACGCAAGACTGCCTCGGCAGATCGTAACGTTCGATGAAAGTAGACTTGTCGAAACATGTAATAGCGGGCCTGGAGATATTCCTCAACGGCATAAAGACCACGTGCTTCCACATAGATCCGATCCGCCTCTTCATCGATAGCCAATGCGTTGATGATCCACTCAAGATCGTAGATGCCATACTTGGCGCCAGTCATCAATGAATCGCGTAACAGGTAATCCATTCGATCGACGTCCAATTGCGACGAGACTAGTTGGGCAAGTGCTGATGGTTGAAACTTACCCTCGATGATCGAGGCCACTTTGTTTGGCAGCTCCGCTGAATGAGAACACAGTAGTTGTCCAATCTCGGTTTCTTCACTTAAGAGAACTTGAACTGTCCATTGTTCGTGATGGAAGTTGAGAACTTTTTCCATTACATGTGAAAAGGAGCCATGTCCAACATCGTGGAGCAATGCTGCTGCCCGCGCTGCGATCCGATCTTCTGCATCGATCGAATAACGCTCACTCATTCGATCCAACACACGACTCATTAAGTGAAACGCACCGAGTGAATGTGTGAAACGTGAATGTTCGGCTCCCTGGTAGGTGTAGAGACCTAGCCCGAGTTGTTTAATTCTACGCAGCCTTTGGAACTCTGCAGTGTCGATTAAGTTCATCATCAGTTTGCCTTCAGCGGTGTCAGTGCGTAGGCGAATGATGTTGTGGACGGGATCGCGATAGATGCGTTCGGACATGTTCGGCTCTTAAATAACCGCAAATGAATTCGAAGGCAATGAAACACTACGAAAAAGATTGAGTATCCCGGCCTTTTACTTCCGGTTCTTAAGCAAGTCGAGGACTTTTCTGCGCACGTTGTTCTGATCGAGAGTCCTTAGGCAGATTGGACCGACGCTCAGTTCTGACCGAGTCTTTGGTGACCGCGAAAGTGTCGCCCTAACACTTACGGTTGAGATTTCTGGATATTCCCATTTTTTTGGATATGCTGCCTCTCTTTTGAGGCGCCTAAGAGGCGAATACGTGGAGAATTCTCCACTAGCCCGTGGGGGCATGGCAATTGCCAAAACCGACCCCGCGAGTTCTGTATTAAAGCCACTCGTTTAGATTCTTTTTGGTGCCGTCAGTGAAAAAAGGGTAAGTCACACAGGAGGGGCGGTACCTGCCTAATTAAGAAAGGAAAGTAGAATATGAAGAATGTCGTTAAGTTTTTTGGCCTTTCTGCGCTTTTAATGTGCTTCGCGCTGTTTACCGGCAGCGTGTTTGCGCAATCAGCGACGACAGGGTCAGTAGAAGGTGTGGTCACCGATGCTAACGGTGCAGCCGTGCCTGGGATCACCGTCAAGGCGAAGAGCCCGAATTCAATTTCGGCTCAAACCGCCACTACAGATGAAGGTGGTCGTTTTAAGATTCTAAATCTCCCCCCGGGAAAATACTCGGTGGAGATAGAAGCGGAGAAGGGCTTTTCAAAATTTGAAAAGACTGATGTTGAGGTTAATCTTTCGAGAACCGCCTCCGTAGAAATTTCACTTCAACCACAGGGCGCAACCGCGAACGTTACTGTTACTGATACGTCCGGTGCCGCTGTTGATGTAAGTAACAACACCTCCGGTACCAGCGTTTCGACCGAACAGTTTTCAAATTTACCGACTCAGAGAACGGTGCAGTCGCTTTACACCATTGCTCCGACCGTCGCACGTTCGGGCTTACGCGATGCATCAGGTCGCGATCGTGACCCCTCAGTAGGTGGTTCATCCGGTCCTGAGAACAACTACATCCTCGATGGCGTTAACACAACCGACCCCGCGTTTGGTGGTTCGGGTGCGAACCTGCCTTTCGAGTTTGTGCAGGAAGTCGAAATCAAAACCGGTGCGTATGGTGCCGAGTATGGCAAGTCGACCGGTGGTATTTTCAACGTCATCACCAAGAGCGGTGGTAACGAATTCCACGGCGATGGCTTTGGCTATTTCACAGCCAACGGCTTCGTCCGCGATACGAAGCAATTCCCTTTCACCGGTTCAGCTCCGAACGGCTTCTCCGAAATCGATGCTGGTGTTGACGTCGGTGGACCAATCAAGAAAGACAAGATCTGGTTCTTCGCAGCTTTCAATCCACAGGAGCGCAAGAACCATTTCATCACGCAAACCTTCCACCAAAATACAGAGAACAAGATCACGACCCCGTTCTACTCGGGTAAGGTCACGTGGGCCATCAATCCAAAGCACACGTTCACGTTCTCAACATTTGGCGACTTTACTAAGCAGGAAGGCTTCTTGTTTGGCGGCTCCGGATTTGGCGCTGACCCTGCGACTTTCCAGGGTGAAATTCAGACAGGTGGTCATAACTACGCCGCTCGTTTGAACTCAACCTTCTCGCAGACTTGGATTGGTGAGTTTGCATTTGGCCTGCACTTGCAGCGTTCGAATGTCTTGCCGCTTAGTAGTGTTCTTGGTACTCCCCTGATTACTGATAGTTTTGCGATTCTGAACAACAGTGGCGCAATCGCTCCTGTTACCGCGACTACAATAGTCAATGGAAACAGCGCGCTCGGCAATCCGGGCTTCGTGGACTTCGTCCAATCAGCGGGTACTTTGCAGCGCAACTTCCTTCGACAGGGTTTTGGCTTGTTCCAAAACCAGGATCGCAATCGTCACGAGCTCCAGGCCCGTTTTCAGAACATCTGGGGCACACACACCCTCAAGTACGGGTTTGAATACAACGACAACATTTACAACATCGAACAGCAGGGAACCGGTCCGAGCCAGACGTTCTCCGATCCGCTCGGCTTGATCCCGGCTGGTTCAGGTATCAACCAGGTAAACGGCTACCGCACTACAAACTCTTTTGCGGTTTGTACACAGCGATCAGCACAGATCGTTTGCCCTGCAAGTTCATCAACTAACATCCTGACACCTGCGGTCGCAGCCAGCGCAATTCCTGGCGTGACCTCTGTTGTTACCGGCGCGATCACAACGGATGAAGCTCTTAATCATCCTTTCCTCGTTCGTACCGCTACAACAATCCGCGACTTCCAACTCCATGCTAAAACAAACAGTAGAGTTGAAAGTTTCTATCTCCAGGATGACTACCGAGTCACCCACAACTTGCAGATTAATTATGGTCTTCGCTGGGACTATCAGCAGTCACTGGGCAACAACGGCGTTTACTACTTGAAGTTGGATAACTTCATGGATAACGCTCAGCCGCGGTTAGGTGTGATTTGGGATTTCTCGGGACAAGGCAAGGGCAAACTGTTTGTTAACTATGCTCGGTTCCTCGAAACCCCACTTCCGCTCGACCTTAACGTCCGTGCCGGTAGTGAGAACAGCCAAACCGACAAGCAGTTCCGTGTAAATCGTGTAAATGGTCCGACAAACTCCACGATCACACAGTCCATTGGCAACCTCGGCGCCGAAAAAACGCCAATTGACTTTGACCTTAAACCACAGACCGTCGATGAATACACCGCCGGTGGTGAGTATGAGATCAGAAAAGACTTGGTTCTCGGAGCTAGAGGCATCTACCGTGCTCAGGATCACGTAATCGAAGATGGATCCTTTGACGATGGTGACCATTACTTCCTCTTTAATCCTGGCGAAAGTGAAACTAACAGACTGTCATGTCTGCCACCGCCCGAGGGTGTTGGTCAGTGTTTCGGACACGCTCGTCGTTATTATCGCGCGCTTGAATTCACCGCTACCAAGCGATTTACGAACAACTATCAGTTGATCGCTTCGTACGTGTACTCGAGCCTGATTGGTAACTACGAAGGTCTCTTCCGAAATGACAACGGTCAGTCAGATCCGAATATCACTTCGCTGTTTGACCTCGTAAGCTTGCTGAAGAATACCTATGGCCGCTTGCCAAATGATCGTCCACACCAGTTCAAATTCGACGCGAGCTATCGCACGCCGTGGAAATTTATGGTTGGCGGTTCATTCCGCGCGCAGTCTGGTATTCCGTTCAACCAGCTGATTCCGCACCCGGTCTATGGAAACAATGAGGGCTTTGCCTTACCGCGTGGTACGGCTATCGTTCCGACTGTTGCCGCGACCGTTCCGGGATTCGCGAACAAGGTGGACAGCATCGGTTCAAACCGAACGCCCACAACGTTCAACCTCGACTTGAATACGTACTACCCAATCAAGATCGACGAGCATAAGGAACTCCGTCTCCAGTTGGATTGGTTCAATGTCTTCAATAACCAGCGCGCAATTCGTCTGGATGAGACATTCACAATCAACAGTGGTGTTACAGGCGTTCCTCCTGTCTCCAATCCGTTCTATGGTTCGGGAACGATCTTCCAATTCCCGTCCTCAGTTCGGTTGGGTGTCAAATTCCAGTTCTAACTGGTTCGCTTCTAAGAGTCAGTACTCCTGGAAGCCTTGTTACGAGGGAGAGGTGGCACCCACCTCTCCCTTTTTCTTTTGTGGTAATCTAAGGTCCCCGTCATCAAGACAGCCCTTACCTTTAGAGCGATTAGCAAAGGAAGTCGGCAATGCAATACCAGGTTAGGTTCTCCGCCCGTTTTTACCCGATAATCTCAAGAGTTTTGTTTTTGGTAATCGTTTTCAGCAGCGTTGTTTCGACCGCACTCTCTCAAAGCGGTGGTGGCGTTGATTCGCTCGGCACAGGCGGGCGTCACACAATTACCGGACGCGTATATTTTCCCTCAGGTCGCCGTTCCGATGTTCGGGTAAAGGTCAAACTTCAGAGTCTTAACTATGGTGAGCTGACAGTGTTCTCAGACGTTAATGGCTCATTTAGCTTTAAAGGACTCAATTCCGGAAGCTATACGGTAGTTGTGGATGCCGGGGATGAATATGAGTTGGCTCATGAAAGTGTCTACATTGAGAGCGAAGCTTCAAACCCTCGTCTTGGCATCGTCTTACCCCCGGTAAGTAGACTCTATACTGTCGACATTAGCCTGCGCCCGAAAATGGAGACTCACGACACCAAGGCTGGCGTAGTTAGTGCGGCGTTGGCCTCAGTTCCTGGACCAGCCAAGGATCTATACCTGAAGGCCTTGGCCTCTGCCGAACAGGGTGACTCAACGAAAGCGATCGACCAGCTGAAGGCCGCTCTGAACATCCTTCCGGAATTTCCATTGGCTCTTAATGAATTGGGTGTTCAGTATCTGAAAGTTGGTCAGGCGGACAAAGCTGCCGAATTCTTGAGCAAGGCAGTCAAGCTCGCGCCGGATGAATTTCAGCCGAGACTTAATTATGGGATTGCGCTCCTTAATTTAAAGAAGCTGCCAGAGGCTGAAGAACAATTACGCTTGGCTGTCGGCAAACAGAGCGGAGCGCCGACAGCTCATATGTACTTGGGAATCGTGCTCGCCATTCAACGAAAACTCGATGAAGGTCAAAAGGAATTAGGTTTGGCAATAGCGTCAAAGTCACCGGAAGTCCCGCTCGCTCACCGCTACCTCGGAGGGATCTATTATGAAAAACGGGAGTATGACAGTGCCGCAAACGAGTTGGAGGCTTACTTGAAGTTTGTACCAAAAGCACCTGACGCCGAAGTGCTTCGACAAAAGATTCGCGAAATGCGTAACAAGCAGTAATTACTTTGATTGATTAAGGGGATGAATTCTATGCGCGGTTGTTTTAGTAACGTGAGGACCTCTTACCTGGGTTCTGTATTCGTGTTAGTGGTCTTGCAGCTTACTACGTTCGCACAGGGTGGGGTTGGCAGTTCTCGCGGTCTCCCGAGTACCTCGGGGGGCATTCATACAATCCAGGGCAAAGTCATCTTTCCCGGCTCTTCGAACGACGGTACTAAGCGAGTCAAAGTTCGATTGGAAAGTTCAAACTTTATTTCTCAGTCAGTTCAGACGGACGCTGATGGTGCGTTTCGTTTCAATCAGCTGGAGGCCGGCCCTTACACGATTTTAGTTGAGGGTGGAAATGAATTTGAAACTGCTGTTGAACAAGTGGCGATCGATCGAGAAGCAAGCAACGGCGGCAGAATTATCAATGTGCCGATATTTCTGAAGTTGAAACCGAACTCATCGGTGCCTGCTGCCGCAATCGATGCTTACCGCAAAGGTCAAGAAGCCGAAAAAGCCGGCAATAAGAAAAAAGCCATCGAGCAATTCAACGCGGCATTAGCAGTTTACCCACAGTTCACGTTGGCACTCAGTGAATTAGGGTTGCTCTATCTCAACGCTCGCGATATGTCCAAGGCCGCCGAAACGTATGCGAGCCTGATACAAGCTACGCCTACTGACGTAGCGGCGCAGATGAATCTTGGGATTGCTTTGTTCAATTTGAAAAAGGTCGACGAGGCCGAAGTGCATCTTCGCGAAGCGTTAAAGCTCAACGCAAAACTTCCAACTGCTCATTACTACCTGGGACTCGTGCTCGTGAACTTGAAACAATATGCTGAAGCGGAAAAGGAGTTGGAATTAACCATCGCCAATGGCGGTGAGAACCTCCCACTCGCTCATAAATATCTCGGCGGCCTTTACATGGGCTCAAACAAGAAACTTGAAGCAGCTGACGAACTGGAAAAGTATTTGAAGTTGGATCCAAAGGCGGCCGATGCCGATCGCATCAAGGGAACGATAGAAGAACTCAGGAAGAAGAAATAGGTCCAGGCAGTTCTTAATAGAAAAGGTCGCCAACTGGCGACCTTTTTGCGCCAATGTTAGCTTCGCTTCAGCTCGAGAAGATGCCCAAGTTTTTCTTTCTTGGTACGCAGATAACCTGCCGCGTCATCAGCTGAATCAACCTCGATCGAGACCCGTTCGACAATCTTTAATCCAGCGTCTTCAAGGGCTTGAAGTTTGAGGGGATTGTTGGATATGACCCTGACTTTGCATAATCCAAGATCGAAAAGTATCTCCGCGCACTGTCGGTAATCCCTGAGGTCTACTGCGAGACCCAGGCGTTCATTTGCTTCAACAGTATCCGCGCCTTGGTCCTGAAGGGCATATGCCCGAATCTTATTCAGAATGCCGATGCCTCGCCCCTCTTGTTGTTGGTAGACGATTGCGCCGCGCCCTTCTTGTTGAATCATTTGCAGGGTGGTGTGAAGTTGCTGGCCACAGTCACATTTGACGGACCCGAATACGTCGCCAGTGAGACATTGAGAGTGGATACGAACCAGAGTCGGAACGTCACGACTCATCTCTCCTTTGAATAAGACTACATATTCTTCGTCACTTATCAATGAACGATAGCCGGCTATCTGAAAGTCGCCCCATTCGGTGGGTAGATTAGCGAGTGCCACGCGTTTAACGGAAGTGGCCTCAGCCTGTTCACAACAAGTATTGGTTGCAAGTTCTTTCAAGGTAAAGTTCCCCATCAAAGCTGCTGCTCAAGGTATGTCGGCAATTATAGAAGTCCGAATCGGCCCAAACAAGCGCCGCCACTATTGAGTTGCCGTGAAGGGCTCAAGATAGTTGGTCTTGCTGGTCAATAATGGGGAAGATAAGATACCGCAAAGCTCGGGCTTCAAACCTTTAAGACCCCGTCAGCGATAGCAAGGTTCCGGAATGACAGCCGAACACGACGAGAAAGCTGCGGATACCACTCAACTGAATAGTACCCAAACAACATCGTTCGTTAAGGGGCTGCAACGCAGGCCGGTGTTGACTTCACTGCGAGGGGAGTTATTGGCGACTCCTATTCCATTGGAACGTGATGTAGTGACTATTGGAAGGGCTCTCGATGCGGATATTCGATTAAACGATTTCAAGGCGTCGCGTCTACATGCCCAGATTTGTGCAGAACCGATCGAAGGTGGCACTCGATTTCGGGTCAGAGATCTTGGATCGACAAATGGAACGCTGGTAAACGGCCAAGTTGTACCAGAAGCACTTCTGAACAATGGCGACAAGATCTTGATCGGTGATCATCTATTTCGATTCGAACTCCTGGATGAGATCGATCATGAATTTCAGCAGCAGATCCACAGGCTCATAGGTCATGATGAGTTAACCGGCCTTTTAACGAGCAAGTCGTTCTTCATGGAGTTGAGGCGTGAGGCAGCGCGAGCGGAATTGGAAAATCAACCGTTTTGCGTTCTGATGATGGATTTGGATCACTTCAAGTTGGTTAATGACAAGTATGGCCATCTTGTTGGCAGCCGTACGCTTCAGGATATTGGACTTATCATCAAAGCATCCTTGAGATCAGGTGATGTTGCGGCTCGCTTTGGTGGAGAAGAGTTTGCGGCCTTTCTTCTCGATGCTGACTATGCCCAGGCGCTTGTCGCTGCTGAGCGGGTTCGAAGTGCGTTGGAAGCTCACTTGTTTTCTGGTGCGAATGTAACGTCGCCGGATTCCAGTCAGCTTTTCCGTATTACTATCAGTATTGGCATTTCTGCATTTCCAGATGACAGTAAGGATGCTGTTCAACTTGTAGAAATGGCCGACTCTGCTTTGTACAGGGCGAAGAGGAACGGCCGCAATACGATTTGTGCTTATAGTCCTTCCCTGGCAGCCGCGGAAAAACCGCTCCGCCCCAGGCGGGGTTGATTCAAAAGCAAGCATTTCTGCAACAGACTCTGATGACCGACGTGTAATTGGTGGCGGGGAGTTGTGTGACCGGCCGGTTTGCGAAGGGTTTGTTCGGACGTGTATCCTTCGAATACCCACCAAGGTTATGTGATTGGGTGAGGATTTCCTGCGTGAACGTAAATCTCAATTTAGCCTCCAAGCCATTTAACAATCGCGCGCTCCCGTGGATCCTGACGGTAGCGATTCTCTTTGTTTCGCTTATTGGTCTGATGGTTGTTGTGCAACTTACGACGAGCACTCGGCGAGAGTCCGCATCAGTCCAAACTGAAGTCAACAAGCTAAAGCAGGAAGAACAGGTGTTGCTCGCTCGCGTTGATGCTGTCAAACAATCGTTGACACCCGCACAGCAACAGACTTTACAGGCAGCTCATCAGTTGGTTGATCGCAAGAGTTTTTCGTGGTCACGCTTGTTGGCCGATCTGGAAGGGTCGTTACCGGACAATGTGAGGGTATCTCGTATAGCGGTGAGAGGGGTTTCCACTCAAGGCGGGCAGACAATCGCGGACCTGGATCTAGCAGTTTTTTCTAAGAACCCAACGACGATCGTCGACATGATCAAATCAATGGATCACGATGGCGTTTTCCACGCGGACCTTGTGTCACAAAACCTGCAGAAGGGAAGAGGTGAGGGCGGAACCGAATACGAACTGAGTGTTATCTACCGGCCACGTCCTGGTGTTGCCAGTGAAAGCCTCGCAGAGGTTCAAGAACCGGCGAAGAACGAGGAGAGCGCAAAATGAAAGAAACACCTCCTACCGTTTCTGCGTCTCGCCGCCGAACGCCGTTCAGTCGACTGGTGGAGTCGCGACGAAACCGGATGTTTGGACCTACGGAAATCATTGCACTCGCCCTCAGCTGCTTCGTCCTGTTGCTCGTGTTGTTAAGCTATATCTATTTTTTCGTTCCCGCTCGATCTCAACTTACGGCGTTGCAAGCCGACCAAACTCGCTTGCAGACAAACCTGAACAAATTAAAAGGGCTCGTCAACGAGCGACAAAACACCAAAGAGACAGTTGATGAAATTACTTCCAGCCTCGATCAATTTGAGACGAACAGTTTGCTTAGGCAAGACGAAGGTCGGATGGGACTGTATGGCGAACTCAACCGTCTGATAGTAAAGAATAGTTTACGCAACACGTCGGGTCCTTCATATACAGCATTGGAACCTCTCGGAGCGAAAGTAACTCCGGGTACATCTGTTAATACAAAATGGCAGAGCGTATACCCTGGAATCGGCGTTCTGGTTACTGTAGAGGGGTCCTATCAGAATCTTCGTCATTTCGTCCGGGATATCGAAAGGACGAGGCACTTTGTCGTCATCAATCAAGTCGAGCTACAACGTGCCGAGAATAGTTCGCAACTCCCTGCTGATTCGGAGACAGGCGGAACCCGCGGATCTTTGGTTAGCCTTCAGCTAAACATGGCAATGTATTTTCAACGTGAGAATGCGGTGGCGCCTGTTAAAACCAGTGAGGAGCGATAATGGAAGTAGTCGACTTCAAAAAACCTGGCGAAAAGAAGAAACTAATTTTGGCAGGTGCTCTTGGATTTGTTGCAATCTTATTTCTGTGGTGGACATTCATCGGTTTTGGACGTGGAACCACATCTCCTCCAAGGAACCCCAGCGCTATACAAACAAGTAGCAATCGACCGTTAGGAAATCAACCCGCAACCACAGCTGACACTCCTCAAGTAATCAATGTCAGTGATCTAACAACAATAAATCTACCAACGACGATTCCAATCGTTCAGGAACCCAGAAGAAATATTTTTGCCTACCTGGAAAAACCAGTAGTTGTACCGACGCCGGTTGTAACTCCGACGCCAACACCTACGCCTACGCCACCGGTTTTGCTGGCTACCATCTCACCATCAAACGTGTATGCAAAAACAGGCGACTTTGCCCTGGAAGTTTCCGGCGACAAGTTCACTCCTGAGATGCGTATCTTTATGGATGGGCGAGAGGTGTCAACGAAATACAAGGGACCTCAGCAAATGTCAGCGGCAATTTCTGCTGCCACCATAGCGACCCCAGGGTTGCGCAAAATCGAAGTTCGTACTCCTGACGGCCGCGTGTATTCGAATCAAGTAGGTTTAAGTGTCGCGCCACCGCCGACACCAAACTATTCTTACGTTGGTATTTTTGGCACCAAGCATTATGTGAATACGGCGTTGCTACAGGACAAGAACAACAAAGAGATACTAAGTGTTCAGCTTGGAGATCTCCTTAGTGGTAGGTTTCGAGTAACGAGTATCTCTGATAAGGAAATTGTTTTCGTTGATACTAATCTGAAGATCAAACATACGCTTGCTATGACTGAAGGAGAACGAACGGCAAGTTCACCAACTACACGACCAACACCACGAGTTGATGCCGAAGATGATGAACCTCAGCTTTAAACACGACCACAATATATTAGGGTGCCCGGCATCTCCTTCAAACGCGTGTTTGTCGCGCCCAAGATGCTCTGCGGACCCCTCTCAGGCTGGTTATACCCTTGTGGCGCTCCTCGCACTAATGACTATTATGGCGCTCTTCGCAATGGCGATCGCACCCAGTATGCAGCAGCAAGCGGAGCGTGAGCGTGAGAAGGAAGCAATCTTTCGTGGTGAACAAGTGGCTGATGCGATTCGCGACTACTACAAATATCGCGTCGCGCTTAATCGTGTGAGTGGTGATCAGGCGTTGCCTACTTCGATGGACCAATTGCTAGAGGGATTACCTATTCCAGGCGGCGCAAAGACACGTCAGATATTGCGCGCCAGCGCTGCGCATGATCCATTAACCACCGAAGGTGAGTGGAGATTTATTCATCCGCGAACTGAATCTCTAATAGATTTTCAGCAATCAGTAATGGCTTATGCGGGTAATGTTCTCCCGGCGCCGAGAGATCCGCAAATGGCTCAGCTGCAACAGTTTGCGGTTCCTCAAATCACCAGTGTGCTGGGCCTCGATAGCACTTCAAGGCCGAGTAGTAGTTCATCATCTGCTGATGATTCAAGTGGTCCATTTGTTGGTGTCGCAAGTCGAAGCAAGCGTTCTTCAGTACTTACCTTTTACGGAATAGAGAATCACGATGAGTGGGTCTTCACCCCGCTCTTTCGTGGACCATGAGTTGTTCTCCATCCTTCGTCTATTTGCATTTCTCCATCATCCTTCTTTCCGAACCTTCGCTGCGATCGAAGAATTGATCACGCGATCACTGTCGTCACAAATCAATCTCATCACTCGTTAAAGTTACTCTAATAACAGCTCGTCATGTGTAAAACTGTGATGGATAGTCCCCGAAAATATTTCTCGATCTAAGTAATAAATTATTGACATCCGTAGCGATTACGTTTATATAGCAAGATGTTGTGCGCCGTTTACTCTAGCCCACAAGAGAAAGTCAAACACACTATCTTGTGGTCATGAAAAAAAAGAAACCCTAAACCTAAATCTCGAAAGAAGGAGCACATAGAAGCTATGGCAACTAAAAAAGGTGGAAAGAAAGCAGCGAAAAAGGGTGGCGCCAAGAAGGGCGGCGCAAAGAAGGGCGGAACCAAGAAAGCCGCAAAGAAGAGATAACTCGAACCAGCAGGTTACACAGCAAGCCTTCCACCGGCGCACACACAAATCTGAGGCCCACGGGGCCTTTCAAAAGAAACGACGAGACCTTCAAGCGAAGCTCGTCGTTTCTTTTTGTTATTAGACTTGTTTCTAGCAATGGTCGATCACAAACTACAACGAATGATCTGTATAGCACTTGTCGAACCTGAGATTCCACCCAACACGGGTAATATAGCGAGGCTATGTGCGGCGAGCAGGGTACCGTTGCACATTGTGGGCGTCCCCGGTTTCCGAATGGACGACCGTGCCGTCAAAAGGGCGGGGTTAGACTACTGGCCTGAAGTTGTTCTCGATCGTCACCCAAATCTCGACGAGCTTTACGCCGCCCTTCCTGATGCTCGTTTTGTGTACTTCACGAAGAAAGCAGAGGTGTCTTATACGCAGTGGACATTTACTGTTGACGACTGTCTCGTGTTTGGACGTGAGACGCGTGGACTGCCTGCTGACCTCTTGCTTGCTAACTGGAAAAACTGCCTCAAAATTCCCTTACTCAATCCGCAAGTTCGCAGCCTGAACCTGGCGACATCTGTGGCAATGGTGTTGGGTGAAGCCCTCAGACAGACAGGCGCGTTTGGCTAGTTTGTTTTGCAGCGTTGCGGCTTTGATTGCCAAATCACAGTTTCAAGCGCGCAAGATGCTAAGATACGCGTTTCTGGAATCTCGGATCGCCTGGACTAACTGATGCAACAACGAAAAGATATAAGAAACATCGCAATAATCGCCCACGTCGACCATGGAAAAACAACTCTCGTCGATGCAATGCTCCGCCAGTCCGGAACATTTCGCGAGAATGAACAGGTACGCGATCGCGTAATGGATTCGATGGATCTCGAGCGCGAGCGGGGAATAACCATCATGGCCAAGAATACAGCGGTGCGTTATCGCGACGTGAAGATCAACATTGTGGACACGCCCGGTCACGCTGATTTCGGCGGTGAAGTAGAACGGGTTCTAAAGATGGTTGATGGTGTGATGTTACTCGTCGATGCTGCAGAAGGTTGCCTACCTCAGACTCGTTTCGTTTTGAGAAAGGCTCTCGAAGCCAGACTCCCTGCGATAGCTGTCGTTAACAAGATCGACCGCAGTGATGCGAGACCAGCAGAGGTCGTGGATGAAATTTACGAGTTGTTTCTTGATCTTGACGCCACTGACGAACAGATTGAGTTTCCAATTCTTTATGCAATCTCGCGTGAAGGAATGGCCAAAAAGAATCTGGAAGACAACTCATCGAACCTACAACCGTTGTTTGAGCAGATTGTGGACACGATCCCGGAACCGAAAGAACAAAGGACCGACTCCTTGCAACTCCTGGTCGCGAATCTGGACTACAACGACTACGTCGGTCGGTTAGCGATAGGTCGAATCTTTTCTGGTGAGATTGCAATGGGTGATCAGATTGCCGTGGTGAAGCCGGATCGCTCCATTCAGAAAATTCGGGTATCACAGTTATATGCTTTCGAAGGTCTCAAAAGAGAGCCAATTGACCGGGCGGCCTTTGGTGAGATCGTTGCGTTAGCAGGTATCGACAACATCAACATTGGCGACACGATTACTTCGGTGGAGAATCCACACCCACTTCCAGTGATTGCTGTTGATGAACCAACCATTGCCATGATCTTTTGCGTGAACAACTCACCTTTTGCCGGACGCGAAGGAAAGTTTGTTACTTCAAGGCAGGTAAAAGAACGATTGGACAAAGAGATTCTTGGTAACGTCGCGATTCGCGTGGAAGAGACTCATTCACCAGATCAATTCAAAGTTTCGGGACGAGGCGAATTGCAGTTAGCGATTCTAATCGAAATGATGCGCCGGGAAGGTTATGAGCTTCAGGTTTCGAAGCCGGAGGCGATCACCAGAACGGTTGATGGAGAGTTGGTGGAACCTATTGAGGCTGTGGTGGTGGATTGCCCTGATGAATTCATTGGCGTGATTACTGAAGCGCTCGGACGTCGTAAAGGACAAATGACAAAGATGGTGAATCACGGAACCGGTCGTGTGCGTCTTGAATTTGAAGCACCGTCACGTGGATTGATTGGTTTCAGAAACGAGTTCTTGACTGAGACAAAAGGAACAGGATTGCTGAACACGATGTTCCTGCGTTGGGGCGAATGGCAAGGTATTCTGCGAGGAAGGTCAACCGGTTCGCTCGTTGCCGATCGAGTTGGTGAAACTACTACCTACGCACTTTTCAATCTTCAAGAACGAGGCACACTTTTCGTACGTCCTGGTACCAGAGTCTATGAAGGAATGATTATCGGTGAGAACGCTCGAGCTGTTGACCTTGACGTGAACGCGATTAAAGAAAAGAAACTGACCAACATGAGGGCTGCGTCAGCTGATGAAGCGATGCGCCTCGTGCCGCCAAAAGAGCTTTCACTTGAACAAGCTCTTGAATTCATCAGTGATGACGAGTTAGTTGAGGTAACACCGCGGACAATCCGTCTACGCAAGCGAGTTCTTCCTGCCAACCAGCGACCGAAGCGCAAAGAAACTAGCGACTCTTAGGTAATGCCTTTTCGAATTCCCAGAGTCTATCCCCTGACAGACGTTGTGATATCTGGTCTGTCACATGCTGAGCAGGTAAAGCGGTTAGCCGCAGGTGGAGCGACAATTATTCAGTTGCGCGAAAAAACCATGGCCGGCTGCGACTTTTATAACGAAGCCCAAGCAGCCGTTGAAATAGCTCGCAAAGCTGGTATTCGCCTGATTATTAACGATCGTGTCGACATTGCATTAGCTGTAGGAGCCGACGGTGTGCACCTTGGCCAAGATGACTTGCCCGTCAAGTCTGCAAGGGACCTTCTGGGACCTAACGCCATTATTGGCCTCTCAACTCATAACCTGCAGCAAGCTGAGAAAGCTCGGAACCTTCCAGTCAGTTACATCGCAGTTGGTCCTATTTTTTCGACCAGGACCAAAAGCAATCCAGATCCAGAGCTCGGCCTCGATCGATTGCGGCAGATTTCCAAAGTCATGAAAAGCATTCCTCTTGTCGCAATTGGCGGAATTACTCCTCAAAACGCAACAGATGTAATTGCAGCCGGAGCTGATTCGGTTGCCCAGATTAGTTTTCTTCTGTCGGACCCTGCGGCAATTACCAGCCGTATTGAAAATCTTCTCAGACAATTGACCTAGCTTCTGCCCAACATATTTTTCTTGCGTTAATCACGGTTATGCGCGAGAATCGGTGTCGAAGTGGGGATGGTATCCCACTGATCGTGCCCTCCAGGTATCTCGTCTACTCCTAATAACGTCAGGGTTCGTCCAAAAAAATGAGTTTCTTTGATCTGCCCCCTATCATCGAGCGAATGCTGTTGGTCTCCGACAAGATCAGTGATTTGAACTTTTCAGTCGGTCAAATGCCCCAGGTTGAGATCAACGGAAGACTGACCCAGGTTCAACCGCTCGGGATGCAGAAACTCTCCCCTTACCAGACCGAGATCATCGCACTCACGCTCATTCACGGGAACGCCGACGCCGCCGAACGCCTCGCCAGAACCGGCACCGCAGACTTGAGCTACTCCCTCCCTTCGCGCGCCAGATTTCGTGTAAACATTTTTCAGCAACGCGGAGTTTATTCCATTGTGATGCGCGTCATTCCGATGGATATCCCCACAATAGAGTCACTTGGCTTGCCTTCTCAGTTGAATGAGATTTCTCAGCTCAGAAATGGCTTAGTTCTTGTGACCGGACCTACGGGGTCCGGTAAGAGTTCAACTCAAGCGGCGATCATCGATGCTCTCAACGAGAAAAAGCATTACCACATCGTCACGATCGAGGATCCGATTGAGTACCTTCACTTACACAAGAATTCAACTATCAATCAGCGTGAGGTTGGTCACGATACGAAAGACTTTCCTTCCGCTCTGCGTGCAGCGTTAAGACAAGCACCTAAAGTAATTCTGATCGGTGAAATGCGCGACTTCGAAACAACAGAAATTGCACTTGAAGCGGCTGAAACCGGACATCTGGTCCTCTCGACGCTACACACTATCGATGCTTCGAAGACTGTTGACCGCATTATTGGTCTATACCCGAAGAATGAAGAACCAGTGATTAGAACTCGACTCGCGCAGACATTCCGTTACATCGTTTCTCAACGCTTGATACCGCGTGCAGACGGAGCCGGTCGAGTTGCCGCCGTCGAAATCATGCGGTCGAGCCCACGCACTCGTGAGTACATCGAAGCCGGTGAACAAGAAGGAAAGTCACTGTTAGACGCGATGCGCGACGGGAAACTCGATGGTATGCAGGATTTTGACGCAGTTATCTACGATCTGATTCAGTCAAAAACGATCACACTGGAAGATGGACTTGCCTTCGCTACAAACCAGAACAACATGCTCTTGTCGTTGAAAGGAATGACCGCTGCAGAGGATTTCATCCGGCGCGAAGTGGATGGAATGCCAGTAGGAGCTTACTCTGATTCCGGTTCAATGTTAGGTCTTATCGAGTAGTTAGCTTGCCTTATCAATCATGACTATCATTTGCCAAAGTTGTTCGACCCGACTGCAGATCGACGATGACAAGGCACCGTCCGGTGCTTTTACCGTGCGCTGTCCTAAGTGCAGAAGCACTGTTAACGCTTCTGTTGGTAATCCTGCCTTAGATCAAAGCGCATTGGGCGTTGGAGGATCGCCTTCAACCGAGCACCCTCGTTACGATCAACCTACGGCTCCGGTATATCAAATGTCGAGTGTTGATAACTCTGTTGAAGAGATACCAAGCGAGGACGCGTTTCGCGCGCTGCTTAGTCTCTTAGGCAAGGGCAGCTCAAATACAGTTACTAGCCCTACGGGTCGTCCTGCATGGAGCAAACGAAAGGCACTTGTGTGTACCGGTCAGCAGTATCGTGAACCAATTGCTCGTAGTCTCAGCGAGGACAACTACCAGGTCTATGTTGCTGAAGATACTCGCCAGGCAGTTGAAACGATGCGCGCCAATCAGTTGGAAGTGGTTTTACTTGAAGGACAGTTTGATGCAGCTGAACAAGGTGCAGCGTTCGTCGTGCGTGAAATTAACGTACTTCGTCCCGCTCAGCGTCGACGACTTTTCTTCGCGTTGCTTTCACCTTCGCTTCGAACAATGGATGCCCATGCCGCTTTTCTCAGTAACGTCAATGCGGTGGTTAATCTGAATGATTTGAATGACCTTCCGCGAATCCTGGAGATAGCAATCCGCGAATATAATGAGATGTACCGCGAGCTAAATCAGGCATTGAATCTCAGCCCGCTCTGATAGCAAACTAAATAGCGAAACTTCTTAGGGGTCACAAGGTGTGGCCCTTTTTTGTTGCCGGCAATTCAATCGTTCAGACGTGATGTCAAGTTGCTCGAGCACGCGTTTCTAAGTTGTTCTATCTCTGTCGTGGTAACTTCGAATTTGCTACTCTAGACGTGTCTCCTCAAGCGTAGCACTCACTTATTAGATGTGAATTGGGCGGGGGCATCATTACAGATGTTGAATCAGCCT
>Ga0157378_10001817_pt1 | contig 19130 bp, 19 predicted proteins | sample M65metaG_FD_115309 | JGI IMG/M metagenome (GOLD analysis project Ga0157378, IMG submission 115309) | Miscanthus rhizosphere microbial communities from Kellogg Biological Station, Michigan, USA - M6-5 metaG | ecosystem: Host-associated > Plants > Roots > Rhizosphere > Soil | place: USA: Michigan...
TCACTGCCGAAGTCAGAAGGCGCCCGCAGCGAATAAGAATAAAGTGATTGCCGATACGGACCCATTCATCAGTGCAGCAGCTTTTGTTTTCGCTTATAGTTACACGTGCGGGCCTGTAGCTCAGCTGGTTAGAGCAGCGGACTCATAATCCGTCGGTCCCAGGTTCAAATCCTGGCGGGCCCACCAATCCCTTAATTTACGCGCTCTTGCGTTCACGCTTACGAAAAGGCTCAAGGGCGGCGAAAGGTCACCACCAAGATCACTGCCGAACCTGAGTTGGCACCAGCCTCTTTTCCCGGCACGAAATGCCAATCTTGTAGAGCAGTGATCGTTGCGGCAGTGAGCGGCTCGACGTCGCGTAAGACACTCGTAGAAATGACCTGCCCCTGGGTGTCGACAACGTTGTAGAGTGCGACGCTCCCCTCAACAGTGGTGTTCGGCGGGTAGCTAGGCTCTACGGTAGTGACCGGCAACGCCGCATGCCCGGCGGAATCCTCCGTTGGCTCATCGTATTTGTGTTCTCGCGCCGTTACCTTGGGCATAAACGATTGCGGAAACTGGAACACGATCCCAATTCTGGCGTCAACGGCATGTCCGTCCATCTGCGCCGGCGAGAAGATCCACGTACGCACGGCGCCAAGCACGGGTTCGAGGAACGGGTCTGTGCCATGCACCACTTTCAAATCCGTGAGTCTTCCGCTGCTGTCAATCAGGGCGTCGAGCACCACTTCGCCTCCCATCAGCGCTTGCGGAGGATAAGGAGTAGCAACGAGAGAAAGTGCAACGGGAGGAGTAAACCCGCTGGCTTGCGGAGCAGAAGTATTCTGGGTTGCTGCAGCGGCCAAAGCCGGGTGCCAGGCGATGCCGTGCTGGCGCAGCAGGGAAATGCCATAGTGGATACGCAGGGCGGCTCCCGGTGACAACACTAACCGCTGGGTGGCGGTGCTGGAACGAATGACGGTTGGCCGCAACCATTGGCCGACCACTATGCCTACCACTTCCTGCGAGTCGGCCGACAGCAGAGGAGAACCACTTTGGCCGGGCACGACCTTCTGGTTGAAAAGCAGCAGTTCGCTCTCGGCTCCCCCGCTCATGTCCTCTTCATGAGTGAATTGATAGTCGATGACCTGGCTTCGGAAACGTTCCTCCATGGGCTCTTCGGAAGTGTGAGAATCAGGAAGAGTGCTGGGACGCAGCGAAACAGCCACCACAGTCTTGCCTGGAGAGAGCGTCTCAGCGGTCAGCGGGAGGAACGCAACGCTGTGCGGCCCTGCGAACGGATTTGGCGTGGCGCGCAGAACGGCCACATCATGCTCCCAATCCTCGGCCACCAAGTCAGCTTGCTGCAAGCGGCGGGGGCCGCGCGGCGGCCCGACCAAAATGTACGGATGGCCTCCATCGCGGAAGGAACTCACGACGTGCGCCGCAGTGATCAGGTAGCCGTCTTCGTTAATGAAAAAAGCGTTGCCATAGAAAAAATAGCGATACCCCTGCGCGGTCGGAAATTGATCGAGCGGATAGACGATCGGGCAAACAGCCGCCGAGAGCGCGGTTTCGTCGTCGGACTTGTCGAGCGCCGCACCGGCTGCGAGTTGGCAGAAGATAAGAACAATGCCCGCGAGCGACATCGCGAGCATCTTGAAATGGAATCTCATTGAAGTCATCACGAAAGTAATCCCCTGGAATTAACTCTGGGGAAGGGCACGGTCCTGACATATAGAGCGAAGGGGTCAATTGATGAGTACCGGGGTGCTGAAACTACGGGAACTACTAGAACCCGCTGGACGGGAATGGGTTACGATGATTAGCAGCCAATCAGTACGATGGCGGGCCCACCAATGATCCGAATGCTAAAACCGGATGCGTATCAGACTCGCGATGATCGAAACTGAGCTCAAGCGAGCAATTCAGGGATAGTTTTCCGCGTATTACTTTTCATAGACAAGTATCTTTTTAGACCTCTCTATCGTCTCCGCCTCGCCATGTGACCCCCGAGCGACTAGACTTGTTTACTGTGACTGATGAGCGTCTAAAGCCAATCCGAAGGCAAGAATGGACCTTGGCACGGGGTTGTTATTCGAGATTGTTATTCGGATCGACAGAAACGAGCAGCGGGAAGCCGAATCCAAGGGATGTCAAGACGTTGATGCTCCGGCTCAAGGCTACAGATAGGGGCGAAGGTCTTGGCCCCCAATTCTCGAAGGACGGTTTGTCATCTTGATGGACGTTCTTAAAACGCTCTTTGAACAACATTTTCATTCACCGGTCGGGCGTATTCAACCGCTCCAGGGCCAACTGGGCGGATCGGGCCGCAAGATCATCCGGCTTGCCGGCGCGGGCCTCAGCGCGATTGGTGTTCTGTATGACGTACGCGAAGAGAACGTCGCCTTCGTAGAGTTTTCCAGGCATTTTCGCGAGCACGGTTTGCCGGTACCGGAAATTTATGCCGAGGATTTGAGCCAGGGCGCTTACCTCGAAGAAGATCTTGGGGACACCACACTCTTTGAGTTTCTTTCCAAAAATCGTTCGGGCGTAAATCTTGGCCCCGAAGCGGTTGAGGCGTACCGCAAAGTTGTAGCCGTGTTGCCCCGCTTTCAGATCGAAGCGGGGCGCGATTTGAATTATAAAGTTTGCCATCCGCGTGCCGTGTTCGATGGGCAGTCCATGGCCTGGGATTTTAATTATTTTAAGTATTATTTTCTTAAACTCGCCGGCATTCCCTTCAACGAACAATCGCTGGAAGATGACTTCGATTCGTTGACGAAGTTTTTGTTGAGCGCGGACATGGACTATTTTCTCTATCGCGATTTCCAATCGCGCAACATCATGTTGCGCGACGGTCATCCATTCTTCCTGGATTATCAGGGCGGCCGCAAAGGTGCTCTGCAATACGACATCGCTTCTCTTTTGTACGATGCCAAGGCCGATCTACCGCCCGAATTGCGGCAGGAATTGCTCGATCGCTATATCGACCGGCTGGCTGATTTCATCGACATCAAGCGCGAAGTGTTCATGCGCCATTACTATGCGTATGTTTACGTCCGGATCATGCAGGCGCTGGGCGCTTATGGGTTCCGCGGCTTTTATGAGCGTAAAACGCATTTTCTGCAAAGCGTGCCCTACGCTCTGAAAAACTTGCGCTGGCTGCTTCAGCACGTCGAACTACCGATCGCGCTGCCAACGCTGACGGCTGCTTTCTCGAGCATGGTGACCTCAGAGAAATTGCAGGACCTGACTCCCAGGGTGACCTCGGAGAAATTGCAAGACCTGACTCCCAAGGAAGAACCTCTCATTATCCGAATTTTCAGTTTTTCATTTCGCCGGGGTATCCCAAAAGACGAGACCGGACATGGCGGTGGATTTGTTTTCGATGCCCGCAGCATACCCAATCCGGGGCGGGAAGAAAGATTCAAGCCTCTTACAGGTAAAGACGCTCCGGTGATCGACTATCTCAATCAGCAAGAAAGCGTTCATCAGTATCTCGCCAGTGTAATGTCGCTGGTGGATGCCAGCGTGAACACGTATCAGAGTCGCGGTTTTAAGAGCTTGTCGGTGTCATTCGGCTGCACGGGCGGCCAGCATCGCTCGGTTTATTTCGCGGAACAATTAGCGAAACGATTGAGCGGCAGGACCGGATTGGAAGTGATTGTGCGGCATCTTGAGTTGGAGAATATGAACAGATGAAAGCGATGATTTTGGCCGCCGGTCTCGGTACGCGCTTGCGGCCGCTCACCGACGATCGTCCCAAGGCGCTGGTGGAAGTGGCCGGCCGCACGATGCTCGAGATCACACTGTTGCGCTTGCGCGCCCTGGATATTCGCGAAGTGATTATCAACGTGCATCACTTCGCCGACATGGTGGTCGACTATTTGAAAAAGAAAAATAACTTCGGCATGCGTATCGAAATTTCCCGCGAGGATGTCCTGCTCGATACAGGAGGCGGCCTGAAAAAGGCCGCGCCCTTTTTTCTTGAGAATTCCAGCGCTTTCGAAGAGTCGTTCATTTTGCACAATGTCGACGTCATCAGCACCATTGACCTGCGGCGCATGGTGCAATTTCATACTGAAAATGAGGCTCTCGCCACTTTGGCAGTCCAGGCCCGGGAGACATCAAGGTACCTGCTCTTCGACGAGCAGTTCCAGCTTTGCGGCCGTCGATCCGGCCGTGACCAGAAAGATGAATTTGTTCGAAGTTCAGAGCCGGTGCAGGCCCTGGCTTTTTCCGGCATCCACATTATCTCTCCCCGCCTCTTCGCGATGATGACGGAAGATGGTGTCTTCTCTATCATCACCTCCTATCTGCGTATCGCTGCACTGGGAGGCAAAATCATGGCTTTTCGGGCCGATGAATACTATTGGCGCGATCTGGGTAAGCCGGAAAATGTGCTACGAGCCGCTCAGGATGTGGAGCAGAAAGTTCTTCCATAATACGTTCCCCTCGCGTTCCGCTCCCAGGCACGAAGGTCGGCGCACCAATGTTCTAAGGCTCAACTCAAGGTAACTTTTTCGCAGCGGACTTCACCCTCGCAGCCCAACTTCATCCAGTAAGTGTTAGCCTGAAACATCTTCTCCCTTGGGGTAATCCGATGGCTAACCTGGGCACCGCAGTCAATCCCGCGACCGATAAAAACGAGCGGCGCAGCACGCGAATTCCAGAAACTGTGCGCCTTAGCGTTTCCGGCGAAAGCAAGCTTGGAAACATGTTCTCAGAATCGACCTTGACGCTGGCGGTGAACTGCCACGGTTGTGTCTACCCTTCCCGGAATGAGCACCGCACAGGGTCGTGGGTGACGCTGGAGTTCCCTAGCCAGTCAAGCAATCCCGCAAATCGTCCGGTTCGTGCGCAGGTCAAATTTGTTCGTGCCCCTCGCCATCAGAACGACCATTACGAGATCGGCGTGGAACTGGAGACCCCGGCCAACGTCTGGCGAATCGCGTCAGCCCCCGAGGACTGGCTTCCGGTTCCGGAATCGATAAGTGATACGGCGGATCGATCACAGGGAACCACGGTTTCAACTTCGTCTCAAGGGCCGCGAGTGCTTGAACCAGACATGCCGGCTCGGATGACAGCTTCACCTGACCAACTGTTGCGTAACCTGGAGAAAAACCTGCGGCAGGCGGCTGAAAACGCTGTCGCATCGGCGGTGAGTTCCCAGCTGAACCCTGCGATCAATCAAGCTATAACTGCCATCGACAAGTTAAGCCAGGTCACCGCCCGCCAGATTGAGGAGCATGGTTCGCGTAGTAAAAGTAAGCTGATTGATTCTGTGCAGGAAGAGCTTCGCCGCCAGCTTCAGGCCGATCTGACGCAGTCAGCGGAACAACTACAGAAGCAACTCGGAATCGCGCTAAATGAGATTCAGGAGAGCAGCCAGGCTGTTCAAAACAACGCAACTTCAGAGGGTCACATAATTCTGGCGGAGTCAGTGGATTTCCTGAAACAGACATCGAGTGAGCTGCAACGTCAATATACCGCTCAATTGCACGAAACTACGGATCGAGCCTCGGCGGAACTGAGCGCGGAGACGGTCCGCTTCTCCGACCGCCAATTTGCCCTGCTCGCCAAACAGTCCCAGGCCGCCGTAGGCGAGAGCTCATCACTCATGGAGACCCGAGCCGCGGAGGCACGCTCGCAGATGGAAACAACGGCGAGCGCAATGCTGGCTGATTTTCAACGGAAAGCCAGTGCCGAAATTGAGCAAGCCGCGATCACCGTCCAGCAGAATTTCATGTCATCATTAACGTCATTCGCCGATGAGGCGCGCGCGCAACTGGAAACCAAGCAGCGCGCGTGGTTGGTTGAAATGGCGCGCTTGAATGAGCAACAATGCGAGCAATTTCGCCAGAGGCTGGATGAGATTCTGCAGTCCTCCCTGGTCTCGGCGATTTCCTCCATCAATGAGCATTCGACCGCACTGCTCAAGTCGATGACCAGGGATCCCGGAAAAACGATTTAACGAAATCGTATATCCGCTCGCGCTCTTCCGAAGCGCGCAGCAGCTTAGCAGGCTGCGGAAAAAAGGACTTATTCTGTCATTCTGAGCGAAGCGAAGAATCTCTCTTTGATTTAAGTAAAAGAGAACAAACAAAGAGAGATTCTTCGCCTCCATCAGAATGACAACGTTTTGAGATTTCGGCAACCTGCTAGGGCACTACGTCATAGACCTGCACGACGGCGTCCGTGTTTCCGTGATGGTTCACGACGATGAAAAGGCGATTCAGCGAAGGAACTGAGATTCCAGTGATGGCGTGAAACGCCGTGGGAACCTGCCCCAGAATGTCATAGCGGTCCCCTTCCTCGTCCTTCTGCCAAACCTTGAGGAATGGAGTTCCGATCAGGTAAAGTCGCCTGGTTCCCGGATCGAAGATCGCATCGTCATAATCACCCTGGCAAGGGAGCGAAGTAACGATTTTTCCGGTTTCTGTGTTGATTACCAGAACCGTCCCCGGCTCGCGGGCGTGAACGAAAAGGCGATGATCGGCTTCGTCCAGGGCCATCGAGCCGAAATTTTTCCCCTGCTGGGCGAACGACCACGTCGCAATCACAGCGCGTGTGGCCTTGTCGACGACGGCCACTTCACCCTTGTAGTAGACGTTCACGAACATCCGCGAGCCCTTTTCTTCCAGGCGCATCGATTCGATGCGATCGCCGTCAATCTTGATGTCGCTCACTTTTTTATCCGTGGTCGTATCCACGGCACTGATCAGCGTAAAAGGTTCTTTCGCTTTCCTCCCGCCGTTGCCCACGAAGAAGATTTTGCTGGCGGGATCGTAGACGCTGGGGTCGGCATGCTCGTCCATGGGAATTGTGCCGACAAGCTTGAACGATGTTCCGTCGAAAATCTCTACCTGGTTGGGGCCGCCGTCATCCACGACGTAAAGCTTCTTGGTTTCCGTGTTGTAGCCCATCGAATGCGGCGCTTTGGACCCGGCGATCTTGCCAATCATCTTGTTCGTGCGCAGGTCAATCACGACGATCGTCGAATTGTCTTCGGCCGCGAGGAAAAGCCGCTGTCCTGCGGAATCGAGCGCGAAGTGATCGAAGTCGCCGTCTTTAAGTCCGGTTAGCGGAATCGTTTGTGTCAGCTTCAACGGCCCCGGCACCTGTGCAAACGCCTGAACCCCGACCAGGGCAACCATCGCAAACAAAGTTAAGAACGAAAATGATCTCTTGGACATTATTCTCCCTCTCGCCGGAAAGCAGGATGACACACGTTTATGAAAATCTCCTGAAAAGGCCCTACCCGATGGAAATTAAATTCCGACCGATAAGTGCCGGAAGTTTACATGACCCGGCCCGAGATCGGCAACGATTTTTGCGACGTTGCAACTGCCTCGAAATACGAGCGGGGATTCCACCGCGGCCGCCGAAAGATCTTTCTGCCGAAAGCACTTGCCGCGAATTAAACATTTTCTTAACGCTCGCTGCCGGGGCGGCCGCAGCGGAGGGCAAAATTATTTGACAGCATCAGCAACGTATGGTTACCTAAACCAAGGCAAAATTCTGCCAATCAGCTGATGATCCAGTCGGAACTGGGTGTGACTGATCCCAGTACTTTTGTTCGTGAGGTGTGAGATGAGGTTCAAGCTCGCGATTTTTCTGGCCATGATTTCAACCTTCCTAATGGTTTCCGCGCCGCTGTTTGCCCATCATGGAAATTCGGCTTATGACATGTCAAAAACGGTCCCTGTGAAAGCCACCATCACGAAATTTGAATACAGCAATCCTCATACGCAGATCTATTACGACGTGACGGATGACAAGGGGAACGTTGAGCACTGGGTTGCCGAGACGACCAATCCGGCTATGCTGAACAGGGTTGGATGGAGCAGAGACAGCTTGAAGCCCGGCGACCAGGTCACGCTGTTCGTCAATCCCAATAAAGTTGGAGCGAAGGTCACGTTTCTGCAGAAGGTTGTTCTCTCCGATGGCAAGGAACTGTCAACGGCAAAAGCGTTCTAGTCTTTGGGCGCCGGGAGAAAGAACGGGATTGGCTCGAGGATTCGCTGCTGGAGAGCTCAACCCGAGCTGAGACTTGCCCGGGCAGAGCGTGCAGAGGATCTCCTGCAATTGCGACGGTTTACACGCCCGCATTTCGATAATGATTCGAGGAGTTTCAAGATGCGTCGCCTATTGAAAACTTCATCCGGTGTGCTGGTATGCGCGCTGGCCTGCTCGCCGTTCGTATTGGCGCAGTCGAGCAAGCCGTCGGACGCGAAGAAAGCGCCCGCTTCGAAATCTTCGCCGAATCATGGTCTCTCCCATAATCTGTCCGGAGTCTGGATGCAATACGATGATGGCACCGCCCCCGGCTTCGCGCGCATGAATGGAGTCGATGATCGGACGCGCCCCCCGTTGACCCCCTGGGGCCAGGAAAGATTTGACTCCGCTAAACCTCTGATGGGTCCTCGAGCCGTGGGAGGTTCGGAAGATAGCGCCGCGCTGCATTGCGAACCGAGCGGTCCCCCGCAGCTTCTCATCCTTCCGAATCCCTGGGAGATCGTGCAAGTTCCAGGACGTACGTTCATGTTTTTCGAGGAATATCATATCTGGCGCACCATCTGGACAGATGGACGCCCGCTGCCCAAGGATCCCGATCCCAGTTGGCTTGGCTACTCGGTAGGACACTGGGAGGGAGATACATTTGTTGTCGAGACGGTTGGCTTCAACGATAAAGTCTGGGCCGACCTTTCCGGAAATCCGCGCAGCGAGCAGATGCACCTGACAGAACGATACCGCCGACTGAATCATGACACTCTGGAGCAACAGATCATCATCGACGACCCCAAGTCCTACACAAAAACGTGGGTAAGTCCTCCGAAGCTGCACAAGTTCGAACCGAAGTGGGAGATCGCGGAGTGGTTCTGCGCGTCGAGCGAAAATCAGACCTATGACAAGGATGTTAGAAAACCTTCTGGCGGCGGGCCTGTCGATCCGAACAAGTAGACTCGAGGAGCCAAGATCGGGGAAATGGAGGTTGAGGACGTGAAGGAAATCGGGCACAAAGTATTCTCTAGTAAGCTCGCGCGAATCGTGACTTTGATCGGGCTGTCACTTGCTTTCTCGCCGCTCGGCCTCGCTCAAACCACTGCTCAGTCCGACAAACGGTCCGACCCAGCAAAAACTCAAGACGGCGCCCCCCTCTCGCACGATCTTTCGGGAGTGTGGATGCAGTATCGCGATGGCGACGTTCCGGGAACTCCGGGAATGAACGGCGTGAACGAGCATTTTCGTCCGCCGTTGACTCCGTGGGGGCAGTCGCAATTTGAGAGCGCCAAGGCATTGCAGGGTGCGAAAGCCGTCGCCGGCAAGGAAGATACTTCCGTGCTGCGTTGCGAACCGAGCGGCCCTCCGCAGGTCCTCATCCTGCCGAATCCCTGGGAAATCGTGCAGATTCCCGGCAGAGTGTTGATGTTCTTTGAAGAGCAGCACATCTGGCGGACGATCTGGGCCGACGGACGGACGCTGCCCAAGGATCCCGACCCGAGCTACCTGGGTTACTCCGTGGGCCGTTGGGAGGGCGACACATTCGTCGTCGAAACGATTGGTTTCAATGACAAGGAATGGGTCGATCTTTATGGCAATCCGCGAACTTCCACGACGCATTTGACGGAGCGCTACCGGCGTTTGAATAAAGATACACTCGAACAGCAGATCATCATCGACGACCCTAAGGTATATACGAAACCCTGGGTGAGCCCTCCCAAGATGCACAAACTGGAACCGGGCTGGGAACTCGCGGAGTGGTTCTGCGTCCTCGATGAAAATAAAGATTATGACCAGGTGGTTCGCAAGCCCGCGGGCGTTGCACCGAACTCCAAATAACAGTTGATCGTTCCGACGGAACGGCATCCAACCAGGGGAATGAAACTAAAAATGAAGACTCGACAGTTTGGCGACCGTCTCGACGAAAAACAGTTCAGTGTGGATGCTCGAATGCGAACTGCGCGCGGCATACTCATGTCCCGGCGAATCCTGGCGAAGATTTTTGGCTTTGCGTTGGCGCTGGCGCTGATTCCTGTTGTACAGAGCGGCGCTCAGTCCGCGCAGGAATGGAAGCTTCCGGATGTTCCCTGGGCCTTTCCCATACGGGATAAGAACCCACCGGTGATCGACGAACGCAGCGGCCCGATCCACGTTCTCGGCAGCGACAAAACCTATACGCAGGACCAGATCGACAATCTGCAAAATCCGCCGGACTGGTTTCCCGATGAACATGCTCCGATGCCCAAAGTTGTTTCCCACGGCGCGGAGGGCGGAGTTCTGGGGTGTGCGTCCTGCCATCTCGCTTCCGGACTCGGCCATCCGGAGTCCGCAAATCTAGCCGGCGTCTCTGCCGAATATATCGAGCGCCAGCTCGCGGACTTCAAGGCGGGACGAAGAATGGGCGAGGCCATGAACGACATGACCAAAAACCTGTCGGACGAGGACGCCCGTCAGGCCAGCGAGTGGTTCGCCGCGCTCAAACCCAAAGTGTGGCAGAAAGTGGTTGAAACCGATCGCGTCCCGAAAACTTTTATCAATGAACATTTGATGCGCATGCCGCTACCCAACGGCGGCGACGAACCGATTGGCAATCGGATCATCGAATTGCCGCAGAGTATTCCCGGCGCGGAAAGCCGCGACCCTCACTCCGGGTTCATTGCCTACGTTCCGAAGGGCAGTCTCGCAAAAGGCAAGGAATTCGTAAACACGGGAGGCGGAGGAAAAACAATTCAATGCGCGATCTGCCACGGCCCGTCGCTCAACGGCCTGGGCGAAGTGCCGCCCATCGCGGGACATTCCCCGATGTATCTTTTCCGTCAGCTCTACTATTTCAAAGATGGCTCCCGTCACGGTTCCATGGGCGCTCTGATGAAGGGCGTCGTTGCCAAGATGAGCCAGGATGACATGATGGCGGTCGCGGCTTACGTGGGGTCGCTCAAGCCAGGCAGCGAGGACAGTTCTTCAATGACACCAGAGGCTCCGACCACAGCAAGTATTGCAGCGGGAGAAAATCCTGTGAAGCCCGCTCGGTAGAGTCGAAATCAAACCATCTACTGTTCGGGACTGCGCGAGGCCACATAGGCTGCCAATGAAATGATATCGTCCTGCGTCAGGTTTGCCACGACGCCCTTCATCAATTGATCCAGTTCGCTGTTGCGAGCGCCCACCTGAAATCCGGCCAATTGCCGGACGATGTAATTCGGGGAATGCCCGGCAATTCTCGGAACAGGGCCGAGTCCCGTCAGTTGCGGTCCATGACAGGCAACACACGCGGTTGTCTTTCCTCCGCCGCCCGTTGTGGCCAGCGCCTCGCCCTTGGCAATGCTTCCGGTGGGAACGTACGCGACAAATCCGGTATGCGGGTCGCGGCAGGTCACCCGCTCCGGATCCTCGGGGACTTCGATAATCCGCGCTCCAATCGGTTCCATCCTCCCGCCGGGGCGCACATAACGCCGCCGCCCTTCGTTCATGTATGTCTCCGGTACGGTGTCGGTCTCCACCACGCGTATCCAGTGGCGCGGCTTTTGGCTGGCAAAATAAGCGGATGCTTCCTTCGCATCCTGTTCCGTCATGCCCTTGGCGATTTCGCTCATGCGGTGGCGCGGGTCCGTGCGCAGCCCTTGCTGAAAATCGTGAATCTGCGTCAAGAGGTAATCTGCAGTCAGCCCCGTCAGATTTGCCGATTCCGGATGCCCGCTCCCGGATGCCAGATGGCAGGAAGCGCAACCGGGCGTTGCTTTTCCTTCTCCACGCGCTACCACGTTCGGGTACGGTGCGTGCTCCTCGGGATACCAATCAGGCGGATTGTAAATATCGTCGATCTGCCCCTGCGTGTACGACTTTGTGCTGCCCGGTAGGTGTTTTACTTTGCTGTTATCCTCTGGAGGAAAATCGGGCGAGGGTTCGGGAAACGCCCAAGACAGCTCCATGCCATCCTTCCATCGCGAGTCCGGGGGCCGGCCGGCGAAGGCAGGAACCAACAAAAGGGCTATCGCCACCATCGAAAATAAAATCCTCATCCAAGCTCTCCCCTGATCATATTCCGGTCTATGGCCGGCTCAGTTTCGAGATACCAGCCTCTCGAAGTTCTTGGGACACGGCAATGAAATGAATTCGTTCTGAAACGCATTATATATGAATTCCAGCGTGAATGGCTTCCGAGTCAAACATCGATTAGCGAAATTTTGCGGTTTCCAGTAGCACAGGCTTCAGCCTGTGGATTTTAAAGTCCTGCGCGACTCTAATAATGGTTCAGGAAATAAATCAACGATCCGGATTCTGCCGAAAAACTTTCGATTACGCAATTCATCTTTTCAGGGCGCTATCTTTGGATGCGCTCAGTGGCTTTCTTGGAAACCGGCGGCGTGGGCAGCCAACTCTCTCCCGGCTGCAGCACAAAGGTGTACTGGAGCGTATACCAAGCGCCAGTCACGCCGGGAATCCCCGCTGGTTCATTTTCGTGGAGGTCATAATGAGCTATCAGTGCTCGAGTCACGCCGAACTGTGAGTCGGTTTCGAGGTGAGGATCGTCCGGCGAATAGATTTGCGATGTTACGGTCTTGAATCCCGGCTTGTAGATTAGAAAATGCAAATGCGCCGGTCGGAAATTGTGCCGCTTCTGGGCATTCAAGAGCGCGCCTACCGGACCATTTGTTGGAATCGGATATCCGGACGGCTTGATGCTGCGGAAACTGAATTCCCCGTTGGCGTCGGTCGTGAATTTTCCTCGCAGGTTCATTTCCGCCTGATCGGGATCCTGATTCTCATACAGGCCAACCGGGGATGCATGCCAGACATCGACTTCAGCCCCGGCGATGGGCCTTCCTGCCTGGTCGCGCACCCAGCCGGTGAACAGCAGCGCCGGTCCGGCCGTTTCAGACCTCAAGAGCGATCCGCCATTCTCAGTTCTTGGAGAATCCGCCCTCCAGAAGGGGCCCAGTAGATTCGCGGAACTTTCGGTGGCCGCATTCGCACCATTGTTCATCAGGCAAACCAGCGTCGAAACACCCAGCGTACCCGCGATCAGCCGGACTTCGTTATGGCTTTCCGTGGTGAGTTGTCCAAGAGCGGCCACATAGTTGATCGCCTTATCGAATTCTTTTTCGGTCAACTTTACCTCACGCACGAACCCGTGGAGATGACGCACCAGGGACTCCAGAATTTCCTTGGTGCGCGCGTCCGGCGTGCGCTTCATCTCGTCGAGCACCGCCTGAGTGACCTGTTCCAGATTTTCGATAATCATAAGACTCGCGATCTGAGATCTTGTAGCGCCCGCCTTCAGGCGGGCACTTATGGCCTGATGCGGATGCCCACCTGAAGGCGGGCGATACAAAATCTCCGCACCTGCTCAGGCTATTTCTTCGCGGGAGCAACTCCCGCTGGTTTGCGCACGCTCTCGCTGTAACTGTTTTCTTCGTCCACGATGCAGAAAAACTCCGCAATTTCCCAGCTGGGTTCGAGTTTGAATTTCTGCGGTGGACTCACCCACGGTTTCGTGTAGGACTTGGGATCGTCCATGCTAATTTGCATTTCCAGCGTGTCATGATCGAGCCGGCGGTAGCGCTCGGTTAAATGCATCTGCTCGCTGCGCGGATTCCCGTACGAGTCGACCCAGGGCTTGTCGTTCATGCCGATGGTGTCGACCACAAACGTATCGCCCTCCCACTTTCCCACCGCGTATCCCAAGAAACTGGGATCAGGATCTTTTGGCAGCGGCCTGCCGTCCGCCCAAATCGTGCGCCAGAGATGATACTGCTCAAACAACATGAACATGCGTCCCGGGATCTGAATGATCTCGAACGGATTGGGCAGAATCAGCGATTTCGGAACGGCCTCCGGCTCGCAGTGCAGCGCCGGATTATTTTCCTTGCCCGCGACGGCTCGCGGACCGACGAGGGGCGCCGCTGCGTCAAACCTCGCTTGTCCCCATGGTGTCAGGGGCGGACGCAATTTCTCGTCAATGCCGTCCATGCGAATCGAGTACGGCATCCACACTCCGGAAAGGTCGTGGGACAAGGGCGTCGGAGCTGCCGCAGAAGCCGGGGGTGTCTGAGCAGTTCCCGAGGGCTTGCCCGACTGGGCGAATAGCACCGAGGCAAACACCAGCGAAGTCCCCAACAGAATCAAGGATTTCACGCAGCAGCGCGCTGACGCACCTACTGGAGCTTGCGAAGATTCACGGACGCAATTTCCGTTATGTTCTTTCCTGGCGAAAACGCTTCGCATTTTCATGGGCCTTTTCTCAGCGGGATTTTCTATATCGGCATCCCGCGCTTTGCAAAATACCAGAACAAATAAAAGTTACTTGGCCTTTGGCTCGGACGCATCTCCCGCGCGCTTCCGGATCGCTTCGTCATACGCAGCGTCTTGATCCGCCACGCAAAAAAATTCTCCAAGCTCCCAGCCCGGTTCAAATTTGTAGAGTCTGGGCGCGCTGGTCCATGTGCGGGTATACGCCTTGGGATCATCCATGATGATCTGCAATTCAAGCCGGTCGTGATCCAGTCGCCGGTACCGTTCCGTCAAATGCATCTTTTCGCTTCGCGGATCGCCGTAGGAATCCACCCACGGAATGTCGTTGAATCCGATGGTGTCCACCACAAACGTGTCTCCCTCCCACTTCCCCACCGAATAGCCCAAATAACTGGGATCGGGATCCTTCGGCAGCGGCCGCCCATCCGCCCAGATCGTGCGCCAGAGGTGAAACTCCTCGAAGAACATGAAAACCCTTCCAGGAATCTGAACGATCTCAAAAGGATTTGGAAGAACGAGGGATTTCGGAACCGCTTCCGGCACGCAGCGTAACGATGGATTGTTCTCCTTGCCCGGATGCGCGCGCGGTCCCGCGAACGGAACAGTGGCGTCGAGCTTTGCCTGTCCCCACGGAGTCAAGGGAGGCCGGGTTTCCTGATCGATCCCGCCGAGGACCGGCTGACCTTGGCTGTTCTTGGCGGAGTATTGCATCCAAACGCCGCTCAAGTCGTGAGAGAGAGCGCCAATGGTTGCGGGGGCCGCGGAGGCCGTGGCGTCGTTTGGTCCCGAAGGTTGGGTATTTTGAGCGCACAAAACCGGCGCGAAAACCGCGACGGTTCCCAGGGCAGCGAGCGAAACTGCAATCCGTCGCAGGTTTCGTATCATTCGCGATTGACCGGGTCCAAACGAATACAAGTCCCAAGATTGATTTTCAGAAGCGATTTGAAGTTTCATCGGCCCTGTTCTCTCTGTGTCTTTATTCGCCGCGAAATTCCCGAGCCCATTTCACAACACGCTAAATTTTACTTATGCCCGGGCGCGACGCCCGCCGGCTTTCGAACGACCTCGTCATACGCGTTATCTTCGTCCGGCACGCAGAACCATTCCGCAATTTGCCATCCTGGCTCCAGTTTGTGAAGTTTCGGAGGGCTTATCCACGGCTTCGTGTACGCTTTGGGATCGTCGATGATGATCTGCAATTCCAGAGTGTCATGATTCACCCGCCGGTAGCGTTCCGTGAGGTGCGTGGCGTCGCTGCGCGGGTTTCCGTAGGAATCGTCCCAGAGCTTATCGTTAAAACCGACCGTCTCCACGACGAAAGTGTCGCCATCCCATTTGCCAACCGAATATCCGAGATAAGTGGGATCCGGTTCTTTCGGAAGAGGCCGCCCATCGGTCCAGATTTCGCGCCAGATATGCCCCAGTTCAAAAAACATCAGCACCCTGCCGGGAATCTGAATGATTTCGAATGGATTGGGAAGATTCAGAAGCTTGGGCGGGCCATCCGGATCGCATCGCAACGCCGGATTATTTTCCTGCCCCGGAACAGCTCTCGGACCAACCAAAGGCCTTGCCGCGTCGAACCTGGCTTTCCCCCACGGCGTTAACGGAGGACGGGTTCGGTCATCGACAGCGTTCATGCCCGGAACTCCTGGGACATCGCCGTCCGGATACTGCATCCAGACGCCTGACAAATCGTGCGGGGGAGTTGCAATGGCGGCGGGGATCCCGGGCTCAGGCTTCGCCGTTACGGAAGGTCGGCCCCCCTGGGCCGAAAGAATCCCGGCAAAGAACGTGCTTGCGGCCAGAACCGCGCATGCACTCACGCGCGCAAATGCGACCGCCGAGAATCGCACCTCGAAATGAGAATATTTGAGCTGATTCCGCATTCGCTTCTGCAACTTCGCTCACTCAACGCGCAACAACACGCGGATCCATCTACTTTGATTTGGACGCAGGCGCGACTCCCGCCGGTTTCCGAACAACCTGGTCATATGCCTTGTCTTCATCCACGACGCAAAACCATTCGGCAATTTCCCAACCCGGTTCCAGTTTGTGAAGCTTGGGCGGACTGACCCAGGCTTTTGTGTATGACTTGGGATCGTCGATGGTGACCTGCAATTCGAGAGTGTCATGATTCAAGCGGCGATAGCGCTCGGTCAGACGCGTTTGTTCGCTGCGCGGATTTCCGTAAGCATCCACCCACTGGGAGTCATTGAAGCCGATCGTCTCGACGACGAAACTATCTCCCTCCCACTTCCCCACCGCGTATCCCAGGTAGCTCGGATCGGGATCCTTGGGAAGTTCGCGTCCATCCGCCCAGATGGTGCGCCAGATATGCTGCTCCTCGAAAAACATGAACATCCTCCCCGGAATCTGTACGATCTCAAACGGATTTGGATGATTGAGAACCTTGGGAGGCCCGTCGGGATCGCATTTCAAGGATGAGCTATTTTCCTCACCCGGAATCGCTCTTGGACCGACCAGCGGCCGCGAGGCGTCGAATCGCGCCTGCCCCCACGGCGTCAACGGGGGACGAAACCTTTCATTCACCGTGTTCATGCCGGGCGTTCCCGGCACATCGCCCTGAGGGTATTGCATCCAGACGCCGGACAAATCATGAGAGAGGGGAGTGTATGCTTCTCGCATTTTTCCCTCGTCGGATGTTTTGCCGTTCTGAGCTAATACATTAACGGCCAGTAGAATCCCAGCGGCCATCAACACGAATTGGCTTGCAAATCGCAGCATCATGTTCCGCTTCGCCGGTAAGGAATGCCGATGTTTCATCGGTTTATCCCTCTCTCGTTTCTGATCGTTCTGGGTCAGGAATGAACAATTTCAGAAATATGATCCTGAAAACTCGGCTGTCTTTACGACAAACTATAGGTCTGCCATCGATTCAAATCAAGCGTTTGAAAGATGCGTTTACAGGCTGCGGAAAAATGTCTTGTATTGTCATTCTGAGCGAAGCGAAGAATCTCTCTTCGATTTATGCATCAGAGAACGAACCAAGAGAGATTCTTCGCTTCGCTCAGAATGACAGCGTTTTTATTTTCCCGTAGCCTGTTTGGAGATCAAGACCGGCCGAATGGCCAGGTCCGAAACTAGCCGATTGGCGGATGTAAGCGCTCGACGTCTGCGGCATTCTGCTCCCGGAGGTTCATTCACATGTCGACAGAACTCATCGATTTATCCAATGCGCTGGCCCGGGAAACGGATCGCGCTGCGGCCAACATCGTAGCCGTGCACACGGAGGCCCGCGGATCGTCCAGCGGCGTGGTGTGGCGCGCGGGCGTCATCGTAACGGCGGAACATGCGCTGCGCCGCGATGAAGAAATTCAAGTGACCTTGCCGGACGGTCGAGTAGTAACTGCCGCTCTCGTGGGCCGTGACGCATCCACCGACCTGGCTGTTCTGAAGTGTGCCGAAGCCGTCGCGCCCATCGCCGAATTCAGCGAAGTATCCGCAGTCAAGGCGGGTAGCCTCGCTCTGGTGGTGGGCCGCACGCGAGCCAGCGGACCGGTAGCCGCGCTGGGCGCCATCAGCCTCGTGGCAACTGAGCGACGCACATGGGCAGGCGCGGCGCTGTCGCCCTACGTTCGCCTTGACGTGGGCCTTCAGCCGACCGCCGTGGGAGGCGCCGTGATCGATGCCTACGGACGCGTGATTGGCATCGCCACGCCGCGATTTGCGCGCTTCGGCGCCATCGCGGTTCCGGCAGCCACCGTGAATCGCGTGGTCGATGCGCTGCTCAAATCGGGGCATATTCCCCATGGCTATCTAGGGGTCGGGCTGCATCCAATACGGCTGCCCGATGCGCTGCGCCAAACGATTCAGCGCAAGGAGAAGACCGCCGCTATGGTCGTGGAAGTCGCGCCGGACGGACCCGCACACAAGGCCGGCATCATGATCGGCGACCTGCTGCTCTCGTTCGGATCGCAGCCCATCTCGCGGGTTGAGGACGTGCACGCGCAACTGGCCGCGGACGCCATCGGAAAAACGGTTGCGGTTCAATTGCTTCGGGGCGGAGTGGCCCAGGAAACCAAAATCGTGATCGGTGAACGCGCACGTGGAGTCGAATAACGTGGCCATTCCGGGATTCGGCGAAATCGCGGAGCAACTGCGCCGCTCGACCGTTGTGGTTCAGTCGGGCGGCCGCGGCGTGGGCTCCGGAGTCATCTGGTCGAGCGAAGGTCAAGTGGTGACAAACGCGCACGTGGTTCATAGTTCGCGCCCCAGCGTGCAACTTTGGGACGGCCGCGAGTTCGAAGCAGTTGTGAAATCGCGTGATCCGCGCCGCGACCTCGCACAGCTTCGTATCGAAGCCACGAATCTGCCGGCCGCTTCCCCCGCCGACTCATCTAACTTGCGCCCCGGCGAACTGGCGATTGCCATTGGCAATCCGCTTGGATTCGTCGGCGCGCTGGCCACGGGCGTCATTCACGCGGTCGGACCTATGCGCGGACTGGGCCGCCAGAGTTGGGTGCAGGCTGACGTCCGACTGGCTCCCGGAAATTCAGGCGGGCCACTGTCCAACGCGCGCGGCGAAGTGATCGGCATCAACACGATGGTCGCGGGACGCCTGGCCCTCGCTATCCCCAGTAATGCCGTCCGCAATTTTCTCGCTGTTGGACCGTCGAATGCCTGGCTCGGAGTCACGCTGCACCCAACGCTCGTGCCGCAGCCTGCGTCGACGGAAAAAACGTTCGGGCTCGTGCTTCTGGAAGTTGAGCCCGGCAGCCCGGCCGATCTGGCATCGCTTATGCCAGGCGACATTTTGCTGGGGACGGAAGAGAAAGCGTTCGCCGCGATCGAAGATCTGGCCGCTGCGCTTCAGGACAATCGTCCGCGGCTATTGCGGATTGAGTTCCTGCGCGGCGACTACGCGAAAA
>Ga0157378_10001819_pt1 | contig 19122 bp, 9 predicted proteins | sample M65metaG_FD_115309 | JGI IMG/M metagenome (GOLD analysis project Ga0157378, IMG submission 115309) | Miscanthus rhizosphere microbial communities from Kellogg Biological Station, Michigan, USA - M6-5 metaG | ecosystem: Host-associated > Plants > Roots > Rhizosphere > Soil | place: USA: Michigan...
AGGAGATCCGCGCAAGTGCGAGAATCCAATCCAGTCAATCTAGGCCATGACCCGAGATGCCACCAACGCCTCAACATCAAACTTGCAGCTTCATAATTCCCAACATCAATCTGATCGCGAGCAATTGCGCAAAATACTTGAACCTCTTCGCTTGCGGTAAGCTGACCAAAAGGAATACGTAAAGGCTGGCGTTCATAGTCCGATGTTGAAGGGTAATCATCGCTAGATCGGTACTTGCCATTGGAAAGCTGTTGCGCGAAAAGGTATGCCGACCGCCATTGATGTGCTGCCGGATAATCTGTGCGCAACTCACTGGCGCGTCGAAGCTCGCGTTCCACTCCCTTCCAATCCCATTCATGGCGAAGTTTAACTTGGGAGTTTGCAGGGTAACTCGATCCTGAAAACCCATTCTCCGAATTTTCCGAATCCGGGATCTCTGCGGTTACACTTTTTCCCTCAAACTCTGATTCACCCACAGGTGGCAAATAAGCTGTCGCCAGTCGAAGATAGCAATCGACGATTCCGCTATACGCGAGTGCGTAGGTAGGGTCGAGCTCAATTGCTTTTCGAAAATGGCCTATAGCTTTTTCGACCCCTGTTCTTGTGAACCGTATCCAGTGGAAACGTCCTTCGATGTAGGCCTCGTAAGCACTAGCGTTTTCTGTATAGCGGGCTGTAATTAGTCTCTGTTCATCGCGCGACAATTTGAGACGCAGAGAAGAAGAAAGCTGCTTAGTAATCTCTTCTTGGATCTCCAAGATATTCTTTGATTCGAAATCAAAAGTATCTCCCCATAGCACCCAACCATTAGCGGCGTCAACGAGCTCGGCATTGATCATCAAACCATTTGGTCGCGAGACGAGTTTACCCAGTAGCATCGCATCCACGTTTAACTCGCGTGCGAGAACCTTTGGATCGATTTCTGCGCCCTTGTAACGAAATACCGTGCTACGTGACATCACACGCACCTTAGAGATCTGCGAAAGAGAGTTGATGATGTTCTCACTGATACCATCAGCGAGATATTCAAGCCGGTTGTCCTCGGTCGCATTGATGAAAGGTAGCACTGCCAGGATTGGCGGTGGACCAACCTTTGTCTCGACACTCTGAGCCTCGTCAGCCCCGGTCGATGACATGGTTACCTCAACGACCCTCACCGCAGCCACGAACCTATAACCTCGACGGACCACAGTATCTATGTATTGGGCGGCCGAGCGGTGATCGCCTAACGCTCGCCTGAGCGTGAAGATGTTCTGAGTCAAGTTACCTTCCTCGACGAACGAATCGGGCCAAACCTCTCTCATAAGGTCGTCTTTTTCCACCAGTTCACCGGCATTTTGGAGCAGCAAAAGTAGGATATCGGTAGCTTTTGGGGGCAGAGAAATCGCGTCGCCCTCGCGCGTTAGAAGACGCTGGCCCACATTCATTCGGAATGGACCAAATTCGTAGCAGAGGTTGTTGCTAGAAGACATAACCCTAAGAACCGGTTAATAAAACTTTGAGAATGTTCTAAGGACTTTCGTTTGTAGCGTGAGTATATTGCCGCCCGTCGCTAAGCGCTGCTGTTGCTATCAGGCTTGTGGATTGTAATTGGCGAGTCTGAATAATGGCAAGAAAACGAGAACTCCTCGCACAGCGTTTGGTCCGAACCAGTTGAGAGAGGGGGCAAAATCAACTGGAGGGATAAGGTGGAATCCCGATTCGGACTTGGGTACCTCACCCCGGCGGCCTTCGTTGGTCCTGCGTCTCACGGTACTTTCGCCCAGTGATGTGGCCCTGGGGCGCAGGCAGCGAAGGAGCGGAATAATCTGAAAGGCTGCCGATGTGCTTTACCTTGTCGTGAGGTTTTGTGGAAAAACTCCGTGAGGATGATTGCTGTGCGGTGAGGCCAGCAAACACGAATCTCGCGACAAGCTACGGTTCATCGTTCCGATTAGCGAAGGCTGACTAAACGAGTGCCAATTCTAACTGTCGAGGTTCACCTATGAAGCAGAGCAAAAACGTTCATACGGAAACGAAGGGATGGATTAAGCCAGCAGGAGCCGCCGCAAATTCCTCTCTCAGAGCAGATTTCTTTTGTGGTTTCTGATCTATCTCAAGCGTTGTGATTGTGACAACGCTTGCCAACGCATCCACAAGTAACAAAGGCTTGGCGGTTCGTCACTTCATGTCAGCAATCAACACCGCATCTCTCAACAGTACTCCGCGCGAACACACCAATCGCTTTCCATCCGGGGACCAGGCAAAGCCAGTAATCAAACTGTCTTTGAAATCGGTAACCTGCTTTGGCGGACCACCGTCAATCGACTGGCTCCAGATGTTACTCACATTGTTTACGTTGACACTGTAGAGAAATGATCTGTTATCGCGCCCCCATTGCGACTGCACCACCGTTGTCACCGTACCGCTCTGGCCAATCTCGAAAACCTTTGTTTCACCACCACCTTCAAACGGCATCACAGCAATACGATTTGGAGGTGCAAAAGGATCAGGTGAGTCAGCAAACGTGTAGATAATCGACTTGCCATCGGATGAAACCGCTCCGGCGACGGCGGCGTGATCGGTAATCTGTTGCGGCGCACCTCCATCGATTGACATTTTCCAAATCGTCGGCTTGGCGCCTGACAACGAAGTGAATATTACCCATTTGCTGTCAGGCGAAATTGTCGGGTATGAGTCGGCCGGGCCATCTGTCAATTTGATCGGATTACTACCGTCTATATTCATCCTCCAAGTGGTCTTTGTCCCCGACCGCAACGAGGTATAGACAACGTACCGGCCATCCGGAGAAATCACGGGCGACAGATTTTGCGCTCCATTCGATGTCAACTGCGTTCGATTGTTCCCGTCTGGATCGGTGAGCCAAATATCTTGACTTCCCCCTTCGGTGGATGCAAATGCGATTCGCCCATCAGGCGACCAAGAAAGGTTGTTACCCGCTGCCGAATAGAACCCAATATTGCCTGTTGGTAAACGAATCGCTTTTGTAGCATCGCCATCCGGCACCACCCATAGATTCACAAGTCCCTCAACCTGAATCGAGGTGAACTTTTTGCCATCAGCTGTTAGACCAATCGCCCGGTACGCACTCAGATCGTTGGTAACCCGCCTGGCCTTTCCCTCCGGATAACTTACTACCCACAGTTGAGCCTCACGAATGCTGTCACCGGCAACAACCAAGAGCCCGGTCATGTCCGGTAACCATTGCACCCGTCCGGCGTATGACCAGGTTTGAGTCGACAAAGGCCGCTCACTTCCATTTTCCGCAGAGAAGGCGAGAACTTTGCTTGAGTCTCCTACACTAACCACAGAGGCAGCGATGAACTTCCCATCAGGTGACCACGATGGTCCAGTGAAGAAGATCGGAGAAAGCCGTTCCGGAAGTTTTTTGATCGTCAGATCACGTTGCTGACTACCGTCTACACTTGAAACAACCAGCGCAGTGTCGCCCGGATTTGGATAATTGCCACGAATGAGAACGAACCGCTTGCCATCGGGAGAGAAACTGATTGGCCCATCGATCTTTTCCAGGATCTTTACTGGAGTCCCACCCAGCACCGGAATTCGATACAGCGTTCCGGCATCAAGATTCGTCTTTGTCACATAGAAGAGTTCGTTGCCATCGGGCGAAAAGGTCAAGCCAAAGAATCCAACCGGCGCTGGCGGCACGATCTGTTTGTCGTTTGCAGTGCTTACCTGGCGTATCCAAAGGCTCTGGACGCTGTGAGTGCTCAACGCATAGACAACGTATTTACCATCAGGTGAAATCGTCGCGTCGATGGCATTACCGGAATTGGTGATCCGGGAAATCTTGATATCCCAAAAGTGTTCGACTGGCTGTGTGCGGTTCGCAAATTTGTAGATTGCTAAGCTGGCGATCAAAACGAGTAAAAACATCCCGCTTAGCGCCAGAGCACTTCCAACTTTGTGTCGCTTTATCTCGATGCTCAGCGAATGACTGATCGCCGTTATAGCACTGCGGGGCTCAGTCGTTTGAGCAACAGGAAGTACTGTGGTCACATTAGCGGCAAGCGGGCTTGCGTTTGGTACAACTGATTGCTCGAGCTTCTCTTGAAATTCCAATTCCTGCTTCAAGGCTTTAAGATCCAGCCACAGATCCTTAACGACCTGGTAGCGCTCTTCACGATCTTTTCTAAGCGACTTCGAAACAATTCGATTGAGTTCAGAAGGTATACCGGGAATCAGCTGCGATAGTGGTGGCGGATCCGTTTTGAGGATAGAAGCCATCGTGTCGCTCGGTGTGTCGCCTTCAAAGGGCTTTCGGCGCGCGACCATCTCGTACAGCGTAGCCCCCAAACTGAAGATATCTGACCGTGCATCCACCGCGATACCGCGCGCCTGCTCGGGTGACATATAGCCGGCCGTTCCAATAACAATTCCAGATCCGGTTCGCACCTGAATGGTCGGCGCTTCAGCAGCCATGGCTGGACCAGCTGGTTCGCTCAACTTTGCCAGTCCAAAATCCAGGACCTTCACGTAACCATCGGGCCGCAACATGATGTTGTCTGGTTTAATGTCGCGGTGAATTATGCCTGCCTTGTGTGCGGCCGAAAGAGCATCAGCAACTTGAATCGCGATATTGAGCGACTCGTTGAGTGTCAACGCCGAGAGACTCAAGCGCTGTCGCAGTGTTTGACCTTCAACAAACTCAGTCGCGATCACATGTGACGATCCCGCCTGGGCTATTTCGTAGATCGTGATTATGTTTGGGTGATTTAGAGCAGAGGCTGAGCGCGCTTCCTGCTCGAATCGTCGTAGCCGATCATCGTCCCTTGTGAATGAGGCAGGTAGCAGCTTCAGCGCGACTTTGCGGGTCAGCCTCTTGTCCTCGGCGAGATAGACCTCGCCCATGCCACCGCGGCTGATAAACGACAACACTTCGTACGCGCCAATCTTCTGACCCCGTGTCAGCTCATTCTTATCGCCAACTAACGCTTCGGCGGCCGCCTGATACGCCGGACCATCGATGAAGCTCCCGGACTTCTCATGCGAAGCAATTAGCGACTCCACCTCTCCACGCAAGCGGTCGTCGCCAAAACATGCTTGAGAAAGAAATGAACTCCGCTCTCCCGGCTGATACCGGATCGCCGAATTGAATATCTCTTTAACTTGTTGCCAACGCTCGGGAGTCATCAATGTGAATTCTGCAATTCGACCATCCAGAGATTGCCGGTAGTCTCCGCATACTCATAAACGATCTGATTCCCAAGCGGCGACCATGCGGGATAGCGCACGAACGCATTCAACTTGGAGTAGTTTGTAAGTTGTTTCTGCACCTTCGTCGTACGAGAAATCCAATAGATGTTCCAGATGCCGTTGCGCCGGCCGGCAAAAACGATTTTGTCTCCGTCGGGGGACCAACTGCCCGGAAAGTCTTTACTCTTATCAAATGTCAACCGGGTGGTCTCACCACCACTACTGGGAATAACCATGATGTACGAGTTGTCCCCACGCTGCTGTTCAAAAGCCAGGAAGCGACCATCCGGCGACCAACAAGGGAAGCCCATCAACTGATCATCAAAAGTCAATTGCTTACGTTGACCAGTCTTGACAGACGCGACCCACACGTTCACCGCACCATTTTGGTTGAGATTGTAGGCAATCTCGTTTCCATCAGGTGACAGTGCTGCATACTGCACTCCCTCACCTAAATCCAATAGAGGTTCTTCCTTACGTGTTGGCAGCGAGATGGTCCATACCATCATGTGGTTATTGTTTCGGTCTGAGATGAAGGCAAGTTTATCCCCCTCTGGAAACCAGCTCGCCTGGCTATCAGTGGCCGGATTGTTCGTCAGCTGAGTTAAGTTCTTGCCATCAGCATCCGCGATCCAGATGTCGGCACTGGTGCCGGGCCGCCACCTGTTGAGGGCGACCTTTCGTCCATCAGGTGAAAAGCGGACAAGATTATTCCGCTGACTAGTGTCACTGGTAAAGGGAGCCGGCGGCTTAGCATCGCCCGATACCGAATCAAGCAGCACTGTCCAGAGGTTGCTTGATATTCTGATTGCGTTGTAGACGATTTTTTGACCGTCTGCTGAGATGCTGATATTTGCCAGCGATATCCCGGAACCTATCGGTAAAACCGATACTGGATCGCCCACTGGCTCGCCAGATGGAGACACCTGAATTCTGGACAACCCCGAATCTCCATGAGTGTTCAGAAAGTAAACATGTTGCCCGTCAGGCGCATAAATTGGAGCATTACCGCGTGACACAATTTTCGTAGGTTCACCGCCTTCGCTGCCGATCGACCAGACGGAAGAAAAGATAAAATCCGATGTTTCAAATACGATCCGTTTCCCGTCTGGTGACCACGATGGAGAGGCATGGCCTCCAGCTGGATTGCCGGGTTTGGTGACCTGCCTTGCGACCCCACCCTGGGATGGAATGATCCAGATGGTTGACGGTGGTAAGGTGCGTGAAACAAAAACTTCACCCATTTCGCCTGATTGATACGCGATCACAGAACCGTCTGGTGACCAGACTGGTCTCGTTCCGACATCTGTCAGCTGCTTTGGAGTACCACCGAGCGCAGAGATAATCCAGATGCCGCCTCGATTCTTTGACGCGTAAGCGATCTTTTGGCCATCGGGCGACCAGGAAGGTTGTAGGTTCTGCTGACCATCCTTCGTCAGTTGCAGCTCGCCGCCTCCGGGCGTGATTTGTTTAATGTAGATCTCAAAACTTCCATTCTGGTCCGAGCTGTAAACGACGGACTTTGCATCAGGGGAGAGTGAAGGAAAGCCGTCGAGACCGGGTGAGAAGGTAATCTGAGTAGTCCTGAGCAATTGGGGCGCGTCACTAATCTCCGTGCGTTTGCTACTGAGAAATTTGTAGAGAGCTATGACGCCAACAGTCGTCACTATTGTGACGGCCGTTAGTGCGAGAATTGAGCCAGCTTTATGACGTCTAATTCCGACGCCTAGCGAATGAGTGATTGTCGAGACGGCTGTCTTGATCTCACTCGTCTCAGATGGCGACTTTACCGTCGCAGTGAAGTGTTGCTGACTGCTTACCTCAGATGATTCACCAGTCCGGGCAGGAGCGACCGAACGATCGAGCTTGGTCTGAAAATCGAGTTCCTCTTTCAGGCTCTTCAAATCAAGCATTAGATCTTTAACGACCTGATAGCGCTCCTCACGATCTTTGCGCAGTGTTTTGTTAATAATGCGTATCAGCTCAGCAGGCGCGTCCTGTAGAAAGTGCGAAAGTGATGGTGGGTCAGTTTTCAAAATCGCTGCGAGCACATCACTGGTCGTTTCGCCGTCGAAAGGTTTCCGTCCGGCAACCATCTCGTAGATCAGCGTGCCCAGGTTGAAAATGTCCGAGCGGGCATCGACCGTTTGGCCACGCGCCTGTTCGGGCGACATGTATCCGACCGTTCCAATGATGACTCCCGATCCGGTCATCACTTTTCTAGTAGGTGCATCAGAGCTAGGTACCTGGGCAGTCGACTCGATCAATTTAGCTAAACCGAAATCGAGTACCTTCACGTAACCATCCGGCCGGATCATTATGTTTTCAGGTTTGATATCACGATGGATGATGCCTGCTTTGTGCGCAGACGCGAGTGCGTCGGCAATCTGAATAGCAACAGCCAATGAGTCCTGGAGAACTAGTGCACCGCGGGCCAATCGCTCGCGTAACGTTTCACCTTCAACAAACTCAGTGGCAATCATCAGGGTCGACGCCGTCTCACTAATCTCGTAGATCGTGATGATGTTCGGGTGATTCAAAGCCGAAGCAGAGCGCGCCTCTTGTTCAAAACGATGCAATCGGGTCACGTCCATTGTCACTGAGGAAGGCAGAAGCTTAAGTGCAACTTTGCGGCCCAGCCGTTTATCCTGTGCAAGATAAACTTCCCCCATACCACCACGACTAATGAACGAAACAATCTCGTAAGCGCCAACAAACTGTCCCGGTTTCAACTCGGCTTTTTCGTCCGCGATTAATGTGGCTGCCGCTTCGTAGGCAGGCGCGTCGATAAAGCTCCCCGTCTTTTCGTGAGACGTAATGAGTGATTCAACTTCGCTTCGCAAATAGTTGTCCCCGGCGCAAGCATCTGAAAGAAACAAGTTCCGCTCTTCGGATCGATACTTGATCGCCGAATTGAATATAGCTTTAACCTGTTGCCAACGTTCCGGGGTCATTTCAAGCGGTCCCTAAGGTAAATTTGTCTCTAAATGAAACGCGGACGGTGCGCCTGGAGTCCCTCAAAGGCCTATTCGAGCTGACGACGTAACCATGCACGAGCCATTTTCCAATCGCGTTCAACGGTCGCATGACCAACACCCAAAACCTCCGCCGTTTCCTCAATTGAAAGACCGCCGAAAAACTTTAGTTCTACGATTCGTTCTTGCTGAGGATCCATCTTCCTCAACTCCTCTAAGGCCTCGTTCAAAGCCAACAAATCAATTTCTGGCTGTTTTACCAGTCCTTCAGCACTTGTAATCGAAAGCCGTTGTTGATCGGAACCGCCTCGCTTTGCAGCCTGATGTTGCCGAGCATGATCTACAAGAATTCGTCGCATGAGCTGTGCTGAAATACCAAAAAACTGGGCGCGGTTTTGCCACTTCGCATTTCTCTGGTCGATGAGTTTCAGATAAGCCTCATTGACCAACGCCGTCGGTTGCAACGTATGTCCCTGCCGTTCGCGACGCAGATAATTTGTGGCCAATCGACGAAGCTCGCTGTAGACCAGCGGCATTAGCTTATCCAGTGCTGCCTGGTCCCCCCTGCTCCAATCGATCAAAAGCTGCGTTACCCCTTCGGGTGTCGACATTCGTGTGCTCCGGAAAAGTTCGAAACCATCGGCAGGATTTAGGGTCGAAATTTTACAACAAATAACTTGGCCTACGTGAGGGAATACTGCAAAGCCCTACGCGTTAGTAAGTGAGAGGCGAAAGACGATCGAAGATAAGCCACGTAAATCAGCCTCGGTTAACACGAAAAAATGGACTTTCGATCGCACACGAAATAAGGAGCTTCCATGAAAAACAAGATCTACTTGCACTTCGCAACCGCGCTCTTGATCGCCGCCCTGGGTATTACAGCCGATGCACAGTCGAGAAATACTCAACGGCTCCAGGTTAACGTTCCGTTTGGCTTCAATGTCGGCAACGCTATGATGCCTGCCGGCAAATATAATGTGAGCATAGTTAACCCCACAGCATCCGGCAGCGTTCTGAAAATCTCCAGTCTGGATGGTCGATCAACTGCGATGACGCGAACGACGGATATCATTGGTTGGTCCACTGCTAGTGCCAAATTAACTTTTCGACACTACGGTACACGATATTTTCTGGCACAGGTTTGGATGGAGTCAGAATCGACTGGCCTTGCAACACCCAGGTCAAGCTCAGAGAAAACGCTACAACGTCAGATGGGTAAAGCGGCGACAAACTACGATGTGGTTGCTGTGAACGCTCGCCAGTGAAAGTCTCAGCAATGTCAGCTGGCAGAAGTTGGGGAACTCCTGGCAAGCTGAACAAACGACGACCCGAAGAGTTCTACTTCGGGTCGTTGTACTTTTGGTTTGACCTCAGCGAACCTGGACATTGCGGGTCATCTGATGAAACCGGTCGCGGTACTCATCCAGTTTAGACAAGTTTTTGAACTCGGATTCATGAGCTTGTGCGGCCTTATCAAAAAGTGGCTTTAGAGCAGCGACCATGTTTCGTATCTGGACCCTGGGACCGCTCCCAAAGTCTCCCGTCGTAACGCCGGCAGGCATCAAAAGCAGGTCTAGCGTTTCTGGTTCCAGAGTCTCCTGAGCAGCGAGGGCCACGAGTATCTCGTCGGGAATTATTTGGCCCCCTGGTTCGGGAAGTTCGCTCACCTCTTTGAAAGACACGCCGGTAAATTTTTCCTTAAGCCAAGAGAGGACCTTCTGCAGCGGAGGCTGGCTTTCGCTCTGACGGCGTTGCCGCATCGCGAGGTAACGAACATGATTCATGAAACGCTTGGTACTTCGTGGTGTGGATTGTCGAGCGAAAACAATTGGATGCCAGATCTCCAACGCTTTCACAAATCGCGGCGAGTCTTTGACGACTAACCCGGGACGTCGGGTCAAAATTGATGCTCCGAGCCAAATCAGGCCCAGCAGAGCGAGTGCCGGCAAAATGTTCTTTGAAAATTGTGCCCGGCCTCCCTGGATCAAGTTTGGACGCTCATTCGCAAAGCTTACTTGGGCACTAGGATTCTCATTACTCGAGACCGCCGGCACCTGCTGTTGAGGTGCCTGAGTTGGTGGCGCAACCGCCGTTGTGCCCTTACCTGAATTATCTGAAGCAGGGCCAACCGAAAGCCAGTGCGCAATGTAATAACCAAGGAACAGCAAAGCGGCCAAAGTCAACAGCGCCGGAACAACACGCCAATGCTTACTAAAGATATCCAGCATCGACAACTTAAAGATTTGAAAACGAGTCAACTTTTCCCGCTCTGTTTTTTCTTTTGTACTCGCGATGAGCAGAGCCAACGATTGTGATTGGCTCGCTGCTGGAACAGGCACTTCAATATTGATCAACTTGTCCAGGTACTGGCGTGCAAACTCGATTCGCTTTTTCTTTGCGACTTCAGACACGTCAGTCGTATCAACTTCGTCAATCATTTCCTCAGCAACATCTTTGAATGCGCGACCGACGCAACTCTCGACATAGTCCCTTGCCATCCCAATTACTACGAAACATTCGCCCGACGTCGTTAGAAAGTTCACGGCTTCGAGAGTCTCCACGACCTGATCAGGCCGGCATCGATCGAGATCGTCGATAAAGATCAACATGCTTCGCTCGCCCAGGGCGCGAGTGACGTCGCAAAATTCCACTGCGAATTTTTGTCTGAAGCTTGTTTGAGCTTCCAGTCCGCGAATACTCATGCCGCGCGAGACACCAGCCAATAAGCTCGCAGGCTTAACTCCGAATGCAGTTATTCCTTTCCACACCGCCGTCACAAAAGTGACGATGCCTGCCAGCAGAGGTATTAAGGTCAGGATGTTTGCAGTGGAAGGAACCGTGGCTGGATCAGTCACCGATGCCATCACGTTCTTGATGAATGCGGCCAACGTAGTATCCGACCCCATGTTACCGAGCCTATAGACAAGCATCACATAGATTAGAAAGAGCAAAGCAACTAAAGGGAACCACTGGCGCCACCCTCGAATCCACAACAACTTTGCGCGAAACACGATTCCACGTGACGTCCACCAGCGTGGGACGGCTTGCAACTTAATGTTTTCGAGGAGCGACGCGAGTATGTATTCCTCTTTTTGATGATGCCAGGCATTGAACCAAACAGGGCGAAACTTGTAGGAGCGCAGATCAACACGCAATAAATTCATGAGTGAACTCTTTCCCGTTCCCCATTCGCCGATAATTGCGATTGTGAGTGGTGGCAGTGTGTTTTCATTGCGGAAGAAACGCGAGATGCCCCGTGCGATCGAATTGAAAGCGAGAACGTCTCCATCAGCTTGTTCGAGCGCACGATCAGAAACCAGAACATCAGCAACTGATTCTTCCGGAGTCAAGTCAACCTGATCGACTCGCCTACTCAGCAAGGCGACTCCAAGTCCAACCAGGCTGAGGAAATACCATGGAGCGGGAAAGCGAAAATACAAGCCACCGGTTCCTTCGAAACCCTGAGTTTGATGAATCCAGGTTTCACCGCCGTCGGTTGTACTTAAGATCAGGCCATCATTGCCGGCGATCCATCCGTGCAATCCATCGGAGAGAAATTGGATTGAGTTCAGTTGGCTCTTCGTGCCGCTGGCTTTAGGTTGCCAGTTGATCCCAGCGTCATTGGTGGAAAACACAGCACCATTACTGCCAACGACCCAGCCCTTGTTGTCATCGAGAAAGAAAACGCCATGTAGGTCATTCGGCGTTTTGGTGTATAGCTGAGTCCAATAGGCACCACGATCCGTGCTGCGCCAAACTACACCCGCCGCGCCCACCACCCACGTTGAAGACGGACTTTCGTAGGAACCATAGACGGTTTGTCCTTGATCAAATGGATAGTAAAAGGGTGGATCCGCAGCGCGAAAGAACCAGTTGTTGCTGAAGATGACAACATAGTTCGACCCTGCTTCGCCGGCAATTTTCGGAACCTGAACAGACCGCAATGGACCTTGGAATGGTTTTGCATTTAGCGAATAAAGTGACTCGAGGAATTGCGTATCCCAGTTATCGCCTCCATCATTAGTGAAGAAACGCCATCCCGCCTCAGTGATGACTTCACCTCGTTGCGCGTCATCGACAAAATAAATCCCGCGCAATGTAGCGTCGTCAGTAGGTGCTGGAACGGCGATACTGCGCTCTTGTGGTCGGCTCTGACGGCTGTCAGCTTTGGACACAGCCGCATATGTCGAGGGAACAAGATCGAGTTCCAATAATGATTGACTCACGGTTGAGGGAGTCGGCTGGTTGCCAGGCTTGCTAAATGTGATGGCTTTCTTTATCCAGCTCCTACCTGCGTCATTGCTCTTGACGATCATTCCCCTGTTTCCAGCTGCAAAGATGTGAGTGCCATCGGACAAAGCACTGATGGCATTCAATCCACATTCAATCTTCGCGAGTCGACTCGGAGCATTCCATTCCAGTGGGTGGGTCCACCAACCTCGAGAAACTATCCAACGTGGTGACGTAAAAGGATCCTGTCGCGGCGATTGAATCAGCGCGGCTGCAGTTAGCAACGCAAAAATAGTTGCGCCGATCCAAAAGCGATTTGCAGATGACAACTTTATGGTTGTTCGGGGACTGCTACTGCGAATAGACGGGGCTTTGCTCACTGATTCGTAGTGCGCTTTAGAGTCAGTCATGAGGTGGTTGCCTCGCTATCTGAGGAAGACCAGCGCTGCCGAACAGAAGTGCGAAAAGTCTTGCACTCCCTAGCAAGTCGCTTCGATCAGGGGATCAATGTCTAACGAAAGACTTTCAGCTGTAGATAGAGTGCGCGTTCAGAGGTAGAAGCTGATGCGAGTGATAGCAGCGGAATCCTGAGGCCGCGCCATGACGATCGATTTCAGTGTCAAAGTTAGACGGGCATTATGCTAGTTCGGCATTGCTTATGAGTCAATAAATAGTCAAACGACTGGTCATGTTGTGCACAGGCTTATGCCGGGGCGGGTGACGCCTTTACTATTTCTAGACTTGCCTCCTGCTCTGACATAGACTGCCAACTCGTCCATTCCCCTTCGAGTTGAACAGACTCTATGGCCACCACCGACCTCAAGACCACAAACATTAGAACTGAAGCGATCGCAGGCATCACAACCTTTTTCACGATGTCCTACATCGTCGTGGTGAATCCAGCAATCCTCTCAACACCAGGCACAGGCATGGCGTTCAGCGGCGTGCTTACGGCAACGGTACTCGTCTGCTTTGTGATGACGTTGCTAATGGGTGTTTACGCCAAGCTTCCTTTTGCAGTTGCGCCGGGAATGGGCCTGAATGCCTTCTTCACATTCACGATCATCCTGACTCAAAAAGTTTGGTGGCAGGTCGCGCTCGGAATTGTTTTCTGGGCAGGCGTGCTATTCCTATTGATCTCGATCACTCCAATCAGGGAAACGATTGCGAATGCGATTCCCAGCGAACTGCGAATAGCAACGGCTGCGGGCATTGGGATCTTTCTCACGTTCATTGGACTAAAAAACGCAGGCATCATCGCATCAGATCCAGTTACGTTCGTTAAGCTGGGAATACTTGGTAAGGAAGCGCAGCTCGCAATAGTCGGATTGGTTGTTATCGTTTTCTTGTTGATTCACCGGAGTGCGCTGGCATTTCTCGCAGGCATCTTTGTCGTAACCTTGCTTGCGTGGTTGAGAGGCATGATTCAACCACCGGAGCATGTGTTCAGCGCTCCTGATTTTCATTCGGTGTTCCTGAAGCTTGACGTTCTTGGCGCGTTAAAGTTGTCACTACTGCCCGCAATCATTGCCATTCTCTTCACTGACCTATTTGATTCGATATCTACCTTCATCGGTGTTGCGCACGCCGCGGATTTGTTAGACGAGCAAGGCAATCCCAAAAATCTTCGACAAGGATTGATTGTCGATTCTTTCGCCACACTCGGGGCAGGACTTGCAGGCAGTTCATCGGGCACGGCTTATATAGAAAGTATCGCCGGAATAAATGTGGGAGGACGTACCGGTCTGACTTCAGTATTTACGGCACTCTGCTTCTTACCTTGTTTTTTCCTCGCACCAATCGCCGGAATAGTTCCGTTGTACGCCACAGCTCCAGTGTTGATTCTGGTGGGCGCCTCGATGTTTAAGAGTGTCGGCCAGATTGCTTTTTCCAAAATCGAAGAGGGTCTGCCGGCGTTTTTGACTATAATTCTCATCCCCCTGACATTTTCAATCACCCAGGGAATTCTTTGGGGATTCATCTCCCATGTTGGCCTTTATCTCTTAGTAGGACGCCGACGTGATATTCATCCGGTAATGTTCGTCCTCGCGGTGATTTCCATCGGACTTCTGCTCCTTGAACATGTGAGGTTTTAAGAACGATCATCTGCAGATTACGCAGATTACACAGATTTCTTTTTCGGAGAATGGGCTTACTACAAGCTCTAATGAATCTGTGTAATCTGCGTAATCTGTGGATAGAGTTTTTCACTTCGATCAAGACTGCTACAAGGGTGACTTATGAATACCTCCCACATCCGCCCAACAACCTACAGGCTCTCAATTCTTCTCAGCCTCGCAGGATTGTTTATGCTCTCGCCTCTCCACACTGTCGCGCAAACACCGAGCGCGAGTCCCTCCCCAACAGATAATCGCGGACTCGGTGTGCAGAGTTCAGGTGCAACGACAACACAATCGAGTCAGCAGGCTAAAGAGGCTAAACCTGAACTCGTTCTCCAGACCGGCTACAACCAATTATTCGGCGCTACTCGTGTTGTCTTCAGTCCTGATGGGCGACTGCTCGCCACCGGCACATTTCGAAGTAGCTCAATCAAGCTTTGGGAAACTGCAACCAACCGCAAACTTCGTGAGCTTGCAACTAACAGTACAAGTTCCACATCGCTTTCGCCTGCCGTTGCATTCAGTCGCGATAATCGATTTGTCGCGGCCGCGGCTGGAGACAATTCTGTAAAAGTGTGGGACGTCGGCAGCGGACGCGAGGTTCAAACATTCGCTGGAACCCAGGGAACGATGATGGCGGCGATGGGTGTGCTCTTTATTGGCTTCGCTGCAGACAATCGGCTGGTAACTGTTGGAGACAGCGTGCGAGTCTGGGACGTTACGACCGGTCAGGAGTTACGAACGATTGAAGGATCCGTCTTGTCAGCCGGGAGTTTCAATGGAACAGACAGCGGAATGACGCTCACTCCAGACGGCAAACAACTGTTGTTTATCAACACCAATGATTCCGAAGTGAAGTTCATTGATCTGGCGTCTGGTAAAGAAGTAAATCGCGTGAAGTTGCCTGACAATCAAATCAACAGCCTGCAGCTTGCAGTTTCTACGGATGGCCACGTGCTGGCTGCTGGAGTTGTAGATAAGCATTTCAAATTTTGGGACCTAACTGCAAAGACCTCCAAAGAACTCACGACGACTTCCAAAGATTTTTGCCAGGTCACGATTAGCCGCGATGGGCGACTAATAGGTCTTTCGGAAAACTACACCCTAAGAGTGTGGGAGACCGGAACACTTCGCGAGTTAGCTCCGCTGAAAATACCGCACGGCGGATCGTTCGGGACTTTCGCCGATGCGTTTGCTTCCTTCAGCGAAGACGGCAAGAAGATCGCAACCAGTGGCTTTGATACCGAGACAATCATCTGGGAGACGGAGACTGCAAAACAGTTGTCGAAGTTGAGCGGTCGAACAAACATGGCATACAACGTGGCGTTCAGTTCCGACGGCACGCAACTGGCTGCGGGAGGACGCACTCGTTGGGACCTTCGCACCGGCCGCGGATTACGCGTGAGTCCCGCCGACCTCGATCGCACTTACCCGATCCCAAGTCCTGATGGTCGATTGCTTGCAGTGATGAAAGCCAACAATCCTGTACTGACGCTGTTGGAAGCAGAGACGGGTCGTGAACTTAAAGCTCTGACTCCTTCCGGATCTCCTGGTGTGGTCGAACGTGCACGGTTCAATCAAGACGGAACCATGATTGTCGTGACATACGGCCCCAACCCCGATACAGCGATCTCTTCGACAGCGCCGATGCACAGAAGCACGGTAAAGATCTGGGACGTTAAATCAGGAAATGAGTTGCAAACGATTGTGCCGGACAACTCTCCAGTCGACTCGGATTTCAGTAAAGACGGCCGCGTTCTCGCGACGATCGGCTCAATGGGAGAAATCTCTCTCTGGGATACACAGTCAGGAAGCAAGTTGCGCGATCTCACTTCGTCGCCGATGAAATCACTGACGAACATCATGAACACTCAAACGTCGGGAAGTCGAACCAAGATGCCCAACATAGCCAACATGCCTAACATGGCTGAGATGGCTGACATGATGACCAACATGATCGGAAGTATGTCGGCTGGAACGATGGGCCGCAAAGTTACCTCTCTTGCGTTCAGTCCGGATGGACGAATTCTCGCAACTGGCGGTGTTCAATCGAAATCCAATATAGACGTTGCCGCGATGATGAGCGGAGCGACGCAAAAAGGATCAAAGAAATCGAAACAACCTCAGGACCCGGCCGATTTGATGAAGGATCTCAAAGTAGAGGCAATTGCACAGTTGCAACTTTGGGATGTGACTAGCGGTCAGGAAATCGCATCACTCAAAGGACACGGACGTGCTGTAACAAAGGTTGCTTTCAGCCGCGACGGCAAACTGGTCGCCACCAGCAGCAACGACAACATCATCACGATCTGGGACATCGCATCGCAACGTGAACTCAAATCGTTAAGCGGACACACAGCCAGTATAGAATCAATGGATTTCAGTCCCGACAATCATCTGCTCGCTTCAGCGGGAGAGGACGGTGCAACATTTCTTTGGGACACAAACACTGGCGAACATCTGTTGACGCTGATCTCACTCGACGATGGTGGCGAATGGATGGTTGTCACCCCGCAAGGTTTGTTTGACGGCACACCTTTAACGTGGAACCAAATTCTGTGGCGTTATAACCAGGAGACATTCAACGTCGCGCCGATAGAGTGGTTCTTCAATGAGTTCTACTATCCCGGGTTACTCGCAGACATCTTTGCCGGTAAGCGTCCACAAGTTGCCCAGGACGTGTCGAAGAAAGATCGCCGCCAACCCGTAGTGAAACTTTCTATTGTCGGCGACACTCCGGCGGACGGAATCACTTCTCGCACCGTGAAAGTGAAGCTCGACATCACGGATGCGCAGGCAGACAAAGACAATCCGAAAGGAAGCGGGGCTCGCGACCTTCGTCTATTTCGGAACGGCTCGCTTGTGAAGGTCTGGCATGGTGATGTCTTAAATGGTCAATCGGCAACATCACTCGAACAGGAGATCACTGTCACTGCTGGACCAAATCGACTCGTCGCCTACGCATTCAACAGAGACAATGTGAAGAGCAAAGATGCGCCATTGGAGTTTCAGGGCGCGGCGAGTCTGAAGCGAAAAGGCGTTGCCTACGTCATCGCTGTCGGTGTCAATGAATACGAAAACAGTCAATACAATTTGAAGTATGCAGTAGCCGACGCTCAAAGTTTCGGGACTGAACTCCGTGCTCGCGAAACTCAAGTGGGGGAGTTTGAGCGCATTGAAGTGATAACCCTCGTCAATGAAGAAGCCACGAAGGCAAACATTATTTCTGTATTGAAGCGACTGGGTGGAGCAGCAGGCCCGCCGAGCTTGAAAGCTGGCTCGTTAGACTCCTTGAAAAAAGTAGAACCCGAAGATTCGGTCATCATTTATTACGCCGGACACGGTACAGCCCAGCAAACACGCTTCTATCTCATTCCGCACGACCTTGGTTACAAAGGCGAACGAACTAAGCTCGACCAGCAGGGTCTGAACACAATTCTTGCGCACAGTATTTCAGACGTTGAGTTGGAGGAAGCGGTTGAAGGACTCGATGCTGGCCACCTGTTGCTGATCATTGATGCATGTAATTCCGGACAGGCGCTGGAAGCGGAAGAAAAGCGTCGTGGTCCAATGAACTCTAAAGGCCTGGCACAACTCGCCTACGAGAAGGGAATGTATATCCTTACCGCAGCACAGAGTTTTCAGGCTGCATTAGAGGCCGCTCAACTTGGACATGGATTGCTAACGTATGCGCTCGTCGAGGAAGGGTTGAAAACTCCAGTCGCCGACAAGGAACCGAAGGACGGAGTTCTCATTGCCCGTGAATGGTTGGATTACGCAACAGAGCGTGTACCACAGATGCAGGAGCAGAAGATGAATGAAGGCCGTGGTGTAGGATTGGCCATTGCGTTCACAGAGGGTGAGAAAGATATTGCCGATCCACAAAAGCGAAGTGTACAGCGGCCGCGAATTTTCTATCGCCGCGAGATGGAAGCGAATCCGTTGGTAATCGCGAAACCCTGATGAGTCCGCGACGCGGACGTCTGACAATAGCCCAGCACTTCAGTGCTGGGAACACGAACACCAGAGTTCACGGTAGTCCGTGAGGCGGACGACTGAAAGTAACCCGGCACTTTAATGAAATGGAAAGCAAACTTCCGCGATCGATCTCTAATACTGTTCTACCGAAACACGTACCTCGGATCGTAAACGACATGATGCTTGTCTAGTAGCGTAATGAACTCTTCTTTGAACGTGCGTTTGCGATGATGTTCCTTCTGCCGTTCAATGTATGCAATCGTGCGGGCTACTTGTGACGCGCTTACACTGAAAGCTCCATATCCTTCCTGCCATTCGAATTTTTTTAGGTGGCGAAATTCATCATGAATCCATTTTGATGACCCGCCCTTAATCAATTGCACTGCCTTCGCAAAACTCATCGTTGAAGGTAAAGACAGCAACGCGTGAACGTGATCAAAAACGCCTCCGATGGTCAACGCCTTCATTCGATGTTCTCTCGCTATTCCACCGATGTAGGGCCTGAGACGTGATTCCGAGTCGCTATTAATCCATGGATAGCGTTCCTTGGTGCTGAAAGTGCAATGCATAAGATTACTAACTTAAGAGTGAGACATTGTGAG
>Ga0157378_10001820_pt1 | contig 19117 bp, 15 predicted proteins | sample M65metaG_FD_115309 | JGI IMG/M metagenome (GOLD analysis project Ga0157378, IMG submission 115309) | Miscanthus rhizosphere microbial communities from Kellogg Biological Station, Michigan, USA - M6-5 metaG | ecosystem: Host-associated > Plants > Roots > Rhizosphere > Soil | place: USA: Michigan...
AGGTTCGGCAGGAATCTACAAAACAACCCACGCCGGCGAGATCGCCATTCTTAAAGTTTTTAACGTGTTGCCCGGTTTTGATAACCCGGCCTACGATTTCATGGCCCGGTACCATCGGGAATATTGAATTACCCCATTCGTTGCGGATCTGGTGCAGGTCGGAATGACAAATACCGCAATACAATATTTCTATCTGTACATCGTGCGGCCCAACTTCCCGGCGGCTGATACTAAAAGGCGCAACAGGAGAAACGGCATCCTGTGCTGCATACGCATTTATTGTACTCATAATTGTAAGTGATTTTAAGAAAGGAAAGACAAATGTACCGTTACTAAGTTCAAATAAAAGAAAGTTTTTTTGCCGACTGCACCGCGACTAAGTTTTTGGCAGACGCAGCACTATGATCTTTTGCTGAACAGGGTGTATAAAATTTAAGTAGCTTTATTTCCTGTAGATAACAGGAAATTTAATTGATTTATTATGAGACACCGCTCTTTTACTGCTTTCTTTAGCTGCCTGCTGCTCGGTTTCACCTTAGCCAGCAGCCCTGCATATCCGGCTGATAAGAAGCCATTGCGCGAATTTTATGAAATAAAGGTCTATCATTTTAAAACTGCCGAACAGGAGAAATTGATTGATGATTTTCTGCAACAGGCTTTTTTACCGGCACTGCACCGGAAAAATATTGGCAAAACCGGCGTTTTCAAACCAATTGCCAATGATACCGCCGCAGACAAAACGATTTATGTGTTTATTCCGCTGAAGTCTTTTGATGAATTGCTGAATATGCCGGCCGAACTGGAAAAGGATGCTGCATACAATTCAGCGGGCGGCACCTACTTAAATGCACTGTATAACAGTCCTCCCTATACAAGGATGGAATCTATTCTGTTGTACGCTTTTCCGCTGGCGCCGCAAATGCAGTTGCCCGGTCTCAGCACACCACACAATGAACATGTATACGAATTGCGCAGCTATGAAAGTCCTACCGAAAAGCTTCATGTGAATAAAGTACACATGTTTAATGAGGGCGGTGAAGTACCATTGTTTAAGCGCCTCGGGTTTAACGCTATTTTTTATGCAGATGTAATCAATGGCAGCCATATGCCCAATCTCATGTACATGACAAGTTTTGATAACATGGCTTCCAGGGAAGCCCATTGGAAAACTTTCGGCGCCGATCCGGAATGGAAAAAACTGGTGGCTTTACCGGAGTACCAGCACAATGTTTCAAAAGCAGAAATTATCCTGCTGCATGCGACCGATTATTCTGATTTATAGATTCCCCCCATTACCAAACATTCAACCAGTTAGATCGCATCAATACTATGGCATTGCTTAAAAGGATAAATCCTTCTTCAAAGATAAACAATGATACCGGCTTTGGCACCAACGCCAGCGACTATGGTGGCCGGTTTATCAATCGCGATGGCAGCTTTAACCTGCGAAAGGAAGGAATGCCTTTCTGGGAACGGTTTAGTATTTATCACCGGATGCTGAACCTGCCGCGATGGAAATTTATAACACTGATCATTTGTTTTTTTCTTGTCATCAACGTAGCCTACACCATTATTTACCTGCTGATTGGTACAGATGGTTTCACCGGCATGCTGGCTAAAACCAATTGGCAGAAGGTAAAAGAGGTCTACTTTTTCAGTACGGAAACATTTACTACCGTTGGATATGGTCGAGTGAACCCGGTGGGCGATGGAGTTAATTTTGTGGCTTCCATCGAAGCGATGAGTGGTTTTCTTTCTTTTGCAGTGGCGACCGGTCTGTTGTATGGTCGTTTTTCAAAACCCCGTTCGTATCTTGTTTTCAGCGATTTTGCGTTGATTGCGCCCTACCAGGATAAAACAGCATTGATGTTCCGGTTTGCATCCTACAAAGACAACCATATTCTTACCAATGTAGAAATAAAGGTAAATGTTGGTTTACAGGTAGAAGAAAATGAAAAGCATGTGTACAAATTTTTTGATCTTCACCTGGAGCGCAGCAGGGTAGACAGTCTGCCCATGAACTGGACGGTGGTGCATCCTATTGATGAAGATAGTCCCTTTGCAGGTTTTACTGAAGAAGACATGAAACTGTCTGATGTGGAACTCTATGTACTGGTGCGCGGTTTTGACGATGTTTATTCCACGGTTGTACTGCAAAGAACTTCTTATACCTATGAAGAAATAAAGTTCAATAAAAAATTCAGGCCGATGTACCGCGAAAGCGATGATGGCAAGACCACCATCCTGGAACTGCACAAATTAAATGAACATGTAGATATAAAGTGATGGTTAATTGTAGACTAATCCAAGTTTCATTTCCTAATCATACAAACCCCTTTTATGGCAAAAGCCGCAAAACCCGCTTCCTCAAAAGCAAAGACTCAACAACCTGTTTCAAAAAAAGGCAAGCCGGCAAAAACTGAGACGGGTATCAAATACAGTGATAAATCAGGCGATCAACCTGAATTGATTCCTGTCTTCAATGAGATTAAGAAATTACTGCTTCCTTATGGGAAGGGAAAAATTAATGTACGTGGCGGTACGGGTGGGCAGATAGCGCTGGTGAGCGAACATCCCGTAGAAATAGAAGGAAAAATACGGAATGAATGGTGGTTTGCCGCGGCATTGATCCAGCTCGGTTATGTGGGATTTTATTTTAGGCCTGTAAAAACCGATAAAGAGAAAAAAGAAATATTTAAGCCTGAGCTGCTGAAATGTTTAAAAGGCAAAAGTTGTTTTCACATCAAAACGATGGACACCGTAATATTAAAACAAATAGAAGAGGCACTCGAAAAAGGATACGATGCCAGCCGGAGAAAAGGCCTGGTATAAATACTGATCTGTTTGTTTTTTTACGAAGAATATATTTCTTTGAACCTTTAGCTAGGTATGAACTTTTTATCCCTGGCTTTCACAACAAAAATTTCTTCCCAGCGTTTTTTGAACCAGGCTTTGGGCTGATTTATTTTATCCATACATCTATGAAAATTAACGGGGTTTCGATTCTTACCAGGTGCGCCGGCATTATCGCGTCCGCGCTTATTATTTCTACAGGTTGCCAGTTTCCTGCCTCCGCAAAGGCAGCCGAAAAAATAGAGACCGTGCCGGATTCCACCACTGCCAAAACACCAGTTCCTCCCATAAAAGAACCCGCGAATGCGAAAGTAATAATGGATCGCCCGCAGGTACCTATATTGTGTTATCACCAGATTCGCAACTGGAGGCCTACGGATTCAAAACAGGCCAAAGATTATATTGTACCGGAAGCAGCCTTTGCGGAACAGATGAAAATGCTTGCCGACAGTGGTTTTCATACCATTTCAGCAGATCAGTTATATGCCTATTTAACAACGGGCGCTGCATTGCCATCCAGGCCCGTAATGCTCACTTTTGATGACACTGATCTACCCCAGTATACCATTGCAAAGCCAACCATGGAAAAATATGGGTTTAAGGGACTGTTTTTTATCATGACCGTGTCACTTGGCCGGCCGAATTATATGAGTAAGGCACAGGTAAAAGAATTGTCAGATGCAGGTAACGAAATCGGTTCACATACCTGGGATCATAAAAACATAAAAAAATTTACAGACGCAGATTGGGCTATTCAAATTGACAAGCCCACCAAAACCCTTGAGAGCATCACCGGAAAAACGATTAAATATTTTGCTTATCCGTTTGGATTGTGGAATGATGCGGCCATTGCTCCTTTGAAAGCACACGGTTTCCAGGCAGCGTTCCAGTTATCGGCCAAACGTAATGAGTCTGAACCCCTGTATACCATCCGTCGTATTATCGTACCGGGCTCATGGAATGCGGCTACGCTGCGGTCCTGGATAAAACATAGTTTCTAATTGAATTGACCAGGCGGATTATTCTGTTCTCAAATTCCTGGCCGGGTTAGCCATTGCTGCACGGATGGCCTGGTAACTTACTGTGAGCAAAGTAATCAAAACGGCCAGCACAGCTACAGTTATAAAGACAAATATATCAATACTGATCCTGTAATCATATTGCTTTAGCCATTCATGCATGCAGTACCAGGCAACGGGTATGGCAATGGCGCAGGAGATCAACACCAGCATTACAAAATCTTTCGATAACAATTGCCAGAGGCTGGGTACACTTGCGCCCAATACTTTTCGTACGCCAATTTCTTTAACGCGTTGTTCGGCAGTAAAAGAAGCCAGGCCAAATAAGCCCAGGCAGGAAATGAAAACAATCAGCACGGCTATAATAGCGGCCAGGTTGCCCACTAACTCCTCGTAATTAAATTTTTTTGCATATTCTTGATCGGCAAACTGGTAAGCAAACGGAAAAGCCGGGTTGTATTTATCAAAAATGGGTTTCATCCGGCTGATCGCTTTGGCTACAGACATAGATGGATTATGCGAATGTCTATATAACTTACCCAATCCTTATTGAAAATGATGGTAAGCGGAGATATAGGACGAAAGGGCGATTCCATCTGGATATCGGGTATAACACCCACTACTGTCATTTGCCTGTTGTTCCATTTGATCACAGTGCCAACCGGATTTGCCAGACTCATGCGTTTTACTGCAGCCTGGTTGAGTACGACGGCATTTGAATCTGCAAAATCACGCGAAAAGTCTCTTCCAGACAACATTTTGATGCCCAGCGTTTTCGTATAGTCGTAGTCGGTAGCAATGGTAGAAAAGATCACGGTTTTTTCTACTGGCTGGCTTTTGGGCCACTCCCAGCCATTGTTGTTACTGTATATCTGGGAGGGCGGTGAATTGCTTTTGCACATAGAGACAACGGCTCCGGAACTAAGCAGTTCCTGCTGTAAAGCCGTGTAATGTTTCGCAATATCGTCTGACCAGTTTACGGTAATCAGTCCCTTGTTATCAAATCCAATGGGCCGGTTTTTACCATGCTGTATCTGCTGATAGATGATGATAGTACTGATCATGAGTACAACAGCACTGGCAAACTGCAGCACCACCAGTATTTTACGAGGTAAAGAGTCCGATTTGCCGGCGCGCAGGTTTCCCTTGAGTACTTTTACCGGGTTAAAGGCGGAAAGATAAAAAGCCGGGTAACTGCCCGCCATTAAACCTGTAAGCCCTGTAAACGCCAGCATAATTAACCAGAATAAAGGATTGGCTAATTCCAATGCCATGTCTTTTTGAGTTAGCCGGTTAAAGAAAGGCAGGGCAAGTGCCACCATTGCAAGTGCCACCAGGAAGGCCAGTACGGCGATCAGCAATGATTCACTGAGGAATTGCCAAACGATCTGTTTTCTGATGGAACCAACGGCTTTGCGTACACCCACTTCCTTCGCGCGTTTTTCAGAACGTGCCGTGCTCAGGTTCATGAAATTGATTCAGGCGATAATCAAAACAATGATACCCAGCAAACCAAACATTCTCACATATCTGATGAAGCCACCGGTATTCTTGCCATTTTCAAAATCACTGTACAATCTCCATTTTGCCATTGGGTGAATAAATACTTCTGGTTTGATACTCTTGTGGGTATTTTCATCTGTAAAATGTGCAATTACAACATTCTTAACTTTTGCATTCACAGATTCGTAAGAAGCCTTGGTGTTCAACTGCACAAAGGCCTGCCATGAATTATTGCCCCAATTGGTTTTGTGGTATTGTTTGATATAAGAATAGATAGCTTCCTGAAGACTCCACGGAATCAGGTAATCAAAACTGAGCGAACTGTTCCTGGGTTGTTTCTGTACTACCGCAGTTACTTTAAGGTTGGTTGCGTTGTCCAGTTTAACCAGCCTCCCTATCGGGTTCTCTGTTCCGAATAATATTTTCGCGGTTTCATCAGTTAACACAATGGAATAAGGTTCGCGCAATGGATTTTTGTCGCCGGCAAGAATGTTGAATGAAAACATGCTGATCGCATCTTCTCCTATGAAATGTCCGTTTTTGCTAATCTTTTTTTCATTGTATACCAGTGAATGCTCTGATCCCCAATCGCACATAGCCACAGCTTTAAAATCGGGAAACTTTGATTTAAGTTCTTCTCCAATAGGATAGGGAAGGGCGGTCTGTGATCCACGGTGGCCATCAAAAGTCTGGTGCATCATTACCTGGTAGATCGACGCATAATTTTTATGGTGTTTGTTAGCCGACAATTCATCATGTATCCAAAGACCAATCAGCATCACCACTGCCATGCCTGTTGCCAGCCCAAGGATATTGATGAAAGAATATCCTTTATGTTTCAGGAGATTTCTGCAGGCTACTCTTAAATAGTTCTTTATCACAATTAATGGGTTTTTATTGATAAATCCGGGTATAGCATGGACCTAATGAACAGTAGCGAACCTACCAAGCCAGTGCCACTATTGTTTTGCCCTGTTAACCAGTTTCTTAGTGGGAAGCCCTTTAACGGACTGTGCGGATTCGAACAATAACTGTCCGGTTGCGGTCAGATTTACACGCTAGAATTGCTTTTAATAATGAACAATATGCATAAAAAAAGGCCGCCTCATGGCAGCCTTACAATTTGTTTAAATAAAGGGTTGTTAGATCTTTTTTACATTAACCGCGTTCATTCCTTTCTTACCTTCCTGTAAATCAAATTCAACTTTGTCGCCTTCTGTTACCTGGTCGATAAGACCACTGGCGTGTACAAAGGTTTCCTTGTTGGAATCATCGTGTTTAATAAAACCGAATCCTTTTTCACCATTGAAAAACTTTACGGTTCCTTTTGTTTTTGTGCTCATTGTAAATTGTATTGATAATATAAATTAGTCGGCAAATATAAGGTTGATTTTGCAGATAATCTCAAAAATCGGGTTAAAGGCCCGTCCACAGGCCAATTCCACACTTTTCTGCCATTAGCCAACGCCAATCAATCCCTCATTTTTCAGATCCGTCATTAACTTTTCATTGATTTGAAGTTTTGCATCCTCGAAGCCATGCGCTGGCCCCCAGGCATTTACCGTAATCTGGTAACCGTCTGCCTCTAATTTAGAAACGCCTACGCGTAGGGCCGGGTCCTTCAATACATGGTGGAATGAGTTAAAACTGTTGGTTATCACTCCTTTAATTTTTTGAAAGTCGATATTGTATTTGAACTTCAGGTCAATATCCATCCGCCGCTTACCCTCCCTGCTCAGGTTCAGGATAATTTCGTTCGACAGCTTGCTATTGGGTACAATAACTGTTTTATTATCGAACGTAAGGATAACGGTATAAAATAATTGGATAGATGTAACCGACCCTTCCTGGCCCTGGGTTATCACATTATCGCCCACTTTATAGGGTTTCAGCAACAATATCAGCACGCCACTGGCGAAGTTTTGCATAGTGCCCGACAAAGCCAGGCCAACGGCAACCGTTAAACCTGCCACAATTGACGCGAAAACCGTCATTTTTATTCCGACGATTTTCATGATCACCACAAAAACAAAAACCTGCAACGCTACTATTATGAGATTGGAGAGAAAAGATTTGATGGTAGGCTCAATATGCGTTTTGTTAAAGATGGTTTTTAACCATTTTTTTATCAGCCTGATCACCAGCATAGCCAGCAGTAGTACTATAATGGCTACGATAATTCTTGGGCCATGCGCTATCAGCCAGCGCAGGCCGCGCTGGTAAAAGTTCTCCAGGTAATTCATAGTCTATTCTTTAGTCTTTATGTTTCTCAGTTATCCCGTTGGCTTTGGCTATACATATTATTTTCTTCATCTTCTTCGCCAATATTTTCATCGTTGTCGTCAAGTTCGGCGCCGGGAACGTCTAAATCTTCCCCGTTCCGGTCGCGGCGGATACTTTTTTCATTCAGTAGTTCACCATCATCATCCCTTTCGTCCAGCGCCATCTTGTTAAAATCCCTCGTTTCGTCCGTGGGTTGAGGGCCCGCACTTTTTCTCAGTAGTTTCTTTTCCTGGCGGCTTACATTCGATGCATCGTCATTCGTTGAAGACTCCCTGTCAGTATTTAAATCATCTACAATTCCTGCCCCTTCCTCATCGGCCGAGGAGATGGTCGTATCCTGCATTTCGCGGAAGGCAGGCACTTTCACATGCTCCTGTCCCGGAATATCTTTTACTTCGGGCATGTCCATGCTGATGTATTGCGGATCCTTGTTTTGTTTCTTCGGTTTATTATCATTTTCCGCCCCTGGTTTCTTTCCTTTATTTTTTTTCATATTGCATTATTTTATAGTTTATAACGACTGATCAGGTTCAAAAAATTATGCCAGAGACTGATCCATTGTCTGGCAGTGCACCAACCGGCCTGTTGGTTGGGCATAAGCACGGTTTTTTATTTGAAGCAGGTTCCTGTATTCGAAAAAATCCCGCGGGGAAATAATTCCTCAGGAAAGGGACTGATTAGGCTAATCTGCGCTAAATCTTGTGTTAAAGCATGCAGGCAATGAATCTTCCTTTTTTAGTCATTGAAAAAACTAATTTTATACAATTATCCAGAGCGGTTTTTCGTTGTACTGGATTATTTTTTGCCCCTTAATACTTTAACCACCGTTATGAATGTTTTCAGGCCCCCTGGTTCAGCTTTTTGGTATTCTTTTAATCGTTACCAATTATTCTTCTTCCCCTGTATTCTCTTCATGTTGGCTAACCTGGACACTCATGCACAGTTGCGTGTTAGCGAAGAAGATGTGGCCAATGCAGATGCATGGGCGAGAAAATACAAGGACGACGATATTCTCTGCACATCCTCCCACCACTATTTTACTTTCGACAAAGGCAAAAATGCATTGAACGATAAAGTGGTCGTGATACAGGAAGATGCAGAGATTGATTTCATGTCGCTCAAAAAATTTGCATCACTCACTTATCCCGAATTTTATAATAAGTTTATTGATATCAAAACATTCAAAAAATCGCTGAAGACGGGTTCCAAATACAGTACTTCGAGAATGGCAGCAATGGATCGTTCAGTTACAGGCGACGGTGTTTTTTTTGATGATAGCCGTGTGCAGTATTACCCTATCCGTTTTTCAGAAAAAGGAAGTATGGCCAGGATCACGGTAAAAAAAGAATATGGTGATGGCCGTTACCTGACACGTTTGTTTTTCAGCGAACCTTACCCGGTAAAAGAACAGGTATATGAATTTAAAGTGCCTGAATGGCTAACAGTAGATTTCAAGCCCATCAACTTTGAAGGCTATACCATCGACCGCCAGCAAAATAAAAAAGGCGGGTATATTGATTATGTTTTTACCATGAAAGATATTCCTGCAGATAAACAGGAGTATAAAAGCATTGGTCACGCGTATACCGCTCCCCATATCATCATCCAGATAAAATCATTCGATGCCAAGGGAGAAACACTGAAAGGATTTGACAAAACCGATGATTTGTATGCCTGGAACAACCGGCTCTACGAAATGGCAGGTAATAAAAAGGAAAGCCTGCAACCTGTTCTCGCAAAAATTACACAGGGTAAAACCACCGATATAGATAAAATAAAAGCTATCTATTACTGGGTGCAGGACAATATCCGGTACATCGCCTATGAAGATGGCTACTCAGGATATATTCCGGCAAGCGCACAGGACGTATTGTCAAAAAAGTTTGGTGATTGCAAGGGGATGGCAAACCTGCTTACAGAATTGCTGAAAATGGCGGGCTATGATGCCCATTTTACCTGGATAGGCACGCGTTCTATCCCATACCAGCAGTCGATGCCGGCTTTATGTGTAAACAACCATGCCATTACTACCCTGTATTTCCAGGGTAAAGAATATTTTTTAGATGGCACGGAGAAATATGCCCCGTTCGGGGAAAATGCCTATCGCATACAGGGCAAGGAGGCCATGATTGCAAAGGGAGCCAAATACGATTTAAAAACAGTTCCACTGACTACCGGAAATGAACACAAGATTTTTTCAAAAGCAGATTTTGTTTTGAGTAATGATATATTGTCGGGCAAAATCAAAGTGGTGCTCACCGGCAACGAAAGAAAAGATTTTCACCAGTCGTACCAGGACATGCCCATCAGCGCGCAGAAAGATTTTTTGAACGAGTTCCTGGAATTTGGGAATGACAATATGCAGGCAGGTAACATCAGGACCAGTGATTTAAAAAACCGCGAAATACCTGTAACAATTGAGGGCGATGTTGATTTAAGCAATTATGTAAACAGTATTGGCGGCGATAAATACATCAGTATCGATTTCTTCCCCAAAACACTGGAGCGTTATATGCCCGATGAAAAAAGAACGGGCGGATATGACTTCGACGACGTAATGTGTTTTGAAGATGAGATATCGCTGACCATCGCTGCCAACACCCGGTTTGTAGATATACCGGAGAAAAAGGAACTCAGCACCGACGGCTATGAATTCAAAGGCGAATACACGGTTACAGGTAATAAAATCACGCTGAAGAAGAAAGTAGTGATTAAAAACAGCATTATCAAAAAAGCAGATTTTGAAAACTGGAAGAAATTCCTGGGTGCTATTAAAGAGTTCAGCCAGTATTTCCTGAGTGTTACCAAAAAATAATAATTGTACATGAAAAGATATTTGCAACACCTGCTGGTATTGGCAGGCATTTTTACAAGCTCCATTTTTTTCATTGAAGTGAAAGCGCAGGATTTTATTGATGAAGATTTCCTGGAAAATATCGAGACCAATGCAAAATTTGTGTTAACTGAATCGGCCGCTGCCTTTTCTGTTTCCGAAACACCGGCAAAATGGAATGATGAATCGGCTGTGATCATCGGATACAAAAGAAGTATCCTGTTCGATAAAAAAAACAGCGGTGGATTTTTCACAGCACGCCAGAAGAACGTGTTCTTTTTTGAGAAAGTAAGGTTTAAAATACAGTTGCATGACCGGAATTCAGTGGATGCTTTCAGCGAAATTTATTTCCGTTATAGCTCAAAGGAAGACGGCTTTCTTGCACGAATCATAAAACCGGGCGGCGAAATATCACCGGTTAATTTAAAGGAAGCGGTGCAACTGGAATCGACTGCTGATATCCCGGAATTTTTTAAAAGTTTTTTTGATCAGACCTCCGGCGCAGAGTCGAGGTATTACAAAGTGGCTATCCCGAACCTGGAACCGGGGGATGTGCTGGAATACGCTGCATATACAAAAAGCAAGCTGGATGTAAGAGGTTCGGGGTTCGTAGAGTTCGATCCCCAGTATGAAATATGCAGCAAGGGTTATCCCGTCATGTATAACGAGATTGATATTGAAACGGATAATAAATCATTTTTTAAATCATTGTCATTAAACGGTGCACCCGAGTTTAAAAAAGAAAACGCAGAAGACAAAGATTTTTTTCGCTATGTATTTATCGACAAAGACAGGGGTGTTGAGAAAGATGTGAATTTTGTAAACAGGTTCCTCGTATATCCCATTGTAAAATTCCAGGTTATTTATGCCAATAGTGAAAATGTAAAAGGATTACTTATTGGCGGAAAAGGTGAATTGAAAAATGGATTCAGCAAAGAAGAACTGGCATTGCGTGCTTATGAAAACTATGCTGCCGCGGGCGCTAACTGGAATGATCCTTCGTCTGCTTATATTTTATATTATACCTGCCAGGATGAATTAAAAAGGCTGGGAGCTAAAGACTGGTCCGACCAGCAATTTATAAAGAGCGCTTATTTTTTGCTAAGAAATAAGGTGGTATTCAGGAGCAATTACCTCAGCGATCGGTATTTCGCTTTTGCATTTTCGCTGTTGCTGACCAGGCACAATATCAAAAATGAACTGGTTATTAGTACCACCAATACCATTGGTAAATTAAAAGATGTTTTGTTTGATGATGAAATACGCTACGCGGTAAAAGTGGGCGACCAGCTTTTCTTTAACTGTACAGACCACTCTTTGCCGGGCGACCTGGTGCAAACCCTGCTGGGCAATGAAGCTTATATTGTTGGTGAACCTGATAAGAAAAAGCATACACAGGATATAAAAGCCTTTACATTGCCAAACGCTACTGAAAAGGATAATAAAGTTGATTATACCATTAACGCTTCCATGAGCACTGATTTTAATAATATAAAGGTGGCAAGGTCCAGTGTTTACACGGGCCTCATGAAGACAAATAGCATCAATTCAACAATGCGGCTCACGACTTATATGCTGGAAGATTATAAATGCTATGGAGGCGTATCGCCCACTGAAAAGATGAAGGCAAAAGAACAGGATGAATATGAAAGGTCGGTTAAGGCCATCAAAGAAGAATATAAAAGAGCCAAACCTGAATATGTGAAAGACGCACTTGAAAAGGAGTTTCAACAAAAAATTAAATTTACCGATTTCAAGATTACGAGTGATGGTCGTACTGAAAAGAAAAAAGACCTGGTATTAACCGAAGAATTTGAATTGCCCGGCCAGGTACGGAAGGCCGGGCAAAAATACCTGGTGAACCTTACGGGGCTGATGGGCCCCCAACTGCAGGTGAAAAAAGATCAGCGCGAAAGAAAATATGATATCAATGTTGGCTATGCCAGAACAATCAGTTGGGTAATCAATTTTAAAATCCCTGAAGGTTATACCACCGCAGGCATCGCAGAATTAAATAGTAATGTGGAAAACGAAACAGGTAAATTCAGTTGCGAAGCAAAGGAAGAAGGCGGTGCCGTTGTTTGCAAAATAACCAAGGTTTACAAAGCGGCAACCATCGCAAAAGATAAATGGAAGGATATGCTCGCCTTTATTGATGCGGCGTATAATAATTCCTATAAATATATTTTGCTGAAGCCGAAAGTTTAGTGTTTATGCTGCCCTGGCCGGACGAATGAAAACTATGGGCTGCTCCGGAGGAGCAACTTATTTAAAGGAGGCTCCTTCGGAGCCATCGCGTGCCATCGTTATTTTCTATAGACAGGTTGCTCCTCCGGAGCTAATCGGGAAGAGCTTATCTGAATATGCGCTGATTGTACCTAATCGTATATGCTTCATTCATCAACTTATAAATAAATAAAAAATGCCCCTGTTCTGGGGCATTTTTTATTTAGCATCAGACGCGCTAACTCATATAACTTTCCATCGGTTCGCAGGTGCAAATCAGGTTGCGATCTCCAAATGTATTATTGATCCTGGCTACACTGGGCCAGAACTTATTTTTCACTACATAAGCCAGTGGGAAAGCGGCTTCTTCTCTGGAATAGGGATGGTTCCATTCTGTACTGCAGACAGTCCATTGGGTATGCGGTGCGTTTTTCAATGGGTTATTTGTCTTATCTGCTTTACCGCTTTCAATGGCTTTTATTTCCTCATGAATACTGATCATGGCGTCACAGAACCGATCCAGCTCTGCCTTGTCTTCGCTCTCTGTTGGTTCAATCATGATGGTGCCTGGAACCGGGAAACTCATGGTAGGCGCATGAAAGCCATAATCTATCAAACGTTTGGCTACATCTTCTGCTTCAATGCCGGCACTTGTTTTAAACGGACGCAGATCAACAATGAATTCATGTGCACAGGTTCCATTTTTGCCAAGGTATAAAATGGGATAATATTTTTGTAACCTGGCGCGCATATAATTGGCGTTGAGGATAGCGTATTCCGTAGAGCGTTTCATGCCTTCCGCGCCCAGCAATTTTATATAGGCATAACTGATCAGCAATATGGAAGCAGATCCATAAGTGGCTGCTGATACGGCACCATGTGATTTAATTGATGCGCCTTCCTGTTCTGTGATATGGCCAGGCAGGTAGGGTTTCAATTTGTCGTTTACACAAATAGGCCCCATGCCGGGTCCGCCGCCGCCATGCGGAATAGCAAATGTTTTATGAAGGTTCAGGTGACAAACATCGGCGCCAATCATACCGGGGGATGTAAGGCCAACCTGCGCATTCATATTGGCACCGTCCATATACACCAACCCACCATTGGCATGAACGATATGACAGATATCAATAATGCTTTCTTCAAAAACACCGTGCGTAGAAGGGTAGGTAACCATCAATGCAGATAGACTGTCTTTATATTGTTCGGCCTTTGCTTTTAAATCGCTTACATCAATATGACCGTCTTCATCACTTTTCACTACTACTACTTTCATGCCCGCCATTACAGCGCTGGCCGGGTTGGTGCCATGCGCGGAGATAGGTATCAGTACAACATTCCGATGAGCATTTCCTTTGTCTGCGTGATAGGAACGTATCGCCAGCAATCCTGCATATTCACCCTGGGCGCCACTATTGGGCTGCAGGCTGCACGCGGTAAAGCCGGTGATTTCGCATAGGTAACTGCTGAGTTCATCAACAATTTGTTTGTACCCCAGGGCCTGGTTGGCCGGAACAAATGGGTGCAGTGCGCCGAATGCGGGCCAGCTCACCGGTATCAGTTCAGTGGCGGCATTCAGTTTCATGGTACAACTGCCCAATGAAATCATGGAAGTATTTAAGGAAAGATCTTTATTTTCCAGGAATTTGATATACCGCATCATCTGGCTCTCGCTGTGATGGGTATTAAAAACAGCTTGTAAAAGAAAACCACTGTCTCTTTTTAATGCGGCAGGAATGTTTTCATAGACATCGTCACTATTAAAGCTGATGGATGTGACAGATTCAGCATTGGCTTCTGCAAAAACGGAAACAACCTGCAGCAGATCTTTTTGCATAGTGGTTTCATCAATGCTGATGCCGATGTGATTATTATCAAAATAGCGGAAATTGATTTCATGGCGTTCTGCTATTCCCTTGATTGCGGCGGCATCCTCCACCTTTATTTTAAGTGTGTCGAAGAATGCAGCATTCTCATTGATATAACCGAGTTCTTTTAATTGATCTGCTAGAGTAGCTGCCAGTAACGATACGCGCTCAGCAATTTTTTTCAATCCGTCCGGTCCGTGAAATACCGCGTACATAGCCGCCATATTGGCCAGCAGGGCCTGCGCGGTGCAGATATTGGAAGTGGCTTTTTCCCTTTTTATATGTTGCTCACGTGTCTGAAGCGCCATGCGCAATGCACGGTTACCCTTTGCATCGATACTTACGCCAATCAGCCGGCCGGGAATGGATCTTTTAAAATCATCTTTGGTAGCAAAAAACGCAGCATGTGGTCCACCAAAACCCATCGGTACACCAAAGCGCTGGGCAGAGCCAATTGCTGCATCGGCGCCCAGTTCGCCGGGAGGAATTAATAGTGTAAGTGCCAGCAGATCCGTTGCCATTACCACGCAGCCATCCACTGCATGAACTTTTTGAATAAAAGAACGGTAGTCTGGTACTGCGCCGTTATCATTCGGATATTGCAGCAGGGCGCCAAAGAATGAATGGTCGATAGTAGCCTTTGCAAAGTCGCCGAATATTATTTCAATACCAATGGGCGCGGCCCTGGTCAATAAAACATCTTTCGTCTGCGGAAAAACAGCGTTGTCTACAAAGAATTTCGGCTGTTTAATATCATCTGTTTTATTTACATGATGAAAAAACATGGCCATTGCCTCGGCCGCTGCGGTGCCCTCATCCAATAAAGAGGCATTGGCAATGGGCAGGCCGGTTAAATCAGTCACTACGGTTTGAAAATTCAGCAGGCTTTCCAGTCTTCCCTGTGAAATTTCTGCCTGGTAGGGTGTGTATTGGGTATACCAGCCCGGATTTTCAAAAACATTGCGCAGAATAACGCTGGGTGTGATGGTTCCGTAATATCCCTGGCCTATGTAATTTTTAAATACTTTATTTTTTGCTGCAATGGTTTTCAGTTCCTGCAAAAATTCAAACTCCCCTTGTGGAACGGGGTTTTGCAGCGGTTGTTTTAGCCTGATGGCGGCAGGAATGGTTTTAGCTATTAAGTCATCCATGCCGGGAATACCCATTTCAGTTAACATTTCATGGGTAGCGGCTTCGTTTACGCCAATATGTCTCGCCTGGAACTCTTCCGACTGTTGTTCAAAAAGATTCGTCATATTTTAGGGTCTTGTACCTGTAAAAAGATGTGCAAAGGTAATGGTTGAACCTTGAATAATTAAGGCCTTCAAGTGAGGGTGAATAGAGTGGGGACAATGTATACGCTAACGAACGCGAATGGGTACGAGTGGACGCCAATGATCGCGAACTGAGGGGAAATGGATGGGGCGTTATATGGCACAACCGGGAGCCGGTAGTAATCAATATTTAAAGGCGTGTTATGGGTTATATATCCATTCGGGCTTTTCTGAAGGCAACGCTGCCGCCGCATTTTTAAGCGATGTGGCGGCATTTTCTGCGGCGCGCATCTCGTCGCTGGTTTTGCGGCTGCCGTCATGGCTCCATCCGGGTGGACCTAATAAATAAGCCATTTTGTTTTTCCAGGAGATATCTTTCCGGCGCAAATCGGCTGCGATGGTTTTCCATTCGTGGAAAATAATATTGGCAGGTGCTTCATTTTCAAGCGCCTTGGTAAGGCCGTATTTCATTTGCTGGTAATCGGTATCAGGTAATTCAGGTTGAAAAGTGCCGAATATCTTATCCCAGATGATTAGGAACATACCCATGTTTTTATCGAGGTATTTAGGATTGGACGCGTGGTGAACACGATGATGGGAAGGCGTCACCAGGATGTGTTCGAGCCAGCCCAGTTTATTGATTTTTTCCGTATGCACCAGAATGCCCCAGATCTGGGTGGCTGCATAAACGAAAGCAATATCGAGCGGTTTAAAACCAAGCGCTGCCAGGGGAATAAAGTAAATGAACCGGTATAAGGGTTCCATTACTGAAGAGCGGAATCCAACGGTAAAATTGAATTTTTCAGAAGAATGATGGGTTACATGGGTAGCCCAGAACAGCCTGCAATGGTGATCTACCCGGTGCAACCAGTAATACATAAAGTCTTCCGCTATAAATAGCCAGGCCCAGTACAGCCATCCGCTGTCCAGTGCTCCAAGGCGGTGATCATAAAAATAACTGAGTATGATACCAATATAAATGCCGCGGAACAATACATCAATGCCAGCATTGGCCAGCATCAGGTAAATATTTTGGATGGTATCTTTTAGTGTATAGGTTGATTTTTGCTGCAGGTGGCTTAAAAATATCTCAAGCCCTATAACCACCATATACAGCGGTGTACTGATAAGAATTAGCCATGTCTCTTTTAATGTTCCCATATAGTTAGTCACCTGCCGGCGGCAGCAACAAAAATAACCCCTAAAGCGCAAACGGTTGCTAAAATGTAGTTAATCCGGCTTTCAGCATCGGGCTCTACACCCGATGCCTTGGAGGTTATGCCCTTTCAGGGCTTGATATGACTTTTACTCCGAAATATTGACGATAACATTGGTTGTAAAAAAAATCATACAATTCTTTGGCCAGCCCTGAATGGGCGCCATCAATAGATGCAATGGTTCAGTAACATTGCGCTTAGCAACGGTGTACAGCACCGGGCTACACCCGATACTGCAGAAGTTACGCCCTTTCAGGGCTTGATATGACTTTTACCCGAAATATTGACGATAACCTTGATGATAAAGATTAAATGGAATTCTTTATCCAGCCCCGAAAGGGCGCCATAATCAAGTGAGGGCTAAAGCCCCTCACACAAACGGGAATTATCCTTTGATTCAGTTAAAATCACGCCCAAAAAAGTTGACATCCCCCACTATAGAAAACATTAAAAACCGTTCTTTGAAATAATAAAATAAAGATTCTTATGGGACAATCTCTGGTGAAAAACTACCTGCACATTACGTTCAGTACCAAATACCGGCAAAAATTAATCAGTGAACCAATAGAAAGTGAATTGTTTAAATATATTGGTGGTATCTGTAATGAATTAGACTGCCAGCCGCTGATTGTTGGAGGGTATGAGGATCATGTGCATATCCTTTGTATGCTTTCAAAAAAGATGGCCTTGATGAAATTACTTGAAGAGGTCAAATCCCATTCTTCCAAATGGGCGAAAAGCCTGTGCAAAGAACTTGAAAATTTTTACTGGCAGGATGGTTATGGAGCATTTTCAGTGAACCCCTCCGAACTTAAAAAAGTAATTAACTATATCGCCCATCAACGCAGGCATCATCAACAGATATCTTTCCAGGATGAATACAGGAAATGCCTGAAAGAATACGGCGTTGAATATGACGAGAAATATGTTTGGAGCTGATTGGGCTTAATTATATAAATTAGGATATTGTTGCGCTGTACAGTAATGCAACAATCAACACATCCAATGCGCATCAATCACGTTTTTATCCTTTCATTTTTTATTGCCATCAGCACCCGCCTGCATGCACAACAAATCACTGCAGCTGGTCAGCCGGCACAACTGGATATAAGAGTATCCGGCGAACACAGCATCCGGATAACGTTGAAACCCATTCATTTCGACAATGATTTTCCGGATAACCCCGCACTGGCAGAGAAGCCATACCCCACACCCCTCATCAGTATCCGCAGTATCGATCGGCCCGAAAAAAAAGAAGTTGGCAATTTATTGGTCGAAGTCACAGCAAATCCACTAACCATTTCCGTTAGCAATCAGCAACATCTTTTAGTGCAACGGTTGGTGTTTACAGAAGACGGGCAACTATCTTTTATATTAAGGGGCAATCCTGTATACGGCCTGGGTGAAGGCGGACCGAAACCCGGAAAAGATGTGGACTGGCACAGTTTACCGGTGGTATACGATCGGCGCGGGAGCTATGATTCTATGCAACCCCGCTGGCAAAGCGATGCCTATGGATCGCGCAATCCTTCGCCGATGCTGGTAGAACCGGGCCAATGGGCCATTTTTATAGCAGCCCCCTGGGTGCAGGTTGATCTAAGGGATACAAACCGCGGTTTATTTGTTCCCTGGAAGCCGCCTGTACAGGAAGACATCCCGCAAACACAGGAGAACCAGGATTTGAACCTGGGCAAAGGCCTTCCACCGATCAATAAAATAATTCCGGGCTTGTACGATCTTTTTGTTTTTGATGCGCACGCGCCTTCTGAGACATTGAAAGATTTTTCTGTTATTACCGGCCCTGCTGCTATGCCGCCCAAATGGACGCTGGGGTACATGCAATCGCACCGGACTTTAACAGACGATAAGCAAATGCTGGGCATTGTTGATAGTTTCAGGCGTAAAAATATTCCTGTTGATGCCGTCATTTATCTTGGTACCGGTTTTGCACCCAGGGGATGGAATACAAAACAACCTTCGTTTGAATTCAACCCGGAAGTTTTCAAAAGGGAACCGGCGGATCTAATAACTGACATGCACA
>Ga0157378_10001821_pt1 | contig 19113 bp, 19 predicted proteins | sample M65metaG_FD_115309 | JGI IMG/M metagenome (GOLD analysis project Ga0157378, IMG submission 115309) | Miscanthus rhizosphere microbial communities from Kellogg Biological Station, Michigan, USA - M6-5 metaG | ecosystem: Host-associated > Plants > Roots > Rhizosphere > Soil | place: USA: Michigan...
CAGATCGGCGCGAACGTTCTGGCGGTGGTTGCATTTCTCTACTTCCTGCAGGGGCTGGCGATCTTCCGATCGTTCGTCGCGGCAACGGGAGCGGGAGTGATGGGATCGCTGTTCGCCTGGACGCTTCTCGGCCTGCTGACGCTGACCGGCATCTCGCCGCTCCTGCTCTGCATCGCGGGGCTGTTCGACTCGTTTTTCGATTTCCGACATTTCAATCGAAAGGATCACTCAGATGAAAGTCATTCTCATTGACGAAATCCGCGGCCTCGGCGGCCGCGGCGACGTCGTGACGGTCAAGGATGGCTACGCGCGCAATTTCCTGCTGCCCAAGCAGCTGGCGCGCGAAGCAACGCCCGGTAACCTCAAGTCGATCGAGCAGGAGCGCAAGAAGTGGGCTGCGCTCGGCGACCAGGAGAAGGCCGCGGCGCAGAAAGCAGCCGACAGCGTGAAGGGGATGAAGATCGTCATCCACAAGCGCGTCGGCGATCACGGCAACCTCTTCGGCTCGGTGACGTCGAACGACATCGCCGATGCACTGACGAAGAAGGGCATCGAGGTCGACAAGCGCCGCATCGAGCTGGCGCATCCGATCAAGAGCATCGGCACGCACGACGTCGAGGTGCGCCTGCACCGCGAAGTGGCCGCGCACATTCAGGTCGAAGTCGTCCCCGAGGGGAAGGAATCGATCATCGAAGAAGCGCCGGTTGCGAAGGCTGCAGAAGCTCCGGCGGCTGAAGCGGCAGAAGCAGAAGCGTAGGTTTTCTTTCGAGGGAGCACAGACAAGAGTGTCTGTGCCACATAGGCATTCAATGTGGCACAGACACTCCTGTCTGTGCTCCCTCGTTCTTTCCGCTGCTGTTATCCTCACCTCTCCATGAGCGACGACCGTTTTGTCGATGCGCCGCCGTCGGGTGCCGAGGGGTGGCGCGACGTCTGGCAGAACGACCGCCGGTTCCGTCCGCGCCCGTCGCGCTTCGATTTTCTCTTCCGATTTTTCCGGCGGCTGGTCAATCGATCGGTCGAGGCGGAAGAGGAGCGGCAGCGCAACTTCAATGTCGTCCTGCTCGATCTGGTCAACGATCTCCGCGCCGATGCCGGCCGCATCCTCGACGATCTGAAGCGCGACATCGAGAACGTGCAGCGCGACGTCCGCGCCGCCGACGAGTCGCTGGCGGCGGAGTTGAAGAAGATCCACGAGCTGATCCCGATCGCGGCGAAGCGCAACGATTCGCTGATCGCGGCGCTGGATCAGAAGATCGAGACCGTGGCCGTGCGCGTGCGCGATGTCACCAATCCGGTGGTGGCATCGCCGTCAACCGCCTCCGACCTTCTCTACCGGCGTCTGGAGGATGGATTGCGCGGGCCGGTCGATGTTGCGGACTACGTCGCGCTCGCGCAAGAACCCGTCATCGACGTTGGCTGCGGCCGCGGCGAGTTTCTCTTCGCCTGCCGCGATGGCGGCATCGCCGCGCGCGGGTTCGATACGAACGAGCGCTCGGTTGCCGATCTGGTCGCGCGCGGGATTGAGGCGTCCGTTGCCGGCGTGCCGGGCTGCTTTGCGAACATCGCCGATGCCTCGATCGGAACGATCGTAGCCATGCACGTCGTCGAGCATCTGCCGGTCGACGCGCTCTTCGCGCTGTTCGCCGAGGCCGCGCGGGTGCTGCGTACGGGTGGCTTGCTGATCATCGAGACGCCGAACGCGGAGTCGCTGGCGGTCACCGGTTCCGAGTTCTGGCGCGATCCGACGCACTTCGCGCCGCGCCATCCGGCGGCGTTGACGCTGCTTGGACGAGAGTATGGGTTTGCGATCGATGACATCCGGGCCATTCATCCGTTCCCAACCGCGAACCGGTTTGTCGCTACCGAGGAGACGCGCGTTTTGGTAGACGCCCTGAACGAGCGGATCTTCGGCGGGCAGGATTTGCGGCTGGTGCTAAAAAAGCTTTAACCACAAAGACACAAAGGGCACAAAGAAAACACCTTTGTGTCTTTGTGGTTCAGAAGCTTTGAGAACCCACATCGATCACGCTCTCGCTCGGCGGAGGTGGCGGAATCCGATGCGGGATCAGACCCAGCAACAGTCCGGAGATCAGCCCGCCGATGTGCGCGACGTTGTCGATGAACGGCAAGTAGCCGATGGCGAGGTTGACCACGATCCAGAAGACCAGCTGCGCGATGAGACCGCGCGTCCACGGCTGATGGCGATAGAGAGGCGATCGGATGATCGAGAAGATGAAGGCGCCCATGATGCCGAAGACGGCCCCGCTGGCACCGACGGCCGGGCCGTGGTTGTACATCGAGCTGGCCACGCCGGCGATGATGCCTGTCGAGAAGTAGATCAGCGCGAATCGCTTCGAGCCGAAGAGGACTTCGTACAGCGTTCCGAGCTGGTATAGGGCCCAGGAGTTCGCCAGCCAGTGCAGCCAGCCGCCGTGCAGGAACATCGCGGTGATGAGCCGCCATAATTCGCCGCGTTGCACCAGACCCGGCACGATCGCGCCCATGGCCACCATCGCCTCATCGCTGGCGTACGCGTGCGTGAGCACTTCGAATCCGAAGACCACCGCGATCATGATCAGCAGCGTCTTCGTGATGGGCGCCTTCCCCTTCATCATCAGTGCTTCTCCACCACCGACGACACGCGGCGCATCAACACGTGGGCGATTCGCGGGAACGCTTCTTTGAGTCGCATGAACAAGGCCGCTCCAACCGGAAGGATTCTCCGGTACTTCCCATCCTCGGCACTCCTGACGATGACGCGCGCGACCTGCTCTGGTTTGATGGCCAGGATCAGCCGCGAGGCGCCGGGCATCTTGCCGCGCTCCGCTTTGACGAAGAACTGCGTCTCGACGGTGCCGGGACAGACCATCGCCACGCGTACGCCGCGCCCGAGAACCTCGTCACGCAGCGTCTCGGAGAAGCCCATCAGGGCGAACTTCGTTGCGCAATAGCCACCCATCCGCGCGTATCCCATGATCCCAGCGATCGAGGCCACATTGACGATCGTCCCTTCGCGCCGCGCCAGCATCTGCGGCAGCACCGCCTGCGTACACCGGACCGCGCCGAAGTAATTCGTCTCCATCATCGCCTCGAGGTCGTCGGGCTTGGCCGATTCGATCGGATCGAAGATGGCGAAGCCGGCGTTGTTGACCAGGATGTCGACTTTGCCGGCAACGTCGATGAGGTGCTCGCAGTCGGCGCGCTGCGTGACGTCGGTGACGACGGTCCGGCATTCGACGCCGAGGCTGCGGCAGGCGGCGGCCACCTCATCGAGCAATTCCTGCCGACGCGCGGCCAGCACCAGATTCGCTCCTCGGCGCGCGAACTCCAGCGCCGCCGCGCGGCCGATGCCGCTCGATGCGCCGGTGATGACCACGGTTTTCTTTTCCAGCTTCGAGGTCATGACCGCGCACTCATATCACGTGCTACCCTTCGCGCCGATGTCTAGGCGCCTCCTCCTCCCCGCGGTTCTCCTCGCCCTTGCCTGCCACCACGAATCCGATCTCCCGAAACTCTTTCCTATCCCCGAAGCCAGGCTGGTCAATGAAGCCTCCAAGCCGGTGGCGATGAGCGAGATGAAGGGGCACGTGGTGGTCTACGACTTCATCTTCACGCACTGCTCCGGCACGTGCCCGATGATGACGGCCACGATGCAGAAGCTGACGAAGAAGATCCCGAAGGAAGCGCCTGTGCGCTTCGTCTCCATCAGCGTCGATCCGATTCGCGATACACCCGAGGTGCTGCGCGGCTACGCCATGTACGCGCGCAACGATCCGCGCTGGATGTTCCTGACCGGCGACCGCAAGACCATCGTCGACCTCTCGATCAACGGCTTCAAACTCGCCGCCGGCGACGGCACGGGCCAGGCGGACGAGTCGATCCTGCACAGCGTGAAGTTCGTCGTCGCCGACAAGAAGGGCGTGATCCGCGATTACTACGCGGCGACGAATGACGATGCGGTGACGCATGTAGCGGGCGTGATCAACGAGCTGCTACGCGAGAACTGATCGAAGCGTAACAAGCGTAGCGCCGTCGGCCCGACGGCTGTACCGCCAGCGGCTCGCTGGCGGTTTGCGTCTGTTGCCGCCGAGCCGGCGGCGGTACAGCCATCGAGCCGATGGCGCTACGCTCGCTACGCGTCTGCTACAGTCCGCTCCCGATGCAAACCGTCCTCCCCGCCATCAACGCAACCCTCAACGGCACCAGCGGCGTGCTGCTGCTGATCGCCTACATCCTCATCCGTCAGCGCAAGATTCAGATGCACAAGCGCTTCATGCTGGCGGCGTGTACGACGTCGCTGATCTTTCTGGCCTGCTACGTTCTCAACCACATCCTGCGGCATGGCGTGGTCACGCGCTTCACCGCCACCGGCTGGGTGCGGCCGGTCTATTTTTCGATTCTGATCTCGCACACGATTCTGGCCATCACCATCGTGCCGATGGCCATCCTTTCGGTGCGCAACGGGCTGAAGATGCGGGTGGCGCAGCACCGGCGCATCGCCCGCTGGACCTTTCCGCTCTGGATGTACGTCTCCGTGACCGGCGTGCTCGTCTATTTTTTTCTGTATCAGTGGTACCCGCCGGCGTGAGCGTGCGATATCTTCCGTTTCGTGAACCCGCTGCTGGAGACCGATCTCGATCCTGATCCATTCGTGCAGTTCGGGCGATGGTTCGACGCCGCCAAAGCCGCGAACGTGGTCATGCCCGAGGCCATGACCGTGGCCACATCGGCACTCGATGGCGAAGTCGCGGCGCGCGTCTGTCTCCTCAAGGATTTCGACCATCGCGGCTTCGTCTTCTACACGAATTACTGCAGCCGCAAGGCGAAGCAGATCCACGACAATCCCCGCGCGGCGCTGGTGTTCTGGTGGCAGCAGATGGAACGGCAGGTGCGCATCGAGGGGGCCGTGGTGCGCACGACCGAGGAAGAGTCCGACGACTATTTCGCCACGCGTCCGCGAGGCAGCCAGCTCGGCGCCTGGGCCTCGGAACAGAGCCGCGTCCTGGCCGGCCGCGGCGCGCTCGACAACCGCTTCGAGGAGCTGTCGACGACGTATCGCGATGTGCCCATTCCCCGCCCGCCGCATTGGGGCGGCTACCGTGTCATCCCGCTTCTGTTCGAGTTCTGGCAAGGCCGCGCCGACCGGCTGCACGACCGGTTCTGGTACCGGCTGCGGAATGATGTGAAGGATTGGGTGGTGGAGAGGTTGTCGCCGTGATTCAGAAGATGAGGAGATTTTTTGAGTGGTACATCAGGAAGCTTCACTCATCAACTCCTCAATCCGCCGAGTCAACTCATCCCGCGTCGCGGCAAACCGTTCCGCTCCGCTCCCAACTCCGAACGTCGGATCCTCAATCGGCCAGTGCTCGATGCGCGCGGCTCCGGGCCACAGCGGGCAGTCCTGCGCCGCGGAGTCGCAGACGGTGACGACGACGTCGAACTGCTGATCGAGAAACTGCTCCGCTGATTTCGACTGCGCGTCGCTGATGTCGATGCCGATCTCCGCGAGCGCTCCGATGGCCAGCGGATGAACCCAGCCCGCGGGGCGCGATCCGGCCGACACCACCTCCACCTCGTCTCCATGAAACGCCCGCATCAGCCCCTCGGCCATTTGACTCCGTGCGGCGTTTCCGGTGCAGAGAAAGAGGATGCGTTTTTTCATGGCGCCGATTCTATGTCGCGATGCCGGTCGAACCAGCCGGCCCACAGCGGCAGGAGCCACATCGACAGCGCCATCCACGCCAGCACGACCACGTTCGGCGGCGGAGTGCCGCCGGCGTTGATGATGAAGATCGCGCCGAGGAGGATCACGAAGATCCAGAAAACGATGTTGCCGGCGGCATCGCGCGGCCGGGTGACGCTGCGATAGATGGCCACGCCGATGGCGAACAGAGCGGCCTCGACGCCGATCTCCGCCACCGGGAAGTTCCACAAGCCCAGTCCCACTTTCGGTCCGCCCGGCCACAGCGGCAGGTCGGCGCGGTGCGTTACGTAATCGAGCACCCAGTGGCTGATCACGCCGATGCTGAGGACGATCGCGCCGCGTTTGTAGCGCGTGAAGGCGAAGTACAGAACGCCGGCCACGATCGACCAGACCATCGCCATCAGCAGGCTGTGCGACCACGGGTAATCGTAGAAGTCGAGCGGCGTCAGTCGCGTCGCGCCGGGCGAAATCCGAACGTGCTCGATGCCGAGGAGGAGAAAAACCGGCCAGAGAAGATCGAGCAGCATCGGCGCGCCCATCAGCAGCAGGAGCGAGGTCGACGGCGCCAGCTTCTTCGACGCGAATCCGACGGCGTTGTGTCCGATGAACATGATCTATACCGCCTTCATGATCTCGATGATGACAGGCTTGAGTCCGTTGATGATGAACTGGATGCCGATGGCGCCGAGGAGCAGCGACATGATTTTGGTGAAGACGGCGCGGCCGCGGTCGCCGATGATGCGCGAGAGCGGCAGGGCGGAGAGCAGCACCAGCCAGGACACGGCCCCGACGGCGACGATGGCCACGATCACCGCCATGCGCTGCTCGATCTCGGGATAGAGGTTCACCAGCACCATCACCGAGGTGATCGCGCCGGGGCCGGAGAGCATCGGCACGGCGATCGGAACGATTGCGATCGACGACGGGTCGATGTCGGCCTTCTCCACGTCGCTGTGCTCGATCCGCTTCTCGCCGCCGGCATTGAATCCACGCCGGTCGTCAGCGATCAGACTGCGCAGCGCATTCGTCAGAAAGAGCACGCCTCCCATGATCTGAAACGCAGGCACGGTGATGCCGAAGAAGTTGAAGACGTAGTTGCCGGCGAGGAAGAAGACGGTGAGCACGGCGATGCAGGAGACGCCGGCCACGAGAGCGACGTTCGCACGCGTCTTTCGCGACGCGCCGTCGGTCAATGCGATGAAGGAAGGCGCCACCGCCAGCGGATTGACCATGGTGCTGAGTGCGACGAAGGAGAGGAGTGCGACTTTGTACAACGGCATGGAGGGGATTATTGCTCGGCTTGCGTAGAAGCGTAGCGCCGTCGGCTCGACGGCTGTACCGCCAGCGGCTCGCTGGCGGTTTGCGTGAATTGCCGCCGAGCCGGCGGCGGTACAGCCATCGAGCCGATGGCGCTACGTTTCGACTTCGATCGCGCGATCAACATCTACGTCGATGTACCAGAGCAACCCTTTGCATGGCCGCCCCGTGATCGCGCTCATCGCTTGGCAGTACTGCGCGACTTGTTCACGATCCAGGGCAACGCGCCTCTCCGACGGTTGCCCGCTTTTGTAATCGACGATGAGATCGATCCCGTTCTCGCGCAGATACCGGTCGATGCGGCGCTCGCCATCGGCTGTCAGCAGCGGAAGCTCGCGGCCGAGGGTTTCGGCGCTGGCGATGCGAAGGAAGGTGTCGGATTTCGTCACCGTCGCCAGCCGTTTGCGAACGAGCGCAGTCGTCGCCGCATCTGCGCCTTGTTCGATGCCGAGAGCCGTGACCAGCGCATCGACCGGCGAATGCCCGTCCCAAATCTCCAGCACGCGATGCAGCAATATCCCGGCGCCGCGTTTCTGGGATGAGGCGCGGCGGATGAGCACGTCGCCGCGCAGCAACGCCTCGGGGAGCATTACCGCAGCGGGGAGCGATAGCTCGACGGCGGGCAACGCCGCCAGCTCCGCTTCGAGCGCGGCATCGGCCAGCCGTCTCCGCACGCGCGTCCCGGTCCCCTCGGTGGCCATACGTTCGAATGCGATCGGAATGTCGTCGCCTCCGATGGTCATCGTCTTGATCACCCGCCCGTGCTCTGGCGGCCACGGCGCCGACGGCAGGTCGAAGATCTGCTCGACATAGCGCGCGAACCCTTCCTTCCTCGGTTTTGCGTTGGTCACGAACACCACCTCGGACTTCGCACGCGTGACGGCGACGTAGAACAGCCGGCGCGTCTCCGCCTCCTCGCGGCGGCTGCCGATGTCCTTCAACGGCGCGTCTCCGGCGCGGCCGTAGTGCGCGGAGAGCGTCTCCACCTGGCCGCGCAGCACCAGACTGCGCGGATCATCGACCAGGAAAATCTCCGCCGACTTCAACGGAAACTCCAGGTCGGGAAGGATGACCGTGTCGAACTCCAGCCCTTTGGCGGCGTGCACGGTCAGGATGCGGATGGCGTTGCCTGCTTCATCGATCAGCGACGGCTCCATCTCGTCCGGATCGCCGCGGCGTCGCGAGATCTCGTCGACAAACTGCCGCACCGAGCCGCCGATGCGCTGGTCGTAGGCGAAGGCAATCGCTCGGACGTGTTCGAGATGCCGCATCGATCGCATCCCGTCTGCCGCCGCGGCGTAGACCGCTTCGATGCCGCAGGTGCGAATGACCAGATCGATGAGCTGCGCGACAGTGAGGTGCTGCGATGCGGCGCGGAGCGAATCGAGCACGCTGAGAAACGCGACATAGGCATCGTCGCGCCGCACGATCTCCGCGTCCGTCAGCGCAAAGTACGGGGTTCGCGCGGCGGAGATTTCCGCGCCGCGATCGAAGGGAAAGGCAATCGCGCGCAGCACCGCCAGCAGATCAACCGGCGCCGGCCGGTCGAGAAAGAGCCGCGTCGGTGGGAGGACATACGGGATGCCGCGCCGCTCGAAGACATCGAGATAGTCATCGAGCTTGGTGGTCCTGCGAAAGAGCAGCGCGAATCGCCGCAAATCTCCACCGCGCGCCAGAATCCACGCCGCGATCGATTCGGCTTCGGCAGTGAACCGGTCATCGCGCGCGCCGAAAGGAGCGTCGATGATGGTGATGCTTGCATCGGTCGCCACCACGTCCGCCTTCGCAGCCGTCAACCGGTGATACTCCGGCCGGAACACGTTCGGATCGCGCGCCGCATCGGCGAACAGCTCCGTGAAGATGGCGTTCACCGCGTCGAGCAGTGGCGGCTGGCTGCGGAACTGGTCGAGCAGCTTGCGATGCTCCGCGCCGTTCGCGATCAGCTCGCGCGTGAACGAGTCGTACGTTTCCGGATCGGCGCGGCGGAAGCCGTAGATCGATTGCTTCGGATCGCCGACGACGATGGCCCTGCCGTCGACCAGCACGCCGCTGCGGTCGCGAGCCAGCCGGTCGATGATCCGCGCCTGCACACGGTCGGTATCCTGAAACTCATCGACGAAGATGAAATCGAACTGGCCGCGCACCCGATCGAGCACGGTCTCATCGTCGAGCACGGCCAGCGTGCGGAGCAGGAGATCGTCGAAGTCGACCACGCCGCGCGTGCGCTTCTCTTCGTCGAGAAACGCCAGAAAGCGGCGCATCATCGATAGCAGCGAAACCGCAGCGCGATGCGCGGAGAGGCGGTCGTAGATCGAATTGCCCTTGTCCTTGTCGGCGCGCAACACGCGCACCGCCTCATTGAACTCGGCCTTTCTTCCTTTCGGCAGGTCGCTGGTGCGGATCGTGTTCGCGATCGGCTTCAGGTACCCCAGCCACGTTTCGATGTCGCTCCCGCGGCGCGGCGACGGGTGCGCGCGCAGGTAGTCGCAGATGCCGGCCACCGAATCGGCGTCGCAGATGCGCAGCCGTTCGATGGCGATGAGCAGCTCGTGCTCGACCAGATCGAGCGCGCCGAGGTCGTAGTTGTCATCGAGCAGGAGATCGCGGCGGTCGATGAGCGGCAGGATGATGTTGCGGACCAGAAAGAGATAGCCAACATGTTCGAGCAGCACTTCCCAATCCCGCTTTGCCTCGGGCGTCGGATGGAGGCGGGTCTCGTCATCGACCCAGGCGTCATACAACTCGCCGTAGAGCAGCGAGCGCTCGAAACCTTCGATGATGGTGAACTGCGGATCGAGCCCGGCCTCGATAGGGAACTGGCGCAGGAGGCTCTGGCAGAACGAGTGGATGGTCTGCGAGCGCAGCGATTCGATGCGCGCGATCTGCGCCACGCAGGCGCGGCGATAGGCGTCGCGCTGGCCGGCCGGAACTTCGAAGAGGGGAGTGGCCGAGCCGATGGGCCAGCTCACATCGTCGCCCGCGTCGAAACGCGGCGCGAGCTCGGTGAGGGCCTGGTGAATGCGATCGGCAATCTCGCCGGCCGCTTTTTCGGTGAAGGTGACCAGCACGATGCGCTCGGGCAGCAGCGCCTCGTCGCTCAAGAGCAGCTTCAACACCTCGGCGACGATCGCCGTCGTCTTGCCGGTCCCGGCTCCCGCCTCGATGACGACGTTGCGGCGCTTCGGTTTGCCGAATTCAAACGCTGACTGGACGGCGATCGCGCTCAATCCGCGCCTCCGCCGAGGAGCGTGCGCGGCTCGCCGTGGCGCGTGATGAGGTACTTCTCGGCGAAGTCGTGGCGCGTGCGGCAGGAGTGATTCACCGGACAGTACTTGCAGGCGTTGAAGTCGGCATCATCGTCGGCAGGAAACGCGGGGAAGACGCCGTTGAGGATCGAGGTGACGAAGAGATCAAGCGTTTCACGCAGCGCCGCTTCTTTCTCCGCCAGTGCGAAGGCGAACTTGCGCGCGTTGGTCTCACTGGTGACGAGCGGCTTGATCGCCCCGCTGACCGCCGCGGCCTCTGCGGCGAAAAACTGCGACACGGCCATGGCATAGAGCGCCAGCTGCAGGCGCACGCCGCGATCGATCTTCCCGCCGAGGTCCTTGTGCCGCGTGGCCTTGCCGCCTTTGTAATCGATGATGCGATAGCCGTCGGGGCGGACGTCGATGCGATCGATGGTGCCGTCGATGCGGAGATCGAGGGAGCCCGACGGCCGAGGATCGAAGATTGACACCACGTTGCTTCGATTGCCGATCGTGACCACGAACGATTCGGGTTGATCGGCGATCTTTCCCGCGCGCGTCTTCCCGAATCGATACTCGAAATGCTTCGGCCGGAAGCCGGTGACTTCGAGGTCGGCCAGATCGTGGGCCACGAACTCGCGGAGGATACGCTTGGTCGCGGCGCGCTCGCTCTCGCGCATGGTGGGATTGAACGGCGGGACGTCGCGGGCGATGTTTGCGAAGGCTTCGTCGACGAGCGCGTCGATGCGCTGGCCAATCGCTGCGTCGAGCTGTGGCAGCGCGGCCATGGCGCGATCGAAATCATCGTCGTCGAGCTCGCGATAGAGAATTTCCAGAATGCCGTGATCGAGCTTCCCCTTGTCACGGGCGTTGAGCTGCAGCTCATGCTCGGGATCGTTGATGTCGCGAACGCCGAGGATGTGCTTGTAGAGAAACTTCTGCGGACACTCGCCGAAATCTTCGAGCTGGGTGGGGGAGACGCTGGTCAGCGCGTTGGCGAGTTTTGCGCGAAGCGCTTCGTCATTGGCCTCGGCGAAGAGGTAACCGTCGAAGACAGATCTCGTCCCCGATCGCGCGAGGAGTTGCAATTGGCGGCGCGACGCCGCCAAGCCAGCCGGCGCGACGCCAGCGTTCCGTTTGAGGTCTCCGCGCGAAGACGGTTGGAGCGCTGGCGTCCCGCCGGCTGGCTCGGCGGCGTCCCGCCGCCGAACAAACGCACCGCCGAAATTCTTCAACAACTCCGTCTTGCGCTCCGGCCATTGCTCGATCACGAAATTTTTCAGCAACGGCGACGGCCGCAGCGTCTTTCCAAACCCGTCCCCGCCCGAAAACGAAAAGTGAATCGTCTCCGCCCCGTCGAGCAGCAGCTGGAACAGCATCCGTTCCTCGTCGCGCCCGTCGCCGATCTCGCGCACGCCGAGCGCACGCCGATCGTGATCGGGAAGCAGCGGATCGTCGAGTCGCCGCTGCGGGAAGAGATCGTCCTGCATCCGGACGGCGAAGAGATGTTTGAAGGAGCGGCCGCGGAAGCGCATGACGTCGGAGGCGAAGATCGGTGCTCGGTGCTCGGTTTTCGGTGCTCGCAGCGTTTCGTTCTGCAGGGCGTCGATGATCGTGGCGGCGTCGAAGCGAACGTTCCACTTGCCTGTCCGCCGGAAGGTGGCTGCGATTTTGTCGATGGCCTCGGCAGCGACGAGATCGAATTCGGTGTCGATGCGGAATCGGGCGACGGTGCTCGCCAGAAACTCCGCCGCTTCATTCGCGCTCAACGTGGCCTCGGGGGCGAGCGCTTCGATCTCCGCCAGAACGTCGACATACGCCTCGATGGCCGCGTTCCGCGCCAGCGCCTTCAACTCGCTGCTCGCGCCGCCGGCGACACCGGCGCGCCGCGTTGCCGCATCGACTTCGTCGATGTTGAGGTTGCGCTTCGGCATGAACCCGTCGCGCACCAGCTCGATGACCTCGCCGCGCGGGAAGCCGTTCTCGCGCAGACGAAGCAGCGTGGCCATGGCCCGCCCGAGGCGGTGAGCGACGAGCGATGTCTCGTCGCCGGTGGAGAGCGCGAATCCTTCCGCCGCGGCGAAGCGATTGAGCAACGCGACGTCGTACGGATCGAGCGTGCGGGCGACGATGCCGATGTCGCGCGCATCCGTTCCTTCTCTCAGCAGCGTTGCAACCTCGGAGCAGATCTCCCGAAGCTCGATGGTGCGGGTGTCGTATTGGACGACGTGCCAGTTGGGTTGCTGAGTTGCTGGGTTGCTAGGTTGCTCGGTGTCGAAGCTCTTGATGAACGGTTCGGCGAAACGGTACGCCTCTCCCTCGGCGGCAGGAACGTAGACCGCCTCGAGCTGCCCGGCCGCGCGCAACGCTTCGATGACGCGCCGCTGCGCGCCGGTCATGTCATAGAAGCCGGACAGGATCTGCGGCGCGATCGTCACGCGTCCGCTTTCGATGAGCGCCGCGGCTTGCCGCAGAAGCTCGGCTGGATCGATGGCCTCGAGCTGCCCGACCAGCCGTTCGTATTCGCGCCACGCCCGCACGACCAGCCTGGTCCGTTCACCGTTCCTCAGCCGCGCATTGCGCGCCCGCGACTCGAATTCCGCCAGCGTCCACCCGCCATCGCGCACATCGCGCCACGACCGGTCAATCATCCCCGCAATCCCGCGGCTCTCCATCATCGGATCGTCGATGCTGCGGACAGCCATCCGCATCGCCAGCCGGCGCTCCGCGTCTTTTGCGACGCGAGGAAACTCTCCCGCAGCATTGACCACGCGTGTGGCGAACGTTTCGATCGTTTCGATCCGCAATCCCGCGAACCCGCTCGGCCTGTACCGCAAAAGCTCGGCCGCAATCGCATTCGCCACGCCGCCGGACGCAACAAGCACGTCCACCGCGCCGCCTGCAATCAGACGGCCAGCAACCTCGGCAGCAATGTCGCGGTATCGGGCCAGATGGAGGAGAGGCATCGAAGAGTTGGGAGGGATTATATTTGAGCTTCATCTGCGGACATCTGAATGCCGAGAGCGAAACGGAGTCCTCCGAACAGGTTCGATCGGCTGGCGAAGTCGTCACCGACGCCAAGAGCGCGAATCGCCTACTTCACCCTCGGCGCGCTTCTCGGCGGCATTCTCGGCTACGGCCTCGTCACCACCGGCCCGGGACCGGCGCCGTCGATCTTCGAGCCCGGAGCAAGATTGTGGGTGTTCGGCGGCGCGCTCATCTGCGGCGGCCTCTCGGCACTCTCGCCCGCGGCGTTCTGGCGGCAAAACCGCTTTCGCTGGCGGCATGAAGACGATGACTGACCTCGGGAAACGCTCTCTTTCGCGGTCACTTTGCAGGGAATCGATGACAGTTATTTTCAGTTATTGATCGCACTCGTAGCAATCAGCGATCAAGCCGTCCGGCGCGATCCAAAGCAGTCCCGAACATCCCAGCGAAGCATCCTGCGTGAGCCTTGTCTTGCCGGCCGCGTGCACCGCCGATTGACGATGACTGACTCTATGACCGACACCACCCCCCTACGAATCCTTGTTGTCGAAGATGACCCGAATGTTCTGGCAATCCTGCGCGCGTGCCTCGAGCGAAACGGATACGAGGTCGCCACGGCGGGAACGCTGGCCGCGGCGCGGCGGCATTTGAGTGGCGGCGGTTGCGGCTTGGTGATTCTCGACCGGCGGCTTCCGGATGGCGACGGCGCCAGCCTCTGCCCGGCCATTCGCGCCGCGCAGCCGCACAGCTACATTCTCATGCTCACGGGCGAGGCGACTGCCGAGGCCAAGATCGAGGGATTCGAATCCGGCGTCGATGACTATGTGACCAAGCCCTTCGAGATTGATGAGTTGCTGGCGCGGATTCGCGCCGGGATGCGCATCGTGGAACTGCAGAAGGAGTTGCTGGCCAGCAGCCGGCGCTACGAAGCGTTGTCACTGACCGATTCGCTGACCTCGCTGCACAACCGGCGGTCGTTCGATGAGGAGTTCGCCTCGCGCTTCGAAACGGCGCGCCGCTACGCGCGTCCGTTGTCGCTGGTGATCATCGATCTCGATTACTTCAAATCGATCAACGATCAGTTCGGCCACGCGGCGGGCGACGGCGTACTGCGCGGCGTCGCGCAGATCCTCGATCACGGTTCGCGCCGCGGCGATTTCGTGGCGCGCATCGGCGGCGAAGAGTTCGCTGTCCTGCTGCCGGAGACATCGCTGTTTGAAGCGCTCCACTTCTCCGAAAAGATCCGCGCCACCATCGCCGGAGCCACGATCTGCACCGACGGCTACACACACCGGATAACCGTCAGCATCGGCGTCGCCAACGTCCCGCACTCGGCCGTGGCCACGTTGAAGGATCTCTTCAACGCCGCCGATCAGGCGCTTTACCGCGCCAAAGCGCGGGGACGGAACCGGGCAGAATGCGAGCGAAGAAATGTACCGGTGCGGGAGGCCCTGGGCGAGGGCAGGGCGCGATCGCAGGTGTCGCCTTAGCGGCCCGATCTACTCCCCTTCATTCGCGTCCACCACCGCCGCCGCCGTCAGCTCCGCTGACGCCGCGGCATACTCGGGTAAATCGTTTGGCGTCGCCTTGACGTAGCGAGCCACGAGATCCTTCGTCCCAAACACCCCCAGCTTCTCCATCAAGAACTCGAATTTCGCTTCGAGCTCCTGAACGATCGGCCCCTTGTGCGAATCATCCATCTCCCACATACGCCGCTTGAACGGTCCGAGCGCTTTCTTGCGGGTGGTGTAGACGAACTGCTCGTCCGTCTGTTCGGGCTTGCGCTCGTCGAGGCAATTCTCGAAACAGAAGTCGCGGATGCCGTCTTTGATCTCCTGCGGGAGCGTTGGCGCGTCGAGGATCATGTTCTGGAAGCCGGTGGCGAGGTGGATCTCGACCGCCTCGGCTTCGGGGAACCGGTTGAAGACCGACTCGGGCAGCGTCGACGCACCGTGCTGGACGGAGCCGGCCATGCCGTACTCCTTGCGGCAGATGTGGGTCGTCTCGCGAAGGACTTCGAAATCGATCTTGGCCTGCGCGATCGAGCCGTCGGCCAGGGGAACGCCGCCGTGCGAGGTGCCGGTCTGCACGGAGATCTTGCTGATGCCGGTGATGCCGCCGAGGAGGCGTTTGAGGCCGTCGGCGTAGGCGCGGACCTCCTCGGGGTGCGTGTTGTACTTGCCCACCTCGCCGATCTCGCCGCCGACGGAGACCGTGATGCCGGCCGGTTCGCGCTCGCGGATGTACTTCGTCAGGTGCGCCGTCCCCTCGTAATTCGCGCGCTGCTGCTCGTCGCGCGTCGGGAAGTCGAGGTCGACCAGCGTGGAGGTGTCGATGTCGATGTTGTAGAACTCGGCGGCCAGCGCTTCGTCGATGAGCGACTCCAGCGCTTTCATCTCCGCCGCGCGACCCTCCTCCGTCGCCCACTTCTTTGCGCTGGCCTGGAAATGATCGCCCTGGAGGAAGACCGGTCCCTGGAACCCCTCGGCCAGCGCGGCGGCGAGCACGCAGGCGGCGTATTCGCCCGGCCGCTGCTCGGTGTAGCCGATCTCGGAGCGGGCGATTTCGAAGATGAACGCGCCGACGTCGTGACGCATGGCCACGCGGAACAGCGCGCGCGCGGCGTCATACGTCAGCGCGCGGATGTTGAAGGCGGGGACGGTGAAGAGCTGCTTGATCTCGTTGCGTCCAAGCGCCATGTACAGCGGATAGATCGACGACGAGACCGCGCCGCGGCGCCGCGCTTCCAGGTGAATGGTCCTGCGCGCGCCGGCTTTGGCGTCGCCGTCGCCGAAGACGGCTGTGTGAACGAGCTGGTCGACATTGATGCCGTGCGTTGGTATCGCCATGGGGGTCGCCTCCGGCGCGGCACTTTAGCAAAAGACGTGGCACAGACACTCCTGTCTGTGCTTCTGATTTCATCCAGCACAGACATGAGTGTCTGTGCCACATCGGCCTACGCCGACTGCGCCGGCACGAATGACCGGATCTGTTTGACCAGCTCCAACACATCGAACGGCTTCATGATCGCGCCGTCGGCGCCGAGGGTGGCCAGCTCGGCCGGCGACACCGCCTGGCCGCTGAGGATGAGAATCGGCAGGCCATCCATGCCCGGCTCTTTGCGCAGCGTGCGAATGAGCTCATCTCCGCTCATCCCGGGCATGTTTCTGTCCATCAGCACTGCCGACGGCCGGCGCGACCGCGCCTCGGCGATGGCCTGTTCGCCGTTCTCCGCCGTGACGGCCTCGAAGCCGAATTCGCGCAGCAGAGTGCGCATCAGCGCAAGGATCGGGAGATCGTCGTCGACGACGAGGATGATAGGCTTTGCGGGCATCGTGATCGATCCGAGTCTAAGGTTGTACGCGATGAAAAACCAGCCATGCCCATCCGACATGACCGCACCGTCTCGATCCTCGATGTGATGGGGCCGGTGATGGTCGGACCATCCAGTTCCCACACCGCCGGCACGGCGCGCCTCGGACGCGTGGCTCGCGAGATCCTCGACGAAGATCCGGTCGAGGTTCATTTCTATCTCCACCCGCCGCTGGCAGCCACCTATCGCGGCCACGGTTCCGACTTCGCGCTCGTCGGCGGATCGATCGGTCTCAACGTCGACGATCCGCGGATCCCCGAGGCCATTCGCATCGCTGAACAGATGGGCGTCGACATCACCTTCTCCGAGGAAGACCTCGGCGACGTCCATCCCAACACGGTGCGCATCGCCATTCACGGCAAGACGCGCGAGGCCGAGATCAGCGGCTCCTCGATCGGCGGTGGCGTCATCGAAGTATTCAAGATCAACGGCTTCCAGACGCGCTTCAAAGGCGACTCGCCGACGCTGCTGCTCTTCTACCGCGACCGCCCCGGCATGATCTCCGAGGTGACGAACATCATCGCCGAGGAGGGGATCAACATCGCGTCGCTGTCGTGCTCGCGCAAGCAGCGTGGCAAGGACGCCTTCATGCAGATCGACGTCGACTCGCCGCTGTCGGAGGCGGCGCTGCAACGGATTCGCGGGACGGAGGATGTGGAGGAGGCGCGGTATTTGGATCGGATTCCGTAGGGGCTGTGCTTGCGCGCTCTGCATGCGTTGCCTACAATGCGTGCATGCAATATACGATTCGAGGGATTCCTGAGACGGTTGATGCTGCATTGCGCGAACGCGCTCGCGCCGCAGGCAAGAGTCTGAATGAGGTGGCGCTCGAAGCGCTGTCTGACGGCGTGGGCATTGGCAATACCAAGCGTAAGCGAAGAAACTTTGAACATATCGCGGGGACTTGGAAAGAGGACAAGGCATTCGATGAAGCAATCGCTGATCAGCGTCGAATTGATGAGGATCTTTGGAAGTGAGGGTGGCATTCGACACCAATCGATACGTCGATTTTTGTAGGGGTGTCGAGGAGAGCGTGACTCTCTTCGCGGAAGCGGACCTGGTCGTCTTGCCGTTTGTCGTCCTTACGGAGCTTCGGGCCGGATTCGCCTACGGAAGCAAGCAACCAGAGAACGAGCGCACGCTCCGAGATTTTCTGCGGGAGGACGGCGTTAAGGTCATCTTCGCCGACGATCAAACAACACATCACTACGCCACCCTATATCGCCAGCTTCGGAAACAAGGGACGCCGCTGCCCACGAACGATGTGTGGATTGCAGCTCTGGTTCTCCAGCACAATCTGGTTCTTCACTCCCGCGACCGGGATTTTGACAAGCTCTCGCAGCTTGCGCGGATCTAGCCGAGATATCGTCGCGAATAGGCCACTCTGCGATTGACGTTCTCCACCCCATGATCGAAAGCTTCGCCCATCTCGAACAACTCGCTGCCGACCGCGACCTCGCCGATGTCTTTCTGGAGAGCGACGCGCAGGAGCACGCCGTCCCCGGCGATCAGATCCTCGAAGCGCTGACACGCCGCCGCGCGGTGATGCGCGATTGCGTCGAGCGTGGCAAGGGCGGCGGGACGTCGATGGGGAAGCTGGTCGGCAACGAGGCCAAGCTGCTCAATGACGCCTTCCTGTCCGGCCGTACCTTCCTCGATCCGCTGACGGTCAAGGCCGAGATTTACGCGCTGTCGGTGATGGGAGAGAACTCGCGGATGGGCGTCATCGTGGCCGCGCCGACGGCGGGTGCGGGCGGCGTCGTCCCCGGCATGCTGCTGGCGCTGGAGGAAGAGCGTCACATCGATCCCGAGCGCACCGTGCGCGCGCTGGTCGTCGCCGGAGGCGTCGGCTCGATCATCGCCCTGTCGGCCAACATCTCCGGCGCCGCCGGCGGATGCCAGAACGAAGTCGGAGTGGCCGCGGCGATGGGAGCCGCAGCCGTGGCCTACATGATGGGCGGATCCACCCGCCAGTCCATTCACGCTGCCGCGATCGCCCTCAAAAACACCCTCGGCCTGGTCTGCGATCCGGTCGGCGGCCTGGTCGAAGTCCCCTGCGTCAAGCGCAACGCCATCTTCGCCGTGCACGGTCTCACCTCTGCGCAGCTCGCCCTCGCCGGCGTCGAGTCAGTCATCCCGATGGACGAAGTGGTCGAAGCGATGGTGCGCATCGGCCGCGCCCTCCCGCGCGGCCTGCGCGAAACCGCCGAGGGCGGCCTGGCGAAAACGCTCACCGGCTGCGAGATCGGGGATCGCCTCAAGAAGGAAGCCAACGAGCGCCGCGCCGAGCGCGCCGCCGAGCGCGAGCGCACCGCGCAGGAGCGGAAAGAGTCGGTGCATTGACGCCCCCGGCGACACCAACTATCCTGTCCCTCCCTCGGAAATAGCGAGGGAGACCCGTTCGTTGAGACGATCCCAAACAGGCGCTTAGCTCAGTCGGTAGAGCATCACCTTCACACGGTGGGGGTCAGCGGTTCGAGTCC
>Ga0157378_10001822_pt1 | contig 19113 bp, 20 predicted proteins | sample M65metaG_FD_115309 | JGI IMG/M metagenome (GOLD analysis project Ga0157378, IMG submission 115309) | Miscanthus rhizosphere microbial communities from Kellogg Biological Station, Michigan, USA - M6-5 metaG | ecosystem: Host-associated > Plants > Roots > Rhizosphere > Soil | place: USA: Michigan...
CCACAGGCGGACGGTCGGGTGTTTTCCGGCGAGGAGGATGGCGAGGGTGGTGCCCCAGCCGCCGGCTCCAATGACACTGACTTTTGAAAACATGGGCGGGAGGAAATCAGGATTTACGACGTTTCTCGAAGCGCGGTTCCGTGCCCTGCGCGAGACGGGAAAGATTGGCCCGATGCAGCCAAAAGACGAGCACGCACATGGCGACGCCGACGATGGCGAGGGCGCCGTCGCCCCCGCGCAACCACAACACGACGAGCGTGAGGCCAAGGACGGAAGTTGCGACCAGCGAGGCGATCGAGACGATGCGCGTCGCGAAGAAGGTCGCGATCCACGCGGCGATCGAGACAACGAAAACCACCGGCGGAAAGAGGGCGAGTGCGATGCCGCCCGAGGTGGCGATGCCTTTGCCGCCCTTGAACTTCAACCAAACGGGAAACGTGTGACCGAGCAGCGCGCAAATCGCGGCCACGATGCCGGCCTGCGTTGGCACGAGATCGAATGCCGGCGCGACCACGCCTTTCGCCAACCAGACCGCGAGCGCGCCCTTGCCGATATCGAGGGCGAAGCAGAGATAGCCCCACTTTTTGCCGAGCACGCGCAGCGCGTTCGTCGCGCCGATGTTGCCGCTGCCCTCGCGGCGCAGGTCCACGCCCCGGGCGCGCCCGATCACGTAGCCGCTCGGAAATGAGCCGAGGAGATACGCGCCAAACGCGACAAGCAGGAAAACCATGCGAACATTTCCCCGAGGCCGCCCCGGGACGACAAGAACTTTCGCGGGAATGAAATCGCGCCGGCGGCCTCCCACCTAAAATCCACCATGAAATCCATAGCATTCCTCGCCGTGGCGACCGCATTCGCCCTCGCCGCCGCATTTGTTATATTGCCAGCCATGAACACCCACGCCGCCGACCTCCCCGACACCGTGACCGTGCGCCTCGTCCAGCCGGACGGCGATCCCGGCGCGCCGCAAACCGTGCCCACCGTGAAGAAAACCGACGCGGAATGGAAAAAGCAGCTCGGCACCGAGGCCTATGAAGTGCTGCGCGCCAAGGGCACCGAGCGGCCGTTCTGCGGCACGCTGCTCGATAACCACAAGGACGGCGTCTATTTTTGCGCCGGCTGCGACCTGCCGCTCTTCAGCTCACGGGCGAAATTCAATTCCGGCACGGGATGGCCGAGTTTCTTCCAGCCGTTCGCGCCCGAGAATATCGCGGAAATTCGCGACGTGAGCTTCGGCATGGTCCGCACGGAAATTCTTTGTGCGCGCTGCGGCGGACATCTCGGGCACGTCTTCGACGACGGTCCGGCCCCGACGCGACTGCGTTATTGCCTGAACTCGGTCTCGCTGAAATTCCGGACGTTTGCCGAGATCAAGGCGGAAAAGAAATAGCGTCTATTTGCGGACGTAACGCCGGATTTCCATTTCGGCGTTCGCCTCCAGCACCTCCGCCAGCTCGAAGTCGGCCTCGAGCTCCGGCAGGAATGTGTCGGCCTCCGGCGTGAGATTCACGACGGTGAGCAGCACTTCGTCGCAACGCGGGAGCAGGGCGCGGTAGATTTCCGCGCCGCCAATGACGAAGAGTTTGCGGCCGTCGGTGGGTTCCACGATTTCGTCGAAGCTCGCGGCGCGGCGCACGCCGGGCACGTCGAGCGGTCGGCGCGAGAGGACGACATTTTCGCGCCCCGGCAGCGGGCGGCCGAGCGAGTCGAAGGTTTTCCGGCCCATCACGATCACGTGGCCGAGCGTCGTGCGCTTGAAAAATTTCAGGTCCGCCGGCAGATGCCAAGGGATGCGGCCTTCGTGGCCGATGGCGCGATTGAGGGCCATCGCGGCGATGGCGATCATGCCAGTTGAGAGTTGAGAGTTGATGGTTGAGAGGAAGAAAGCCGCGGGCTTCAGATGGAAATCGGGGCCTTGATGGCGGGATGCGGGTCGTAGCCCTCGAGCGTGAAATCCTCGAAGCGGAAGGCGTGGATGTCCGTGACGGCGGGGTTCAGACGCATCGTCGGCAGGGGTCGGAAATCGCGGGCGAGCTGCTCGCGAGCCTGGTCGAGGTGGTTCGTGTAGAGGTGCAGGTCGCCGAAGGTGTGAACGAAATCACCGGGACGCAGGCCGCACACCTGCGCGACCATGAGCGTGAGGAGCGCGTAGCTGGCGATGTTGAAGGGGACACCGAGGAAGAGGTCGGCGCTGCGTTGGTAGAGCTGGCAGCTGAGTTCGCCGTCCTGCACGAAGAACTGGAAGAGCGCGTGACAGGGCGCGAGTGCCATGCGGTCGAGTTCGCCGGGATTCCACGCGCTGACGACGAGGCGGCGGCTGTCCGGCGTGCGTTTGATTTGCTCGATGACAGCGTCGATCTGGTTGATGGAGCCGCCGTCGGGCGTGCGCCAGTCGGTCCATTGCGCGCCGTAGATGCGGCCGAGGTCGCCGTTTGCGTCGGCCCATTCGTCCCAGATCGTGACCTTGTTTTCGTGAAGGTAGGCGACGTTCGTTTCGCCGCGCAGGAACCAGAGCAGCTCGTGAAGGATCGAGCGCGTGTGGAGCTTCTTCGTGGTGAGAAGCGGGAAAGTCTCGCGCAGGTCGAAGCGCTCCTGCGCGCCGAAGACGGAGATCGTGCCGGTGCCGGTGCGGTCGGTCTTCGGCCGGCCGTGGTCGAGCACGAGGCGCAGGAGGCGGTGATATTGCTGCATGCGGGAAACGCGAAATCTTTTCACGAGTTCCCGATTTCCACATTCAAAAAACGACGTATTTTCGCAGGCATGCTCGAAGTCACCATTCTGGCCAGCGGAAGCGCGGGGAATTCCGCGCTCGTGCGCTGTGGGGCCACGCGCATCCTGCTCGACGCCGGGTTGACGGCGCGCCGGCTGACGGACCGTCTCGCGGCCTGCGGGGTTGCGCCCGAAGCGCTGGACGCGGTCGTGCTCACCCACGAGCACGGCGACCACACGGCCGCCCTGCGCGTGCTCTGCGCGAAGCGTGAGATTCCCGTGTATGCCAATCGGATGACGGCTGCGGCGCTCGAGGCGGGGGCGATGGCGGGCCACCGGAACTGGCGGTTCTTCGCGAATGGGGCGGCGTTTGCCGTCGGCGAATTGACGGTGGAATCCTTTTCCGTGCCGCACGACGCGGTCGACCCCGTGGGTTTTCTCATTCGCAACGCGTCGGCGACGTTTGGGTTGCTCACCGATCTCGGCCACGCCACGCAGCTCGTGATCGAGCGGTTGCGCGAGGCGGATGCGCTGTTCATCGAGACGAATTACGACGACGACCTGCTGCAGCGCGACACGCGGCGGCCGTGGTCCGTGAAGCAGCGCATCAGCTCGCGACACGGCCATCTCTCGAACCGCGCGGCGGCGGAGGTGATCGGCGAACTCGCGGAAGGCCGACTCGCGAGGGTGCTGCTCGGCCACCTGAGCCGCGATTGCAATGCGGAGGAGCTGGCGGTGGCCGCCGCGGCCGCACCGCTGGCGCGGGTCGGGCGGAGTCATGTGCCGGTCTACTGCGCCGGGCAGGAGACGGTGAGCCCGGTATTCGCGGTGGGTTCAGCCGCCGCGTGAAAAGCGGAAGATGAGGTAAATCCAATTCGCTGCCACGACGGCTACGATCGCGATCCGCAAAGCATGGGCTTCCGCTCGTGTTACGTGGGCAATCCGAATGCGAGGCAGTCTAAGCAAAGTGACGATCGCGGCATAGAGCCCGTATGAGGCCGCACCCAGAGCACCCAGAAAAACCAGCGGATTCCATTCAAACGCGATCCGATATTCGCCAGCCAGAAAACTGCGAAGGCAGCGCGTGCCGCCACAGGTGGGACATGGCAGCCCGGTGATCGCATGGAAGAGGCATTGAGGTGTGGGGATCGAGAAAAGCAACCACCCCGCGCCAGCCATGCCAACCGCAGCCAGAATGATGAGTAGGAGCGGCTCGGCATCGAGTTCCTGATCGGAAGGTCGCAATATGCGCACTTTCATCGTGAGATCGATGACGGGACGTTACCGAGATTTGCCATCGACCCGAGCACGCTGAAGCCCAGATAACCGCCACAGCAAAGGAGCAATGCGATCGCGACTGCCAAGGCTGCTCGCCACGCGTCCGTGCGATGAGCGGCGGCTAATCCGATGCTCAGTGAGATCAATCCCCAAATAATCTGCACGAACGAGCCACAGCACGGCAGGAGCTGAAACGGGCTCAGTGAACCGAGAACATAACACGTGACGGCGAACGTCTTCTGAAAGGAAGCGTTTGCCCCGCCGAGGAGCATGAGGAGCGCGTGATAAACTCCCGCAGCCACAAAAGGCACTAGTGGGAACACCACTAGAAGCATGAACAACAGAGGCCCGGCGCTGAAGCTCTTGAGCATCACGAGCAACTGCGCAACATCCGGGTCGGCTGCATTGCTGGAAGCGGCCAGCATGGTGGTGGCGTATTTAACGAATGCGAGCGTCATCGCGGTGCTAAGCGCACCTGTGATCAAAGCCATCAACAGGTAAAAGGAATAGCAGTCACCGATCTTCGGAGCCTCCGGGAGCCGTGAAAATCCGGCACCGGGATGGGCCAGCGATTGCGAAATCGTTTCCCACAAGGCCGTGAAAATCCCAATCTCTTTGCGTCGAGTCCATGGAAAATCGTTCTCCGGCTGGGGAGGAAGCGGCGTGCCTGGCGCGAGCGTGGGCGGAGCGGTTTCGTCCGGCGCGGGGAGGTCCGTGAAAGTCGCGAGCGGCTGCCAGGTTTCCATGCCCTCGCGCCAGGCGAGATCGGTCGGCAGGAAACGTCCGCTGCGCAGGCCGGCGGACACGTCTTCCGGCGTGAATTGACCCAGATTCTGCCGTTCGCGGTTGACGTGGATCATGCTCATCGCCTCGCTGCTAGCCAATCGCTCCGGGCGGGTCAAACTCCATTGATCTTCGCGCCCGGTCCGGGCAACCTCCGGCCATGCCCACCATCGCGCCCGATTCCATGCCGCTCGGCACGCCCGCGCCCGATTTTTCGCTGCCCGACGTGGTCTCCGGGGTCTCGTTCTCGCTGGCGAATTTCGCCGGTCGGCCCGCGTTGCTCGTCATGTTCATCTGCGCGCATTGCCCGTATGTCGTCCACGTGCGTGCGGAGCTCGTGCGGCTGGCGCGCGCTTTTCCATTGGTGGGATTCGTGGCCATTTCGTCGAACGACGCGGTGAAATACCCGGCCGACGGACCGGAGGCGTTGCGGGCGATGGCGGTTGAATGCGGCTTCCCGTTTCCGATGCTCTACGACGAATCGCAGGACGTCGCCCGCGCCTACACCGCGGCCTGCACGCCGGATTTCTTCCTCTTCGACGCGGATCGCAAGCTCGCCTATCGCGGCCGCCTCGACGACAGCACTCCGGGGAACGGCAAGCTTGTGACGGGCGCGGATCTTCGGGTCGCGCTCGAGCAGGTGCTCGCCGGCCGACCGGCGCCCCAACCGCAGGCGCCGAGCCTTGGATGCTCGATCAAGTGGCGCTGACGCCCGCCGCTACCGGCTGGCGACCCACGAGAGCATGATCGCGGCGTCGTTGAAGATGTAACTCGTGCGGCTGCCGAGCTGCACGAGGATGTAATGGTGGAAGCCAATGGTCGCGCTCGTGATGAGGCAGCGGCCGGCCGCATCGGTGTAACCGGTCTTCATGCCGTCCACGCCGGGGTAGCGGCCGAGCAATTTGTTCGTCGAGGTGAAGAACGACTCACGGCCGTTGTTGAAGCGGAAGTAAAACCCGGGCAGGCGCATGATTTCGCGCAACTCCGAGTGGCGGTAGGCGCGGTCGGCGATGCGCGCCATATCCCGAGCGGTGGAGTATTGGGGCGCGGGCAGGCCGTTGGGATTCACGAAATGGCTGGAGCGCGCGCCGAGCGCCGCCGCCCGCTCGTTCATGACTTCCGCGAAGGCGGCGATGCTGCCGGCGTTGTCCCGCGCGAGGGCGACGGCGGCGTCGTTGCAACTATGCACGAGCAGCGCGGTGAGGAGCTGGCGCCGTGGATAAGTCTGTCCTGCGCGCACGCCGGCCTTCGTCGGCTCGACGTCGGTGTCCGACGCCGCGATGACGACGGGTGCGTCGAGGTTGCCGCTCTCGGCGACGATGAGCGCGGTGAGGAGTTTCTGCGTGCTGGCGACCTGCCGGGGCGCGTCGGCGTTCTTTTGGTAGAGGGTGCGGCCGGTATCGGCGTCGATGAGGATCGCCGACTTCGCGTGGATGAACGGCGCGTTCGCCGGCCAGAGTTCCCCGACGCCCGCCGGGGCCAGCGCCACGCCGGGCGCGGCCTCCGCCTGGGTGCCCGTGCTGCGCAACACAACGCCCGGCGTGGGGCGCTGCTCGCGCTCGATGACCGTGCAACCCGTCAGCGCAAGCGCGACGAGACAACTGCTAATGCGAATCCATTCCCTCATGCGACGCCGCGTTTAACGGACCTCGCCTTGCGCGGCCAACAAAAATCGGCCCGGCCGCGGGGGAAGTTCGGCCGGGAGGTATCGGCGTCGACTCGGATTCGCTCGCGCCGCGCGGGTTCTTTCGCTTGTCTGGCGCGGAAGCTCCCATGCCAACCACGGAAGGAAAATCGAAATTCGCACGCCTCGCGCTGGTGATCGCGCTCGTGCTCGCCGCTGTCGTGGTGACGTTCGCGGCTTTTCAGCTCGACGACTCCACGCGCGACCGCGTCGTCGCCGCGCAGGGCAAGGGCTGGAAGAAAAGCGAGTCCTACCGGATGCAGGGCGCGGTGAGCCGCTACGGCGACTGGCCGTTCCTCATGCTGCTCGGTGGGGCCGGTCTCGTCGTCGCCTGGCGTCTGCGCAACCAGCGCTGGCAGCGCATTTTGCTTACCGCGATGATCGCTTCGACGCTTGCCGGCGCGATCGTGAATGCCGTCCGCCTCACCACCGGCCGCCCGCGCCCGCGGGAGAGCCCGAAGATCGAACAGGGCTGGTATGGCCCGTATCACAACGGCCGGCTGCTCATCGGCGACTCCCGTTACAATTCCTTTCCCTCGGGGCACACGGCGACGGCCGTCGGCTTCGCCGGCGTGATCCTCTTCGCCAGTCCGCTGGTGGGTTCGCTGGCGATGGTGGTCGCGCTTGCCATCGCCTGGTCGCGCATCATCCTCGGGGCCCACCATCCGTCGGACATCGCCGTGGCCACGCTCGTCGCGCTGGCGATTGCCTGGTTCGCCTGGCGTGTCGCGGTTCGGCGCGGGGATTCCATCGCCGTATGGGTGACGGCAAAAATCCGTCGCCGCCGGTGAACCGCCTCGCTTCGTTCCTCGAACGGTTGCCGGAGAATCGCCCGTTCTTTCTCGGCCTCGTCGCCTTTCTGCTGCTCATTTTTGCGACGGGCAACCTGCCGTGGCACCTCGACAACTACGACCAGGCCAAGCAGGCCTACGTCGCCTTCGAAATTTCCCGGACCGGCGAGCTATGGTTCCAGCACACGCCGCAGGGCCGCTCCGCCTCGAAGCCGCCGCTCATGGGCTGGCTCTCCGCCGGGCTGCATGCCGCGCGCGTGCCGTGGGATCTCGCGTGGCGGTTGCCATCCTTTCTCGCGGCGCTCGCGCTGCTGGCGATCTTCATTCGCGAGGGTCGCACCACGCTCGGTCAGGCCGGAGCCGCGCTCGCGGCGGCCGCGTTTGGCCTGAATCTCCTCACGCCGCGCCTCGCCACGCTCGTGCGCACCGACATGCTGCTCGGCGCGTTCATCTTCCTCATCGGCTGGATGATCTATCGCAAGCTCCGCGCCGGGACCGCCTGGACGACCGGCGAACGCTGGACGGTTTTCGGTTTCATGCTCGCGGCGCTGCTCACCAAGGGCCCGGTGATCTACGCATTTCTCCTGCCCGGAATGATTGCGTTTGCCTTTCTCGAACGTGATCGCGCGGCCCGCCGGCTGGTTTGGAGCGGGTGGTGGACGTGGCTCGTTCCGCTGGCGCTGTTCGTCGCGTGGGGCGTGACGGCGTTGCTCACGAATCCCGACTTTCATCACGACGTCATCGACCGCGAGTTCCTTTCCCGCTTCCAGGAAGGCGCGCGCGACGACGAACGCGCGCAGCCGCTGTGGTTCTACTTTCCTCATCTCCTCCACAAATTCGCGCCGTGGAGCCTGCTCCTGCTTGGTTTGGCGTTGTGCTTCCCGGCGGCACGACGCGCGTTGTGGGCCCGTCCCGCGACGAAATGGCTGCTGCTCTGGGCGCTCGGTGGCTTGCTGCTCATGACCTTCATTCCCGCCAAGCGCGTGGATCGCATCTTCCCCGTCGTGCCGCCGCTCTGCCTGCTGGTGGTCGAATGGTGCGCGCTGCTGTGGCGGGAGCGCCGCGTGCGCGTGGCGGCGGGTGCGGCCATCGTCGTGGCCTTGCTCCTGGCTGGCGGCTATTTCATCGGCCTCGTGCCGCTCAGTCTGCACGAAGGCGCGGGAAAACTGGTGGAATTTTCCACTCGCGCGCGAGGCCTTGCGGCAGCGCACGGCATCAAGGAAGTCGCCCTTCCGCGCGCGCGCGACGAAGGCCTCCTCCTTTATTTCGACACGCTGCAATTCGCCGATCGCGACGACGTGTTCGCGCGCTGGAAGTCCGGCGTGCCGATGGCCCTCGTGCTCTCGGATCGCAATGCGAAGGAACACGCCGCCGAACTCGGTCCCGCCCGCGCGGCGCTCGATTCCGGGCCGCTGCGGGACAAAAACGAGAAGCGCTACTACCTTTTCCTGCGCGACTAGGCGACCTCGGCGGCAATGGCCTCGAAGGCCGCGCGCCGATCCGTCGCCGCGAGAATCGGCCGACCGATCACGAGATAATCCGCTCCCGCCGCGAGCGCGGCCGCGGGCGTAAGCACGCGCTTCTGATCGCCGAGGTCCGCGCCCGCCGGGCGCACGCCGGGCGTGACAATTTTCACCGCCGGGCCGACGGCCGCCCGCACGGTCGCGATCTCGAGCGGACTGCACACGATGCCGCCGATGCCGCATTGCGCGCCGAGGGCGGCGAGTTGCGGCACCCATTCGGCGGGGTCGTGCGGGATGCCCACCGCGGCCAGCGTTTCCGCCGAGCTGCTCGTCAGCACGCTCACGCCGAGCACGCACACGCCGGGCGCGGCGGCCACCGCGCCGCGGATCATTTCCGGCCCGCCCGCGAGGTGGATCGTGAGCATATCGACGCCGAGTTCCGCCGCCGAACGCACGCCCGCGGCGACGGTATTTGGAATGTCGTGAAATTTGAGATCGAGGAAGATTTTGAACCCGCGCTCCCAGGCGAGTCGCACCATCGGCGGTCCCTCCCGGGTGAAGAGTTGCATCCCGATCTTGCACCACGTTGCGGCGCCTTCGAGCTCGGTGAGGATCGCGTCGGCTTCGGTGAGGGTCGGAACGTCGAGGGCGACGATGATTTTTTCTTTAGCGGCGGTCGGCATTGGTCGAGGATGCGCGCCCGATGAAGCTGCGTGCCCCTGCGAAAGTCAACCTTTCGCTCCGCATTCTCGGAAAGCGTCCCGATGGATTTCACGATCTGGAGTCGCTCATGACGCCAATCTCGCTCGCGGACGAGATCGAGGTGAAAACGGGCATCGGCCAGGACGTGAGCGTGCAGTGCGACGACGCGGAGATTCCGCAGGATGCCTCGAATCTCGCTGCGATTGCCGCGCGCCAGTTCCATGCGCACACCGGGCAGCGGTTCGACGCGCGAATCAGCCTGCACAAGCGCATTCCCTCCGGCGCCGGCCTGGGCGGCGGCAGCAGCGACGCGGCCGCGGTGCTCGTCGCGCTCGATGCCATTTTCGAGACGCAGCTCGGCGTCGCCGGCCTGGAGCGGATTGCCGCCAATATCGGCTCGGACGTTCCCTTCTTCATTCGTCGCATTCCCGCCTGGGCACGAGGCCGGGGCGAACGCATCGAGCCGGCCGAACTCCCCGGAAAGCTCGTCCTCGCTCTCTTCAAACCGCCCTTCGGCGTGTCGACGCCGTGGGCCTACAAACACTGGAGCACTTCCAGCGAATTGCCCGGCGTGGACTACGCTCCGCAGATCTGGAACGGCCTTGAATTCGTGAACGATCTTGAGCGGCCGGTCTTCGAAAAATACACGCTCCTGCCGGTGATGAAGGCATGGCTGCGTGCGCAGCCGGAGTGCCGCGTCGCGCTGATGTCCGGCTCGGGCTCGACGATGTTCGCAGTGTGCGAGGAACAAGACGCCGCTGGGGCGCTGGCCGCCCGCGCGCTCGAGCATTTCGGTGCCACGATGTGGACCGCCGTCTGCGAAGCGCCGGTGTGAGCTGCCTCGGGGCCGGCCTTAACCCGCCATTTTGGCGCCGGCGAGCTGGTCGAGCTTGGCGCGCTGTTCCTTCGTGAGGCGCTCGAGCATATCGTCGCTGCGGTCGAGGCGATTCTCGCGGAGTTCGAGGATGCGCTCGTAGTAGCTGATCTCGCCCTTCTCGAATTTCCGGTTGATGTCCGAAGCGGTTTTCTCGGTCCGCCACCACACGTAGGCGAGCTTGGCCTTTTGTTTCGGCGTGAGCGCGAGTTCGGTCTGCACATCGCCGGAGAGCAGCATGAACGCGCCGAGGATCTGGTGCTCGACCTGGGTGAGGCGCGCGCGCTGATCGTCGTTCAAGGCCCGCAGAGCGCGGCGATTCGAGCTGACGGTGAGGGCTTCGAGTTGGGATTTGGCCTGCGCTTTCGACAATTTGCCGACGTTCACCTTCGCGACAATGGCGCGGGCGTCGTCACGATATTCGGAGCGAATATCGTTGAGCACCGCGCGCTGGAGCGAAGTGAGGTGGAGTTCCTTGCGAACGCTGTCCACGCCCAGCAACACGGCCTCGGAGCCGGGCTTGGTCGTCGGCAGCGGCGGGATGACGCGCGTCGCGCCGTGGCTGAGGGACACGGCGCTGGCGAGAACGACAGCCATGAAGAGGGGGCGGAGGGGCTTCATCGGAAAAGGAGGAGGAATTAAGCCGCGACTTCGCTCGCGATGATTTTCTCGAGCTTCACGATGTCGGCGGCGAACTTGCGGATGCCGTCGCCGAGCTTGTCGGTGGCCATGGCGTCCTCGTTGAGCAGCCAGCGGAAGGTTTTCTCGTCCACATCGATGCGTTCGATGTTCGAGGCCTTGGCGATTTCGGGGTCGAGTTTGCGCTCGAGCGTGGCGTCGGAATCGGAAAGTTCCTGGAGAAGCTCGGGGCTGATCGTGAGGAGGTCGCAGCCGGCGAGTTCGGTGATCTGGCCGATGTTGCGGAAGCTCGCGCCCATGACCTGCGTTTCGTAGCCGAACTTCTTGTAGTAATCGTAAATCTTGTTCACGGACTGCACGCCGGGATCCGCGGCGCCGGTGTATTCCTTGCCGGTCGTGGCCTTGTAGTAGTCGTAAATGCGGCCGACGAACGGCGAGATGAGGCGCACGCCCGCATCGGCGCAGGCGATGGCCTGCGGGAGCGAGAACATGAGGGTGAGGTTGCAGTTGATGCCTTCCTTCTGGACGACTTCGGCGGCCTTCGCGCCTTCCCAGGTCGAGGCGATCTTGATGAGGATGCGCTCGCGCGAAATGCCGGCTTTTTCGTAGAGGCCGATGAGGTAGCGGGCTTTTTCGACCGTGGCCTCGGTGTCAAAGGAGAGGCGGGCATCCACTTCGGTGGAAACGCGGCCGGGGACGATCTCGAGAATCTCGCGGCCGAAGGCGATGAGGAGGTCGTCGGTGATCTTCTTGTAGAGGTCGGAGCCGGCGAGGTTGGAGCCCTTGTTGTCGGCGATGGCCTTGGCGAGCAGGGGCTTGTATTCGTCCTGCTGGACCGCCTTGAAGATGAGCGAGGGGTTCGTCGTGGCGTCCTGCGGCTCGTATTTCTTGATCGAGCCGAAATCACCGGTATCCGCGACGACCGTGGTGAATTCCTTGAGTTGATCCAGCAGGCTGACGGCGGTGGCGGTGGTGCTCATGATTTGAAAGAAGGATTTGGGACAAAGCTACACCCGCGGGACGCCTTGCGCCAAATCATTCTTCTCATGATGACCCTGGTCTCGCGTTCATATCGCGACGCGAGGGGACCGAACGGCCTAAAGGGGTCGATCTTCGGCGGAACCGCGCAGGTGAATCGTTTTCGCCTCGAGATTGTGGACGGCGCGGATGTAGCGGACGGTTTTGCTGCGTGCCCGCATGAGGATCGAATGCGTGATGGCCGTGCGGCCGACGAGTTTCACGCCGGGGAGCAACGCGCTGTCGCTGATGCCCGTTGCGCAAAAGATGGCGCTGTCGCCGGCGACGAGGTCGTTCGTGTAATAGACGCGGTTCAGTTCCTTCTCGGTCGTGACCTGAAGCAATTCGGCGCGTTCGGCGTCATCGCGGGGCCACATCCGGAGCAAAATTTCGCCGTCGAGTGCCTTGAGGGCGGACGCGGTGAGAATGCCCTCGGGCGCGCCGCCAATGCCGACGTAGAGATCGACGCCGGAATCCGGCAACGACGGGGCGACGGCGGCGGCGATGTCGCCATCGGCGATCATGCGCAGGGACGCGCCGGCTTTGCGGATGGCGTCGATGTATTTTTGGTTCCGCGGGCGGTCGAGGAGCACGATGACGAGTTCGCTGATGCGTTTGCGCAGGGCCGTGGCGGCGATGACGAGGGTCTGCTCGAAGGGTTGGTCGATCGTGATGGGCGGGACGCGTTCCTTGAAAATTTCGCGGGCGACCTGCGGGCCATAGGCGATTTTTTCGACGTAGAAGCTTGGGATGTTCACCATGCCATGGCCGCTGCCGTCGGAGACGTGGGCGGCGGACATCACGGAGATGGAATTCGGCAGGCCCTTGGCGATGTTGCTGGTGCCATCGACGGGATCGAGGGCGATGTCGAAGTGGGGCGAGCCTTCGCGCCAGGTGCCGAGCTTGTCGCCGAGGAAAATGCCGGGGGCGTTGTCCTTGATGCCCTCGCCGATGACGACTTCGCCGCAGATATCGACGAGGTCGAAGACGCCGTAGATCGCGTCGCAGGCGGCGCCGTCGGCGAGTTCCTTCTCGCCGCGCCCCATCCAGTGGATGGCGTTTAACGCGGCGTTCTCTGTGGCCCGGACGAACTCGAACTCGATGTTGCGTTCGACATCCTGGGCGATGGGGTGGGGGGGGGGTTCGGGGGGGAACATGAACGGGCGCTTAACTTTCGTGGGCGAGGCAGGCGGCGATAAAGCCCTTGAAGAGGGGGTGCGGGGCGTTCGGCTTCGATTGGAACTCGGGATGGAACTGGCAGGCGAGGAACCACGGGTGGCTTTGCAGTTCGATGAGTTCCGCGAGGGTGCCGTCGGGCGAGGAGCCCGAGATGACGAAGCCACGCTTTTCCATTTCCTCGCGGTAGGTCTGGTTGAACTCGTAGCGGTGGCGATGGCGCTCGAGGATCTCGGGGCGGCCATAGACCTGGTGCGCGAGCGTGTTCTTGCCGAGCACGGTCGGGCAGGTGCCGAGGCGCATGGAGGCGCCCTTGTCGGTCACGCCCTTCTGCTCTTCGAGGATGCAAATGACCGGGTGCTTGCACTCGGGGTCGAACTCCGTGCTGTTCGCGCCCTCGAGGCCGCAGACGTGCCGGGCAAACTCGATGGTCGCGATTTGCATGCCGAGGCAGAGGCCGAGGAACGGGGTGCGGGATTCGCGGGCGAAGCGGGCCGCCTCGATCTTGCCCTCGATGCCGCGGTCGCCGAAGCCGCCGGGCACGAGCACGCCGGCCACGCCGCGGAGGTATTTGTCGGCGCCTTCCTTCTCGAGATCCTCGGCATCGACGAGCACGAGATCGATGCCGCAATCGTGCGCGGCGCCGGCGTGCGTGAGCGATTCGTAGATGGATTTATAGGCGTCCTGCAGCTCGATGTATTTGCCGACGACGGCCACGCGCACGCGCTTCTTGGGGCTTACCACGCGCTCGACGTATTTGATCCAGCCGGCCATGTCTGGCTCGTGGGTTTGCAGGCCGAGATAGCGGCAGACGATGGTATCGAGGCCCTCCTCCTGGAACATGAGCGGGGCTTCGTAGATCGTGTTTTCGACGTCGAGACCCTCGATCACGGCCTCCACGGGCACATTGCAATAGAGCGACAGTTTCTGGCGGACTTCGTCGTCGAGGGCGAGTTCGGTGCGGCAGATGAGCACCTGCGGCTGAAGGCCGATTTCGCGCAGCTTGGCGACGCTTTGCTGCGTGGGCTTCGTCTTGAGTTCGCCGGCGGCCTTGATGAAGGGCACGAGCGTGACGTGCATGAGCAGGGTGTTGCCGATGCCGGCCTCGAGCGTGAACTGGCGGATGGCTTCGAGGAAGGGCAGGCCCTCGATGTCACCGGTGGTGCCGCCGATCTCGGTGATGCACACGTCGGCCTCGCCGGGCTTCGCCATGCCGTGGATGCGGGCCTTGATTTCGTTCGTGACGTGCGGAATCACCTGAACGGTCTTGCCGAGGTAGTCGCCGCGGCGTTCGTTCGCGAGGACGGTCTCGTAGATCTGGCCGCTCGTTACGTTGTTGGCCTTCGTGAGCACGCAATTCGTGAAACGCTCGTAGTGGCCAAGGTCGAGATCGGTCTCGGCGCCGTCGGAGAGCACATACACCTCGCCGTGCTGGTAGGGGCTCATCGTGCCCGGATCGACGTTCAAATAGGGATCGAGTTTCTGGAGAATGACCTTGAGCCCGCGGTGCTCGAGCAGGGTGCCGAGCGAGGCGGCCGCCAGCCCTTTTCCAAGGGAACTTACGACGCCGCCGGTGACGAAAATGTGCTTCATGCGCGCCGATCATACGGGCGTGGTCCTGAAAATCCAGCGCGCGGGCGAAAAAAGCCGGATCGCTACGAAGCGGAGCTCGTTTCCGGGAGCGGAGGAGGCGTGCCGACCCCTGGAAATCGGCTCAAGACCTTGGAAAGCCGATGCAGCATCCACGCGCTGAGTTCGAAGGCATCGCTGAGCGCGGCGATCTCCGGCGCGGCGGACTGGGCCTTCGCTCGCTCGACCTGTGCTTTCACGTAGTCGCCGTGGCGTTTCGTGAGCTCACGCAGCTTTTCCACGGATTCCGCGGTGGGTTCCTCGGTGGCGAGCCGCGCCGCGCGGATGAGTTCGTGCAGGCCGTGCTTCAACGTATAGACGGCGTCGTTGAGCGCGGATTGGTGATGCACCTGGTAAAGCGCGTCGTTGAACTCGCGCACGGTGTCCTCGAAATAGCGAATGAGCGACAATTCCGCGCGGAGGAGGTGCAGAAAATAGGCGTCCGTTTCGCTGAGGGCGTTTTTCGCCGCCAGGCGGGCTCCGAATTGCTCGATCGTCGTGCTCAATTGGCCGAAAGCCGGATCGCCTTCCGGTTCGCCGTCGTCGCCGAGCCGGGCGAGCTGCGGCTCCACATGCACGGCCACGAGCAGTCGTGAGAGTTCCTTCGCCATGAGGGCGGCGCCGGTGGCGGGATCCGTGAGCGCGGAGTCGGAGAGAAATTTCGGCTGGGCGAGCGCGGCGGAGGATTCACCGGGCAGCCATTTTTCGAGCTGTCGGATGATTGGGCCGATCGCGCCGGCCATGAGCGCCGCGGGCAGGAGGTTCGACAGCAGGAAAACGAGGGCGAGCTGGAGCTTGGGACCCTCGGCGATGTGACCGACGGCGGCGAGCACGAGCGGCAGGCCCGCTTTTTCCGCGAAGAAGAGCGCGACCATCAAGACGCCGCTCCAGGCGCAAAAAATGTCCTCGAAGCGCACGAGGCGGCGCGAGGGGAGGTCGAGGTTCAGCGCCAGGAAAACGCGCAGCCCGATCGCGCCGAGATTCGTGCCGTAGATGAGCATCGCCGCCTGTGGGGTCGAGAACGAGCCGACGCCCGCGAGCGTGATGATGAGCATCGCGGCGCCGGTGTTCGATTGCAGGATGGCCGCGGCGAGCACGCCGATGGCGAAGGCGATGAGCGGCGAATTCACGGTCGCGGCGAGCATGTGCTGGAACCATTCCTGATTCCGCAAGGGCGCGGCGCCGTCGCCCATTGATTCCAGGCCGAACAGCACAAGGCCCACGCCGAGCAGCACGCCCGCGGCCGCGCGCCACAGCGGCTGCCGCACCATGCCGGAGAAAATGCCGGCCGCGCCGACGAGGTAGGCGACGTAGGGATGGATGTCGAGGGTGACGAGAAACGCGAGCGCGGTGAGGCCGACGTTGCACCAGAGGATCACCGGCGCCGCGCCGCGCGCGGTGACGATGCCGCTGCGAGCCATGCCGGCGAGGATGAACGTGACCGCGGTGGCGCTCTGCATCAGCGCGCCGAAGCCGACGCCCGTGAGCCCCGAAAGCAGCGGGCGTTCGCTCACCCGATGGATCGCGCGACGGAAGCTCGGCCCCGAGAGGCGGCGCAGGTTTTCGCCGACGAGCTGGATGCCGAGAAAAAACAGCCCGAGCCCGAGGATGAGCGCGCTCGGGCCATGCATGGCGGGTTACGCGGCGAGATGCGCGAAGTCGTGCTCGAGCAGCTGGCCGATGCGGTCGATCGAGATGTCGGCGGCCGGATATTTGCTCAGCAGATCGGGCTCGTGCGCGTAGTGGCCCTGCTTGACGAAGACGGTGGTGAGGCGGTCGCCCCAAATTGCTTTCATCGCGGTGAGGATGCGCAGCTTGTCATCGACCATCACGTAATGCTTCGCCGGATGGATCTGCTCGACGTGGGCGAGTTCCTCCTCCTTGTGAATGTAGATGAGCACGTTGCGGCGCATGGCCTGGAAGAGGCCGGAACGCTCGGCCTTCCGCGGCTGAAAGACGGCGTCGCCGTCGGACAGAATGGCGACCGTGCCCCACTTGCGGCAATGCTCGATGGCGTCGAGGGATTGCGGGAAAAGGCGGTTCGCGAAGGGGTAATCGACGAGCCAGTTCGACATGCGCAGCAGGCGCGTATCGTGCATCGCGAGCTTGCGGTAGCGCTGGAGGGCGCCGAGGTAATCCGCGTAGCCGAGCTCGACGCGCAGTTCCTCGAAAATCTCCCAGTATTTCACGGAGACCTCCTTGCCGTAGTGCTGCACGAGCATGTGCCGGATGTCCTCGGTCACGGCGTCGTTGTTGAGCAGCGTGTTGTCGATGTCGAAGAGGAAGACGACGGGCTCGGGAGGCTTGCTCATGGCCTAGAACTAGATCGCCGCGAAGGCTTTCGCCAGCATCTCCTGCGCCTCGGTCTGGATGCGCCGGAGGTGGTCGGCGTCGCGGAAGCTCTCGCCGTAAATCTTGTAAACCTCCTCGGTGCCCGATGGCCGCGCCGCGAACCAGCCGCTCGCGCTCTCGACCTTGAGGCCACCGAGCGCGGCGCCATTGCCGGGCGCGGTGGTGAGCATGCGGGTGATCGGCTCGCCGGCGAGCTCCGTCGCCGTGACCTGCGCGGGCGAAAGGTTCTTGAGGATCGCTTTCTGCGCGGCGTTGGCGGGGGCGTCGATGCGCTCGTAGATCGGCGCGCCGAATTCCTCGGTGAGCGTCGCGTAATGCTCGCCGGGATCGCGACCGGTCTTCGCGGTGATTTCCGCCGCGAGCAGGCCGAGGATCGGGCCGTCCTTGTCGGTCGTCCACACGCCGCCGTCCTTGCGAAGGAACGACGCGCCGGCGCTCTCCTCGCCGCCGAAGCCGAGCGAGCCGGAGAACAAGCCATCGACGAACCACTTGAAGCCGACGGGCACTTCGACGAGCGGGCGGCCGAGCTTCCCGGCGACGCGGTCGATCATGCTGCTGCTCACGAGCGTCTTGCCGATGCCGGCGGCGGTGGGCCAACCGGGCCGGTTCGCGAAGAGGTAATTGATCGCGACGGCGAGGTAGTGGTTCGGGTTCATCAACCCGCAGCTCGGGGCGACGATGCCGTGACGATCGGCGTCCGTGTCGTTCGCAAAAGCGATGTCGAATTTGTCCTTCAGGCCGATGAGGCCGGCCATCGCGTAGGGTGACGAGCAGTCCATGCGAATCTTGCCGTCCCAATCGACGCTCATGAAGCGGAACGTGAAGTCGAGATCGGGATTCGTGACCGTGAGGTCGAGGCCGTAGCGCTCGGCAATCGGTGCCCAATACGCGAGCGAGGAGTTGCCGATGGGATCGACGCCGATGCGCAGGCCCGCGGATTTAATCGCGTCGAAATCGATCACCGCGGCGAGGTCGTTCACGTAATTGCTCACGTAGTCGAAGCGCTGCGTCGTCGCGGCGGCGCGGGCCTTCATGAGCGTCGTGCGTTTCACCTCGCGCAGGCCGCCGGCGAGGATTTCGTTCGCGCGTTTTTCCATCCAGCCGGTGATGTCGGTATCCGCCGGGCCGCCGTTGGTGGGGTTGTATTTGATGCCGCCGTCGGTGGGCGGATTGTGCGAGGGCGTGATGACAATGCCGTCGGCGAGGCCCGCGGTGCGGCCGCGATTGTAGGTGAGGATCGCGTGCGAAACGGCGGGCGTGGGCGTGTAGCCGTCCGCGGCATCGATCATGAGCGTCACGCCATTGGCCGCGAAGACCTCGACGGCGGAAATCCAGGCCGGCTCGGAAAGCGGATGCGTATCCATGCCGAGGAAGAGCGGCCCGTCGGTGCCCGCGCTGGCGCGGTATTCGCACACGGCCTGGCAGATCGCGAGAATGTGGGCCTCGTTGAACGTGCGTTTGAACGACGAACCGCGATGCCCCGACGTGCCGAAGGCCACGCGCTCCGCGGCGACGCCGGGATCGGGCGCCTCGGAATAATACGCCGAGATCAGGCGCGGAATGTTGGTGAGAATCGACGCGGGCGCCGGCTTGCCGGCAAGAGGGCTCAGGCTCATGGGATGAAGCTAGCGAGATTGAAGATCGAACTAAACAGGATTGACGGGATTTTAGGGATTAATGGGAACATTTAAAAATCCTGAAGATCCCTAAAATCCTGCAAAATCCTGTTTAGTTCGACCTGTAAGCGAATTAGGCTCGAGGCGTGACCCCCCTGCTCGGCGAGTTTGTCGGCACGATGCTCCTCATCGTGCTCGGCGACGGCGTGGTGGCGAATGTGCTCCTCGCCAAATCGAAAGGCTGGAACTCCGGCTGGATCGTCATCACCGCAGGCTGGGCATTTGCGGTCTTCGTCGCCGTGGCGGTCGTGGCCCGCGTGAGCGGCGGGCACATCCATCCCGCCGTCACGATCGGGCTAGCGCCCGCAGCAGCACACCCCAGGCGTTCTGCAGACGGCTA
>Ga0157378_10001823_pt1 | contig 19111 bp, 24 predicted proteins | sample M65metaG_FD_115309 | JGI IMG/M metagenome (GOLD analysis project Ga0157378, IMG submission 115309) | Miscanthus rhizosphere microbial communities from Kellogg Biological Station, Michigan, USA - M6-5 metaG | ecosystem: Host-associated > Plants > Roots > Rhizosphere > Soil | place: USA: Michigan...
GACAGACTGACGTTTGTGGAACGGACGCAACGCTTCCTCAGAGAGTTGGTCGAGACGAAGGTGGCCGAACGCGCTGCGGGAGCATCGGCATCGGCATAAGACATTTGCCAGCAGTTCCGCTAGCACCGGTTCGCTTGCAAGCGCGACGGACCGGTGCCTGTGCCGACTTGTGACTGGATCTGTGGCGAAGGCGATTGTAGAGGGCTATATCCCTCACGATCCTCAGCAACGTAACCGCACTAAAGGTGAAATGGCCGCCACCGCCATGAGTAGCCCGGATCGTGCACCAACCAGCTCGGCAGGAAAAGCGGCGACCTAGGCGTCCGCGCAAGCCTACCTAGTGGTAATACGTCTGCGTATGACCAGACTCCAGTGCATGGGCTGCGGGCGGCTCGGCTGGGTAGAGGAAAAACACCTGCTCTGTCTCCATTGTTTGGCTCACCGTTTGGACAATTTCAAGCCGAATCTTTACCCCCAGCACGCCCTTTTGACTAAGATCAGAGCACAGTTGCAGGAGTTCCAGAGTGGCGCGTAACGATAAAAAAGCGGAAGTTATCGTTCCAAGCGCGTCGTTTGGTAAGAGAAGTCCTGTCAGGAAAGCATAAAACCATAAGCTCTAGCTGGTAAGGCTGCTGGGTATATGGGTCCCGCTGCCAATCGTGCTCTCAAAAACCTTCAAGGAACCATCTCCGAGATTATGGATCAGGCGGGATTTTCAGACGTCTATCTCGTTCAAAACTGTTTAGGGCCGCTATTGCCCGCAACCCGCACAAAACATTTCCAGTGCAAAGGGAAGGTAAAAGACCGTGCGGAGGTTGCAGATAACGATGCGAGACTACGTGCGCTTGACATAGCACTGAGGATCAAAGGGAAGCACGCTCCACTCGCAGTAGAGCAAGCGCACAAGCACACCGTGCAGGTTATAGTCGTTGATGTACCCCCACCAAAAAGGGACGTTCCACCGCCTACCACCATCGAGATTATTCCCAGGAGCGGGATCGGATCGAATACGGGCAAGGTCTAGGAAAGAAAAATTGAGCGCGGTTTTGGGGTACACGGCTTAGTTCCGCTTCCTAAGGTGGTCCATGTATCGCCTCTGACCTCTGACCTCTGATCCGGCCATCATGACGCTTACCTCGAAAGTCGATTGTTTCGCCAACGCTGCCCACGGAAGGTGAGACATGGTAACCGCTCTCGTAGCAACCGCAACTTTCCTCGGTATGGGTTTAATTGCATAAGTGGTTCACATTCGGCGCTCGACCAATTGGTAGGGCTATGGTGCCGCCATTTGACATCTTCAAGAGACAGGGCGGCGGCGGTGTGCGTTGGCTTGTGATTGGCCACAGACCTTGAAGCTGCCAAGCTGCGGGTTAGAGAATTTAGCGGAGTCTATAAAAGCATCAGGGGATAGGGGCGGCCGCTTCGTTGGAGTATGTGCTTTCGGCGCCAGAGGAGTCCACTTCGGTCACGACGTAGTAGTAGGTTTGTCCCGAGGTTACGCTGGTGTCGGCGTAGGACGGAGTCAACGAGGAGTTGATCTGCGCGTAGGGTCCGCCGGAGATACTGCTGCGGAAAATGTTGAAGGAAACATAAGTGATGGTGCTGGGTGTCCAGCTCAGACTCACGGGGTGAGGCGCAGAGGATGCGCCCAATCCCGACACCTTAATGGTGGTCGGGGAATTGGAGGCGTTGCTCAAGCTGGTGATGGTGCCGGAGAGACTGCCAGTAGTAGTGGGAGCAAAGATTACGCTGAAAGACGTAGACTGGCCGGCCGCCAGAGACAAAGGCACGGTTATGCCGGTGGCAGAGAAGGAACTGCCAGCCACACTGACCTGGGAGATGGAAACGGCCGAGTTGCCTGTGTTCGTCAATGTGACGTTCTGTGTTGCAATGCTGCCCGTACTTACAGTGCCAAAGCTGAGGGTGGTGGGCGAGGCTGAAATGGTGAGGCTGGGGAAAACGCCGGTGCCGGAGAGGGACACAGTTAGTGGTGATGTCGGGGCATTGCTGATCAGCGAAAGGCTGGCGAGAAAACTGCTGGCGGAGGAAGGCTTAAAGCCGACGGTGAATGTCGAAGAACCACCGGGCAGTATCGTGAGAGGAAGCGACAGCCCGGAATAGCTGAAGCCGGCGCCGACCAAAGAGGCCTGAGAGACGGTGAGGTTAGCTGTGCCCAGATTGGTGAGGTTAACAGTCTGCGTGTTTGTGACCCCGACGCTGACGTTGGTGAAGGCGACGACCGACGGGATCGCGGATATGGCCGGTTGTACGCCTTTACCGCTGAGAGAAACGGTTGCAGGAGAATTGGTGGCATTGCTGACCACGCTGAGAGAGCCAGCGTAGCTGCCGGCGCCTGGGGGTGCAAAAGTGACGGTGAGAGGAAGACTCTGGCCTGCAGCAAGTGTGACGGGACCAGAGAAACCGCTGACGGTGAAACCAGCGCCGTTATAAGTTACCTGGGAAATGCTGACGCTGCCCGTTCCTGTGTTGGCGAGAGAAACGGTGCCCGAAGAGGAAGTGCCCACGAGAGTGCTGCCTAAAGTCAGGCTCGTGGTGCTGGGGTAAACCAAGTAGCTTGGCGCGGGAGTTGCGGCTGTTGCTGTGCCGGAGACGATGACGGTCAGAACATTATTTTTGCGAGCGTTTGTTGTGAAAGCGATGGTGCCGCTGTAGCTATTCACCGCGGTTGGCTGGAACGCCACCCGGAAGGAAACGTTGGAATGGGGACCGAGCGTGAATGGAAGTGCCGGACCGCTAACGAAGAATACAGCTGGAAGGTTGCTGGAAACCTGGAGAAGCGAAATGGTTTGGCCGCCAGGGTTGTTGATGACGACGTTAGCAGTCGTGGCTGCGCTGCCGGTGCCTATGGTAACGGATCCAAACGCCAGGGAGCTGGGGCTGACGCTGGGACCCGCGAGGAGTGGCAACGGGGAGAGCATCGTAAGGAGGAGAGAGAAGCTGATGAAAACGCACACCCCTAGTGTCTTGCGCATAGCGGGCATACCTTCGTGTTGGATTGTGTGCTGGGCCCGGAACGTGGGAAGGGCGTGACGCTCGGTACTCAAGCCCCTCTTGACGGATCGAATGTATAGGCGAGAGCCAGGGGAGTCTAGTGGTGAGTGGGCCAGATTTGGGGCAGGAGAAGTACTAGCACATACGACTAGTTCAAATGGGCGCTATGGCTACTGGCACAGGGGCGTACGGCGGGACCTGGCGGCGCCTAGAGAGGCCACTGGCCGATAGGTTCGTGTCGATATTGGCTTTTCGCCCAAAAATAGACGTCAACACCGTGCTCGTTCTCAGCCGCCTCGACTGACATAACGCCGACTTTAGCGCCGGCTTTGAGCGTCCTCACCCATTTCCCACTGAGAACCTTCGCAATGCGCACGCGGCGTATGAAGTAGTTCGCGACGCCTCCGTTATCCCATTGGTCTGCGGTCTCAAGCGAGCCGGGTGCAGCGCCGCCGCTCAGAGTGAAAATCACGAGGCGAATAGGCAGCATCCGGCTTCTCAACTGGAACCAGCTAAACGGCGTATGAAAGCTGGCTGGTCTTAGACTCTCCAGCAGTTGAGCGCGCCGCCTGCCAGGTCTTGCCGTCAACGCGACTGGGCGAAGGAGCGCAAGCTCCGGTTGCTCCCGCTGATAAGTTTCGAGACTGGCAGGAAAACACCAACTCCATCTTCTCTGAAGACCACTCGCTGGTCCGAGACAGCCAATGGAAGTCTGGTTCTATCTCGAATAGGAACCACGGCCGAGAGGCCCACACACGCGGCGAAGAATCCGAAAAGATTTACACCCGCGCTCCTCCGAAGCGCGTCGGGAGAGCTTTTGCCCTCTTGACAAAGACCTATCATGGAAGTCGCGTTACCGTACAAGTGCAATTTGGTCGAATATTGCCCAGCGGCACTTGTAGTGATTTTGCCGGAGCGCCCTAGTAGCGTTCCCAAATGACTTTCCAGTGTTCCTCCGGGCGAGTGGACCTCACGATGAGCTGCTTGCCCGAGAACTCGAATGAGCGCGGTAAGTCTTTGCCGATCAGGTTGCGCACTAACGCGCCCTCGACGTGGAAGGCGAAGGTGTGAGCGTTTTCATCAACTTCATACGTACCGAACGTGGCCTCGTAGCCGCCGGCCGAATACTGGTCAGGTCCAGCAGCAGCTTGCGGCGTCGGGTTGCGCTCCATAACCTGAACCGACGCGTGGCCATCGCGCGTGAAGACAAACAACCCGGTTGAGTCGGCCTTGTGAATTTTCCCCTCTGGACCTGGCGCTTCGAGCGAGACGAGCCGCCACGCTCCAACAAATCGATCCTTGAGGCGGTCATTTCCACCACGTTCCTGGTTACCCGACAGCGTCGTGCTCGTCATAACAACAAACAAAACCACCACGCCAAACGAAAGTAGTCTTTGCATGTTCGGTTCCTCGTCGCTAGTCTAGCAAGCTCAACATTGCATGACGACTCTCGCCACGATGCGCGAGTTGAGCGATGGGTCCGGTCTATCCAATTTCGGAAGTAGTTCCACTTGCCTGATTAGGAGACCGTTGATGGCCGATCAATGTAACGATTCCGATCAAGAGCACTGCATGCTGTGCTGAGCCGGCGTGACGCTCTGATAGCCGGGGCGGCCCTCGTCGCAGCGCCTTTCTTGGGACGAGTGACCTCCATCGTGCAGGCGGTCCAGGGCGTAAACACAGTGATGCGTGTTGGCAGTCCCGTGCATCCTCAGGCTGGGAAGGTCCAGGGCACCGCGACGGAATGGTTGAGCTAGGGCGGTGATAAGGCGAGCTCGAAATATTCGCAGCTCACTCAGATAAACGGAGACAATTTCCATCGTCTGACGGTCGCGTGGGCTTGGCGTTCCGTCGAAGAAAGAGGTCGCGAAGGCAAATCATCTGAAAACGTGGGTGTGGGAATCCACACCACTGATGGTCGGCGGGGTGCTGTACATCAGCACGTCGCTCTCCCAAGTCGCGGCCATCGACGCCGCGACGGGCAAGACCCTTTGGGTATACGACCCGGAGACATGAAGAACGGAACACCTTCAAACAACGGCTTCGTGCATCGCGGCGTCACGTGCTGGGCGGCAGGAAAGGATCGACGCATCCTGTTCGGCACCGGCGACGGCTATCTAATCTGCCTGAACGCCACGACGGGCAAGCCCCTTTCCGCCTTCGGACAAGCGGGGCGTATCGACTTGACGCAGGGGCTTGGTCGAAGAGTCGATCGCCATCTGTACGGCGTGTCCTCCCCACCGGTCATCTGTCGCGACGTAGTGGTCATGGGGTCAATGACATTCCACTTGCCGCGGAGATGCCACCCGGTGACGTGCGAGGTTTCGACGTTCGCGCCGGCAAGCAGCTCTGGATATTCCATGCCATCCCCAGACTGGGAGAGATGAGCGCAGACGAGGCATTGGGTTACGTCCACCTGCCGTTCAGCACGCCGTCGGACGATCACTATGGTGTTCATCGTCCCGGCGACGGTCTCTTAGGTGAGAGTTTGGTCTGCCTGGATGCGCGGACCGGCAAGCGCGTCTGGCATTTTTCAAATGGTCCACCACGGGCTGTGGGACTACGACCTTCCTTGCGCGCCCAACCTGATTGACATCCAAGTAGATGGAAAGCCCGTGAAGGCTGTCGCGCAGGTGAGCAAGCAGGGATTCTGCTACGTTTTCAGACCCGTGAGACCAGCGGAGAAGACCGGCCCCACGAGTCTGTCAGGAGCGGCGAATCCAGTCTCGATCTCAAGGAGGCTCTGGACTCGCCGACTAGCTCGTAAAAATTCATTCCTGCACTTCCAAGCGCTGCGCCCCTTGCGGCTGCGGTCCCTCGACAGTCTTGCGAAGCACGAATGCGACCCCGCGGACGCTCGCCTGTCCCGCCCACCGCGCGGCCACGAGGAGCAGCTCCCAAAGAATTTGCCCGGCGACAAAGCCGAGAGCGATGGTGACGATCAGCTTCATCCGACTACCTGCTCACGTGCGGCAATTTCGGTTGCTTGTGGACGGGAAAGACGCGCGGTGGCGAGATCGGCAGTTAGTGAAGACCATTGCAGCCGCGGATTTTGCCCCGCCTCAAGCCTTAACATCGGCATGAGCTGACCCGAGCGCGATCCGGATCGTATGAAGCAACGGCCGGAACCGCCAGCGCCGCCGAGGTGGGAGGGAGATGGACGGCCAAGTGCTTGCGGTGTACCCTCTTCGCAGACCCCGCGTAATCCTGGCGCTACTTTTTGTGCCAGACAAAATGCTCCATCTGTTCTTCATCACTGTATTCACCGCGGCGCTATGCTTTGCGCTGAGCAGTTTTTTTTGGGACATCCGGCGGCGACCGTAGATCAAACTTCCACCCAGAAACCACAGCGGTGGCCACGTCGGACGCCTTAAGAAAAAATCACGCGAGTATTCGTGTTCTCGTGCACGAACGCGATGTGTGCGGCGTAGCGCTTTTCCGGTTTCCGCGGCTCCGGGGTCGGCTCTTCCATCCGCACGGGCATTCCGCCACGATCGGAGGCTCACGGCCCCGGCGTGTTCCCTTGTAGCGGCCGGGAAGTTTCACGGTCGATCTCCTGAGGCAACTTGGGCGCAGAATGGGCGCAAAACCCCGTGCTTTTGGGCGCAATTCGAGGAGGGGCTGGCGAGTAAGGGCAACCGAATCAGCAGGAATTTTGCGGAAGTCTGGAGCGGGCGATGGGAATCGAACCCACGTCCGTTTCACTGTAACCTACTAAAAATACGGGCTTCCCTTAGTGCTAAACGCGCACCGCACTTCCGTGACCGCCAAATCTGGCCGTCAACAGGCCAAGAAACTGCGATAATTATTGGGTCAGAAATTCTTGCTCGCGCTGCTCAATCGCGTTCACGCCACACGGTGGAGATGATCGCGCGCGGCATGCGATTCTCTCGCGGATCGTTGACCTCGCGGATCGCGACCTAATAATAGGAAAATGGATATAGACGTTCAAACGGGAGCACCGCTGCTCTTGATCGCTGCCGTCGTTGCAATGCTGACTCGTCGTGTGCGCCTCCCGTACAGCGTCGGCCTTGTCGCCGCAGGAATCGTTCTCGCGCTCTTGCCTTTCGCGCCGCAAGTTACGCTCACCAAAGACCTCATCTTCACCGTTCTACTGCCTCCGCTGTTATACGAAGCGGCTTCGTACATTCACTGGCTTCAGCTGCGTCGCGACCTTTTCATCATCGTGCTGCTCGCCACGGCGGGCGTGGTTCTTTCCGCCAGCGTTACTGCCGCCGGCATGCACTACCTGGCGCAATGGCCGTGGCTGGGCGCGCTGGTTTTCGGGGCTCTCATCGCGGCTACCGATCCCGTCTCGGTTATCGCTACCTTCAAGGAAGCAAAAGTTCAGGGGCGGCTGTTGGTGCTCATTGAAGCGGAGAGTCTGCTTAACGATGGCACTGCCGCCGTCGCTTTCTCGGTGGTGGTAGCCCTGGCTTCGGGCCACCAAATCACTTCCCTGAAAATCGGTGCAATGCTCGTGGGGATGATCGGCGGCGGCATTGTTTGTGGCGCCATCGTGGCGCTCGGAGCGCTCGTGCTCATCGGCCGCACTGACGATCATCTCGTGCAAATCACCTTTACCACGGTTGCCGCCTATGGCGCCTTCATGCTTGCGGAACATTTTGGCTGGTCCGGCGTTCTGGCCACCATAACCGCTGGGCTGGTGATGAGCAATTTCAAGCCGCTAGGCGTTCTTTCCGAAAGCGGCAAAGGCGCCGTACAGGCCTTCTGGGAATATGCTGCCTTCGTGGCCAACTCACTCATTTTTCTTCTCATCGGCATGCACGAAGCCCATCAAAATTTCATGGCCATCTGGCTGTCCGCGGTGATCGCCATTGCCCTGGTCACCCTGGGCCGCGCCGTCGCCATCTATCCCTGTTGTCTGCTCGTTTCACGTTCTACGTTGCGCGTCGCGTGGAAGCACCAACACGTTCTATTCTGGGGCGGCCTGCGCGGGGCCGTGGCTCTGGCACTCGCGCTCGGACTTCCCGACGGCGCCCCGCATCGCGAAGAAATCATCACCATTAGCTTCGCGGTCGTCGCCTTCTCCGTATTCGTGCAGGGCCTCACGATTACTCCTCTCCTCCGCAAAATGGGAGAGATACCCCGCTAGTCGAAACCTGTGCGACACCGGGTGTAGCAGTCGTGTAGCACACAAAGATATTCCCCCATCTGCCAGCGGTCGAGCCCCTTGAGGTAGAAACCAAGGAGCTGGGGGAAAGATTTTATGAACTGAGTCGCCTGCCACTTGTCTTGCTGAATGAATTTCTGTTTCTCTGCTTCAGAATTTCAGGTAGCCTGTCTCAATTTCCGCGCACCTGTGTGCTGTGCAGGGATCAAGGTCAACTTTGCCGGGATCTTGGAGTCTGACATGTGAGTGAGACCAAGAGTTGTAGTCGCTGACGACAACCCCGACGTTTCACTTCAGCTGGTTTCCGTGCTGAGGATTGAGTTTGACGTTGTGGCTACAGCCAAGAATGGTCAGTTGGCCATTGAATGTGTTCGGGATTATAATCCCGACATCATCGTCCTCGATCTCGAAATGCCTATTCTGAACGGCATAGAGGTCACTAGGGAATTAAGGAAGGCGGGTCCGACTCCTGCGGTCGTGATTTGTTCTGTCCAGAGCGACCCGGAAATTATTGAAGCGGCCCAACAAGCTGGAGCGCTAGGCTACGTTTTTAAGATGCGCGTGACTCGAGATTTGATTATGGCCGTGAGGTCCGCAGCCGTCGGTGAGCCTTTCATCTCCTCTTCTTGACCTCCTTCCTGGTTGGCATCACGAGCAGCGGACAAGGAGATCAACAATGCCGTAGTGAAGAATCGTAAAAATCTCGCGTAGGGCAGGAAACCTCCTCTAGTACTTACACGAGGACCGAACCGGCTTTACCGACAATGTAGTATTGCCTTTGGTGAATGCATAAGAGTAGGCTTCGGTGAATGCACTTCCTGCCTCCGTCAGTTACAGTTCGCCTGGAAGGTCAAACATGCTCGGCCGTGCAGCGACGTTTCCTTTCTTCGGGTTGCGGAAAGCCTCTGAATTACCAAAGGGGTTGAGCAAAAGCGCCACACTTTCAGTCGCGCCTTTCCTTCGGACTTCGCTCAGCGCGCTGCTGGTTGCACTCAGCTACTACGCCGGGTCGGAACTCGGCTTTTTCCTCAAGCCTGCCCACACGGAGATCGCAACATTCTGGCCGCCCAGCGCGATCTTGTTGGCCGCCTTTCTGTTGGCGCCAACTCGGATGTGGTGGGTTTTTCTTTTGATGGTGCTTCCAGCTCACCTTCTTGTTCAACTACAAGACGATACCTCCTTGCTGACCGCTCTAGGGTGGTTCATAGCGAACACATGCGGAGCATTGCTGGGAGCTGCCTGCATACGTCGCCTTAAAAAGGAAAAGACGCTGTTCGACAGCCTGGAGGGGATTATCATTTTTTTGACGTTTGGGGTTTTGCTTCCAGACCTGGTGAAATCATTTTTAAGTGCTCTGGCCACACTGCAAACCGGCCGGGAAAGTAATTATTGGATGTTATGGACGACGCGACTCTCCTCCAACTTCATCTCGAATCTGATCCTCGTGCCCACAATCGTTATATTTTGGCGGAATGCAATTTCGTGGTTACGCAGCGCAAAGCTTGCGCGGCCTTTCGAGGCAGGTGCATTAGCGGTTGCCATAGTGGGCGTCAGCTTTCTAATATTTAGCGGAGAAAACCAGGCTGGCAGTATCCCGACAGCCCTTTATGCTCCCCTGCCACTCTTGTTTTGGGCGGCAGTGCGATTTGGACTGGGAGGACTGAGCGCATCGCTGCTAGGAGTGGCATCGGTTTCGATCTGGTTTGCGATACACGGCCGAGGGCCGGTCGGACCGTCGGCCACGGTTCACGATATGTTGGTTCAGCGCATAGTATCTATTCATAGCCTGCTGATAGTATCTGGTTTGCCGTTAATGTTGGTGGCGGCTCTAATAGCTGAGCGACGCTGCAGCGGAGAAACACTACGGAATACGCGAGGCAAGCTGATCTTTGCACAGGAGCAGGAGTGTCACCGTATCGCGCGAGAGCTGCAAGAAGATATAACCCAGCGGCTAACGCTAATGAGCGTGAGTGTCGACGAGCTTCGCGCTGCCTCTAACGCCACCGCGACACAGCCTTTGAACAGACTTTACAACCGGATTTCCGACGCTTTCAACGCTACCCTTCATTTATCAAACACGATCCATCCTTTCATGGTCGAATACCTGGGCCTGGCTCGTGCTCTCATAAGACTTTGCCGAGATACGGGCGCGGAAAGCGGCTTAACCATTAATTGTTCGGTAGAAGAATTGCCGCCTGACCTCCCACCAGACGTTTCCCATCGCTTATTTCGTGTCGCGCAGGAAGCACTACAAAACATCATTCAATCCAGCGATGCTAAAACCGCAGCTGTGGAATTGAGAGTCGGCGGCGGGCGAATGCTGTTGCGGATCGCCGACGATGGAATCGGCGTCAGTTCCCAGCGCGGCGAAAGCATGGGACTGGCTTACATGCGCGAGCAAACGCTATCTCTGGGCGGTGCGTTCAACGTAATGTCGGCCCCTGGTCGTGGGATGGTCATTGAAGCGTCGGTGCTGATCAAAGCGCTTACCTAGAAAAGCAAACCACATGGGTCTGGCCTCCCGGTCAAACTAAGAGGCGACTGCTTAGAGAGCCGTCCAGCAACAATGGGCATCGTGGAAGGTCCGAAATCAACTTGCTGAATGCAGGTCCGTTATGTCCAGCCATGGTCGTTTTGGGAGTCTCAAATACAAAAGCGTTTTGCCGGCGTCTAGCGTTTTTACAGAAGGCTATAAGATTGGCGAGTCTGTTCACACGGTGAACGAGCCGGATCAAGCCCCTTTTCCCATGGCGTCACAGGCCTCCAGCAAGCCACGGACGCCACGGTTGAAGTTGAGCTGATCAGAAAGCCGCTATTGGCTTAGCAACGTCGCGCGAAGATCCAGCTCGTCCTGGGAACCCCGAAAACTGATTGCTTCTCACAACGTACAGCGTGACCATGTTCGTGTAGGTTGTGGATGTTTCAACCAAATCAAGTCGTCCGCGTGAACCTCGCTGGGTTGCAGGCTGAGGGCGTTATGTTTCAAGCAGCCGTTACCGACGCCGTTGGTCACATCGTAAAACAAACCTCCGAGCAGCCTCCCAAGTACCTCGTGAAGCTCCTGTTTTCGTTTCGTGGAGTCAGCGAAGTCGAGGTCCCTGCCGATCGCATCCACGCGCGGAGCTGACGAGTGTACACAAACTAGTCGAGGCTTTTCTTCAGGTGGATGCGGCGATAGATCGTGTTATCGGGAAGTGTGAGAGCGCCGTCGAGAGTATCGTGATCCAAGGTGAGCCGAATCGTCGGGTTTGGGGTGGCCGTCTGAAGCAGGTGCTTCGAGGAATCGTAGGTCCATTCGCTGCCGCCCATGACGATTTCCCTGCCATCCAAAATTTTGCTGGCGGTGCATGAAAAACGGTTCGGCTGATGGAGAATTTCAGAAAAGCGGTAAACGTTCATCTCGTTGCGACAAGGACTAGAAGGCGCAGCACACACGGAGTTGCCCCGCCAAATGCCAGCGATCTCGGAAGCGTCTTGGGCGGACGCAATCCACGGCTCAGCCGCGAGGATTGCGCAAGTGGTTAGCAGCAAGACGCAACCGACGATGTCTCCCGCGCGAGATGGCTGAAACATGGTGGCTACCCGTTTAGACCAGTCCCAGCGAAAGATGAGAGCGCGCTCAGGCCCTGCAGCCAGTCAGGACCCCTCCCTTGGAGGCTTCCAATCCACTTGGCACTACCGGCGTCGATTGAGCTGCGAGAACTGCCGGCCCGGATCCGAATCAGCCAAGGGTGCTAAGTAGCCTAGACCCGTGGTCCTGCGTGCTAAAATTCCTGGGTGTTTCACCCAGCTCCCGGAACGAGCGGTGCCGTCACAAGGTGGGCATTCTTCTAACGCTCGGCACAACAGCGTATGCCACCATAGGCGCAGGCCTGTTCAATTTGGACCCTCAGAACAGGCCAGGCGCTTTTGAGCCTTTCCTAGCGAAATATGTCCGCGCGAGCGAGTACGTTATCGGTTTGGCGACAGGCTCGATTGTTTTACTCGTTGGCTCGTCTGCACTGCACGCCCAGAGTGGTCGCTTACCATTGGTTCTATGCCTCGCCTCTCTTACTTCTCGCTTTTTGTGTCATCTACGGCGTCGGATTCATGGTTTGGTTGATATACAACTACGAGGAACATCAGCACGGCAACCCGCGCACTCGCTTTGCCTACGCACTCAGCCTCTCACTCGGTTTCAGCTCGCTCGCTTGCTTTTGTGTCGGATACGTGTGGCTGATCATTCGAGTGGCCGGATAGAGCAAGCACCGGTACTGGGGCCCCGATCGCTTGGGAGGGGATAGGGCGGGGGCAGCCCACCCTATCCGCCGCTAGAGTCTCTCCGACGGCATCCGTACCAGCAAAATGCATAGAAAAAGCGCGGCACTCCCGAACCTGTGAGCCCTCACAACGGCGCTTTGTGGTTCCCAGAGCGTCGTATAGGCATGCAACGCAAGGAGTCCAGACAGGAGGCCCAGCGTCAGTGCGACGATTCGCTTGGCCATGGTCACCCTACACACCAAGACCGACGAAGATCGGCGACGCCGTGTTCCATCCGGCCGCGAACCTTTGAGGCAATCGTCTTGGTCTTAGGCCCCGCGGCCGAGCGAGAGGGGGTAGGGCCGGGGGCGCTCGACTTACTGCAGTGTCGGGCTGGTAACCAATGCTGCGCCGCCGGTGGCGTAACGGATCATGTTGGACTCGTCGGTGAAGAAATAACGCGTACCGCTGGAAGCGGCGAGCGGGTCAGCGTTGATGGTATACGCACTCCGCGGCGTAGCGCCCCCAGAAGCCAGCGTAAACGTATAGCCGCTCTTGGTACCGGTCACCAGCTGGGAGTCAAGCAAACCAGAGGCGCCCGGGCAGGTGGCCGCACCAGTCGCGAAGTCGCCGATCGTGCCCGGTGAAGCCCAGGTTCGGGCAGGCCGACGCAAACGCAACTTCCGACGTGTTGATCGTGCGGATCGAGCCAACCGCGGAAGCTTCGTTGGCCGCCATCTTGGACTTCATGAAGTTCGGGATGGCAATCGCGGCAATGATCAGAATGATCGCCACGACGATCAAAAGCTCGATGAGAGAGAAACCCTTCTGCCTCTTCATAATGCTGCAACCTCCTTGCGAGAGCGTGAATGGAAGTGCCAGAGCACGCCATCACCTGGCGCATGAGGGGACGCCATCAACTATCACATCGACCATTAAAAGACCGGAAGATTACCTTGGTACTGTGGCCGAGAATTGGTGCCTTTAACCAACACTGTACGGACGACCAGGAAAATTGGCGCAAGTCCTGAGTAGACGCGTCATCGGAAACTGAGCGGAGAAGGACTCTCTCAGGGTATGGATGTTTTGGACTCAGGCCCCGCTCGCCTGAAGGAAGGGCATGACTGGGGGCGCCCACCTCCACCCCGTCGAAAGCTGCAGTCCCATCGAATCAAGAAAGGGATTGAAAACGACTTTCCAGAACGTTCTTTCCTTCACACTGACCTGTACTAGTGTCCAGTTAATCGTTCGAGGGGGTGCAAACACTGCCGCCGTTGATTTACTTGCGGCACGACCCAAGAGTGGAGGTATACGACGGACCTTGGAGCGGAAAATCTATGAAGTCACAAACTTTCAGGACTCTATTTGTTGGCGTCTTCGCGTGTGCATTGGCAGTCGGCCCGGCGATGGCACAGGGCAATGGAAACGGTCACGGCAACGGGAAAGACAAAGGCAAAGGCCACAACAAGCACCAACAGGGAGATGACGACGATCAGGGCTATGGACGTTATGGGTTTCGATCGCGGGACCGCGAGGTCGTGACCACCTACTACTCCAAGCGCGGTTCAGGGCTTCCACCAGGGCTGGCCAAGCGCAATGGCAACCTTCCTCCTGGCCTCGAAAAACAACTGGAGCGCAACGGTACCCTGCCTCCCGGACTGCAGAAGAAATTGCAGCCCTGCCCGGTCGAAATCACGAGGCAACTAGCGCCTTTGCCACCCGAATACCAGCGTAGCGTGATTGGTGCTCACATCGTGGTATTCAACCGCAACACGAATATCATCGTAGACGTTATGAAAGACGTAGCGTACTGAAAGAGATTTGATCAGTGTGAGGAGGCCGGAATGTCTGAAGCGAATGGAATGTGGGAAGGTCTAATGGACTTTTCCTTCCGCAGAAACACCACTCCGAGGATGCTGAAATTTCTGTACGCGATACACCTCCTGGCCGGACTTATTGCCGGCGTAGCCTGGGTTGTGCTGGCCTTTCAGCAGGCCCCAGTTCAGGGCTTGCTTGCCCTCCTCGGCGCACTGGTTGGATTTTCTTTGTGGATTCTCTACTGTCGCGTCGCGCTCGAAGTGCTTGCGGCCGTGTTCCGCATAGCCAATGCCGTCGCTCCTGGCCGTGGAGAGTCGCAACAACAAGAGTACTCAGAATCGTCGGTCGCAGAGATGGTTGGCGCGCGCTGAAACCCATCTTTGGCTAGCAACCGGCTGAGGCCGTGCCGCCAGTGAGGCCCCCTACCTCCTGGGGCGCACCACCGGGAGTGGAGTAGGCCGAAAAATCTGAGGAGGTGGGCTGGCCCGGTTCCGCGATGCCAAGCGAATCGCAGCAAAACCCGCCTGGACGTGTGGATACCGGCCGTTTCCACCAGGGACGCAAATCCGAACCGCCTCGACTAGGCCACAGCGTACACGGCCCAAAAACATTTCTTTCTGGCGGATCGAAAGGTACTCACGGTGCATCGGGCCGCTCGGATGTCCGCCAATAACCCAGCTCGAAACGATCGGTTGCCCGATGATGAGCGGCTACCGCCGATCCCCGATCTTGGCCGTTGAGGTCCACGCGAGGCCCTGACAAGCGAACGATCTTTGACCATCGGCGTGAGGTCGGCGTGGCAGTGTGTCTTTTCTTGCTCTATTGGCGAAACCAGTCACCGAAGCCCGATTCCGAATGGTTAGCTGTCGGCCACGGAAGAGCGATTCGGGATTCGGATACGGCCAAGGTTCTCAAAATCAGAGTACCGACCGCTACTCGTTGGCGCGCCGGCGGCTGCGTGATGCCGGCTCATTCGCTCCCAGGCACGCCGCGGCGGCGGGTTTCAGGCCTGGGTTTTAAATGTCAACCGACCACAATTGATCCATTCAGGGAATCGCGAGCAGTGGCCAGCTATGCAAACGGAGTTGGTGCAGTAGAAGTACTTTCTCACGGCTAGGGGGAGCCGTGAAGATCCACGATTGGAGCAAGGAAACGGCGGAACGGCAGAGGCTCGGAGCGAAACTCTCTCCCGCGCTTACGAGACTTTGTGGATCGGGTGATTGTGCCAGCGCTGACGCGCGAGTACATCGCGGAACATGGTTCGGGGAATCATATTGCGAATTGTTCGGACCGTGCGACAGTTTCCCGTGAACAAGAGGCTTTCAGCCGGGCAGATTCAGTGAGTCAACTCCGCTGTGCCATCTACGCCCGATTTTCTTCCGATCGCCAGAGTCCTACCAGCATCAAATCCGGAAGTGCCGTGAGCATGCCGGTCTTAATGGATGGCTAGTCCTCGAGAATCACGTCTATTGCGACGAAGCAGTGTCCGGTGCGAGTACTGATCGGCCCGGCCTCCAAAGGTTGCTCGCGGCGGTTATCGGCCCAACAATCCCATTCGATTGCATCCTGATCGACGACTCTTCACGGCTCACGCGTCGCCTGGCGGATGCACTAAATCTCTTCGAGCGGCTCACGTTCGCGGGCGTCCGAATCGTGGCCGTGTCTCGGGGTGTCGATCTTCGGCGAAGAAGCGATGGCGCAACCGGTGGTGCCGGGGGCCCGGCATGCACGGTATTGCCAACGGCTAAGTTCTTTGTTGAGTTGGCTGCCTAGCCTTTAATAAAAAGATCGGAAGACCCGCCCTGTCGCTCTCACCAGAGTATCCGCCGACGGCGAGGGGGTCCGATTCCCGTTGCCCGCTTCAGACATCCACAAAATTCACGTTGATTCGGCTGCCCTTACTCACCGGACATTCCCCAATTTGCTCTCAGGGACAGGGGTTTTGCGCCAAGGCAATTATTAAAATTGCGTTAAAAGAGATAGCCAAAAGACCAGTATCCCCGCGAAAATGAGCCCTCGTTAGGGGCCACATGCCTGGTAAACGGCGAAAAAGTAACCCAAGTTACCCGTCTTGCGAATAATCGGACGTTGATTCAGGCAAGAAGCTCGGGCTCTGTCACTTCTGCCACTTGCGAATCGGATTCCTTCTAGAGTTCAATCACATGAAGTGCAAAACCTTTTGCATACTGAGGAAAACTATGCCAATAAAAACTCCGAAAGAACTTTTTGTGATGCTCCTTACCGATGTACGACAGGGCGCCGAAAAAGCCGAGACGATCTATGATGAGATCGGGCAGCTGGTTCAAGATCCCCAGATCAAAGAAGCGTTGCAGGCGCGAGCGTTTGTCTCAGGCAAAGTCCTTGCCACACTCGACGAGTGCTTCAAAGTTCTGGGCGAGCAACCCGCAAAACTCAGCGGGCGGCTACAGGAAACGTTGATTGAGGACTTCCGCAGGGAGTTGGCGGAGATCCAGGGGCCTGTCGCCAGACGCATTTTCGCGTTGGTGAAACTGAATCACGTTGCACAGTTTCGGATCAGCGAGTACCGCGCCTTAATCGCCGCAGCCGAGACGGTAGGGCATCATGGGGTCAGCCTGCTATTGGAAACCTGCCTTGCGGACAGACTGACGTTTGTGGAACGGACGCAACGCTTCCTCAGAGAGTTGGTCGAGACGAAGGTGGCCGAACGCGCTGCGGGAGCATCGGCATCGGCATAAGACACTTGCCAGCAGTTCCGCTAGCACCGGTTCGCTTGCAAGCGCGACGGACCGGTGCCTGTGCCGACTCGGGGCTCGGAGGTTTGCAGTTTGTGGCCCGCCACGGCTTCCTTGCCGCGTTCGCTTGTTTGCTCCTCTTTCTGGCGTTCTCCAGTCCGGCCTTCGCTAGCTGCGAGCATGTGATCGCTGGCAAATCGTTCTGGATTCGTCTGCTCGATCCGGTCGCTTCCTACAGTTCCAAACCTGGCACGACCGTACGCGCCGTCCTGATTCAGTCGCCGGAGTGTGATTCCCGTCCGGTCTTCCCGGCTGGCCTCGAGGTCGTCGGAACAATCTCCAAAGTTCGCAAAGTCGGCCTTGGCTTCATCCACGATTCTGCGTACGTGGAAATCCAGTTCGATCATCTTTCTACCGCTGCTGGCCAGGTGCTCCCCTTCATGGCGGAAGTCGTGGAAGTGGACAACGCCCGCGAAGCTGTGCATCACGGCGCTATCCGCGGCATCCGCGCCACCAACGCGCCGCAAGGCCGAATCACCAGCGGATTGATTCACATGCCCACGTTCAATCCGTATACTGACGCAGGTCTGATTGTCTATCGCGCCGTCACGGTACTTCCAGAACCCGAAATTTACCTTCCACCGGGCACTGACGTGCGCCTTCGCTTGAATCTGCCTCTTTACGTTGGCGATCAGCCGGAACTACCCAGGGTTTCGTTTGCTATGGATGAATATGAACGCGGCGACGTGGAAATGCTCCTGCAAGGTCAATCAGAACGCACCACGACACGAAGCGGCGAAGATTCAGACGTAGTTAACTTGCTTTTCGTAGGCTCTCGAGATCAGGTCGAGGACGCGTTCACGGCCGCAGGCTGGCGTACCGCCGATGCCAATTCCAAAAACTCTTTCTTCAAGCAGTTCGGGGCCTTTTTGACATTTTCCAACTATTCCAACATGCCTGTGTCGCGCCAGTTGCTCTTCGGCCAGCTGCAGGACATGGCTTGGCAGAAGAGTTTCAATAGTTACGGCAAGCGTGAACATCTTCGTTTGTGGTCCCAGCCAAAAACGATTCAGGGAGAACACGCCTGGTTGAGTGCCTATACGCGTGAAACCGGCGCGGCTCTTTCCATGAAGTATCATAAGTTCATCCACCACATCGATCGCAACCTCGATGACGGCATCAACATGCTCGTGCGCGACCTTGCGCTGACGGGTTGCGTGAAATTCGTGCGCCAGCTCCCTCGCCCCAATTTGCCGCAGACCATGCTCAACTCCACCGGGGACGAAATGCACACAGATGGCAACCTTACCGTCGTTCACTTGAAAAGTTGTGCCATGCCCATGATGCAGTACTCGCGGACTACCCCGCTCATCCCCGTGCGCCCGAGCAATCGCTTCGTGCGCTATCTCCGCACCCAGGTTCTCCTGTACAAGAGCGACGTCATTCGCGGAAATATCATTTACAGCGCATTCGACCTTTCACTTATGAGCATTCGTTCTCTGCGCCACCGTCACTCCACTCAGAATGATGGCAACTATGACGACTTGCCCATGTTCCCCGTCTCGCCAGACACACTCTTCCCGCGACTTACATTCACGAATGGCCTAGAATCCGCGCCAAGTAACTCTGTACTAGAGGGCGCAGGGCTTCAGCCCCTGAAGGCTCCGGCAGAAGGTCACAAGGCAAACAAAAGTCGTGCAATTGAGACGCGATAAGTCGTGTAAAGGTTGAAGATCTACTTGTCGGTATATAAAGGTTGGTGCTTCACGACGGCATCGTCCCGCATCCAGCGCACTTCTTAACGATCATGACAATCCGAAAGTTCGCTGCTTGATCCACTACGTCAAAATCGTTTGATAAAAGACGCCTCGGCGGTGAAGTCCGGCGCGAGGTGCAGTTGATCGGGCTAGGACTTTCTGAATTCGCGGTTGCCCAACAACCTTTAAGGTCTGTGACTTGACCGTGAATAGCACGGATCACCGTCAGATAACTGCGCACCAACTCTTTCAAAGTTCGTAGGCCGTGTTCACCGTGATAGACGGGGTTGAGATGATCGAGGCGTAGAAGCTCGGCCAATCGGCGGGCGTCGATCTTGTCACTCTGGTTGCCCTCTCGCATGGATTTGTTTTTTCGCGGATCACAAACCACCAGTTTTGTGACGTGCGGTTTTCAACAAGTCGTACAACCAGGCAGC
>Ga0157378_10001826_pt1 | contig 19106 bp, 18 predicted proteins | sample M65metaG_FD_115309 | JGI IMG/M metagenome (GOLD analysis project Ga0157378, IMG submission 115309) | Miscanthus rhizosphere microbial communities from Kellogg Biological Station, Michigan, USA - M6-5 metaG | ecosystem: Host-associated > Plants > Roots > Rhizosphere > Soil | place: USA: Michigan...
CCGGGCAGGCGTACTTCCCCGAGCGCACGGTTCGGCACTGTTCACGCGTGGTGAGACTCAAGCCCTGGCTGTCGCCACGCTGGGCACCGCCCGCGATGAACAGATCATCGACGCCCTGCAGGGCGAATATAGCGAACGATTCATGCTGCATTACAATTTCCCACCCTATTCAACCGGCGAAACCGGGCGAGTGGGGACGCCGAAACGGCGCGAAGTGGGACATGGCCGCCTGGCTAAGCGAGCCTTGCTCGCGGTGCTGCCAAGCCCTGAGGAATTTGCGTACTCGATGCGCGTCGTATCTGAAATCACCGAGTCAAACGGGTCCAGTTCAATGGCCTCTGTTTGCGGCGGCTGCCTGGCCCTTATGGACGCAGGCGTGCCACTGAAGGCGCACGTTGCCGGTATCGCCATGGGACTCATCAAAGACGGCAATCGGTTTGCCGTGCTGACGGACATACTCGGCGACGAGGATCACCTGGGCGACATGGATTTCAAGGTCGCCGGCACCGAGAACGGTGTCACGGCGCTGCAGATGGACATCAAGATCCAGGGCATTACCAAGGAGATCATGAATGTCGCATTGAAGCAGGCCAAGGAAGGGCGCATGCACATCCTCGGAATCATGCGCGAGACATTGTCCAGCGCCCGTACCGAATTGTCTGCCTACGCGCCGCGCATGATCACCATAAAGATCAAGCCCGAGAAAATTCGCGACGTAATTGGCAAGGGTGGTGCGGTCATTCGTGCCATCACCGAAGAGACGGGAACGACCATTGACATCAACGACGACGGCACGGTGACCATTGCCTGCGTATCTTCCGAAGGCGGCGAAGCAGCCAAGCGGCGCATCGAAGAAATTACCGCCGAAGTCGAAGTTGGACGCATTTATGACGGCACCGTGCTGAAGCTTCTGGACTTCGGCGCAATCGTCAGCGTGCTTCCCGGCAAAGACGGCCTTTTGCACATTTCCCAAATTGCCAATGAACGCGTCAACAGCGTGGCCGACCACCTCAAGGAGGGCCAGGCGGTCCGCGTCAAGGTCCTCGAGGCAGACGAAAAGGGCAGGCTGAGGCTGTCGATGAAAGCAGTCGCCGAGGAACAAAAAGCGGCGAGCTGAACGTCAGGAACAAAGAAAAGCCCACTGCGCGCGGTGGGCTTTTCTTTTGTATGTCAAACGCGCTATGGCGCGACCGGCATTACCTGCATGAACGGGAACACATACGCCTGTAGCATCACCAAGCCGCCCACGAGCATCGCGAGCACGATGCTATGGAAGAATACGTAACGCAGGATGTCCCCTTCGTGCCCGTACCATCGGGTCGCGGTCGAGGCCACGACGATGGATTGGGCATCGATCATCTTGCCCATCACGCCTCCCGAACTGTTGGCGGCCGCCATGAGATTCGGATTCAAGCCAAGTTGTTCCGAAGTGATTTTCTGCAAGCCGCCGAAGAGCACGTTGGATGCCGTGTCGGATCCCGTCAAGGCGACGCCGAGCCATCCCAACATGGTCCCGAAGAACGGATAAAGCGCTCCTGTATGCGCAAACGCGAGGCCCATCGTTGCATCGGTGCCGGAATAGCGGGTTGTAAAACCAATCGCGAGCATGGCGGCAATCGTCAATAGCGAAAATCTGACCAGCACGATCGTTTCCCAATATTTACGCAGCAGCTCCCGCAATGAATAGCGCATGTAGAAACCCGCGACCAGGGCCGCAAGCAGAATCCCCGAACCGGTGGCCGACAACCAGTTAAGGCTGTAAACCGCTTTCTCCGTGGACGCCTTGGCTACGACCGGCGGCACCTTTTGCACCATGTCGTTGAGTCCTGGCACCGGAAAATCAATCTTGGTATAGCCGTTCCAGGCGTACTCGATTTTCGCTTTCGGGTCTGCGCCATTCAAAAGCGCTTTCATTTGCGGGATGCCCCACAGGAAAACGAATACCGACAGTACGATCCAGGGCACCCAGGCGCGAATTACGGTGGCCCGGTCGTGCCTTTCGACCTTCATTGAGGCGCCGGCCGCTGCGACGCCTTCTTGCTGATTGCCTTTGAGTGCGGTGGTTCGCCAGATCGTTTTCGGTTTCCAAACGCGCAGAAACAGCGTCAGGCAGGCCATGGAAATGATGGCGGCTCCGACATCCACGAGCCACGGTCCATGGTAATTGGAGATTAGGAATTGGGGGATAGCGAAACTGACGCCTGTTACCAGAATGGCCGGCCATATTTCTTTCATGCCGCGCCATCCGGCAAACGCCCAGACCAACCAAAACGGCACCAGCAGCGAGAAAAACGGCAGTTGACGGCCGACCATCGCAGATAACTGCAGCAGATCCAATCCGGTCACCGCGGACAAGGCGATGATAGGCGTGCCGAGCGCGCCATAAGCGACCGGCGCAGTATTGGCGATGAGAGAAAGTCCGGACGCGGCCAGCGGCGAAAATCCCAATCCGATAAGGATGGCACCGGTCACGGCTACCGGTGTGCCGAAGCCGGCGGCGCCTTCGAAGAACGCCCCGAAAGCGAAGGCGATCAACAGTAGCTGCAGACGACGATCCTCGGTGACACCGGCGATGCTGTCCTGCAGAGTCTTGAAATAGCCTTTGTCCTTGGTGAGCTGATACAAAAAAATGATGTTGAGAACGATCCACCCGATCGGCAGCAATCCGAAGAAAGCGCCATAAGCCGCGGATGCACCAGCCATCTGCGCAGGCATGCCGTAGACGAATATCGCAATGATGAGGGCGGCCACCAATCCCAGAATGGCCGCCACGTGCGCGGAAAGGCGGAAGAAAGCCAGGCCGCCGAGAAGAACAACGACGGGGACGGCTGCAAGCGCTGTGCTGAGCACTGCGTTGTTCATCGGATCGTAGATCTGGGACCAGACCATTTTGCGCTACCTCCCTTATGTGTTCCGGTTACGGTCTCCTGCTGCAGACCGAGAACAGGCATTTATTTATGGAAACGCGCGCCATTATATCCAAACAGAACAAGCAAAACCTTGATTCGGTACGCACGCGGGCGAAACGTCCGCGTCGGTATAATCCCCGCACATAGGAGGAAAGCATGAACGAGAACATGCCGTTTAGAAGCGGCGGCCGCATATTGGTTGACCAGCTCCGGATTCATGGAGCAGACACCGCCTTTTGTGTCCCCGGCGAAAGTTTTCTGGACGTGCTGGATGCATTTTACGAAATGCGCGAACGCATGCGGCTGATCGTGTGCAGGCAGGAGGGCGGCGCAGCATTCATGGCGGAGGCTTATGGGAAGCTGACAGGCCGTCCGGGCTTGTGCTTCGTCACGCGAGGCCCCGGAGCGACCAACGCCAGCATCGGCGTGCATACCGCCTATCAGGATTCGACGCCGATGATTCTGTTCATCGGGCAGGTCGGCAGCGACGTGGTCGAGCGCGAAGCCTTCCAGGAAATGGATTACCGGCGCATGTTCGGCCAAATGGCGAAGTGGGTTGCGCAGATCGATCGGGCCGACAGGATTCCCGAGTACATCAGCCACGCGTTTCATACCGCGGTCTCGGGCAGACCCGGTCCGGTCGTTCTGTCCATGCCGGAAGACATGCTGGTCAGTCACGCGGTGGCGATTGACGCGCGACCTTACGCGAAGGTGAAGGCCCATCCCGGCATGGCCGATATGCAGCGCCTGCGTGACATTCTGGCCGAGACGCAAAAGCCACTCGTCATTCTGGGTGGCGGGGATTGGTCTGCGAGCGCGTGCGAGAAAATCCGTTCGTTCATCGAAGCCAACAATCTTCCCGCGACATGCGGTTTTCGCAGGCAGGACCTGCTGGACAACCGGCACCCGAATTATTGCGGCGATGTCGGAATCGGCATCAATCCGGCGCTCGCGGAGCGTGTGCGCAGTGCCGATGTGATTCTTACTATTGGTGCGCGCCTTGGAGAAATGACCAGTAGCGGCTACACCTTGTTCTCTATTCCGCGTCCCCTGCAACGAATGGTGCACATCCACCCGTCTCCCGAGGAGTTGGGCCGCGTTTACCAGGCTGAATTGATGATCAATGCCGGCATGGACGAATTCGCGGCAGCAGCTGCGAATTTGCCACCGGTCGACTCGTCGCGTTGGCGCGACTGGACGCATCGCGCGAGAGAGGACTATCTGAAGAACCTCGAGCATGGTGCCATGCCGGGGTTTCTGGATCTCGGTCAAGTCTTGGCTTTCCTGCGCAAACGCTTGCCGGAAAACGCCATCATCACCAATGGAGCCGGCAATTATTCCGGCTGGGTACAGCGTTTTTACCAATATACCGGCTTCCGCACGCAGCTGGCTCCGACCAATGGTGCGATGGGTTACGGTGTGCCGTCCGGCGTTGCAGCAAAGGTTGTTCATCCGGATCGCGTTGTGGTGAGTTTTTCCGGCGATGGTTGTTTCACCATGAACGGGCAAGAACTCGCGACCGCGGTGCAATACGAACTGCCAGTCCTGTTCATCGTCGTGAACAACAGCATGTACGGCACGATACGCATGCATCAGGAGCGCGAATATCCGGCGCGAGTCTACGCCACAACGCTCAGGAACCCGGATTTTGCAGCGCTGGCAAAAGCCTACGGATTACACGGTGAAGTGGTGAACAAGACCGCGGAATTCGAACCGGCATTCGAGCGCGCGATTGCATCCAACAAACCAGCCCTTCTGGAATTGCGCATCGATCCCGAAGCCATTACCACGCGCACTACACTGACTGCCGTGCGCCAGCAGGCCGTCAAGGCCGGCCGTTGAATGCTCTGAATCGTTGCTCGCGCCGGATTTATCGTGCCACTCTGGTCATCGGCGATTTCAAAAGCCGACAGCCTGACCGTCGCGACGGGGTTCGGACGCCGCAAGATAGGCGTCGTCGACACGATGGATGAGCTGTGCCGCGCCGAATTCAGTGCTGCCCGGTAACGCGCGCACGACCCGATGGCCGAGCCGGGCGAGGCCTCGTGTCACCTCCTCGGAGATGGCGTGTTCCAGCAGAAGGCTGCCATCGAGCATGATTTTCCAGCGCGGCGCATCGGCTGCGGCCTGGGGATTCTGCCCATAGTCGATCACCCGTACCGCAATCTGCGCATGGCCCTGCGGTTGCATGTCGGCCCCCATGACCCCGAAACTCATGACAGGTTTATCGTCGCGCGTCATGAACGCCGGAATAATGGTATGGAATGGACGTTTGCCGCCTCCGACCAGATTGGGATGCCCCGGCTGAAGTGAAAATCCGTAACCGCGATTCTGCATGCTGATACCGGTGCCCGGCACGACGACGCCGGAACCGAATCCCATGTAGTTCGACTGGATGTACGACACCATCATGCCGCTCGCGTCCGCTGCGCAGAGATAGATCGTGCCCGAGGGCGGCGCACCGGCCGCAGGTTGCCCGGCGGCATCACGACGAATGATGTTGGCCCGCGCTTTCAGATAAGCCGGATCGAGGAGACGAGAGCCAGAAAACTCCATTGCCTTCACATCCGCCACGTAACGATAGGCATCGGCAAATCCGAGCTTCATGGCTTCGATCTGCAGATGCAGACTTTCGACGGAATCTACCGCGGCGCCGCGGACATCGAAATGTTCCAGTATGCCGAGCGCGATCAGCGCCGCAATGCCTTGGCCATTGGGGGGGATCTCGTGTATGCGGTAACCGCGATAGCCCTGACTGATGGGCTCGACCCAGTCCGGCTGATGCGCAGCCAGATCACCGATATCGAGCGCGCCGCCGCAAGCGGAACTGAACTCGGCAATGCGCTTTGCAAGCTCACCCCGATAGAACGATTCTCCGCGCGTGCGCGCAATTTCCGTCAACGTGTCGGCCTGTTCGGGAAAGCGAAACATATCCCCTGCAAGCGGTGCGCGGCCTTTGCGCGCGAAAGCCTGCGCAAAGCCGGGCTGATCTTTCAGGCGCGGGATTTGCGCTTCCCATTGCATGGCAACCACCGGTGATACGGGAAAACCGTTGCGGGCATACTCGATAGCCGGTTCGAGCAAGGTTTCGAAATTCAACTTGCCGAACTTTGCAGACAAGGCGGCCCAGGCCGAAACGGCGCCGGGCACGGTGACGCTGTCCCATCCTTCCGTTGGCATTCGGTCGCGGCCGGCATAGCGTTGCGCGTTCCAAGCCCGCGGCGCGCGCCCCGAGGCATTCAAGCCGTGCAGCGATTGACCGTCCCAGACCAGCGCGAAGGCATCCGAACCAATGCCGTTCATGACGGGCTCGACCACTGTCAGGGCGGCGGCGGTGGCTATCGCTGCATCGACTGCGTTGCCGCCACGAAGCAACATGCGCAATCCCGCCTGAGCTGCAAGCGGTTGCGAAGTGGCAACCACATTGCGGGCGAGGACCGGCATGCGGCGTGACGAATAAGGAAATTCCCAGCCAAATTCAATCATCGACTACTCCTGAAAAGCTTCTTCGCGTTTTTTTCTGACCGCGGGAAGCACGACAACCATCAGCAACGCCAGGGCGACGAGCAGCAATGCCAGACTCAACGGACGGGTCAAGAACACCGTGGGATTTCCGCGTGAGAGCAGCATGGCCCGCCTCAGGTTGTCCTCCATCATCGGGCCCAGCACGAAACCAAGCAGCAAGGGGGCAGGTTCGCAGTCCAGCTTGATGAAAAGATAACCGAGCAGTCCGAAAAACAGCGCCAGACCGACATCGATCGCGCTGTTATTGAGGCTGTACACCCCGATACAACAGAAAAGCAGGATGGCGGGATAGAGAAGTCGATAAGGGACCGACAGCAGTTTCACCCAGATGCCGATAAGGGGCAGATTCAAAATCACCAGCATGAGATTGCCGATCCACATGCTGGCAATCATTCCCCAGAACAATTCCGGACGCTCGGACATGACCTGCGGTCCCGGCGTGATGCCGTGGATGGTCATGGCACCGACCATCAACGCCATGACGGCGTTGGACGGAATGCCAAGGGTCAGCAAAGGGATGAACGAGGTCTGTGCGCCGGCGTTGTTGGCAGACTCCGGCGCGGCCACGCCCTCGATAGCACCGTTACCGAAGCGTGAAGGATCTTTCGCAATCTTCTTTTCCAGCGTATAGGCGGCAAAGGAACCCAGCACGGCGCCGCCCCCGGGCAAGATGCCGAGTATCGCGCCGATTCCAGTGCCGCGCAGCACCGCCTTCCATGAAGCGGCAAGATCTTCGCGCGTAGGCATCAGACCCTTGATTTCCGCCATGATCACCTGGCGCTTTGCACGCCGTTCGAGATTGGCGATGATCTCTGAAAAACCAAACAGTCCCATTGCCACGACAACGAAGCCGATACCATCGGCGAGTTGCGGCAAACCAAAGGTAAAACGAAACTGGCCGGTATTCGTGTCTGCCCCGACAATTCCGAGGAGCAAGCCGAGGATGATCATGGCGATGGCCTTGATCAACGATCCCCGCGCAAGCACGATGGCCGCGATCAGCCCGAGAACCATCAGCGAGAAATATTCCGCTGGCCCGAACTGGAAAGCGATTTCGGCCAGTGGCGGGGCAAACATGGCCAGCGTGAGTGTGCTGACTGTTCCCGCGAAAAACGAACCCATCGCGGCAATCGCCAGCGCCGGACCGGCACGTCCCTGCCGCGCCATCGCGTAGCCGTCCAGACAGGTGACGACGGAGGACGATTCGCCGGGAATATTCACCAGGATAGCCGTGGTGGAGCCGCCATATTGTGCCCCGTAGTAGATGCCTGCCAGCATAATGAGGGCGGAGACAGGGGGCAGCGTAAACGTGGCGGGCAGCAACATGGCGATTGTCGCAACGGGGCCGATGCCCGGGAGAACGCCGATCAGGGTTCCCAGCAGCACGCCAACAAAGCAGTACAAAAGATTCTGCAGCGTCAGCGCGACGGTAAAACCCAATTGCAGATCGGAGAGCAGTTCCATCAGAAGGGCAAGAGTTTGAAGGGCAACCCGAGCCCGTACGCGAATACGCCGATCGACAAGCCGAGCAGGGCGATGCTGAGAATGACGACTTCGCGCCATCGGCTTTCCGGACTGGCCGCGGCGGCAACAAGCGTCATCACCAGGGTCGCGGCAACCAAGCCGATTGAATCCACGGAAACTGCAAAGGCGCCGATAGCCGTGAGCACCAGTAGCAACGGGCGCAATCCGATAGGTTCGACCTTTTCACCCGGAATGAACAGACTCGTAGCGCAAATCACTGCACCAAGCACCACCAGCAATGCGCCCAGCACGAGCGGAAAATAGCCGGCGCCCATGCGCAATGCGCTACCCATAGGGTAATCGCGGCCCACCACAACGGCACACAAGCCGAACGACAGGAATATCACCCCGGCGAAAAAATTGCGGGGATTGCGAATGCGGACGTTCAATCTCCTCCCCGTGTATGCTTTTATGGGTGTAAAGGGCGGCGCTATTCTTTCACATGCGTTCCGTTGTCCGCAAACCGCAGTGCGAGCGGGTTTGCTATGATGCACCCTCTTTCCCTCCAGCAATACACTCCTTGAGCATTGATTTACATACCCACTCCACGTATTCCGATGGAGTGCTCTCGCCTGCGGACTTGGTCCGCCGGGCAGTGTCGCGAGGCGTAGACCTTCTCGCGTTGACCGATCACGATGACACCGGCGGTGTCGCGGAGGCGCAAGATGCCGCGTCTGACCTCGATATTGTTGTGGTCCCGGGCGTCGAGATCTCCGCTATCTGGAGCGGCCAGACCATCCATATTGTTGGCCTGGACATCGATGTGCGCGCGCCGGAACTCGCCGACGGATTGACCTCGATCCGCCATTCGCGCGGCGAACGAGCCATAAGGATAGCAGCCCAACTCGACGCCGCCGGCGTTACGGGGAGCTTGCAGGGAGCCACGCGGCTTGCTGGAAGCTCGGCGGCAGTCGGCCGCAGCCATTTCGCCCGCTTCCTGGTGGAGCAGAAGTACGTGCGCAATTCAGACGACGCATTTCGGCGTTATCTCGGCACTGGCCGGGCAGGTTACGTGCCTCCCTCGTGGCCAGACGCGGCGCAAGCGATAGCCTGGATCCATGGAGCAGGCGGCCAAACCGTTTTGGCACATCCGGATCGCTATCGACTGAGTCCTCGTGTTATGCAGTCATTGTTTACGGACTTCAGGCACAGTGGTGGCGACGCGGTTGAAATCAGCGGAGACGGCCGCTACAAGTCTTCAGCACAGGTACGTTTGGCACGGCGGTTCGGATTCGCGCTGTCTTCAGGTTCGGATTTCCATGCACCGGGAAAGAATGTCGCGGATCTGGGCGATGTAACGGAAATCCCCAGCGGCATGCCCGCGGTTTGGCAGCGCTTGCGGACAAGGAAATGACGCCTGGCGCATGGCCCAGTATTTTGCCGTACACCCGGAAGATCCCCAGCAACGACTCATTCGTCGCGCGGTGGAAATCGTGCGCGGTGGGGGGCTGATGGTCTATCCGACCGATTCCTGCTACGCCTTGGGCTGCCATATCGGCGACAAAAGCGCCATGGAACGGATACGTCGTATTCGCCAGGTGGACGCGCATCACCACTTCACGCTGGTCTGCCGCGACCTTTCGGAACTGGGGCAGTACGCGATCGTCGACAACACTCAATACCGGTCGCTCAAGGCATCGACGCCGGGCAGCTACACATTCATTCTCAAAGCGAGCCGCGAGGTTCCGAAGCGGCTGCTAAATCCCAAACGCAACACCATCGGCGTGCGCGTGCCCGACCACAACGTCGTGCGGGCTTTGCTGCAGGAAATGGGTGAACCTATATTGAGTTCGACATTGCTGCTTCCAGGTGATGGAGTGCCGCTGAACGACATGGATGAAATTCGCAGCCGCCTGCAACATGATGTCGATGTGGTGCTCGACGCCGGATCCTGTGGCGTGGAAATGACCACGGTCGTGGATCTGACTGGCGACGTTCCGGCAATCGTCCGACGGGGTAAGGGAAGCGTTGCCGTGTTTGGAGTGCTGGCATGATGGAACTGGAGCACACCGTCCGGCTGGTTGCGCTATATGCAATTCCCGGGATATTCGCCATTACGCTCCACGAAGCGGCTCACGGCTATGCCGCCAGGCATTTCGGCGACCTGACTGCGTACCAGGCGGGACGCATCACGCTCAATCCCATCCGCCATATCGATCTGATGGGCACCATTGTCATTCCAATATTGATACTGATCGCCAGCCAGGGAAAATTCGCATTCGGTTGGGCAAAACCGGTTCCGGTTGATTTCGGCAGATTGCACAATCCGAAACGCGACATGCTCTGGGTCGCCGCCGCCGGTCCTGGCGCCAATCTCCTGATGGCCATCCTCTGGACCCTGGTGATCAAGGTAATGCAGGGCGTGCCGCCCAACTACTTTACCGAGCCGATCGCTCTCATGGCGCGCGGCGGTATCATCATCAATGCCGTGCTGATGGTTTTGAATCTTTTTCCGCTGCCGCCGCTGGACGGCGGCAGGATCGCGGTCAGCCTGTTGCCGCACCGCCTTGCCTACCGCTTTTCCAGAATCGAGCCATACGGCATGATCATCCTTATTGTCCTGATGTTCCTGGGCGTCCTCAATGTCGTGATGCTGCCTTTCGTGAGTGCTTTCATCGCGGTGCTGGCTTCTGTTTTCAACGTCTGAAGAAAAGTAAACCGGGGAAATAAATGTTCGTCGACCGAGTCCTATCCGGCATGCGTCCCACCGGCAGTCTGCATCTCGGACACTATCATGGCGTGCTGAAGAACTGGGTAAGACTGCAGCACGAATTCCAATGTCTGTTTTTTGTCGCCGATTGGCACGCGCTGACGACGCATTACGACACCCCGGAAATCATCGGACAGAACGTGTGGGACATGCTCGTAGATTGGCTGGCCGCGGGCGTGGATCCGTCGCAGGCCACGCTGTTTATCCAGTCACAGGTGCCAGAGCACGCCGAACTCCACTTGCTGCTCTCGATGATTACGCCGCTTGGCTGGCTCGAACGCGTGCCAACATACAAGGACCAACAGGAAAAACTGGCGGACAAAGATCTCTCCACTTACGGTTTTCTCGGCTATCCGCTCCTGCAGGGCGCGGACATCCTGATTTACCGCGCCAATCGCGTGCCGGTCGGGGAAGACCAGGTGCCTCATATCGAATTCACGCGCGAAATCGCACGCCGCTTCAATCATGTCTATGGCAGGGAACCCGGGTTCGAACAAAAGGCCGAATCAGCGGTGAAAAAGCTCGGGGTCAAGCGTGGCAAGGTGTATCGCGATCTTCGCACCCGCTATCAGCAGCAGGGGGATCAGGAAGCATTGTCGGCGGCGAAGGCCTTGCTCGAGGACGCGGCCAACCTTTCCATGGGCGACCGCGAAAGACTGTTCGGATTCCTCGAAGGCGGCGGCAAGATGATTCTTTCGGAACCTCAGGCGTTGCTCACCGAAGCTTCAAAAATGCCGGGACTTGACGGTCAGAAGATGTCCAAATCGTACAACAACACCATCACGCTGCGTGAAGACGCCGACAGCATCACCAAGAAGATTCGCACGATGCCGACCGATCCGGCGAGAATCAGGCGTTCGGATCCGGGCGATCCCGATAAGTGCCCGGTGTGGGAGTTTCACCAGATCTACTCCGATGATGCCACGCGCGATTGGATGCAAAAGGGGTGTCGTAGCGCGGGCATCGGTTGCCTCGAATGCAAGCAGCCGGTGATCGATGCCGTGCTCAAGGAACTGGAGCCCATGCGCGAACGCGCCCAGGTATATCTCGATGACCCGACCTTGGTGCGCAACATCATCGCCGATGGATGCGATCGCGCCCGCAAACTGGCCCTGGAGACCATGCGCGACGTGCGCAATGCGATGGGGTTGAATTATTCTTGAACTTTGTGACTATACCTAACACGGAGGCACGGAGAACACCAAAGGTCGAACACGTCACTATGCGGAAGTTGTGATGCACGCTAACCCGAGCGAGTTGCTTTTCGACCTTTCTTTCTCCGTGCTCTCTGATCTTCCTCCGTGGCTCCGTGTTGGGTGTAGAAATGTCCTACGCCTTGCGCCTCATTAAGCGTTGTTGCTCGCGCTTCCAGTCCTTGTCCTTTTCGGCTTCGCGTTTGTCATGCTGTTTCTTGCCTTTGGCGAGGCCGACTTCGATCTTTACCCTGCCGCGCGTGTAATGCAGGTCAAGTGGAACGAGGGTGTATCCGGCGCGCTCGACCTTGCCAATGAGTTTGCGGATTTCGTCGCCATGGAGCAGCAGCTTGCGGGTGCGGGTGGGATCGGCCTGCACATGGGTCGACGCCGCCGTCAGCGGGGTTACGTGGCAGCCAATCAGGAAAATTTCCGCGCTCTTGACGACGACATAGGCTTCCTTGAGTTGGACATGGCCGGCGCGGATCGACTTGACTTCCCAGCCCTCGAGCACCATACCGGCTTCGAATCGTTCTTCGACGAAATAGTCGTGAAAGGCTTTCTTGTTCTGAACGATACTCATGACGGCGTGAGTTCTTGCAGCAGGTCGTGTATTTTACCAATGCTTGCACGAACGATCGGACGTATCTGATGGCGCTGGTGGAAAAATCCGTGTTGATCGAATATTCCGCCGCGCAGATGTATGCGCTGGTGGACAATGTGGCCGCTTATCCCGAATTCCTGCCCTGGTGCGGTGCTGCCGAGATTCTGCAAAGAGAAGGTGCAACCACGCGTGCCGCAATTGTCATCGACTTCCGCGGCATCAAACAACGATTTTCGACTGAAAACCGGGCCGATCCGCCGCAACTCATCGAAATGACCCTGATCGACGGCCCTTTTCGACAACTCGACGGCAGTTGGCACTTCAAACCTCTCGGGGAGGATGCTTGCAAGGTTGAGTTCCGTCTGCACTATGAATTCTCCAGCAAGCTGCTGGAAAAATTCGTCGGGCCGGTCTTTCACCTGATCGCCAGCACGTTCGTCGACGCATTCGTCAAACGTGCGCGGCAGCTCTATGGCAGACCATGACAATCCGCGTCGAGGTCGTCTATGCCCTTGCGTACTCCCAGACTATAGTCGAATTGGAACTGCAGGAGGGCGCCCGGGTGGCGGACGCGCTCGCGGCTTCCCGCTTGCCAGAGCTTCTCGGGAATCTGTCCGGGCATCACATCGGCATATGGGGAATACCCGCGTTGCCCGATGCCCAGTTGCACGACCTCGACAGGGTCGAGATTTATCGGGAACTCATCGCGGAACCGAAGCAGGCGAGGCGACAGCGAGCCAGGCAGCAACGCGCGACAAGGAGGAATCGGTAAGTCATTTACACCAGCTCGCTTCTGCCTTCTTCAGGCGTTCAATTTCCTGGCTGATCTGCGCGTCGCTCATATATTCCCGCTCGCCTTTGTCATTATTTTTTGCGACGCGTCCGCCAGCCTGAAGACCTTTCAATTGCGAGCGTGCCTGCTCGCAATTCTGTTTTCGTTCGGCGGCCTCGTTCGCCTTCTTTTTTTCCGCGGCCTCGCGTTCTGCCGTTTCGACCTGCCGCTTTTTGAACTCTGCCTCTTGCTCCGTGTAAGTCTTGGCTTTTGCTGTCGGCTCCCCCTTTTCCGTCGGCGCGGACGGGGCAGTTGGCTTGCGGGGCTTCACCGACAGGGGTTCCTTGATTTCGGGAGGAGGAGGCTGGTCGGAATAGTGAATTTTCCCATCGGCATCCTTCCATTTGTAGGTCTGGGCAGCAACGGGTGCGGCGGCAAGCCATATACCGGCCACGACCGCCAGCAGCAGCCAGTTGGGGTTAGTCAGATGACGTTGCATACTCGAAGGTCTCCTGAATCAACGGAACAAAGGATAATTCTTTTGCGCAATCCCGAGCTCGGCGTGTTTTTGCGCAATGCCTGCCTGCTCGACCGCCAACGCGATGTTACCTTCCCGTAGCGCGCTCTGCGCCCTGCGCAATGCCTCTTCGGCGCTAGTCCACAATGCTCGCTCGGCCTGTGCCTGCTGCACAGCCGTTTGCGCCCTGGCCACCGCAGCTTCACCAGCAGCGGCATCCACGGTGGACGAATTTTCGCCGCCGCGGGCCATGTCGATCGTGGCCAGTGCAATGGGAATAACCACCATCCAACGTTTGACGCTGCGCATCTGTTTACCGCTCACGCAAATTAAACCGGGCGGTTAACCATAGCGGCTCACGTCGCCGTGGTCAACGGACGATGTGCGCAGGGTTCGGATTTACCGCGCGAAACCCGGTCTGTATAATGGCGTCTTTGTGAGGGATCAAAAGCATGCGAGTCCTGCAAAAGGCGCTCACCTTCGATGACGTTCTGCTGGTTCCCGCCCATTCGACCGTTCTGCCCCGCGAAGTCAGCCTGGCGACGCGTCTGACAAAAACGATTGCACTGAACATCCCGCTGGTTTCCGCGGCCATGGATACTGTCACGGAAGCGCGTCTAGCCATCGCAATGGCACAGGAGGGGGGAATCGGCATCGTGCACAAGAACATGCCGCCGAAGGCGCAGGCCATTGAAGTAGCCAAGATAAAGCGCTTTGAAAGCGGCGTCGTGAAGGATCCGATAACGATTTCGCCGGACATGACCGTGCGCAACGTGCTCAATCTCATTCGCCAGCATCGCATTTCTGGGCTGCCGGTGGTCGATGCGTCGAAGGTGGTCGGCATTGTCACCAACCGGGACCTGCGGTTCGAAAACAATCTGGATCAGCCGGTAAAAAACATCATGACGCCGCGCGACAGACTCGTGACGGTGCGTGAAGGCGTCAGCATCGAGGAAGCGATGCGTCTGCTGCATCAGCACCGGCTGGAACGCGTATTGGTCGTCAATGGGGACTTCGAATTGCGCGGCCTGATCACCGTAAAGGACATTCTCAAATCCTCCGAACACCCATATGCAAGCAAGGATCAACTCGGACGCCTGCTGGTGGGGGCCGCGGTGGGAGTTGGAGAAGGCACGGAGGAAAGGGTCGGGCTTCTCGTCGAAGCCGGGGCCGACGTGCTGATCGTCGATACGGCCCACGGGCATTCGCAGGGCGTGCTCGACCGGGTGCGATGGATCAAGCGCACCTACCCCAAGGCGCAGGTCATCGGTGGCAACATCGCTACAGCCGCAGCGGCAAAATCATTGCTCGATCAGGGGGCAGACGGCGTCAAGGTCGGGATCGGCCCGGGGTCGATCTGCACGACGCGCATCGTTGCAGGTGTGGGCGTTCCACAGATTACGGCGATCAACGACGTCGCCGCCGCACTCAAGGGAACCGGCGTACCGATGATCGCCGATGGCGGCATTCGTTACTCGGGCGATATCGCCAAAGCGATTTCCGCGGGCGCAGATTCGGTAATGCTGGGCGGCTTGTTCGCCGGCACGGAGGAGGCACCCGGCGAAATCGAGCTGTTCCAGGGACGTTCGTACAAGACGTACCGCGGCATGGGTTCGCTCGGGGCAATGCAGCAAGGCTCGAGCGACCGCTATTTCCAGGACGATGAAGACAGTGCGGACAAACTGGTGCCAGAGGGCGTGGAAGGCCGCGTCCCCTACAAAGGCAGCGTGGTGCAGGTGATGCACCAGTTGATGGGCGGCTTGCGTTCCGCCATGGGCTACCTCGGCTGTCCCACCATTGAAGCGGTGAAGGAACGCGCTGAATTTGTGCAGATCACGACTGCAGGTGTGCGCGAATCGCACGTGCATGACGTGCAGATCGTCAAGGAAGCGCCCAACTATCACGTCGACTAGCCGAAGCCGTGAGGCGGAAGGCGTGAGGCGAGAGGCGTTTTCCTTCACCCCTCACTCCTCACGCCTCACCGTACTTCCATGTCCCACGACAAGATTCTGATTCTCGATTTCGGCTCCCAGGTCACGCAGCTGATTGCGCGCCGTGTGCGCGAGGCCAGGGTCTATTGCGAAATCCATCCGGCGGACGTCTCAGACGCGTTTGTCCGCGACTACGGCGCCCGTGGCGTCATCCTGTCCGGCAGCCACATGTCGGCCTACGAGGAATCGACGGATCGCGCGCCGAAGGCAGTCTTCGAGTCCGGCGTGCCGGTGCTGGGGATCTGCTACGGCATGCAGACCATGGCTCAGCAACTCGGCGGCAAAGTTGAGGCCGGCAAGGTGCGCGAATTCGGTTTCGCGGAAGTCCGCGCGCGCGGCCACACGAAACTTTTCGACGGCATCGAGGATTTCAGCACGCCGTAAGGCCACGGCATGCTGAAAGTGTGGATGAGCCACGGCGACAAGGTCACTGTCATGCCCGATGGTTTCAAGCTTATGGCCTCCACGGAATCCTGTCCGATCGCCGGCATGGCCGACGAAGCCCGGCGCTTCTATGCGGTGCAGTTCCATCCCGAGGTCACGCACACGAAGCAGGGGAAACGGATCCTGCAGCGCTTTGTGCACGACATCTGCGGTTGCGGCGACGACTGGAACATGCCCGACTACGTGAGCGAGGCGGTCGCGCACATCCGCGAACAAGTCGGCAGCGATGAAGTCGTCCTCGGTCTCTCGGGTGGCGTGGATTCCTCCGTTGCCGCGGCTTTGATCCACAAGGCCATCGGGAAACAACTGACCTGCGTGTTTGTCGATCACGGCCTGCTGCGACTCGATGAGGCGAAGCAGGTGATGGACACGTTCGGCAAACATCTCGGCGTCAAGGTCATCCACGTCGATGCGGCCACGGAATTCATGTCTAAACTGGCCGGAGTATCCGACCCAGAGGCCAAGCGCAAGGTCATCGGCAAAGAGTTCGTCGAGGTGTTCCAGCGCGAGGCCGCGAGGATCAGGAACGCGAAATGGCTGGCACAGGGCACGATCTACCCTGACGTGATCGAGTCCGCAGGGGCGAAGACCAAGAAAGCGATGACCATCAAGTCGCACCACAATGTCGGTGGCCTGCCGGATACGCTGCATCTGAAATTGCTCGAGCCGCTTCGCGAACTGTTCAAGGATGAAGTACGGGAGCTGGGCGTGGCACTGGGACTGCCGCCCGAAATGGTCTACCGCCATCCGTTTCCAGGGCCCGGCCTCGGTGTACGCATCCTCGGCGAAGTGAAGCCGGAGTACGCCGATTTGCTGCGCCGCGCGGATGCGATATTCATTGAAGAGTTGCGCAGGACAAAGGATGCGGACGGCGTCACTTGGTATGACAAGACGGCACAAGCCTTCGCGGTGTTCTTGCCGGTGAAGGCAGTCGGTGTCATGGGCGACGGACGCACCTACGAGTACGTCGTCGCATTGCGCGCCGTGCAGACCAGCGATTTCATGACTGCCGACTGGGCACCGCTGCCGCACGATTTGCTGGCGAAAGTCTCGTCGCGCATCATCAACGAGGTGCGCGGCATCAACCGCGTCGCCTACGACATTTCCTCCAAACCTCCGGCGACGATCGAATGGGAGTGAGGCGTCCGATCGCTCCGGCGAAATACCGGTCACACCTTGAAGCAAGCAATCGCCCGGAGGGCCAGGAAAAATCCCTGCGGGCCGTCGTCGCGGCGGTGCAGCTCACCGGGGTGAGCGATATCGAGTTCAATTCCTCGGTGGACGAATTGCGCGAGCTGGCGCAGACGCTGGGATTCGAACTCGTGGGCACGTTCACGCAGAAACGCGACCATTTCGATACGACGGCCTACCTGGGTGTCGGCAAACGGCAGGAGATGCGCCGTTTTGTGGAAAACGAAGCCGAACCGGAACAAGCGACGGATGAGTCCGCGGCGTTCTCCAACGCACGGCAGGCACCGAAGAGCGGGGCCGCCCGCGCCAAGGAAGCAGCGAAATCCGAGGCCGATCCGGAAACCCGGCGTGCCGACATCGTGCTCGTCGACCACGAGATTTCGCCCTCCCAGGCGCGAAACCTGGAGATCGAAGTCGGCTGCGAAGTCATGGACCGCACCATGGTCATCCTCGAAATCTTCCACCGGCATGCGCGCTCGCGTGCCGCTCGGGCGCAGGTGGAGATTGCGCGTCTCGGCTACATGGCGCCGCGGCTGCGCGAACAAGCGAAGCTGGCGGGGCCCAAGGGCCGTCAGCGCAGCGGCACCGGCGGACGCGGGGCAGGGGAGGCGCATAGCGCGCTGGACCGCCAGAAGATCCGCGACCGCATTGCCGAGCTGCAGAAGGAAATCGACGCGATGGATGCCGAGCACAAGACCCAGCGCGCGCGCCGGCAGGAGCGCCAGGGTCTCGCGCGCGTAGTGCTCGTCGGCTATACGAACGCCGGCAAATCGACATTGATGCGCGCGCTGACCGGAAGCGAAGTCCTGGTCGCCAACAAATTGTTTGCCACCCTCGATACCACGGTGCGCGCGCTGTTTCCCGAAAGTGTTCCGCACGTGCTGGTCAGCGATACGGTCGGTTTCATCAAAAACCTGCCGCACGACCTGGTTGCGTCGTTCAAGTCCACACTCGAGGAGGCGGCCGAGGCGTCGCTGCTCCTTCATGTCATCGATGCGAGCGATCCAGGGTACGAGCGGCAGCTCGCTGTGACGGACGAGGTCCTCAAGGAAATCGGTGCACAGGCCGTGCCGCGCATACGCGTTTTCAACAAGATCGATTGCGTAGGCGACGCCGAGGCTCAGGTGGCACGCGCGACGGCACTCTTGGCCCAGTATCCGGATTGCATGGTCATGAGTGCGCGTCGCGAAGACGATCTGGCCAGGCTGCATGCGGCGATAAGAGCATTTTTCCAAAAGGACCTCATCGAGGCCGAACTGTTCCTGCCCTGGTCGGCGCAGCAGCTGCGCGGGGAGGTCTTTGCGCATTTCGAGGTACTAGAGGAGCGCGCCGACGGCGACGGGACGTTTTTTCGCCTTCGCGGTGAGTCAGATATCTTGAACGGCCTGCGCATGCGTATTGGTTATGCGCAATGAATCCGCGGCGATCCGGCATGCGAAAATCGCCGTCTGCGTTCTTTACAGCGCGGATCATAATATTATTTCAATATGGAATATAACTATCTGATAATAAATGGTTCAGATGCGGATTTTATGACCGTATCGATCGCATTGGCAGGGGCGGCGGCGCAAGCCGGCGAAGTACCCGTAGGGGCAGTTGTGGTGAAAGGCGGCCACGTGATCGGCACCGGTTTCAATGCCCCAATCAGCCGGCACGATCCGTCGGCCCACGCGGAGATCCAGGCCATGCGCGCCGCCGCTGCGCTGCTCGGCAACTACCGCCTGGC